>Ga0268299_1000716_pt1 | contig 87495 bp, 84 predicted proteins | sample NOBtaG_FD_193484 | JGI IMG/M metagenome (GOLD analysis project Ga0268299, IMG submission 193484) | Activated sludge microbial communities from bioreactor in Nijmegen, Gelderland, Netherland - NOB reactor | ecosystem: Engineered > Bioreactor > Aerobic > Activated sludge | place: Netherlands... | reverse complement strand
ACGGGAAGCGGTTCGACATGTACAACGATACCGTGTTGGGCTTCAACAAGTCGGGCAAGGAAGTGGCGCGTATTCAGGTCGAAGAGCCGATCTACATTCGGCCGGCCGAGCGCGTGAACTGGCTGTAGCAGCCTCAGACGGGTCGGGAGGAGAGCCACGTGCTCCTCCCGGCCCCCGTGAGCATTTCGCCCGCAATCCTTCAATACGACTGGAAAGCTCCGCACGGATTCATGCCCATACGTGGTCGGTTTATTGGACTCCTTCTCGTCGCCACGTCCGCGCTCGCCTTCTCTTTTCTCGGACATGTGTGGGTGTTTGAACAGTGGCGCATCCAGCAGGAGCAGCAGCTCCATCGTTCGACCATTCTCACGGAAGTCTTGCGCCTGCAGCGGTTGGTCATGGATGTGGAAACGAATTTCCGCGGCTATCTCCTCACGGAGCAGTCATCGTTTCTCGAACCGATCAATCAGGCCGAAACCAGATTGGAAGCCGGCATGAGAACCTTGACGGAGCTGACGGCCGATGTGCCCGGGCTGCAGGCGGGGAGAGGCGTGCTGTTTGCCCGTCTCAGAGAGTTTATCGAGAGCAAGAAGGCACTGATCGCAGTGGTCGGCACGGAGAAGCAGGAGCAGGTCCGATTATATGTCCGAGGGGGAAGCGGTCGGGCATTATTCCTGACCATCGAAAAAGCCATCGGAGACTTTGAGATGCGAATCGAACGAGAGATTCCTCCCGCGTCCCTGACCGAGGAATCCTGGCTTGAGCGGGCCCGCTGGCAGTTGCTGTTCTTGGAGAGCCTCGGCGTGATGCTGTGCATGTACCTTACGAGAACACTGGGCCTTCCAAAAAAATCCCCTCTCGAACGACCCGTTCGCATTCCTCTCTAGGCGCATCGGTTCACCCTTAACACCTCCCATCGCCGAAAACTCTTAAATCGCACAGTGCGACCTGTGCGGATCCGCTCACTTTTTTCACCATGGCCCGCCAAAGAGCCCGCCAAAACCTGTGAATTCTGCACAGATCATGATGGCATATGCCTTGCTTTATGCCTGTGCATCACCGCGAACGTGATGAACAGAAGAAAGGAATGCAGCCATGGTCAAGATCATCAAGAAAGTGGGAGATCGGGAGTTGGCCTGGGTGATGTTGGCAGTCGCAGCGGTTGCGCTGTGGAGCACCTGGGGACTGACCAGCTAATCTCTCTGATCGTGATCCACTCGGTTTGACCGGAGCGTAGGCCAAAGTGTCTGCCACCTCTTTCTTCGCGACCTTCCCGAGCCTGTCCCTACCACCGCCTGTTTGACCCCAATCTGACGCATGAGCGTAGCACTCAATCGAGCCGGCCTCCCCAGGTTTGAGAGCAGCAAGCCGGCATAATCACGCGCCGGTCCGCGAATCATGTGAACGAGTGACTCAGCTGCGAATGGTTTGCAAAGCCAGTCCGGCTTGAGCGATTCCGCACGCGCTGCACCGTGCGAAAGACCTCACGTATAGCGTGAGGTGAGGAATGTTCACTCCGTCGCCTCGCCCAGAGCGGGAATTCTTTCCCCGCACTACTACGCGCGACGGGACCGTATATTGCAAAGCTGCAGGTTGCTTGATTGCAGGGGCCGCGACCGTTATCAGCGGAGTTCATGCGGCCTCATGCTCGCGAGCGGACGCGGCAGGCGTGGTCCGCATGGATGCCACTCAGATGCCGATCGATCGAAGGAGTCCATGGATGGCTTGTAAGAGATGCCAGGGCTTGATGGTCAAGGAGACGCTCTTCAATCCTGGTGAAGGATTGACCTACACGTGGGTGCCGGTCGTGCGCTGTCTCAATTGCGGCAATATCGAAGATGGATTGATCAGGCTCGCCCACGGCATTTCCCCCCGATTAGGCCGGCCTACCCGGCCCGGCCCGCAACGGAGAGGCGTATGGAACGAAGACATGCGCGGCCGACTGACGGATGAATCGGCTGCGCGAGAAATCTGCGAGAGGCTGCGGCATACCGACGAGTGAAATCGAACCGGAGAAGGGAGGCGCTATGGAGGGGTACGGGAAGCGGGTCCTGATCGCCGATGACGAGGAAAGCGTGCGGCGATTGGTGGCGGTGGTGTTGGAACAAGCCGGGTATATCGTCCACGCGGCTGTCGACGGCGTTCAGGCGCTGGCGGAAATGAAAAAGCGCCGTTTTGATGCGGTCATCTCCGATTTCTGCATGCCTCGTTTGGATGGGGAACAATTCCTTCTGCTCTGCCGCCTCATGTGGCCGGATATTCCGGTCTTGTTGCTCTCGGCCGAATTGCGCGAACTCCCGCCGTCTCTGCGGCAGCAAGGCGCGCGTATCCTGATCGCGAAACCATTTTCTCCACAGGCGTTATTGCACGCCTTGCATGAGTCGGTCTCGTCGCCCGACAGTGAGCGGGCATCGGAGCCCATCACTTCCAAGGCCTCCTAACCCTCAGCTGTGTTGATCGATGGCGGCAGGCTGCACTGGCGCGGCGCGCTCGTTTGTGTGCTCGGCGCTTGTGTAGGCGGTTGAGTTTCCATCCCCCGGGGATCTCCTGGAAACCGCGGATCGGCCGCGCCGCCGTTAAGTCCTGATCAGCCGGCCGTACTGGAATCGTGCTGAATATGGTATGGTGCAAACAGGTATGAAAAGTCGCCGGATGAAGATCGGGCGCACCGTTGAACGCAGGAGATGAGGAACCAGGTATGAAAAAGAAGACCGCGCCGAAGAAGGCTGCCACAAAGGCCGCCCCCCGCCCGGCGAAGAAAGCCGAGGTGCGACCAGCCGAGGTGTCATCGGTATCCGAAACACAACCGGGCCCCGTGCAGGATATTCAGGTGCGGATCGCGGCCAGGGCGCACGAGCTGTATCAGCAGCGAGGTTGCCTGGACGGCTATCACTTGCACGATTGGCTGGAGGCCGAGCGGGAAATCCTGGGTCATCCGGTCGAGAGGGACAAAACGTCCGAACGCATTTGATCCCGTCCTGTCCGCCTGGAGCCGGCGGGCCTCCTAGCTATTGTCCTCAGTGTGAGTCTCGTGTCCCTGGTGTGTCTTCCCGTTGAGACGTCACATCGTTTCTTCCAGCTGATCGACCATTCCTGAGATCGCATCGAAGCCGGACTGCCAGAAGGCCTGGGAGTTCATGTCGACGCCCACGTCCGCCAGAATCGCCTGTGGCGCCTTCGACCCGCCTGCCGCGAGAAGATTCAGATATTGCGGGACGAACGAGTTGCCCTGTTCCTGGTACATGCGGTACAGCGCCAGCACGAGTAAGTTTCCGAAACTATAGGCATAACAATAAAAGGGGCTGGCGTACAGGTGCGGGATGGTGAGCCATTCCCATTGGAATTCCTGCGGCACGCGCAGCGACTTTCCGAATTGCTGCCTGAGCAAGCTCATATAGGTACTCGCCAGATCGTTTGTCGTGGCGCCCTGGGCTACCATGTCGTGGGCCTTGCGTTCGAAGGCGACAAAGTAGGCCTGCCGCATGACCGTCGCGTAAATGTCGTCCAACTGATTAACGAGGAGGCTCTGCTTCACCGACTTGCTCGACTCCGAGGCCATCAAGGCATCGGACAGGATGCGCTCGCCGAACACGGACGCCGTCTCCGCGAGCGGCAGCGTCGAGTGAAAGGTGAACACGTTGTGCTGCTCCGCCATCATCGCGTGAACCGCATGGCCTAATTCATGGGCCATGGTGGCAATGTCGCGCGCCTCGCCGGTGAAGTTCAGCATCACATAGGGCGTCACGGCCGGCGTCACGCTGTAGCAATAGGCGCCGCCCATTTTCCCCGCCTTGGTACGCGCGTCGATGTGCCGATCGGCAAAGACGCGTTGCGCGAGTTCGGCCAGCCGCGGCGAAAATCCATAATAGGCATCCAATACCATCCGGACTGCATCCGGGTAGCGATAGGTCTTTTGTTCAGCCCGGTGCGGTGCATAGATATGGTAGCGGTTCATCGTTTTGATGCGGCACAGCCTGGCCTTGAGCTTGAAATAGCGTTGGAAGATCTGGGCGTTGTCCATGCAGACAGCCAGGAGCGCCTCCACCGCCGAGTCGGGAATATCGTTGCTGAGGTTCCGGGAGGCCAGCGGCGTCGTGAAACGGCGAAGCTGGAGGTTTTCCGCTTTCCAATCATTGATCAGTGTTTTGTAGATTTCTCCCAGCAGGTCCTGCTGCGATTCGTACACGCGATACATTTCTCGGTAGGCGGATTCCCGCACCGCGGCCTTCGGGCTCCTCAGATAGGCCGTCAACGCTTCGCGGTTCATGGTCTTGTTTTTGCCGCCGACGCGCAGCGTGAAGGTGAACCCGTTGGTGACCACGTCGTAGAGCTGATGCACGGCGTGTTGACCGGTGATGTTTTTGATGTTGATGATTTTTTCTTCCGGCTCGGAGAGCGTGTGGGGCTTGAAGCGCCGGATGGTTTCCAGGTGATAGCGAAAGTCCCCGCTGTTCGCCATCAGACGTTCCGCGTTCTTCTCATCGACGCTTTGCCACCACAGGTCGAAGAACAGCAGGCGATTCTGCAGGCTCGTAAGGTGCTCTTCCGCTTTCGTCTTGAACGACCGGGCCTGGAGCTGCTTGGTGTCCTCGGAAAACCAGAGGTAGGCGTAGGCTCCCAGCCGACCCGAGTCCCTGGCGATCTGTTCCGACAAGGTCAGCAGATTGAAGAAGGTCTGCTCGGGCATGGTCGCAGAGAGATCGGCCCGCGCTGCTTCGAAACGCGTGACCTTGGCGCTCAGGTCTTTCAGATATCGGTCGAATTCTTTCACGGGATCGGCGACGAGATCGGACAGTTCCCACCGGTCGGCAAACTCGCGGGACGATGCGGCACGGCGGGGTAATGTGGTAGACGCAGTCTTACGCGAAACGGGCATGGTCGATGCTCCTACGAAATGAGTGATAGCCGGGATCATACCATCCTCGCCGGTGAAGCGTGGAGATTCTTTGAGGGCCGCCAGCTCCGGCTGCGGCGCCGTTGACAGGTCCGGCTTGAATGTTACAATCCCTCCCATGGTGCGGGCATGACCGAACAGGAAATCAATCGGGCTATTCAATATGTGACGGCGGCGACGTCCTACGGGCGGGACACGGTGGCGGAGATTCTCCGGACCGGACTCTTGGAGCTGTCGCAGCTCTCCACACAATCGACTCGCCGGTTCGAACGTGAAGACCTGATGGGCTATTTATGCCAGTGGACGATGAAACGTACGGGCCACCCGGAGCCATTGGTCCGTGAAGTGTTGGATGGGGCCGGCCGCTGGCTGGATGATGTGGCGACCACCTTGGCCCAGCAGCGTGAAGCGGAGGCCAATGCCGGAGATGACGATGAAACCGGTGCGGCTTCGGCGTGAACCGGTTCGTGGGGTGCGAATCGTTCGGCGTGGCGCCGGATCAAGCAGGCAGGGAGCTCTTCAGCAATTCGAGGTTTTTGGTCACCATCGCGTCGCCATTCTTGGTGGACACATCGATCCCATGGTCCGCCACCTGACGGCATTCATCCACTCGGTTCAGTTTCAGCAGTGACTGCGCCAGCGCATAATACGCGGCGGAGTACGTCGGTTTCACCGTGATGCACTGCTTCAAGGCCTTGGCCGCTTCTTCGTAGTTGGCATCTTCCATATACGCCTTGCCCAGTCCGAACCAGGCGACATCATCCTCCGGCTCGATGGCCAACACGCGTTTCAGCGGTTCGATTCTTGGATTCGGCATCGGTGTCTCCCAGGGTCGCTCGGCGTCAAGAATCGAAACCGTAGCATGCGTTTCCGCTCATTGTCTACGCTCTTTCCTGCATGATAGTCTGAGTACGTATCTCGTCTTTCGTGAAGCGGATCTCGTGGGGAGCAGCTTCGGACTCGAGAAACGAGAGACGAACGACGCTTCACGCTTCACTATTCACGGGTTTGACTGATGGGAACGACCGGGCTGATTTACGATCCCCGCTATCTTGCGCACGACATGGGCGCCGGCCACCCGGAGTCGCCCAACCGGCTGCGCGCGATCATGCAGCGATTGGAGCAGCGTGGGCTAACTGCCACGCTGACCAAGATCGAACCGCGCAAAGCCGAAGATGAATGGATCAGGTTGGTCCACCAGCCTGAGTATGTCGAACGCCTCAACCGGGAGGCGCCGACCAGCGGCCGGGTCTCCTTGGATGCCGATACCTCCCTGTCGCCCGGATCGCTGACCGCCGCCTATCTCGCCGCTGGCGGAGTCTTGGCTGGGGTAGATGCGATCATGGCCGGTCAGGTGCAGCAGGTCTTTTGCGCCGTGCGTCCCCCTGGCCACCATGCCGAGGCCGGGCGGGCCATGGGCTTTTGCCTGTTCAACAATGTCGCCATCGCGGCGCGATACGCGCAGAAGCGGTATGGCCTGCAGCGAGTCTTGATCGTCGATTGGGATGTGCACCATGGCAACGGCACGCAGCATAGTTTCGAGACCGATCCAACGGTATTCTTCTTCAGCACCCACCAGTACCCCCATTACCCGGGCACGGGTCGAGCGACGGAATCCGGAGTCGGCCCGGGTGAAGGGTCCACAATCAATGTGCCTATGGAAGCCGGGGAAGGTGACGACGACTATCGGGCGGTGTTTCAGAAAGTGCTGATTCCCGCCGCCGATGCCTTCAAGCCGGAGCTGGTGATCATTTCCGCCGGATTCGACGCGCATCGGGATGATCCCCTGGCCAGCATGGGCCTCACGGAAGATGGCTATGAGGAGTTGACCTCGATCGTGGCCGGGATCGCACAACGCCATTGCCGGGGGAGGCTCTTGTCGTCGCTGGAAGGGGGCTACAACCTGACGGCTTTGGCTGCGTCCGTGGAACGCCACATCCGGGCGCTGGTGGCCTCATGAAATGGTGGCTGAAGATCCTGCTCGGGCTCGTGGTGATCTCGGGGGCTGTCTACCTCTATTATACCGAGGTGAAACCGGTCGTCATCTTCGGGCTCCGTTCCGACTATGCGCATGCGATTCCCTACCAAAAGATTCCCGAAGGGTTGACCAGCCTGAAGGCCGAGTCTTGCGGGCAATGTCACCGGGAAATTTATGAGGAATGGAAATCGAGTATCCATGCCCATGCCTACGAAGATCCTTTTTTCCAAGCCTACTGGAAGAAGGACAAGCACATCTGGGTTTGTTTGAATTGCCATACGCCGTTGGAAAACCAGCAGCCGACGCTGGTGAAGGACATCCCGCGGGGCCGCGTGGAGAAGGCGGCGCAGGAGCCGAATCCTCACTTTGATGCCGAACTGCAGAAGGAGGCGATCACCTGCGCCGCCTGCCATGTGCGCGACGGGGTGATTCTCGGGCCCTTTGACGATTCGGCGGCGCCGCATCCGACGCAGTTCGACCCGAAGTTCCGGACGGCGCAGTTTTGCTCGCGTTGCCACAATGTGGTCTCAGGCCCGGCGCAGTTTTACAATGTGGGGCCCTGCGGCACCTACGCCGAGTATGAAGGGAAGTACTTCATGCAGGAGCGGGGGTTTATCTGCCAAAGCTGCCATATGCCGGAAGTGGACCGCCCGGTGGCGGAGAACGGGCCGATCAGGCGGGGTCGCCGGCATCTCTGGCGCGGGGGGCATGATCCTGACATGGTGAAGCGGGCGGCGGCGATCCAGGTGAAGGTCGATCCCCCGAAGCCCAAGCCGGGCGAGCAGATGACGGTGGCGCTGACCTTGACGAACGCCGGAGCGGGGCACAAACTTCCCACCGGTGATCCCGACCGGCACTTTACCGTCGAGTTTACGGTGAAAGACGCGAATCAACGTGTGCTGGCCGAAAAAAGTCATACGATGGGACGCTGGATTATGTGGCAACCGGCCATTGTGGAGTTGTACGATAACCGCTTGCTGCCGCTGGCGAGCCGGGACTATCAATTCGCCTACCGGATGCCGGAGGCGGCGGAAGGGTTGACGTTGAAGGCCCGGGTTCGGTACCACATCCTGACCGACGGTCAGCATGACATGTTGAAGACGAAATATGGCCTCATGGCGGATGATCCCTACGCGTTTACGGTGTATGAGCGCGAGGTGCCGCTGAACGAACAGGTGGCGACCGCATTCGCCGATCCGTTGCCTGAACCGCCGCCGATGGCCTGTGCGAATCCATCAGTCCCGCAAGGGTAAGTATCCACTGACCGAGATCGAGGAACCGCATGCAACATCCATTACTCATCGATTGTGAGACCCTTCAGAACCGTTTAGGGCAGCCCGGCCTGGTGATCCTCGATGTGCGGGGACGCTCGACCTATGAGTTTGGCGGCCATATTCCCGGCGCCGTTCATTCCACCTGGCACGAATATAGCGATCCGGAGGCCGTCGCCAAAGGGCTGCTCGATCCGGATCTGAAACGGATCGAGAAACGGGTGCAATCGCTCGGCATCAACCGGGACAGCGAGGTCGTCATCTATTCCAATCCGTTCGATAACTGGGGCGATGAAGGCCGGATGTTCTGGATGTTGGAATATCTCGGCCACAAGAACCTCAAGGTGCTGGACGGGGGCTGGGTCAAGTGGATCAACGAGCGCCGCCCGTTCGAGCACGGAGCGGTCAGACCCAAGCCGGGCAACTTTACCGTGTCGCCTGTGGCCTCGGCGATCATGATGAAGGATGAGTTGAAAGCCATTGTGCGGAAGCCCCACCCGACCACCACGATAGTCGATGCGCGGAGCCTGGAAGAATTTCTCGGGAAGGAAGTGTCCGGCATTCCGAGACCCGGGCATATTCCCGGAGCGGTGCACGTCGCGTGGAGCGGATTCCTCAACGCGGATGCCACCGTGAAAGACTTGGACGCCATTCACGCGCAATTGGAACTCAAGGGGCTCAACCCGGAACATGAAACGGTCTGTTACTGCACGGGCGGGGTGCGTTCGGGGTGGCTCTACTTCGTGCTGCGCCTCGCAGGTTATACGCGGCTGCGTAATTATCCTGGCTCCTGGTGGGAATGGAGCCGGGATTTCGCTTGTCCCGTCGAGAAGGATTTGCTGGCGTTGCAGAAGCTGCTCGGCCTCTCGGAGTCGCAGGTGCCGACGGGCATGCGGCCGTCTTGACAGGATAGAGGGCCCACTTTATGCTGAATCAGAGAGCATCCGGAATCATGCAGTGCACATACTTACAGAGGAGGCGTTTCATGCAGACTGCTATGTGGCGAGGAGTCGTGGTGGCGGGAGTCATGTTGGCGCTCGTCGGAGCGCCGATGGTGGCAGGTGTCGCCTTCGCGGCAGGGAATAAACACCAGGCGGAAGCCGTGGAACATGCCAAGGAGGCCTTGGCGCACGGGAAGCAGGGGCATGCGGATGCCTTGGTGAAACATGCCGAGGCGGCGCTCAAGCATGCCGAAGGCGCGATGGCAGAAACCAAGAATCCCCATGTGGGAGAAGGCATCAAGGGCTTGAAGGACGGGATCGAGCACGGCAAGGCGGGGCATGCGGATGTGGCGACCAAAGCGGTCGAAAACGCCCTTCCTCATCTGTCCGAAGGCATGTAAGCCTTTCTTGTGCGTCGGCAACGCGTACCATAAAACGGGCAGGGGCATCCCTGCCCGTTTTTCTTTGTGGAGCAAGGCAGCATGATGCGGGTTGGCTACGTTCAAACTGATCCCGTGTTCGGCGCGGTCGCGGATAACCTCGATGCCGTGGCGGCTCATCTTGAGCAGGCGGAGGCCGATCTGATCGTGCTGCCGGAGCTGTTTGCCACGGGCTATCAATTCACGTCGCAGGACGAAGTGTCGCGGTTGGCCGAAACGGTGCCAGGTGGGCCGACCACGCAACGGCTGCTGGACATCGCCGCGCGTCGCAAGATGACCATCGTCGCCGGGTTGGCGGAACGGGCGGGCGAGCGATATTTCAATTCGGCGGTCGTGGTCGGGCCGAAGGGATTTCTCGGCTGTTATCGAAAGACGCATCTCTTCTTCGAGGAAACCCTCTTTTTCAGCCCGGGTGACAGCGGGTTTCAGGTGTGGGATATCGGCGCGGCTAAAATCGGCGTGATGATCTGCTTCGACTGGTATTATCCTGAAGCGGCCCGCACCCTGGCCTTGTTGGGCGCGGAGATCATTGCGCATCCGTCCAATCTGGTCCTGCCGAACTGCCCGGACTCCATGGTGACACGCTGCCTGGAAAACCGCGTCTTCAGCGTCACGGCGAATCGGATCGGCAGCGAAGCCCGAGGTGGAAAAGACCGGCTGACCTTTATCGGCTTGAGCGAAATCGTCAGCCCGCGAGGTCACATCCTGCACCGGGCGCCGCGTGACCGTGAAGAGTTGACCATCGTCGAGATCGATCCCGCGGAGGCGAGACGGAAGGCGCTCAACAGCTATAACGATCTCCTGCGCGACCGCCGCCCGGCGATGTATGGCGGGTGAGAAAAGGCTCTGGTTTTCATGACGCAACTTGCGCCACTGGCGGCCGCACGGTAGGATGAACCATGGCCGTTTCACTCAGTAAAGGCGTGCTGCTCGTGGCGGCACCGGCATTGAATGATCCCAATTTCAGGCAGGCGGTCGTCCTGCTTTGCGAGCATGGTCCCGAAGGAGCGCTCGGGGTGATCGTCAATCGTCCGACGGCCATGTCCATCTCCGAGGCTCTGCCGCAAGTTCCGATCTTGGAAGGTCAGACCCATGTGCTCTATTCGGGCGGCCCCGTGCAAACCAACCAGGTGATGATGCTCTATCGCATCAGCGACACGCCGGAAAACTCCCACCAGGTGTTTGACGGCGTCTGCCTCGGCGGGGATCTGGAAATAATGGAGCGGATTCTCATGGAGCAGCCCGGCAAGGAATCGTTCCGGGCCTACCTGGGGTATTCGGGTTGGGGACCTGGGCAGCTGGAGTCGGAGATGCAAAACGGCTCGTGGATCATCCTGCCCGCCGACCCGTCGTTGGTCTTCGATAAAGACGCCACCAAGATCTGGCCGGAAATCTTCGTGACCCTCGATGAGACGTCACGGCACTATGCCGACATGCCCTTCGATCCTTCCTCGAACTGATGAGAATGTTGGAAGCTCGTCATCTGCGTTCTCGCTTTGCGTTGAGAGTCAGTGAAGCGTCGTTCGTGAAGCGTCTCTCGCGGGAAGCAAAATTCGACCCTGATTGCGCGTGGTATATGGTCCGTTCCTAGATTGGTTCCCTTCTCTCAACTATAGGCCATCAGCTATCGGCCATCTGCTCCCGTTTTTTACGAGATACGCTTCACGCTTCACGAGCTACGTGAAGCCCCAGCGCCTTTGCTAAGAATCGTCCCGTGTGCGACTGGTCCACCTTCGCAACCTGTTCGGGCCGACCTTCCGCGACGATCTGCCCGCCGGCCTCGCCGCCTTCCGGCCCGAGATCGATAATCCAGTCGGCCGTTTTGATCACATCGAGATTGTGCTCGACGACGATGAGCGTGTTGCCGGCATCCACGAGTTTGTGCAGCACGGTCAGGAGCTTCTTAATGTCGTCGAGATGCAGGCCCGTCGTGGGTTCATCCAGGATGTACAGTTGGTGATGGGCCGACGGATCTTTGAGCTCCGCAGCGATCTTCAGCCGCTGCGCTTCTCCCCCCGATAACGTGTTCGCCGCCTGTCCAAGCCGCAGGTATCCCAGTCCGATCGACGACAACAGGTACAGTTTTTCCGTCAGCTTGGGGGAGCCTGAAAAAAACGCCTGCGCGTCGGTCACCGTGAGATTCAGCACGTCGTGGATGGTCTTGCCTCGATACTTGATGGCGAGCACCTCCGGCTTGAATCGCCGGCCGTTGCATTGCTCGCAGGTCGCATAGATGTCTTCGAAGAAATACATCTCCAGTTTCTCGTAGCCGTTTCCCTCGCAGCGTTCGCATCGCCCGCCGGCCGCGTTGAACGAGAAGTGGCCGGGGGTGAGGCCTTGCCGCAGGGCCTGCCGTTCGGAGGCGAAGAGTTGGCGAATCTCGTCGAAGGCCTTGAGGTAGGTAATGGGGTTCGAGCGGGGAGTGCGGCCGATCGGCTGCTGGTCGATGAGCCGCACGCCTTTCAGGTGCTCCAGCCCTTTGATCGCCTGAAATTTGCCCATCGGGAGGGATTCGATCCGGAAGGCGCGCGCGGCGGCGCGGTAGACCGTGTCCTCGATGAGCGTGCTTTTCCCGGAGCCGGATACGCCGGTGATGCAAACCAGCATGTGAAGAGGAATTCTCACCAGCAGATGTTTGAGATTGTGTTCTGCGGCCCCGGCAACGCTGAGTACCTTGCCGTTGCCGGACCGGCGGGTCTTGGGGAGCGGGATCTGTTCCTCGCCTCGCAAATAGCGCGCGGTCAAGGATTGGGGGTTGCTCATGAATTGCGCGCGTGGCGCCGCGCAGACCACCTGCCCGCCCTGTTCTCCCGAGGCCGGCCCCATTTCGACGATATGGTCGGCGGCCTGAATCATCAGCGGGTCGTGCTCGACGACGACGACGGTATTGCCCTCATCTGCCAGGTCGCGCAGGATGCCGGCGAGCGTGTTCGTGTCGCGCGCATGGAGTCCGATGGTCGGTTCATCCAGCACATAGAGTGTGCCGACAAGGCGCGACCCGAGTTGATTGGCCAGGGCGATGCGTTGCGCTTCTCCGCCGGAGAGGGTTTTGGTCTGCCGCGAGAGCGTGAGATAGCTCAAACCCACACGCAGCAGAAAATCCAGCTTGGCCTGCAATTGCCGCAGGATGTCTTTGGCGATCTCTGCATCGAACGCAGGCAAGGCGAGCCGCTGAAACCATTCCGTTGCGGCCTGAATGGTGAGGTCGTTTAATTGAATGAAGTCGTGCCCGGCCAGTTTGACGAAGCGAGCGGCCGGTTTGAGGCGGCTGCCTTCGCATGTCGGGCAGGTTGCAGGGCTGCGGTAGCGGCTCAGCAGGACCCGCACATGCAGTTTGTAGCGTTTCGTTTCCAGGTACTCGAAGTATTGCCGGACGCCTTCCACCTGGTTGTTGCCCTCCCAGATCAGCTGCTGAACGTTCCCCGGCAGATCCTGAAAAGGAGCCGTCAAATCGACGTCCAGCTTTTTCATGGCCAGCAAGAGTTGTTTTTGCCACCAGTCTGACCCCGGCTTGCTCCAGGGCTCGATCGCGCCGTCGGCCAACGACTTGCTGCGATCGGGGATGACGAGGTCCCGGTCGTAACGCAGGATGTTGCCGAACCCTTTGCATTCAGGGCAGGCGCCCAGGGGATGGTTGAAAGAAAAGAGGAGGGGACGCAAGGGCTCGAATGTCCGTCCGCAACCCTGACAACGAAAATGCGTGCTATAGGTCCGCAGCCCGTGTCCGATGAGCTCGATTTGGCATATCCCCTCCGCTTCTTGAAAAGCGACTTCGATGGCTTCGATGAGCCGATGGCGATTGTCCGGCCGTAGAACAAGGCGATCCACGATGACTTGAAGCCCCGACGTGCGTGTCTCAGGCAGGGTAGACTCGTCGTGGAGGTCGATGGTCTCGCCGCCGCAGCGCAATCGCGTGAAGCCGCGTTTCATGAGCGCGTCCATCAACGACCGGTCATGGCCTGGTCCCAGGTCGTTGACCGGGAATAAAATCATCGCCCGCGCGTCGGGAAATTGGGCGAGCAATTCTTCGGCGAGCGAGCCGGGGTGATAGCCGCGAGCTTCCTGATTGCAGTCCGGACAGACCGGTTTGCCGATCTTGGCGAAAAGCAGGCGGAGCAGATCGGCGACTTCGGTCGCCGTGCCGACGGTCGAGCGCGCCGTGCGGATCGGATTCTTTTGTTCGATGGCGATCGCAGGGCGGATGTTCGTGATGCGGTCGACGTCGGGACGGTTCACCTTGTCCAGAAACATGCGCGCATAGGTCGAGAGCGATTCGACATAGCGCCATTGTCCTTCGGCGAAGAGCGTGTCGAAAGCCAGAGAGGATTTTCCGGATCCCGACAGCCCGGTGATCGCCGTGACCTGGTTGTGCGGGATGCGCAGCGAAATGTTTTTGAGATTATTCTGGCGTGCGCCTTCAATGATGAGTTCGTCCGTTGGTCGAGTCGGGACTGTACGGGCTGCCACGGTGGAGTGCTCCTCGTGAAGGATGACCGACCATCGTAGCAAGCGCTGCTGTCGTCTGCAATGTCATGGTAGGTGAGCCGGCGTTGAGAGCGGGTGTGATCAGTGCGACGGAGTGAGTCTGCATGGGTCGTCAACATGGCTTCGGAGGTCATAGGTTGCTTGAGCCTTTGAGATTGATGGTTGGGTATGAAGACAGCAGACGAGGGGTAGCATATACGCTTGTTGCTGAGGGTGGTGGGAGACTATTTGTGGAATGTGAGATCCACAGCTATCTAGGCTAGGGTGCAAGGAGACGCTCCGCTCATATGAACTTCATGTAATGAGTGAAGATGAATGGAGTGAGCCGCTCTGGAAGCACGCTGGGCGGACCATTAACCATCACTTGATGTTTGCATGAAAAGGTGGGGTAGCCGCTTCGTCGATGCAACTTTCAAGGTCACTGCCTGCGAAGCCTTTAGGCTGTCTCGGTCTAGATGGCGCGACAAACTTGCCTGCGGTTTAGCATCCCTTCTCCTTTGCTGTCAGATTCTTGGTACATCAAAATACACGTATTTAGGCGTAATATGTTTTTTGACATGAGTAATCCTTAGGAGTATCCTCCGGCCAAACTCAGGCTAAGGTGTCACGGCTTTGCATCAGGCAGCTGGCTTCATAGGCCAATGGCTCCGGTCAGAATCCATTTTCATTCCCTTAAGTGCTGTAGGTTGTAAGTGATGAGAAAAGGAACGGCTTATGACATCAGGCCTTGGGTTCGCCATGGAGGCCTGCTAAAGAACTTGTTGTTTGCAGGCAAAGTGAATTTATTCCCAGCGGTCAGACCGACAGCAGTGTGCAAAGTTGAATCCTGCATTTTTGAAGGTGATGTTGTGTGGCGTGTTCCTCGAATCGCAGAGATGCAACTCGGCATACTTCAAGTAGATAAAAAACTGGTGTTTCAGGGCTGCACTTTCAAGAAACCCATTAGTTGGGCGCAGTGTAGATTTATAAAGCCCCTGGTGTTTTTTTCATGCCGCTTCGAAGGCTGTGTGGATTTCACGCGCAGCTGTTTTCATGGAGCGAGCTTTCAGGACTGCACGTTTGATGAGAAAGTGTTTTTTGAGGACGCTGCATTCCTCCGGGTCAGTAATACCAACCTTCCGCATTGTCATAATCGTTGCGCCAATCCACCTGAGGATAATTCCCACTGCAGCCTGTCGGATTGCCGTGACGATTTGAACAAGCCAGCTGAGCGAGCCTATTGCGCCAACTTTAGGGCCACAGTTTTTCGGGATGGTGCCGAATTTGATTGGGTGAGATTCGACGTGCCGGCCTGCTTTTTCAAGGCTGAGTTTCATGGCTCGACCACCTTTTTGCAGAGTGCATTTGGTTTCCCTGACAGAGTCGATTACAAGAAGGAAATTCGCCCTATCAGTATCAACCTTTCTTACGCGGAAATCTTTGGGGCCATTGAATTCCATCAAGGATTAGGCTGGACTGAGCCCTGGCGTTCGGAAGAGGAGGCTGACCTTGAATCACAGCAGGGAGGCGCTGCCTCAGGCGAGGCATCGAGTAGAGACAATGACCATGATCCAGTAGGAAATGACCGTCCTGCGGCTGCATTGCTGGACCGTCCGCGCCCACTAAATCGAGTACCTGGAGGTGACATCCCGAATAATGAGATCCGCGCGGACATGCGGTACGTCCACATTCATAAAAGTCAGGGGCTCCGCTTCCATTCGGAGAACCTTTCAGAATGCTTTGTGTTGGGTACCAATCTGGAGGCATGCCACTTCATCAATGTACGTTGGCCGATGGTTGACAGCTATTTCCCTCTCCAATTCGAGATGTCGTTGACGCTATTCAAATATTTGTTGGGAATATTGCGTCCCCTCGACCTTGACGTGAAGTGGTTCGCGGGATTCGGTCATGCAAGAGATCTTATCAGCATAATTCTCATATTGCCCTTTCATTTGGTGCAGAGCTTTATCGCGACCGCTGTGCGAGTCACTTTTCGATGGATGGTACGGCATGATAAACCGGACAGTAAATCAGGCAATGGTCGGCCTGTGCAGCAGCCCCAAAGCACGGCGCAGTGTTCGCGCTGGATAGCGCTGAAGAGTCATCTGTGGTTCCGCTGGCTAACCCTCAGCAATTATTTCTTGTCCTGCGCAAGTCATGAGCAGCATGGAATCTTTGATCATAAGGAGCAAATTCGTCAGCAAAAAAAGTCTTTCCCGAGTGCTAACGGAAATAATCAGGGCCATCGGCCTATTTCGGGAGACCCACCCGATCTGTACCAAATAATTAAGAGCTGGCGCGATAAATGGACACAGCTCTCGCGCGCGTACCGGGATCTCAAATCCGCCTACGAAGGCAATAAAGACTACATTTACGCGAGCGACTTTCACTTTGCCGAAAAAGAACTTCGACGTATCAATCATGAGGTGCCGAGGCATACGCGCTTGCAACTGTTCCTTTTTTGGCTGGTGAGCGGTTACGGCGAACGCGTGCTGCGACCTATTTGGTGGTTTATCGCCATCTGGATACTTGGCGCTCTTCCTTACTATTTGTGGGGTACTCCCGCAAAGAAGGAGGACCTGTCGATCTCAGTACCAACCACTGCATACCTGTGCGAGCCCAATCAGCGGCAGTGTGATCACGGAACGAAAACAGAAGTTCCTGAAGAGGGTGAGGCTAACCCAAAGCAGCTTGCAGAGTGATTGCCATGGCCTTATCGTACGTATCGAGAGGAGCACTTGTTGTAATTCTCGCCACAATCGTTTCAATCCTTAGCTCCTGCGCCAATGTGAGCTATCTGCCAATCGGAAGTGGATCGCCTGGACCTGAGGGGCCTCAGGGCATTCCGGGGCCTAAAGGTGATCGCGGCGAGCAAGGGGAACGAGGTCCTATCGGTCCTCCCGGGCGTGAAAGGATCTCGTGCCAGGCTTGCCTTCCCGGTATCGCAGGTACCCCTGGAAAAGATGGCCGGGACGGAACTGATGGCCGAGACGGCCGAGATGGCCGAGACGGCCGAGATGGCCGAGACGGCCGAGATGGCCGAGACGGCCGAGACGGGCGAGATGGCCGAGACGGGCGAGATGGCCGAGATGGCCGAGATGGCCGAGACGTTCCGGAATGCCAGGTCGTCTCTTCCCAGATTGCTCCAGTGCTGTGCATAAAATTGGACCAGCGGCCAAGTTGCAGCGCAGAGGGGATAGGTGGCTTTGTGCCATTACCACGGCGTGAGCTAGAAGAGAAGAGTCGTTGGCTTATCATTGCGCTCTGTGTGATGTCCGGAGGTGCATTCCTTGTGTGGCTCTTTTGGAAAGAGACACACAAGGAAAATAAAGGTCAGATACCTTCCACTGAAGCAAGGGACGTCGTGCTCAAGTCACTTGGAAGTTTAGTGCTCGGTATGATCATGGGGGGAGCGGTAGGGTGGTTGGGGAGCGGTTTAATAATAGCCGTCGGGAGATGCTTTCTGGGCCTCTTTTTCGAAGCTCCGAATGAAATTGGTGGCATCACATGGTTGCAGGCCTTGCGATACAGCGCGGAGAGTATGGCCTTTCAGAAGCCTGATTTTGTGCATTTGGAACAGGGTTTGTCCCCGCTTCGCGTTTGGACCTGGGTGCAAAGCCTCGTTGGCCCCTTCCTCTTTGTCATGTTCGGATTAGCTCTGAAGAACAAGCTAAAACGCTGAACCCCACCTGCTCACTCCTCAGACTAGCATTACAACCACTCCAAGGCCTACGATCGCGTCGCCAACGGACTTGCCTGCGAAGCTGAACTGATCCGGCGGTATAGGGGTTGAGTCAGTAAGCACAAGGTTGGTCCAGGTGAAACCACTGAGGAAACTGCTAGGGGCATGATCGCCACGAGGCAATAATCGAGAAACGCTCTACACTAGGCTTTCCACCGGGTAGCAACGTCCGCCGTAGAATCTGGTACATGTGGTAACCTGCCATCAGGAGATAGCGAAAAGGAGAAGACCTATGCCACCTGATACGCACTTGACTCCGAAGCAGAAGCAAAGTCAGTACCGGAGCCGGTTGCGCCGGAAAGGGTTGCGGTCGGTGCAGATATGGGTTCCAGATACCCGAGCCGCTGGATTTGCGGCTGAATGCCGTCGTCAGGCACGTCTCGCAGCACGGTCAGCGCAAGAACAACAGGTTCTTGATTTCATTTCGGGGATTGCCGATTGGGACAAGAGCTGAAATGCGGCGATCTGGTGGCCGTCGCTGCAAAGGGCCACTACAGCGGAAAACCGCGGCCTGCCCTTGTCCTGCAATCCGATCTCTTCTCTGCGCTTGCGAGCGTCACAATCTGTCTCCTGACGACTGAGCTTCTCGATGCCCCTCTCTTCCGCGTCTCTGTTGAGCCGTCACCTGGAAATGGACTCAAACAGCCTTCGCAAATTATGATCGATAAGATGGTGACCGTCCCCCGCAACGCGCTTGGCGCCCGCACCGGCTCGCTCGACCGCGAGGTGATGGTTCGCGTAGATCGCTCCTTGGCTGTCTTTCTCGGAATCGTCTAATCTGCTACGACCCATCGACGGTCGTTGTGACCCTAGGTGTTTGGCAGGGAAGCCATGGCGGAAGTGTCATACGGCCTGACGCAGATGGTCCGTTCTTCTTTTGCCTGCCTATCCACAAGCTTTGACGATGGCAGAGGAGAACCGCCGAAAATCCTCCATCTGTGAGGTGATGATCCTGTCGACTATCTCCAGGTTGAGGCGGGTGTATTCATGGATGGCCACATTCCGAAAGCCGACCATTCGTTGGAGTTGGCCCGCTAACTCAGTCGGGACGAGACCCGCTTTCGCGATCAACGCAAAGGCATCTCTGCTCTCCTGCGGAAGTCCCAGGCCTTTTTGTCTCACGACATACATCGCCAGATCGATGGCGGTCTCACATGCGCGTTGCAGGTTGAGCACCATGGCATCCTGCTTGGTTTGATTCTCAAACAGGTTGCGCCGATCGCCCCCATATTCGTCGGTGATGCGACGGAGACATCGTTCGATGCTTGCGGCTTTGTTCAAGATCACATCATCAGCCATAGATCAGTCCGCGCTCTTTGATGTCCTTGAGGATGTCCCGGCGTTCCTCGTTCAACCGTGCATAGTCTGAGTAGGCGTACATTTCAAATTCTGCTCGGGCCGGCTCGTCCTTGCTTTCGAGGCATTGTCCTGTGGAGATGACTTGGGCGCGCATGACTGTGGAGGTTGCCCGAAGATCCAGGAGATCCACATCGCGATTGAGCTGTATGGCGAGATCCTGCGTGATTTGAAAGAGCCTCTCTGCCGAGATCGGGTCACGTGCGAGCACCGCGAGATCGATGTCGCTCCCTGGACGAGCGTTCCCTCGAACGTGCGAGCCGAACTGGTAGATGGCCTGTAGATCGGCAATGTGTTGGGTCAGAAATTTCGTGATGGATTCGATATTCATGTCGGCTGTGTTGAGAGAGTCAGCCGAGTATACGGGACGCTTGAGGAAATGTCGAAATGCAAAGGCTGAGTGAGGGGTGAGGGCGGTGGGCCGGGCACTTACGCTTCGCAATCTTGCCCTTCCGGTCTGAGGTGCCTGAGCTGATTCGGGACGGTATCGCGTCCCTGCGCGCAAGGTTCGCCCATTGATATGAAGAACGAGTCTTACCCGATGTTTCGATACAGATAATCGGCGCCGACCGGCAGTTGACTGAGCCAGGTGAAGAACCGGCTCACCTCATCGTGACGGAAAATCGCGCCGTGCTGAGGCAGCAGCGCGGTGACCTGACGCCCGCGCAGCTTGTGGATCATCCCGGCAACGGCTTGGTTGCAAGCCATGTATCGCTGGTGAAATCCTCGCATCGCCTCCGTGTGGGCCTCCCAGTCTTCGATGAGCAGATGGAAGGCGCGATCTTTGAACATCGACGCGCCGACATCTCCGCTGAACAGGAAGCCGCTGGTTGTGTCGAACAGGAGGATATTGCCGGGTGAATGGAGGTAGGGCGCGGAAATGCATTCGAGTCGCCCTCCGCTTTTCAGCGGCAGCGTCGCGCCCTCGTCTCCCACCGGAATGAAGTTCAGCTTGTAGCTCTTTCCGCTCAGCTCTCGCGATTCGTAGTGCGGCATGAACCGCGTCCAGAGCGACGATACGATCATCTGAATGTCCTCGTTCCATTTGATCCAGCTTGGAAAGGACGCGCAGATGTCGGGGTCCTGGTGACTGAAGTACATATGTGAGACCGCACTCGGCGAGATCAGGTAACACACTTTCTTGAACACCGGCGCGAACCGGTCGAAGCCGCCGGGTTCCAGCAGATAGCCTGCGCCGCCATCGACAATCAGGTAGGAATTGCACTCGATCTCCTCTCCGGTGGAGTGGACGCCGACCCAATAGATTTTGTGGTCGCCTCCATCGTAGAGCAGGATCGGTTGGTCGGGATCAAGCTTCGAATTAGTGAGATCGAATAATGGCGTTGTGGCCAACGGCGACCTCCTCTGTGTATGATAGCCGGCCTTTGAATCTCATGCTAGCTCATAAGGCGGTGCCCGCAAAGCAGAAGAGGCTTTGCGGCGAGGGTGGCCATGCTGGTGATGAGATTGCTGGAGCTTGTCTGTCTTACCGCGCCAACCATTTCACGATTGCGACGCAGGCCATGTAGAGGGCGAGTGAGCCTGCCATCGAGAACCAGAACCCGATCCGTTCGACGCCATAGATCATGCAGCCGACATATACCAGCCACGGCGGCACGAACCAGAGTAGGTTTTTGGCATAGGTGACGAGGTGCTCATTGCCGCCGTTGAGATAGATGAGGACAAATGTTGCGCCGGTCATCGCGGGGAAGGTGCTCGCAAAGGCGGCGAGAAACGACCGGCCTTGCGAACCAAGATAGGTCGAGATACTGACGATGGTGCCGCCTAACAGGAAGTACAGTCCGTACTTCGCCCACTCGCTCATCCTCACCCTCCTTCACTGCCCTCGAAAAGCGTCCCGCGCTTCAGTTTCAATCTCATGCCCCAGGCCCGTGTAGCGGGGCGAAAAGTGGAACACGACCAGGTCGCGGACGCCGGCTTTGTGTGCCATCAGCCCTGCCTGCCGGGCGGTGAGATGGTACCGGTCCCGTGCCTTGTTCGCATCCCGGTCCAGATACGGCGCCTCACAGTAAAAGATGTCGGCCCCTCGCGCAAGCTCCACGATCTTGCGTTCATTCTCCTCATCGTAGCGCGCATCCACCACATAGGCGATTTTCTGACCGCGCGTGATGGTGACGAATCGCTCGCGGATGTCACCGAGCACACACTCGCGCCGGTCTTGGTGATGTCCGTGGTAGAGCGTGGCGGTAAATCGAAAGTCGTCCGGCAGGCCTTGCCACAAATACTGTTTCACGTCTTTCAGCCACGCGCCCACCGGCAGTCCGGCTGCATGCAATCGCTCCTTGTTGACGTTCACATGAAACTGTTCTTGCAGCGCGTAGGCCAAGGAGGGAATGCGGTGATTGAGCGCCGCAGCCTGCACGGTGAACATGGGATCACGGAGCACGGTAAAAGATTCGCCGGCGGGGCCGCTGCTGAGCGGCGAATCCGGTTGATCGTGCCGCTGGAAACCATCCGTGGCTTGGAAGGTCGCCGTTTTGACGGCATGCGGGTGGAATTCGTGCACGGTGATGGTGAGCGGGTAGCCGTCCACGAGGTTCCACGTGTACCCCTGAAGTTTTCCTTGAACATTTGAGATGAGGCCCGGTGGGCCGTGGAGGCGCGCAAGGTTTTGCCGCGACCGAGGGCGACGCGCAGCAGGGCATCAAACCCGATGAAATGGTCCATGTGGGTGTGGGAGATGAAGATGTCGCTCGCGCGCAAGAGGCGAGTCGGGCCGAGGGCCTCATTGTGACCGAGGTCGAACAACAGGGCGCGCTTGGACCATCGCACCTCGACGAACAGCCCGGGATCTCCGAACAGGTCATTGACGAGGAAGCTGGAAAAGGAAGGATTCATAGCACTGCCCGATCATAGCTTGAGCAAACGTCGAGGCACGGCCGTCATCCGCGGGATGGTCGCGCACAGTTGCCCAGGCGTGATCTAGGCGAGCACCAGGCGCATGACGCAATAGAGCAGGATGACTTCCACTGCGTGGGCGACGATGGTGGCGTAGAGATTTCTGAAGGCCACCCACAAGCTTCCCCACACGAGGCCATCCCAGACGGCGATCCAGTGGAGATGCTGAAAGGTTGCCACCAGGAAGGGATCGAATGCAAACAGCAGGGCGCTCAGCGGCACGGCAATGGGGGCGGACAGTCCAAGTGCCAGCAGCCGGCCGAGTAGGAAGCCGCGAAAGTTCAGTTCCACCATCGTGGCGATGAAGACAATGAACCAGGGCACCATGAGAAGCAGCGGAATTTTGGCGTGAGGCGTGCCGGCGAGAAATCGATAGTCTGCTCCCAGCCAGGGCACCAGATACAGAATCACCAGAAGATTAACCGTGCCGAGCAGCAGCCCGGTGGCGGTACCCCAACGGAGCCCCTGAGGAATGTGGGACTGTCCAAGGCCAAGCCGCGCAGCCGGCCCGCTGTTGAGGCGGCTCCAAATGATAAGGGCTACATAGGCGAAGCATTGGGGGAGAAACTGAACGAGGGGTTCTTGCTGGAGTGCCGGAGGAGAAGCGTAGTAGAAGAGCGTGGCCGCGAGGGGAAGCAGCGCAAGGGCTGCCCCCCGTTCCCCGGTCTGAGTCGCACGGCTCGCGGCAGCAGCCCCGCACCCGGTCATCGGCGTTTATTCGAGACGCAAGTTGTATCGCTCCAGGGTGGTGGCTTTATTCCTGGCGAGATTGGACAGCGATTTGTTGTAGTCGACGGTGGCCCGCAGCTCATTGCCCTGCGCCGTGGCCAGATCGCGCTGGAAATCGAGCACGAATCTGGTGGTGCTGAGGCCCACCTTCAACCGCTCCTGTTCAGCCTGCAACTGCTTTTCGGCCATGATCCGAGCCGAGCGCGTCGTTTCGATCCGTTTAAAATCGGTGTGTACCCGCCGCACGGCTTCCCGGACACCCACGATCACCTGCTGGCGAACGCTTTGCAGCGACGACTGGGCATTCCGTGACTCCAGCTGCCGTTTGTTGTAGGTGCTGTAGGCCGAACGGTTACCGATCGGATAACTGAGGACCAGGCCGGCGCCGTAATTATAGAAGTCGCCGCCGAAGTTGCGTCTCGTGGCGTCGCCATAGTCGGCACCCAGTCCTGATAGTCCCATCGTCCCTTGCACGGACAAGGTCGGCAGCAACTGGTTCTTGGCAAACTTCACGTTGAGCTCGCTGCTCTCCACATTCTTGCCAGCTTGTAAGATTTCCGGGCGGCGTTCCATGGCGATATCGATGGCTTCCTGGAGGCTGATCGCCTCCAGCGAGGTGATCGGAGGGTCGGTCGGCATCAAGCGCAGGTCCTGGCGAAGTTCTTCTTCAGCGGGGTTCAGGAGCCGCCGCAACTGGTCTTCCTGATCGCGGATGGATTTTTCGGCCACGAGAATCTGCTCGACCCGCGAGGCGACGGCGGCTTCCGCCTGCAACACATCGACAATCGACATGACGCCCGCCTTGGCCTTGGCACGGTTGCTGGCGAGCAGTTCTTCCGCGGCCTTGAGGGCCGCCTGCGCGACCTTCAAATTTTCATTCGCAAAGACCATTTCCCAGAACGTCTGCTCGACGGTGGCAATGACGGTCAGGACGCGATCGAGAAACACATGCTGTTCGACCGAGGCATTATTTTGCGCAATTGAGATGAACGTCCGATTGATGTCCGCGCCGAAGTTTCTCAATAACGGTTGGGTCACCGTCAGAGCGAGGCCGCCTGTCCAGGCCGGGTTGAAGAGGAAGGTATTGGGGCCACTGACATAGCTGCGTTGCGGGCTATAGTTCAAATCGTAGTTCGCGCCGGAGGGAAGGTTCTGCGTGATGTCGGCGGTGAGTGAATGTGAATTCTGATCGAACTTGGTGATGTCCTGCAAGTTGGCGCCGGTGAATCCGAGGATCGGTCGATTCAACGGCGCGACCTGCCGGTTATATTGACCGTTTAAGCTGACAGTGGGATCGAATTTCGCTTGCTCGATAATGATGTCGGCGAGGCGGCTTTCCTTAGTTTGCCGGCCGATATGGATATCGAGGTTGTTCTGCAAGGCTTTCAAGACCGCGTCGGCCAGCGACATGGGTTCGCGACGTTCGGTGGGAACGGGTTTGGTCACTTCCAGGCCGAAGGAGGCGGATGCTGTCCACACGATCAGCGCCGTGGCGCTTCCGATGCACAGGCATGCCCGGAGAATTGGATTCCTCATAACAAACTCCTTGCTGCGAGATGCTGGTTGAGCGATACTGAATTCATCATGTTGCAGGCGTGGTATCACAAACGGCGATCACTGTCCATGCTGATGCGCCGGGGCGGCACGATCATGTGGTCAGCGGGACTACTCCTGATCGCGGCGACGGCTGGATTGATAGAGGGCCAGCCGGCGGCGGCTCAGTCCGTTTCGGGTGTGCGCGGATTTAACGGCGGCGTGGCGCCCCTGTTCGGTCTCGCGGGGCCCGGCAATCTGTATATCGATACCCAGGGGACACAAGGCTTCATTTACAATTTCGGTAACAACTTTGAGTCGTACAATTTCCGGAATCCCACCACCGGCCAGGCCTGGAGCGGGGCCGTTATGACGCTTGGCCCGCAATTGTCGGTGGGCCTGATTCAAGGCGCGAATCAAGTCGGCTCCCCCGTCGTCTTTCCACCCGTGCCGCGTGAGACTGCCCCCGTGCCTCCCATCCAATCGGGCCTGCTGGAAGATATTCCTTAGGCGGAGAGAGCCTCCGCCTGCCTATCTCATTGGGATTGCCAAGACCCATTCTGTGGCGGTTTGGTGTATCGCAGCAAGGCTGTCACAGCAGGATCTTGCTGAAAAGCGATTGTCCACAGAATCCACAGCCTGTTGATTCAGCATGAGCCCACCTGCCTTAGCTCTTGATCATGCGTAAGTGCATGATTTTATTTTCATTGCATGGCGCCGCCTCTTCCGGCTCGCGCGTGGTAGGTCCACGGTATGGCGATTGCTTTTGCGTCCGGAACAGGGCGTCTGATCGCTGTGGTTCTCAATGAGACGACAAAAACAATCTGTGCATGTCAAAGATGTCGATTGAATCACCTAGGCAGAACGGAAAGAATGCCGACACACGATGGTAGACGCGGAAAGTTCCACGCCGCTGGTTGAAGCCCCTGCCATTGACGGCTCACGATCATAAGGAGATTGTTTGTATGAGGATTGCCCAGGTATCGCCGCTTTGGGAGAGCGTCCCGCCGAAGTTGTACGGGGGAACTGAACGCATCGTCTCGTACCTGACGGAGGAACTTGTCCGCCAGGGCCATGAGGTGACGCTGTTTGCCAGCGGTGATTCGGTCACGAAGGCCAAGTTGGAGTCCCCGTGCCAGCAGGCGTTGCGCTTGAACACCGGCATCTTCAATCGCGAAGCCCCGCTCATCCAGATGATGGAGCAGGTGTTCGCTGCCGCCGACCAGTTCGACCTCATCCATTCCCATCTCGATTTTTTAGCCTTTTCACTCTCCCGCCGCTGCCGTGTGCCGGTCGTGACGACACTTCACGGCCGCTTGGATTTACCCGAGCTCGTCCCGGTCTTCCGCGACTTTGCGGAGTTGCCGCTCGTCTCCATTTCGGACTCGCAGCGCCGGCCGTTGCCCTGGTGTAACTGGGCCAACACCGTCTATCATGGGTTGCCGAAAGATTTGTATAAGTTCAACGGAGAACCGGGCAAGTATCTGGCGTTTCTCGGCCGGGTGTCTCCGGAAAAATGTCCGGATCAAGCCATCGAACTGGCCAAACGCGTCGGCTTGCCCTTAAGGATGGCGGCGAAGGTCGATCCGGCCGATCGTGCCTACTTCGAGCGGGTGGTGGAACCGTTGCTCGACCATCCCTTGGTTGAGTTCGTCGGAGAAATCACGGATGCGGAAAAGAGCGATTTCATCGGGAACGCCATCGGGCTTGTGTGTCCCTATGATTGGCCCGAACCCTTCGGCCTTGTGTTGATCGAAAGCCTTGCCTGTGGTACACCTGTCCTCGCCTACCGCCGGGGTTCCATTCCGGAAATCATCGGTCATGGAGTGACGGGCTTCATCAGTGAAAACCTCGATGAAATGGTGAGCCAGGTTGCCAAGCTTGGCACGATCGATCGCCATCGATGCCGCCAGGTGTTCGATGAGCGGTTCACCGCCCAGCGCATGACCAATGACTACGTGAAAATCTATCAGCAGCTTATCACCGATGCCGCTGCGTTCCCGGGTAAGACCGGGCAGCAGCACGCTTCGAACCTCTAGTCAGCGCGATCTCAACCTCGCGGAAGGACCAGCATGGCAGACGAGTCGCAGTCCAGTCCTGAATCGAATGTCACCGGATGGCGGTTATTGGGGACCAGAGACTTCGGTTGTCTTTGGGCCGGCCAGGTCATCTCCCAAATCGGTGACGGTCTGAACAAGGTCGCGCTTCTGTGGTTCGTCTATGAAATGACCGGGTCGGCGCTCAAGATGACCGCCATCGGGTTGTTGCAGACGATCCCGCCGCTGGTGTTCGGTCCCCTGATCGGCGTCTATCTCGATCATCTCCCGAAGAAAATCGTCATGATCGTCGTCGATCTCTTGCGAACGCTGATGGTCCTGCTGATACCGCTCTTTTATGCGATGGATCTGCTGACGCTTGAACGCCTGTATGTACTGGTGTTCCTGATCTCCATCGTGTCCACCGTGTTCGGTCCAGCGCTGGCTTCCGCTGTGCCGCTGATCGTCCAACGCTCGCAACTCACGACGGCGAATGCGTTTCTCCAGAGCACCACGAACATCGGTGTCTTATTGGGACCGGCCATGAGCGGCCTGGGCATTGCCCTCATCGGCGCCCAAAATGTGCTGTATGTGGATGCCGCGACATTCCTGTTGTCCGCCCTGTTCTTGTTCCCGATTCGCGTGCGCGAGAATAAATCGGTGAAGGGGTTGGATGTGCTGGCGACTCCCGTGATGCAGGATATGATGGTGGGCTTCCGGTTCGTCTTCCTGCAACATCGGGTGGTGTTCTCGTTGATGATTACGGCTGTCCTGTACAATCTTGCGATCAGCGCATTCGTCTTTCTCCTGCCCGTGGTAGCGAAAGAGCTGCTGCAAGTGGGACCGATGGAACTCGGGTGGTTATGGTCGGCTCTCGGAATCGGTATGCTGGCGGCGTCCATCTGGCTGGCACGGATGCCGCAAGGCACGTTCCAGGAGCGTATCAGCAAGATCGGTCGCTCGCTGACTATCGGGGGCCTCGCGGTCTGTGCGCTGGGATTGATTCAGACACCGGTGCTGTTCAGCACGTTTCTATTGATCGTCATCATCGGCGGCAGTACCTCGCTGTTCTATCCGGTCGTGTGGGCGATGCTCCAGGAAGTAACTCCGGAGCACTTGCTCGGGCGTGTGTTCACCACATTTAGTGTCGGCGGTATGGCTTCGGCCATGGTCGGCATGGCAGGATTCGGCTGGGCCGCCGATACCCTCGGGCCTGCCGTTAGTCTCATCGGCATCGGACTGCTTCTCTTGCTCACTGCGATGGTCACGCTGCAGGTCAGCCGCCGTGGCCTCGTGGTGAGTCCGGCTGTCGCATAATCTTCTTTCCTCAACGTCGTTCGACTGTGCGGCAGCCTGCCGGCCTCTCTCACGCGAGGCAGATGCTGCACGATCATGCCGCGTGAGCGGCGCAGTTGCTTTCTCCACTTCCGTCGCGTATGTCTTTTCTCTCGGGCGCTGTTCGGGGTGATATCCAGGCCGGCCTCGCCGGTTCGTTTTACTTCTTCACATGAGGGGCAAATGCCTATGCGGACTATTCAGACCGTGTGCACGGCAGGAATCGTGGCATTTTTTGTAGCGTCGGGTCTGGGAAGCGCCGGCTCGATGGCGTCAGAGCAGCAACCGGCAGAGCTCAAGCCGGAGGCCCCGCCGGTTTCTGGATCGAAGGATGCCGACGGGAAGGTCAAAGACGCAGAGATCAAACCGAAGGAGCCGGATTCCAAACCGAAAGAGCCCGACTCCAAGCCGCCCGACCAAAAAACCAAAGACGGCGAGTCGAAGCCCAAAGAGAGCGAGCCCAAAGGGAAGGACGCGGAAAGCAAATCCAAAGACCCGGAACCGAAGGCCAAGGACGCGACGACCAAGCCCAAGGAATCGGAGCCCAAGAAGGACGTCGATTCCAAATCGAAGGACGCGGACCATAAATCCAAGGAGCCCGATTCGAAAACAAAAGAGTCTGCGAAGGAGTCCGAGAGTACGGCTGAGCATCCCTGTCCTTCCGCGCCGCAGGCCGCCCAGGCGAAGCCGGCGGGCGAAACACCGGTTCCTCCTGGCGATTCAGGCACGGGAGAGCGCCAGAAACCGGAGCCGGAAGCCAAGAAGCCGGTGCGCTCGCCCATGGTGACGGCTAAGTTGGCGCTCATGGCGGATCCACATCTGTTTCCCTACGACATTGAAGTCGATGCCAAGGATAAAGACCTCGTCCTGCTGGGAAAGGTCGGGCAGGACGCAGACAAACGCGTGGCCACCGAGATCATACGCTGTCTCGAAGGGGTGCATGCCGTGGAAAACCGTCTGAAAGTCGAGGCGGACGCGGCTCATGGACTGTTCGCAGAACGCGACAAGATCATTACCCAATTGGTGAAGGAGCGGTTCGAGAAAAGCAAAACCTTGCAATCGGTCAAGTTCGATGTGAAAACTGAGGACGGCATTGTCACGCTGCACGGATCGACTCGCTTTCAAATTATCGTCCTCGAAGCGGCCCAGGCGGCACGGCAGGTGCCGGGCGTCCGCGCGGTCAACACCGATGCGGTCCGCCTGGTGGCCGGCGAGTGATCAGGCCTGACATCGATGCCACAGGAGGTTCGACACGCAGTCTGCTGATGTTATAGAACCGGGGCGCGCAAGCGGCACTGGGCCCGGGCGTCCGAACGTCAAGTGGTCTCCGCATCTGTTGACGCGCGACTTCACGCTGGTCTGGTGGGGCCAAATGGTCTCGCAGATCGGCGACGGCGTGTCGAAACTCGCGCTGCTCTGGTTTGTTTACTCCATCACCGGCTCTCCTCTGAAGACGACCATGATCGGGCTGTTGCAGACGCTGCCGCCCATCCTGTTCGGTCCCTTCATCGGCGTGATCGTCGACCGTGTGCCGAAAAAACTCCTGCTGATCACGAGCGATCTGATGCGCGCGGTGGTGTTGGGTGTGCTGCCCTGTCTGCTGCCGGTGGATTCGTTCAGCATCGAGCGGCTGTATCTCATGGTCTTCGTCCATGCGGTTGCCTCCGCGGTGTTCGGTCCGGCCCTGACCGCCGCTATTCCCTCGCTCGTGTCCCGCCATGAATTTACGGCCGCCAACGCGTTGCTCCAGACCACGACCAGTATCGGCATCATCGTCGGCCCGGCCTTGAGCGGCGTGGGCATCGCGACGATGAGTTCTCAGGAAGTGCTCTGCGTGAACGCCGTCAGCTATGTGATTTCGGCGCTCTGTTTTCTCCTGATCCGGTTTCCGCGCACGGAGGCGGAGCCGTCGGGAGAGGGCTCGCTTGCCGGAACGTTCCGTGATGTGATGGAGGGGTTTCAGTACGTGCTCCACCGGCAACGGGTCATCCTGATGTTGATCGGCGCCGCCTCAATGTACACCTTTGCCACCAGCGCGTTCAGCACGCTCTTTCCGGTATTCGGGAAAAAACTGCTTGATCTGGGGCCCATTGAAGTGGGGTACTTGTGGTCGGCATTCGGTGTCGGCTTGCTGCTGGTTTCGCTGGGACTCGTCTCCCTGTCCTCCTGGTCCTTGCCGAAACGGATTCATTTGATGGCGGTGTCCAGTTTTATCAGCGGGGTGACACTGCTCGGCCTACTCTTCATCTCCAATCGCTTAGTGGCCGCCGCGTTGATGGTGATCATCGGAATGGGCGCCGGCACGCTGACACCCGTTGCCTGGGGGGTGTTGCAAGAAATCGCGCCGACGACGTTGTTGGGGCGCGTGCTGGCGATCTACAATCTTGGAGCGATGACGTCGGCGATTGCCGGCATGACGATCTTCGGGTGGGTCACGCAGGACTTCGGCGAGCGCCCCAGCGTATTCGGTATCGGGGTCGGCCTGTTCTTGTCGGCGTTGGTATCGATGCGGGTGGCCCGATGGGTGCAAGTCCATTGGACAGAGGCCAACCATGCGACTGAAGAGGCGGCCGAGCCGGTGGTCATGGTGACGCAGCCGACAAGTCGTTGAGCGCGCATCCGGACTCTGTGCGTCGTCCGATGCACGGGCGTCACCGGATGACAATGAGGAACTCGCGAGTACTGGTGATGCGCCATGGCGAGGGCCGCGCGTACGCCGGTCGTTCAGGGATGACGGGAGGGAATCGTGGAAGAAATCATCAGCGTCAATGATCAGTTCTATATCTTGGCCAGTTCATCGATGGCGGATGACCGGACGCGCGTGCTCAAGCACGGAGAAACCTTCGGCGTCTTCGACCGCTACGGCGATATTCAACCGGTTGGGCGGGGTACCCAAGGCGTCTTTCATCAGGGCACGCGGTTTCTCTCGCGGCAGGAACTCTTTCTGAACAACGATCGGCCGATGCTGCTGAGTTCGACGGTCAAGGAGGACAATGCCTTGCTGGCCGTCGACCTGACCAATCCGGACCTGTATCGGGACGGTCGAATCGCCATTCCGCGCGGGAGTGTGCATGTGTTTCGTTCCCGATTTCTCTGGAACGGCGTGAGTTATGAGCGGTTTCGCCTGTCCAACTACAGCCTGTCCCCGGTGAAAATGACGTTATCGATCCGGTTTGAGGCCGACTTCGCGGACATCTTCGAGGTCCGCGGCAAAAAACGCGAGCGTAAAGGCCGCATGTTGCCGAACGTTTTGCGGAAAGATCTGCTGGTGCTCCGGTATGAAGGTCTTGACGAAGTGACACGGGAGGCGCGGATTCAATTTTCCCCGCAGCCGCTGGAGATTACCGCCTCTCAAGCCACCTTCGGCATCGAGTTGGACCCGAAAGGGGAGATTGCCGTGGCGGTGATGGTGGCCTGCGACGAGGTGGATAGTCACCGGCCGCTCCTGCCCTATGATGCGGCGATGGCGGAAGCCGGGTTGGCATTCGGCGCGGAGCAGACGGAGGGTTGTACCATTCAGACGTCCAACGCGCAGTTCAATGAATGGTGGAATCGTTCGGTGTTGGATGTTCGCATGATGGTGACCGATACGAGCGAAGGCCCGTATCCCTACGCCGGCGTGCCCTGGTTCAGCACCCCCTTCGGCCGGGATGGAGTGATCACGGCGCTGGAGTGTTTGTGGATCAGGCCGGAATTGGCGCGCGGTGTGTTGGCCTACCTGGCCTCGACACAAGCCAAAGAAGTGAACCCTGCCCAGGATGCCGAGCCCGGGAAAATTCTCCATGAAACCCGCAAAGGGGAGATGGCGGCGCTCCATGAAATCCCGTTCGGACTGTATTACGGCAGCGTGGATTCCACCCCGTTGTTCGTGATGCTGGCGGGAGCCTATTACGAGCGGACGGCGGACCTGGCGTTCATTCAATCGATCTGGCCCAATCTGGAAGCGGCGTTGACGTGGATGGATACGTTCGGGGATCTCGACCGCGATGGATTTGTCGAGTATGTGCGGAAATCGCCCACGGGTTTGGATAATCAGGGGTGGAAAGATTCCCATGATTCCATCTCGCATGCGGACGGTTCGCTGGCGGAGGGGCCGATCGCCTTATGCGAAGTGCAAGGGTATGTGTATGACGCGAAGGTGCAGGCGTCGAAACTGGCGGAGGCGCTGGGCTATGTCGATCGGGCCAGCCAGCTCAGACGGCAGGCGCGATCCCTCAAGGAACGTTTTGAGGAGGCGTTCTGGTGCGAAGCTTCGGCCACATATGCCCTCGCCCTGGACGGTCAGAAGCGACCCTGCGAGGTGAAAACGTCGAATGCCGGCCATTGCCTCTACACGGGAATTGCCAGCGATGAACATGCCCGGCGGGTTGCGGAAACGCTCATGTCCGATGAGTTGTTCAGCGGCTGGGGGGTGCGGACGCTGGCCGATTCCGAACGCCGATATAATCCGATGTCGTACCACAACGGATCGATTTGGCCGCATGACAATGCGATGATCGCCGTCGGTCTCGCGCGGTACGGGCTCAAATCCGGAGTGGAAAAAATCATGACCGGGATGTTTGAGGTCAGTCTGGTCCTCGACTTTCACCGGTTGCCGGAGCTGTTCTGCGGTTTTGTGCGGCGGCCCGGCCAAGGGCTCACACGATATCCCGTGGCCTGTAATCCGCAGGCCTGGGCTGCCGGATCGGCCTTCATGGTTCTCCAGGCCTGTTTGGGCTTGTCGATCGTCGCGTCGGAACAGAAGGTGGTGTTCAATCATCCCATCCTTCCGGAGTTTATCGACAAGATGCAAATTAAGAATTTGACGGTCGGGACCGCGTCGGTGGATCTGCTGCTTCGGCGGCATGACCTGGATGTCGGGATCACGGTCATCCGCCGCGTCGGCAAAGTCGAGGTGGTCTCGGTGAAGTAGTGCGAGGATGGAGCCTCTCGCCGAGCTACGGAACGTCCGCCAATTGCCAGAGCATGGCGAGGACATAGCGCGCGGCCGCGGTAAGAATGTCCGGAATGACGGTCTCGGCGGTGTCCGTCGGTTGGTGGAAATGGGGATGAATGCCGCCGCTCACGACCGTGACCGTGGCGATTCCCGCCTCCTTAAACGGCACGTGATCCCCGCCGGGGAAAAAGCCGAAGATATCAAGACGGTCCGCTAATCCTGCCTGCTGCCCGGCCTGCTGCGCGGTAAATTTTTCCATTCCTGTAGCGCCGATAGTGAGTCGTCCATTGCCGACCGCTGCGTGGTCGATGTTGATCATCGCGATGGTCGATCGTAACGGGACGGCCGGCCCGCTGACGTAGAGCTTCGATCCCAGCAATCCCTGCTCTTCCCCGCTGAACGAGACCAAGACCACCGACCGTTTCGGCTTTGCCGTCGTGGCATAAAGGACCCGTGCCACTTCGAGCAGCACGGCGGTTCCGGAGGCGTTATCGTCAGCGCCGGCGAAGAGCAGTCCCGCTTGGCGCCCGAAATGATCGCGATGCGCACCGATGACGACCGCTTGTTCTGCCTTGGCCGGCTCGCTTCCCGGCAGGACGGCGATCACGTTGTGAAGCAGGCCGTCGTGCCCGGCGCTCTGCCACCGCATCGTGGCGACGGCAGTCGTCGCCGTCGATTGGGGGCCGTTGCCCTCGTTGAGACTCTTCTGCAACGCGCGTAATCGGTCGTCATCGCTGGGTGGGCCGCTTTGGAGGATGGCGATCGCGCGGGCGGTGCTGATCCAGGCACCGGGAATCGTACGCCGCGGATCTGTGAGTCCGTAAAAGGCGCTCGGTCTGCCGGTGACCCCGCGGCGCGCTTCATAGGCAGTCAAAATCGGCCCGGTCGCGGTAAGATAAGCAAGAGCGCCATGGGTCTGAGCAGCATGGGCCTTATCGGCGTGTGAGACCTGCTTAGAGTAGAGTTCCGGTTTGCCCCGCAGAAACAGCACTACCTTGTTGTGTACGTCCAGGCCCGCATATTCATCGAATCCCCCTTCCGGGTCGGAGATTCCATAGCCGACGAACACGACCGGAGCCTGCAGGTCTGCCGAAGGCGCGTCGAGGACGGGAAGATAGTCCTGGCCGATCTGATCGGGCGGCGAGTCCGGCGTGACGGTCAAATGCAGTAGCGATTTTTCGCCGATGATCGTGGCACGGTGGGAAGTGGATTGTAGGCGAATCTGGTCACGGGTAGGGGCCGATTCGGGGCCTGGCTCCGGCGTGAGCGGCAGCCGGCCGCGCAGGTCGAGGATCCGTTGCCGGACGAATTCCGCGGAGGCGAGGTCGTCCGCTGTTCCGGTCTGGCGGCCATTGAATGCCGGTCCGCTCAGCGTTCGGATATCCTCCAGCATGCGTTGGCCGGATACGAGGTCCAATGATTGCGCGAGCGAGGGAGGCATCTGTTGTGGGTCTTGAGCACAAACCGGAAACGACATCAGCGCGAGCCAGAGGCTGATGATCGAGAGTGGAGCGGCTCGAAGACCGCTGGCTGTGCGGACAAACGAGGCTGCCTGTTTGCGAAGGCTTGTATTTCCGATTGGCATCAGATTGACGTGGCGTGTGCCTTCTGGGCCGACCAACGTTGGTACCAGCGCCAGAGTGGTCGTTGGAGAAATTGTGGCAGAGGATATCCTACGCCGCGAATATAACCGTCGTCTCGATCCAGCACGGCGAATGCCCACCGGTATTTTTTCTCAAAGGCTGCGCAGCGCGCGCGGATCTCCTCATCGTTCAGCGGCATGCGCTGCCGGAGGGCCGCACCGATGTCCTCGTCGGAGGTCATCTCACCCACAAGCGATTCGAGCTCGGCGGGTGTAAGCCGGAGATGTCGCATGAAAGATTGATCCAAGGCGGAGGGGTAGGCATAGGTGCCGAGTGTTCCCGCTTGAAACGCCCGCGCCTTATCGATGAGGCGAGGCAGCCATATTAGGCCGGCGGCGGTATCGCTCCATCGTCGAGGCGGATGCTGTCGAAGGTCCATGGGTGATCCGGTTCGGCCCGGCGACACAGGTTTTTACGCCGGCACTATAGCACAAGCGCCCGGGGCAAGTGCCCCGTTGCAGAGAGCGAAGGGCTCAAGGTACTATCGGTTCCCGGGCCGGCGCCGAAGCAGCACGCCGGCACTGATACGGCAACGGATCCCAAGGGCAGCTCGACCGGCCAGGTGAAGGGAATCAGCTATGGCAGAGCAGGGAAAAGGTCTCTACGACTATCAGTACGCGCGGTTCCGGGAGAATCAGGGGACGCATCAGGGCTATGAATTTCAGCATGGGCCGGCAGGGAGTGTCCCTCCGCCCGTGGTTACATTCATGGATAAAATAAAATGGTGGACGTTACGCGGATGGCGACGGAAGAAAATCCTGGCTGAACGTGATCGGTATCAGCAGGACATTATTCAGATCAAGACGGCGCATCCGAAATCGTGAGTCCGCTTGAGGAGGAGTACGTCCGTGCACTATGGAGATGAGCGCGTCAGGCAGATACAACAAGGTCGCGGCGGTGAGCGTTTCCTTATGAAGAGTCTCAGGGCCATGCACTGTGTCGGCATCATGATCGCCGCGGCTGTCTTGGCCGGAGGGATGGGGACGGCATGGGCTGTGCCGAAAGAAACGTCCACGGAGAAGGCGGAGCATTTACGGCAACAGGCCAATCCCCAGCTGTTCAATGATTGGACGTTTGATAAGGACGAGGTGGGATCCGTTCCCAAAGGCTTCGCTATGGTGACGTCTGGTGATCAACTGGGAGGCTCCTGGAAGGTGGAAGCGCAATCCGCGGTGCCATCCGCGCCTAATGTGCTGCTCGGGACATCCGGTTGCGCAGGATGCAACGACATCCTTGTCGCGCAGGGGTTTCAGTACGAGTACCCGGACCTAGTGGTGCGCATTCAGCAGCCGGCCGGCCATGCCGGGCAGGTGGGAGTCGTGTTCGGCATGAAAGATCCTTTGAATTACTATGCGACGGTGGTGGATGTGTCTCAAAAAATCATTCAGGTGGTGCGTGTCATCGAAGGGAAGGAATCGGTCCTCGGCCGGGCGGCCATCAAGACGAAGCCGGTAGAATGGCATACCCTTCGAGTGCAGCGGAATACGATTATCAGTAAAGATTTCATCGAAACATTCTTCGACGGGAGTTTGGCATTATCCGTGGAGGATCAGGCGCTTGGCGTCGGTCAGGTGGGGATGTTGGTGCGGGGCGACGCCTCGGCGCGGTTCGATAATTTCAACGCGGCGCCCTTATATTCCAGTCGGCCGTTGTCGGCACCGGCGGCTTATTAGAAGCTCGTCGCACGCGAAACAGAAGCGAGCCCGGCAGATTTTTGGTCAGACGATTTCGCGCTTGCCTTTCCCATTTCGGTACGATACAGTGAAGGTGCTTCATTGCGAAGAGCCTTGGCGGTGAAGTAGAAGAAGAATTACAGGGCTCGATTCGATGTTGTTTTGGGTTCTTCCCGGGAATTTCGGAAGCCAGAGCTAAGATTGCCGCTGTGTTTGCATCTTCGGCCCATTCCTTCCTCGTCTCTTTCTCGAGTCCCAGACAACACCATTCTATTCTCAAAGGAGGAACCCAATGGGTTCGAAGATCTACGTTGGCGGCTTGCCATATTCAACCACCGAACAACAGCTGAGTGACCTGTTCGCGGTGCATGGCGCGGTGACCTCTGCGCGCATCATCACGGATAAGTTTACCGGACAATCGCGCGGCTTCGGCTTCGTCGAAATGTCGGGAGATTCTGAAGCGCAGGCGGCCATCAACGCGTTGAATGGGACACAATTCGGCGGCCGTACGTTGACGGTCAACGAAGCCCGCCCGCAGGAGCCCCGCTCCGGTGGCGGAGGACGTGGCATGGGCGGGGGCCGGCACTAAACTGTGCCCGTTTCGATATACCTACTTCAGGGGCTGCCGACAGGGTAGCCCCTGCGTTTTTCTTACCGTGTTGTCCTCTCTCTGGTTTGCAGGGCCATCAGGTTGCCTGCCCCTGTTTTCCCAAGATAGAGATTTAGGAGTGTGTTTGCATGGCGTCGTTTGCCGAATTGTCTCTTACATCGTTTCTCGCTGACCGTTTACAGCAGGCCGGGTTTGCCGCGCCGACTCCCATTCAGAGCGCCGCGATTCCTCTGGCGCTGGAAGGGCGCGATCTGTTGGCCCAGGCCAAAACGGGGAGCGGAAAAACGCTCGCGTTTCTCATTCCGTTGATAGAACGGGCCGTCAAAGAAGGGTGGAAGCCCGCCCCGCACGCATCTGCGCAGGCGGCATCGTCGCGCGCGCCGCGCGCGCTGGTGCTGGCGCCGACCCGTGAGTTGGCCCTGCAGATCGAGATGGAGCTGCGCAAGTATGCGCCACCGGCGGTGACGTCGCTGGCCGTGTATGGCGGCGTTCCCATCGAGCGGCATTATCGCGCGCTCCGCCAATCGCCGATGATCGTGATCGGAACACCGGGGCGCCTGCTGGATGTCGCCGGCACCCGCCATTTGGATCTGCGCGGGATTGAATATCTCGTCATGGATGAAGCGGATCAAATGCTCGATCGCGGTTTTCTGCGCGACATTCAACGCATTCTGCAACTGCTTCCCACGCAGCGACAGACGATGCTGTTCTCCGCGACGTTCTCGCCGGAGATTCTCACGCTGGCGCAATCGATGCTGAACAATCCTGTTCGCACGGCCGTGGATCCCGGTGTCAATACGCCGACGACGATCACGCATGCCTATTACGTCGTCCCCAGCGAATCCTCGCGGGTCCAGCTGATTCACACCCTGCTGCAATCGACCGAAGCCAGTGATCAGTCGATGGTGTTTTGTGATCAGAAATACAAGGTGAAGCGGTTGGCCGCCCGTTTGGGCGGAGAGCCGGCGTCGGTCGGAGCGATTACCGGCAACCACTCGCAAGCTCAACGTGAGCGGACGCTGACGGCGTTCCGTTCCGGGCGCTTACGCGCATTGGTGGCCACCGATGTGGCGGCGCGCGGATTGGACGTGCCGGCGGTGTCGCAGGTGATTCATTATGAGTTGCCCGGCAACCCGACGTCCTACGTCCACCGGACCGGGCGGACGGGACGTGCGGAACGATCCGGCGCCACCCTCTTGATTCTCTCTCCACAAGAGGAGCATGAATATCTCGCTATGGTGCGCCGGTTGCGAATTCAGACGAAGCGCCTGACCCTGCCGGCCTTGGCGACGTTGCCGCCTCCTGCGCGTGAGCCGGAATCGAACGGTCAACCCCGGCATGATGGACGCGGGCGCGATGCCCGGCCGCGTCGTAATGGCGAGCGTCCGAGTTTTTCGGCCCAGGAGGCGAGAGGGGGACAGGGGCGCCGAGGATGGCGTGCCGGGCGTCCTGCCGCTCCGCGCCGCGGCAATAGTTGAGGTTGTGCAATGCCGGGCAGGGAGCCTGCCCGGCAGGATAGAGGAGGATGCCGCGATGAGCTCTTTACGGAACCTGTTGCTCGGTGTGATGGCCGCCGCCGGCTGTGTGGCATTCGGGGAGGGTGCCTTTGCGCAAGGCGATCTCGTGATTGCCGACGGAATGAAGGTGTCATTGGAGTATACCTTGACGCTTCCCGACAAAAGCGTGGCCGATTCGAACGTGGGGCAGGAGCCTATCACCTTCGTGCAGGGGGCGCATGAGATTGTGCCCGGCCTCGAAAAAGCCCTCGGCGGCATGAAGGCCGGACAAAAGCGGCGCATCGACGTGGCGGCGCAAGATGCCTATGGCCCATACAACAACAAGCTGCGACAAAGTATCGAAAAAGAGAAACTCCCGAAGGATGTGAAGGTCGGGGACATTTTGCAGGCCTCGGACAACCGGCTCGTGAAGGTGCTGGAAGTCAACGACCAGAAGGTGCTCATCGACCTCAATCATCCCCTGGCCGGGAAAATGCTCACCTTCGATGTGAACATTCTGAAGGTGGAGAAGGGCGACGCCACGGCCGCTCCGGACAAGAAGACCCCTTAAGCCACCCGTTCATCTCGATCCTGTCGGCGAGCCAGCCGGCGCATTGCCGGTTGGGCTCCTCGCCAGAAAGAATCTTCCGAACTGCCGTGAGAGTCAACCCGACGGCGGCTGCACGTGCCTCCACTCGACCTTCAAAGACAATGGCGCGATTGGTCTCCAATGGATCGCAGGCCTTCCGAGTAGATATCCGGAACGATCTGTGGAATGCATCCAAGGATCGTTCAACCGCTGAGGTGGGCTCTCACGAGGCAGCGATTCCGCCGGCAGCCATGCTAAAATGACTGGATTATGCCTCCGTTCAAGCTCGACGCTCCATTCCAACCTTGCGGCGACCAGGGTCAAGCGATTGAAAAGCTGACCTCCGGCATCTTGGCCGGCAAGCAGCATCAGGCGCTACTTGGGGTAACCGGTTCCGGCAAGACCTTTACGATGGCCAATGTCGTGGAACGGGTCCAGAAGCCGACGCTCGTGCTCGTGCACAACAAGACCCTGGCCGGGCAGCTCTACCAGGAATTCAAGCAATTTTTTCCGCATAATGCCGTCGAGTATTTCATCAGTTATTACGATTATTACCAGCCGGAAGCCTACATTCCGCAAAGCGACACCTACATCGCGAAGGATGCCTCGATCAATGACGCCATCGATCAGATGCGCCATGCGGCGACGACCTCGCTGCTGCAGCGCAACGACGTGTTGATCGTCTCATCGGTCTCCTGCATCTACGGTCTCGGATCGCCTGAGGTCTACCATGACATGTTGGTCTATCTCGAGGAGGGGATGGAGACGCGGCGCGAGAAGATTCTGGCCAAACTCGTCGATATTCAATATGCGCGCAATGACGTGGACTTCCACCGGGGAACCTTTCGCGCGCGCGGGGATGTCATCGAGATTTTTCCGGCTTCGTCGGAGGCGAAGTCAGTGCGCATCGAGCTGTTCGGCGATACGGTCGATGCCATCCATGAGATTGATCCGCTGACCGGAAAATCGCTGGGCAAGTTGCCGAAGATCGCGATCTATCCCAACACGCATTATCTGATTGCGCCGGATCGCTACGAGCGGGCGATCACGGGTATTGAGGAAGAATTGGAAGCGCGGGTCGCGGCGTTCAAACGGAACGGTCAGTTGCTGGAGGCGCAACGGATCGAGCAGCGGACCAAGTTCGATCTCGAAATGATCCGCGCCATGGGGTATTGCCACGGGATCGAAAACTACTCACGCCATTTGAGCGGGCGCGCGCCCGGTGATCCTCCGCCGACCCTGCTGGACTATTTCCCGAAAGACTTTCTCCTGATCATTGATGAATCTCATGCGACGGTGCCGCAGATCGGCGGCATGTTTGAAGGCGACTTTTCCCGGAAACGGACGCTTGTGGACTATGGATTCCGGCTGCCTTCTGCCGTGGATAACCGCCCTCTCAAGTTTGCCGAGTTTGAACGGATGCTGAATCAGGTGATCTATGTGTCGGCCACGCCCGGCTCGTATGAGCTTGAACATTCCAAGGGGGAGGTGATCGAGCAGATCATCCGCCCGACCGGATTGATGGATCCCCTCATCGACGTGCGCCCTGCGAAGGGGCAAGTGGACAATCTTCTGGCGGAAGTACGGGCCGAGGCGGCGAAGGGCCATCGTGTCCTGGTGACCACCTTGACCAAACGCATGGCCGAAGACCTGACGGAGTATTACCACGATCTCGGCGTGAAGGTGCGGTACCTCCATTCCGATATCAAGACCTTAGAGCGGGCAGAGATTATTCGCGATCTGCGGCGTGGTGTTTTTGATGTGCTCGTTGGCATCAATCTGTTGCGAGAAGGCCTGGATCTCCCGGAAGTGGGATTGGTGGCCATTCTGGACGCAGATAAGGAGGGCTTTCTCCGGTCGCATCGCTCCCTGATCCAGACGGCCGGACGGGCGGCGAGAAATCTGGATGGGCGGGTCATTTTTTATGGCGATACGGTCACAGACTCTATGCGGAGCGCCATGGATGAGACGGCGCGTCGGCGTCATCTTCAGGAAGCGTACAACATTGCCAACGGCATTACCCCCGAAAGCATCAAGAAGCTGATACCGGTGCTTGATTATGCGTCCGGCGGAATGAAGAACGATCAGCTGGAATTGGCGGCGGAGTCGCCGGAGACCTATACGGCCACGGGGGATACGGAGCAGGTGATCCGCCGGTTGGAAGTAGAGATGAAAGCGGCGGCCAAGCAGTTGGAATTCGAGCGAGCGGCGGAGCTGCGCAATCGGATCAGGTCTTTGAAGTTAAAGTCGCTGGAGCTGGCCCAATAGAGAGGCGATTGCCCGTCCGGGTGACGGGACGGCTTCCCCGTCACATTTGTTTATAGAGATAGGCCCCCAAGAACATTCCCAGCACGCTGAGCAGGCTGACCTTGATGCTGAAACCGAAGGTCAGTTTGAGAAGGACCAGGTCAAGAGTCAGGGGCGGGTTGATGCCCGGGGAGAAATTACTGGCAAAGATGTTCTGAATCGCGCCGTTCGGGGCCATCACACGAAGGATTTCTCCGAAAATCCCGCCCAGCATTCCGCCGATCAGGATAAAGATCAGCAGCACGCCGATCGATTTTCTCATCCAACCTCTCCCCTGGGTGACACTGTCGGCGGTATGTACCGACTTGAGGCACCATATCGGAAGCATAAAATGAAGTCAACAAAATGCATGCCAGATGATGAGGAGAAGCAAATCCATCTGCGCGCGTAATGACCGCCCTGTCTCTTCCTGAAATTCCTTTCTGGTGATCAGCGAAGAAAAGCAGATTGTGCTGCGGGGGTGAAAGCATCGTGGTAATCCTCGCTGCGGAATCTGTCGGAGGAAAGACGCCGTACGCCATCCCGTTCCGAAGGTCCCGAATATCTTGACTTCACGCGCTCCGCTTCTATAGACTGCCCGATGCTATTTTTTTGATGTTTTTTCGAGGCGATCGGAGATCTGGCTCGAACCCGGCTTCGATGGCCTTTTTCTTTGGTGACCGGTGCTTGACGCGCTGAGCGAAAAATTTGAACGGATCCTCAAGAAACTTCGCGGGCAGGGTGTGCTCACGGAGGACAATATTGCCGAAGCGTTGAAGGAAGTCCGTCTCGCGTTGCTTGAGGCGGACGTGAACTTCAAAGTCGTCAAGGATTTCCTAGATCGCGTGCGTGAAAAGGCGATCGGTCAGGAAGTGCTGAAAAGCCTGACGCCGGGGCACCAGGTCGTCAAAGTGGTCTGGGACGAACTCCGCGGCATGATGGGCGGGGAACGGGCCGGTATCAGTCTCGCCTCCAAACCGCCGACCATTCTAATGATGGTTGGATTGCAGGGAGCCGGGAAAACCACCACCTCCGGCAAACTCGCCCGCTTATTCAAGAGCCAGGGCAAACGCGTGTTGCTGGTTGCTGCCGACCCGCGTCGCCCAGCCGCAGGCGATCAGTTGGCGAGCCTCGGCCACGACCTTGGGATCGAGGTCCACCGGTTTGATCAAGTAGATGCCTCGCGCGCCGATGTCGTGCGCATTTGCCAACGCGGAGTCGAGCGCGCCCAGGAGCAGGGCTTCGATCTCGTCGTGCTGGACACCGGCGGCCGGTTGCATGTCGACGATGAATTGATGGCCGAACTGGTCGCGGTCAAGCAGGCTGTGTCGCCTCATGAAGTGCTTCTGGTTGCCGACGCGATGACCGGTCAGGATGCGGTCAATATGGCGGGGCAGTTCGACCGCCAGGTCGGTCTTACGGGTGTGATCCTGACAAAAGTGGAGGGCGATGCGCGAGGCGGCGCCGTCTTGTCGATCCGCGCCGTGACCGGCAAGCCGATCAAGTTTCTCGGTATGGGAGAAAAGCTCGATGCCCTGGAGCCGTTCCATCCGGATCGGATGGCCTCGCGGATCCTCGGCATGGGCGATGTCCTGTCGTTGATCGAAAAGGCGCAGGAGACGTTTTCGCGGGAAGAAGCGGAAGCGGCGCAAAAGAAACTGACGAGCAGCACCTTTACGCTGGAAGACTTCCGCTCCCAACTGGGACAGATGAATCGGCTGGGATCATTCGAACAGATCCTGGGCATGTTGCCGGGCGGGCAGAAGTTGAAAGACCTTGCGAACAGCGGGTTACCGGAAAAGGAAATGAAGCGGGTCGCGGCCATGATCGATTCCATGACCAGCCGTGAACGGCGCGACCACACGCTGATCAACGGCAGTAGGAAGAAACGAATCGCGCGCGGCAGCGGGACGAGTGTGCAAGAAGTCAACCGGTTGATCAAACAGTTCCTGCAGGCTCGAAAAATTGCCAAAGTCATGTCGGGCGGCGCCGGCGGGCGGCGCCAGTTGGCCCAAATGCTTCGGGGCATGTGAGCGGGCAGGGGCAAGCGCGCAACGTAGGTACAAAGAGAGCAGAGAGTGTTAACCGAGCAGACCCAGCCGATGCTGAGCGCTCATTATTCTGAGGAGGTTCTCGTGGCGGTTCATTTACGATTGGCACGGACGGGACGACATAAGCGCCCCATGTATCGGGTGATCGCGGCGGATTCACGCAAACCGCGTGACGGCCGGTTTTTGGAAATTCTCGGCATTTTCGATCCGTTGAAGGATCCGGCGGTGCCGGTCTTGAAATCCGAACGGGTGCTCTCCTGGTTGCGGCATGGCGCGCAGCCCACGACGACGGTACGCACGCTGTTGAAGCGGCATGGTGTGTGGAAAGAATTTGAGAGCGAGAAGAACGCCAAGGCTGAGAAGCCGGGAAAAGACGAGAAGAGCAAGAAGTAGGCGAGTCTCATGACGCCGCTCGACCAGGCAGAGCTTGTGACCATCGGCAGAATCGAGCGGTCTTTCGGGGTACGGGGTGAAGCTCGGGTGCGATCGCTGAGCGACGTGCCGGGGCGATTCGAGGCGCTCCGGGACGTCACGATTGTGGCGTCGAGCGGCAAGAGTCTCGTGACCCGGGTCACGCACGTTCGGTCCGGCGGCCCGACCTTGATCATGGGGTTCGAGGCGTTCACGACACCGGAGCAGGTCGCCGAGTTTCGCGGTGGGCTCTTGCAGGTTCCTCGTGGAGACTCGCCGGCACTGCCCACAGGGCAGTATTACCAATGCGACTTGATCGGAATGGTGGTCCAGGATGAAGGCGGCACGGTGCTGGGCCGGCTGGAAGAAGTTTTGGACCTGTCCGATAACCAGGCTTTCCTCGTACGGCAGGACGGAAAAGAACTGTTGATTCCTGCGGCAAAACAAATCGTGCTGTCGGTCGATGTCGCACAACGGGTGATGACGGTTCGGCTCCCGGAAGGGTTCGGAGATCTCTGAGATGCGCTGCGCCGTTCTGACATTGTTCCCGGACATGGTGACCCCCGTGCTTGGCCAGAGCATCCTCAAGCGCGCCCAGGAAAAGGGGCTGCTGGACATCGTGGTTCAGAATCTGCGGGACTACACCTTCGACCGGCATAAGACGGCAGACGATGTGCCGTATGGCGGGGGCGCGGGCATGGTCATGAAAGCGGAACCGGTCCTGCAGGCCATTGATGCGCTGCGCGCCCGGTATGCATCGTCTCGTCCCAAAGCGGCCTTGCGGGTGATCATGCCGTCTCCCCAAGGACGGCCCTTTACGCAGGCGCTTGCGCAGTCTCTGGCGAAGGAAGACCGTGTCCTGGTGTTCGTGTGCGGTCATTATGAGGGCATGGATGAGCGCGTGCATGCGGCGCTTCAGCCCGAAGAGATCTCCGTCGGCGATTATGTGTTGACGGGAGGGGAGTTGGCGGCGCTCGTGATGATCGACGCTGGAGCCCGCTTGGTTCCAGGCGTGCTCGGTGATGAGGCGTCGGCGGCCGAGGAATCGTTCACTGAAGGGTTATTGGAGTACCCGCATTACACCAGGCCTGCGGAGGTGCGCGGGATGGCGGTTCCCGAGGTGCTGGTATCGGGGCACCATGAGGCGATCCGTTTGTGGCGTCGCAAGGAGGCGTTGCGGAATACCTATTTGAAGCGGCCGGATCTCCTTCGGGATCGCGAGCTTGGATCAGAAGACCGGCGGTTGTTGAATGAAGTGATGCAAGAGAGTCTTGTACAGGTACCTGTTCGTTGAGAGGAGGAGAGAGATTATGAATCGGCTAGAGCGGATCCAGCGATCCTTTACCAAAAAAACGGCGCCCAAGTTCGAGATCGGGGATACCGTTCGTGTGCACGTGAAGGTCGTTGAAGGTGAAAAGGAACGTATTCAGGTGTATGAAGGGACGGTCATTGCCAGAAAAGGAACGCTGAACAGCGAAACCTTCACGGTGCGAAAACTGTCTTACAATGTCGGGGTTGAACGGACATTTCCGATCCATTCACCCAGTGTGGCGAAAATTGACGTCGTCCGCCAAGGGCGTGTGCGCCGCGCCAAGTTGTATTATTTGCGGACGAAGAAGGGCAAGTTCGCCAAGGTGGAAGACCGGGAATTCAAAGCCGAAAGCAAGGCTGCGGCTAAGGTCGAAACGGCAGCCGCCGCAAAGGCGTAACCGGGCCTTTCGCACACACTCAGGACAGGGGCACACGTGTGGTTGGTAGCCTGAACCCGGCGACAGGGGGACCCACCGAGGAATTTGAGGTGGAGGCTCGGTCGCGCGGGTACCGGCATATTGCCGGTCTGGATGAGGCGGGCCGGGGGCCTCTGGCCGGTCCCGTCGTCGCAGCAGCCGTGCTTTTGCCGCGACGATGCCGCCTGTCTGGCCTGAACGACTCCAAACAACTCGTCGAAGCGGACCGTGTGCGGCTCTTTGCTGAGATCATTCGCCGCGCGACCGGTGTCGGGATCGGCGCTGCGACGGAAGCGGAGATTGATCGCGTCAACATTCTCCAAGCCTCGCTCCTGGCGATGCGCCGCGCGCTGATGGCGCTTCCGGTTCAGCCCGATTTTCTGCTTCTGGATGCAGTGACCCTCTCCGGCCTCACCATTCCCCAGCGTCCTATCATCAAAGGCGATGGAATGTCCTGTTCCATTGCGGCGGCATCGATTGTCGCCAAGGTGACGCGAGATCGTCTGATGGTCGAGTACCACCGCTGGTATCCCCAATATAATTTCGCCGACCATAAAGGCTATGCAACGCCGGAGCATCTCCGCTTGCTCCGCGAGCATGGACCCTGTGTGATTCACCGGCGGAGTTTCGCGCCCGTGCAACATGTCGCTGTCGAGGATGAGACCGTAGCGTTGGCGCTTTCCGATGAGTGTGAAAGCCTGCTCGACTGATGCCTGATCGACGCCGCCTGCTGGGAGATGAGGGAGAAGGGCGAGCCGAAGCCTATCTTCGCAAGCAGGGTTTTCGAATCGTGGGTCGCAATGTGCGTTCCCCGCTGGGCGAGCTCGATCTGATCGCGGATGATCGCGGGATTCTGGTGTTTGTCGAGGTCAAGCGGCGGCGAACAGGCGCCTATGGCGGGGCCATCGAGGCAGTGGGGCCGCGCAAACGCGCCAAGCTCATTCAACTGGCCTCGCACTATTTGGCGCAACACCGTCTCCACGACCGCCCCTGTCGTTTCGATGTGGTATTGATCCAGGATGATGCTGGAACCGGTGGAGCCGTGCAGCATATTGCGAATGCATTCGACGTCGCCGGGGATGATCTGCGATGGTAGGATGCAATTGGGATTCTGACGTCGGTGCCCGCCGGGTATCGTGCCCTGGCAGGATTGGTGCGGGGGGCTGCTGACGCTGCGGTTGTCGCCATCCATGATTCAACTTTTTCATGTCTCAAAATATTACGACCGCCGCCCCGCCCTTTCCGATGTGACCCTGGAAATCGAGAAGGGCGAGTTTGTGCTGTTGATGGGGCCCAGCGGTGCGGGAAAATCGACGCTCCTCAAATTGTTGATCGGAGCGGAGCGCCCGGACGAAGGCCAGATTCTCGTGCAAGGTCGGAGCCTGTCGAAACTGCGGCCTTCGGAAATTCCCGTGCTGCGTCGCAAGGTGGGGATCGTCTTGCAGGATTTCCGTCTCTTGCCCAAGAAGACGGTATTCGACAATGTCTCACTGCCGCTGTTGGTACAGGGAGCCTCCGCAACGGAGATCCGGCGCAAAGTCGCGGAGGCGTTGCGGGCCGTCGGCCTGGACCATAAGAAAGATCTCTTTCCGCCCGGCCTGTCCACAGGAGAGCAGCAGCGCATTTGCATTGCCCGCGCGATCGTCAACGGGCCGATCATGCTGCTGGCGGATGAACCCACCGGGAATTTGGACCCTGATTTGACCCGTGAGATTATCGAACTGTTCAAGTCGATCAATGCGCGGGGTACGACCATCATCGTCGCGACGCATGATCCCCATGTGCTCGCGCAGGTCAATCGACGAGTCATCGCCCTGGATCACGGGAAAGTGGTTTCCCGCGAGCAGGTGGCATCGTGAGGCGGCTTCTCTATCTGTTGCGGGAAGCCGTCGCCAATGTCCTGACGAATAGAACGACCACCCTGGTCGCGGTCGCGACCACCGCCTTTACGTTTGCCTGCGTGGGCGTATTCTTGTTGCTGTACGTGAATTTAAGGGCCATGGCTTCCTCGTTCGAGCAGGATATTCAGGTCATGGTGTATTTGCAGGACGACCTGACCGAGCAGGCCCGCACCGAAATTGAGCAACAATTGAAGCTTGATCGAGCGATCGGATCGTTGACGTTTGTGTCCAAAGAGCGGGCGCTCGCCGATTTCCAGGCCCAATTTCCATCCGAATCGCGTCTGCTGCAGGGACTGGGGCAAAACCCGCTCCCGGCGTCATTCGTCGTCACGCTGGCTTCGGAGTCCCGCTCGTCAGATGCCATGCGGCGCTGGGCCAATCGAACCCAACTGATTCCGGGTGTCAGCCAGGTTCAGTATAACCAGGAATGGGTGGAGGCCTTGGCAGGCATTGTCCGATACCTCGAGGTGGCGGCCATCATCGTGGGTGTGATTTTGTCTGCGGCTTCAGTGACGATCATCGCCAACACGATTCGCCTGGCTCTCTATTCCCGCCGGGAGGAAATCGAAATTTTGAGTTTGATCGGGGCAAGCACGACATTCATCCGCGTGCCCTATCTGCTGGAAGGCGCCGCATTGGGTCTGTGCGGGAGCGCCCTTTCGTTGGCGATCCTCAAAGCCGGATTCGAATTGTTCCGGCACCAGATCCATTCCGCCACGCGGTTTCTAGGCGTCGATGCGCTGCTGATGTTTTTTTCTTTCGACATGTGCCTGGTACTCATGCTGGTGGGACTGTTTCTGGGAAGCGCTGGGAGTTTTCTCTCGCTCCTGCGTTTTGGAGAGGGGCGGGCATGACGGGGGGTCAGCGCGGATGGATGATGGTCTGTCTGTCCGTGGCATTGTTCATGAGCCCAATGCGGGCGGATGCCGAACGGAAGGACTCCTACGCCGACAAGATCGAGCAGGAGAAGAAAACGCTGGAAAAATTGCGCGGCACCATCGTCGAAAAGCGGAAAAAAGCAGACGAGGCTGAAAAGAAACGGGAATCGGTGCTGCAGGGACTACAGTCGCTGGACCAACGTCTGGTGCGTTATCGGCAGGAACACCAGGACACCGTCAGAAAGCTGAAGAAGAAGGATGCGGAGATCGAGCAGATGAGCGTCCAGTTGAGCCGTTTGTCCGAACGCATCGATGAACGGCAGGAGGCGATTGCCGCCCGATTGCGTGTCCAGTATGTCGAAGGGCGGTTTTGGCAATTGAAGACCCTCCTCGCCGCCAGTTCGGCCGGGGACTTCCAGCGTCGGTTCCGTTATCTCTCGGCCGTGACTCAGCGTGAATACGACATTATGGAGAGTTATCGGAAAGATGCCGAGCGGATCGCGGAGGTGGAACGAAGCCGGGAGGAAGCCCGCCAGGGTATCCTGGCGTACAAGGTCAGTACGGAGGAAAAGCTTACGCAGATCCAGGGGCTCAAGAAGCAAAAACGCGTCTATCTTGCCAAAATTACGCAAGAAAAGGAGTCGCATGATCGGGCGGTAGAAGAACTGGAGCGGTCAGCGAGCCGGGTCGACAGTTTACTGAAGGAGCTTGAAACGAGGCGGCGGGCCGCGTTGGCCACCCGCCCTCCATCCGTCACAGGAGGGTTGCGGGCCTTACGCGGGACCCTCTTATGGCCGACAGACGGGCAGGTGGTGTCCTACTTTGGCCGGCAGAAGCATCCCACGTTCAACACGTACATTCAGCGAAAAGGGATTGAGATTCGCGCCGCAGAAGGGAGTAATATACGCTCGGTACTTGCGGGGCAGGTTGTCTATGCAGACTGGTTGAAAGGCTACGGACTCGTTATAATCATGGATCATGCCAACGGGGTGTTTTCGCTCTACGCCCATGCCTCAAAAATTTTGACATCGGTGGGCGCCCGGATCGAGGCCGGGGAGTCGATCGGGGAAACAGGCGATACCGGCATGACAGGTGAGAATACGCTCTATTTCGAGCTGCGCGAGGGGGCGGAACCGGTCGATCCTCTGGTGTGGCTGTCTAAGCGGTAGACCTCGGGAAGGAAGGGACCCACGTATGGAACAGCGGCGGAGCCGGCGATGGCTATATCTTTTGCTGATGGTGACAGTAGCTCTCGGCGTCGGTATCGTGCTGGAAAAGGGTTTGGAGCGGACCGGCCACGCATCCGAAACCTATGAAGAGCTGCGCACCTTTTCCGAGGTGTTGACGCAGGTTCAAAAACATTATGTCGACGACACCAAAGTCAAAGACCTGGTGCAGGGGGCGATTCGCGGCATGTTGTCCACGCTGGATCCCCATTCCGCTTATATGACGCCGGAAATGTACAAAGAGATGCAGGTCGAGACGAAAGGCGAGTTCGGCGGCGTAGGCATTCAAATCGGCGTGAAGGAAAACCGGCTGGCCGTGATTTCTCCGATCGAGGGCACGCCCGCCCACCGGGCCGGGATCAAAGCCGGTGACTTCATCACTAAGGTGAACGACGAACCCACGAAAGATTTGACGCTGATGGATGCGGTGCAAAAAATGCGCGGTCCGAAAGGCACCAAAGTCAATCTGACCATTCAGCGGGACGGCACGGCAGATCCGCTGGCCTTTTCCCTGGTCCGGGACACCATCAAGATCGAAAGCGTGAAATTCAAGGTGCTCGACAACACGATCGGATACGTGCGTTTGACGCAGTTCCAGGAAGCGACGGGACGAGATCTGGGGCGAGCACTGAAGCAATTCAAGGAGCAAAAAGTTCAGGGGACGATACTCGACTTGCGGAACAACCCCGGCGGCCTGTTGACCGCGGCGGTCGATGTCTCGGAGCAGTTTGTGGGGAACGGGAAGTTGATCGTGTATACGAAGGGACGCGAGGGGAAAAAGGACGAATGGTTCTCGAAGACCAAAGAAACGCTGGAAGACTCTCCCATGATCATCCTTGTGAATGAAGGATCTGCGAGCGCATCGGAAATCGTCGCCGGCGCATTACAGGACTGGGGTCGGGCGGTCATCGTCGGGACCACCTCGTTCGGCAAGGGATCCGTGCAGACGATTCTCCCGCTGGGGGATGGGTCAGGGCTCCGGCTGACTACCGCCAAGTATTACACCCCGAAGGGGCGCTCGATTCAGTCGACGGGAATCACGCCGGATATTGTCGTCAAACTGCAGACGCAGACGGTCGCAAAAGCTGGCGACAAAGATGCGAAGGAGACTGAGCCGAAGACGGCGAAAGCTCCGGCCGCCGGCAAAGACCCGGCGTCGTCCAAACCGGCCGACGAATCCGCGCATAAGAACGGGGCAGCCTCGTTAGGCGACGCAGGCGGGGATATCTCTGTCGAGGATGATGTCCAGCTGCAAAAAGCGGTGGAATTGCTGAAAACCTGGAAGATCTTCAAGGAGCTTCGCCCGGCGGCGTAGCGCATTCACGCCGCCGACGGATGGCGTCAAGCAACGCATCCTCCGATCCGGAAAATCCTGGTTGCGTCCTCAAGAGATGGGATGCAACCAGGGATTCCAAATCCGCCAGCGTCCGGATGTTCAACCGGAAATAGAGATAGCCCACCAAAGCATCCGACAGACCCGGCAACGATGCCCACTCAGCTACTTCCTGCGGCAGCGGGGTTTTAAGTTCTTCGTAGGCGCGCATCGTTCCTGTCGCGAGGAACTCCTCGATTTTTCCTGCCAGGTCCTTCCCGATTCCTGGAATCTCCTGCAACTGACGACGCGCCGCCAGATCGGCGAGATCGTCGGGCACCGTGAGGATGGCCTCGGCCGCTTTCCGGTAGGCGCGCACCCGATATGGGTTGGCGCGATGCGCGGCCAGGAGATTGGCCATGGCCAGGAAGATATCCGCGAGCTGAGAGCGAGGATCGTTCATCGGTGACCGGTGACGCGCACGATGCGCCATTGTGCGGGTAGCGCATGGCAAAGGGCAAGGCCGCCTGTCCGCTCTTGTTGACAACCGGTTTTGCCGTTTCATAGGATGAGCGAAGCGGTGAGGAGGCACGGTGACGATCCATGTTAACGGAGAATCGCGGGGTGTCGGGGACGGACAAACGGTTGCCGGCCTGCTGCGCGAATTGGACATTCGAACGGATCGCGTGGCGGTTGAATTGAATTTGGAAATCCTGGACCGCAAAGACTTTGAACTCCGAGGGCTCCACGAGGGAGACCGGGTGGAAATATTGAGTTTTATCGGTGGCGGAGCGCTGTAAGGGATGAATACGATGCACGATCGGTTGGTAATCGCCGGCAGGGAATTTCAATCGCGCCTGTGGGTCGGGACCGGGAAATATAAAGATTTTGCGGAGACGAAGAAAGCGATCGACGCCTCCGGCGCCGACGTGGTGACCGTTGCGGTGCGGCGGGTGAATATTACGGATCGCTCCAAGGAAAACCTGCTCGATTATCTTGATCCGAAGAAATACATCATTCTGCCGAACACGGCCGGTTGTTACACCGTGGAAGACGCCGTGCGTTATGCCAGATTGGCTCGCGCGGCCGGCGTGTCCGATCTGGTCAAGCTGGAAGTGCTCGGTGATGAGAAAACCCTGTTCCCCGATACGGCCGGATTGATCGAGGCGGCGAAGATCCTGATCAAGGAGGGATTCATTGTCCTTCCGTACACGAACGACGATCCGATCGTCGCCAAGAAGCTGGTGGATATCGGCTGCCCTGCCGTCATGCCGCTCGCGGCTCCGATCGGATCTGGTCTGGGCATCCGCAACCCGTACAATCTGAAGATCATCATGGAAACGGTGAAGGTGCCGATCATCGTCGATGCCGGAGTTGGAACCGCATCGGATGCGGCGCTCGCGATGGAATATGGAGCCGATGCCGTCTTAATGAATACCGCTATTGCCGGCGCCCAGGATCCGATGGCGATGGCGGAGGCGATGAAATATGCCGTGTGGGCCGGCCGGTTGGCCTACAAGGCCGGACGTATTCCTCGCAAGCTCTACGCCACGGCGAGCAGCCCCATTGAAGGCATGCTCTAATCAGTGTTGAGTTATGAGTCCAGAGTTCCAGATTCGACTCAATGAGCCTTTTCAGCATTCATAACTCAACAGTCACGACTTCCCCCTGATGCTCCCGGTCGATTTCCGTTTGTACCTCGTCTCTGATCGTCATCAAACGGCCGGCCGTCCGCTCGTCTCAGTGCTCGGGCGTGCAGTCCGCGCAGGCGTGCGCGCGGTTCAGCTTCGCGAACGCGACCTGCCGATCCGCGACCTGTATTCACTGGCAATGGAGCTTCAGCGCGAACTGCCGGATGCCAGGCTGTTCATCAACGATCGCCTGGACGTGGCGCTGGCCCTGCGCGCCGGGGGCGTTCATTTGCGCGAAAGTAGTTTGCCTGCCGCGGTGGTGCGAACTCTGTTGCTGCCCTCGCAATTATTGGGAGTTTCCGTGCATTCTCTCGACGGCGTGATTGCGGCGGAGCAGCAGGGCGCTGATTTCGTGGTGCTGGGGCCGATCTATGATACGCCGTCGAAGCGCGTCTACGGTCCGCCGATTGGACTGCGTCTTCTCGAGCAGGCGGCGCGGAAGACGCAGCTTCCGATTTTCGCCATCGGTGGAATCACTGCCGCGCGCGCGCGCGAGGTGCGGCGCGCGGGTTCGTTCGGCGTGGCCGTGCTGTCGTCGATCTTGTGCGCGGTGAACATTGAACAGGCGACGAAGGAATTGCTTGCCGCGCTCGAACTCGGATCATGAGTCGCGCTTGGTCGCGCACGCTTCAGCTCAGCGAGCGTGCGGCGCGGCGGTGCCGCTCGTGCTGCAGTTGACCACCCTATATGCGGATGATAGAATCCGAAACAGTGTAGATGACCGTCATAGACAAGGTTTTTCATCCATCCGACGAGTGGGGCGATGGCCGAATCAAAAGGGAGTTCAGGCCGACTCCGGTCCTTCCGTGATTCCGTCAAGCGCCTGACTCGATCACTTTCCGACGGAGATGGAGTCGTGACGCACAAGAACGATGAACATGCCCGCGAAGTTGAAAAGCTTCGTACCCAAATCCAGTCCATGGAGGAGGAGATCCGGCGGCTCTACCAATCACGGTATCAACTCGAGCAGACGACGAAGCAAAACGAAAAGCTCGTCGCCACCCTCCAAGAAGCCAAATCTCAGATCGAAACCTTGCGGGCTGAAGTCGAGAAGCTGACGGCGCCGCCTTCGACGTATGGCATCTTCTCCAGCCTGGACACCGATGGCACGGGCAACGTGTACGTCTCCGGCCGCAAGATGAAGGTCAGTCTTCATCCATCCATCAAAGCCAAGGATCTGCGCAAAGGCCAGGAAGTCATTCTCAACGAGGCCTTGAACGTCATCGCCGTGCGCGGCTTCGATGTTCAGGGGGAAGTGGTCCGTCTGAAGGATGTGCTGGAAGGCAACCGCGCGCTAGTCACCTTGCACTTCGACGAAGAAAAGGTCGCGGAATTGGGCGAACCCTTGATCAGCGAGCGTCTGAGCGTGGGCGATCACCTGTTGTATGATCCGCGATCGGGCTGCGTCATCGAAAAACTCCCGAAGTCGGAAGCCGAAGAGCTGGTCCTGGAGGAAGTGCCGGATGTGGATTACGAGCACATCGGCGGACTGCAGAGGGAAATCGAGCAGGTGCGCGATGCGGTGGAACTCCCGTTTTTGTATCCGCATATTTTCTCCAACTATAAATTGAGCGCTCCGAAAGGCGTGTTGCTGTATGGCCCTCCGGGTTGCGGAAAAACGTTGATCGCAAAAGCCGTGGCCAGTTCGATTGCCAAGAAGTTGGGGCATTTAAAGGACCGGCAGTTGCGCAGCTACTTCCTCCATGTGAAGGGCCCTGAGCTGCTGAATAAGTACGTCGGGGAGTCGGAGCGGCAAGTGCGCGAAGTCTTCAAGAAGGCCAAGGAGCGGGCGGACGACGGACATCCCGTGATCGTCTTTTTTGACGAAATGGACGCGTTGTTCCGCACGCGCGGCACCGGCATCTCGTCGGACATCGAATCGACCATCGTGCCGCAGTTTTTGTCGGAGATCGACGGCGTCGAGCGCCTGACCAACGTCATCGTGATCGGTGCCAGTAATCGCCAGGACTTGATCGACCCCGCGGTTCTGCGCGCAGGCCGATTGGATGTGAAGGTGAAAGTCGGCCGTCCCGATGCGACGGCGGCCCGGGATATCTTCTCCAAGTACGTGACCAGGGATCTCCCGTTCGCCGAGGAAGACCTCGCACGGCACGGCGGGGACGCCCGCGCACTCGTCGATGCCCTCATGAATCTCACGGTCGATGCCATGTACGCGACGACCGACGAGAATAAATTTATCGAGGTCACCTACGCCAACGGCGAGAAAGAAGTTCTGTACTTCAAGGATTTCGCCAGCGGCGCCCTCATCGAGGGCATCGTGTCGCGAGCCAAGAAATTTGCCGTCAAACGCGCCATTGCTCAAGAGGGCAGCGGTCTGCGGGCCGATGACCTGATCCGTGCGATTCGCGAAGAATTCAAAGAGCATGAAGACCTGCCGAACACGACCAATCCGGACGATTGGGCGAAGGTCGCCGGGAAAAAAGGCGAGAAGATCGTTCATCTCCGGACGATCAGCGGCGGGCCGTCGGAGGCGCGTCAAATCGAAACTGTCAGCACGGGCCACTACCTGTAGGCGCGCGATATTCCATGAACGAGACTCATTCGCACAACCTGTCCCGTGTCATCGGCACGGAGACGGAATTCGGTATTGCCAGCCGGGACCCGAATGCGGCGGATCCGGTGGCCAACTCCATTCATCTCATCGGGTACTACTCGAATCTGCCCGCGCCGCAGGCGGTGTGGGACTACGAGAATGAAAACCCGTTGCTCGATGCTCGTGGATTCGAGGTCGATGGCGAACGCGAGCGGCCTGGTCCAGACTACAATCGGCAGCTCAACAAGGTGCTGGCGAACGGCGGCCGGCTGTACGTCGATGGTGCGCATCCGGAATATTCCACGCCGGAATGCAGCAATGCCCGGGAGATTGTGGCCTTTGAGCGTGTCGGGGAACGCATCATCGCGCAGGCCCTGGCGGGGATTACGGCGGCGCGCGGCCGTGATCAATTCGTGTTGTATAAAAACAACTCGGACGGCAAGGGGAATAGCTACGGCTATCACGAAGACTATCTTGTCTCGCGCGCGGTGCCTTTCGATCGCATCACGCAGGTGCTCACGCCCTTTCTGGTGACGCGGCCCATTTTTGCCGGATCGGGCAAGGTCGGGGCCGAAAACCAGACTGCCCCCGTCGATTATCAGATCTCGCAGCGGGCGGATTTCTTCGAAACGCTCGTCGATCTCAATACCATGGTCCGGCGTCCCATCATCAATTCACGGGATGAACCGCACTCCGATGCGGCCAAATACCGGCGCCTCCATGTGATCGTCGGGGATGCCAATATGGCGGAGCTTTCCACCTATCTCAAGGTCGGGACCCTGTCGATTGTGCTGGATTTGCTGGAGGCCGGCGCCGAGCTGCCCAGGATCAGCCTGGCCGACCCGGTGCTCGCGATCAAGCAAGTCTCCCGGGATGTCATGGTCAAGGAGAGCCTCAAGCTTGCGGACGGGCGTGCCTCGACCGCGATTGAGGTGCAGCGCGCCTATCTCAAAGCCGCGCAGAGCTACTATGCCTGCCATGAATTGAATCAGGTGACAAAGGACATCCTCGTGCGCTGGGAGGATGTGCTCGACCGCCTGGAACGGGATCCGCGCTCGCTCGTGCGGGAGCTGGACTGGGTGGCCAAGCGGTACTTGATGGAGTCGTACATGGACCGCAAGTCCTGCGGGTGGGATGATCCGCGCGTGCGACTGATGGATTTTCAGTATCACGATGTCCGTCCGGAACGCGGTTTGTATTACACTCTCGAGCGCAGTCATCTGATCGAGCGGGTCGTCTTGGAGCACGAGATTGCCCGTGCGGAAATGAATCCGCCTCCTGGAACGAGAGCCTATTTCCGCGGCCAGTGCGTCAAGAAATACCCGAACGCCGTCTACGGGGTGAGCTGGACGTCGGTGCTGTTCGATGTCGGGCAGAACAAGATCAAGCGGATTCCTTTGATGGACCCCCTGCGCGGCACGGAAGCGCTCACAGGGGAGCTCCTGGCCCACGCGGAAACTGCGGCTGCGCTGCTCGAAAAACTTTCGACCTGACTGCGACCATTCTATGAACTCTTTGCCCTTTCTACCCCATCACGACGGTTCCAGCTTTTTCGACTTTCTCACCCAGCACCATCCGGAATTACGACCAGGCGTACACGATCGTGCGATGCCCTCCGCGTCGCTACCGGTGGATCTCGCCAGGCCCGGCACTATTCCAGTGCCGCACGGAACCACCGTCCTGGCATTGAAATATCGAGACGGAGCGATCATTGCAGGCGACCGGCGCGCGACGGAAGGGTTTCAGATCGCCGACCGCCGGATTGAGAAAGTCTTCCGCATCGACGAGTATTCCGCCATGGCCATTGCCGGCGCGGCGGGTCCTTGTATCGAGATGGCCAAACTCTTTCAAACCGAGCTGGAACATTACGAGAAACTCGAAGGCGTGCAATTGTCCTGCGAGGGCAAGGCCAACAAGCTGGGCCAAATGGTCAAGGCCAATCTGCCGATGGTCTTTCAGGGGTTGGTCGTGATGCCGCTCTATGTGGGATACGATCTGAAGCGGCAAGAAGGCCGCATTTTCAAGTATGACATCACGGGCGGCCGATACGAAGAGTCCGATCACCATTCCATCGGGTCCGGCGGGAAAGATGCCCGCAACACGATGCGGGAACATTACAGGCCCGGCCTCGATGAAGACGCCGCACTCCGCGTCGGATTGCTGGCCCTGTACAACGCGGCGGATGAAGATGTGGGAACGGGAGGGCCCGATCTGGTCAGGGGGATTTACCCCACTGCCAAGGTCGTCAGCCGCGCCGGGATTGTCGATGTACCGGAAGATCGGGTCCGCGCGCTGTATGAAACCATGATTGCCGAACGAAGGAGATCTTAGTCGATGCCGCTGCCGTACTACGTCTCGCCTGAACAGATGATGCAGGATAAGGCGGAGTATGCCAAAAAGGGCATCGCCAAGGGACGCTCGATTATCGCGTTGGAGTATGTCGATGGCATTGTGCTGGCGGCGGACAATCCCAGCTCGTCGTTGCACAAAGTCTCCGAAGTGTATGATCGTATCGCCTTCGCCGGGGCCGGCAAATACAGCGAATTCGAGCATCTCCGGAAAGCGGGGATCCGCCATGCCGATCTGACCGGCTATATGTACAGCCGGGAAGATGTCAGCGCGCGGACCCTCTCGAACGCCTACTCGCAAAGCCTGGGCACAGCCTTCAGTACGGACGTGAAGCCGTTGGAAGTGGAAATCCTCGTCGTGCAAGTCGGCACCAACGGCCAGGCGAATGAGATCTTTCGTATCTCGTTCGACGGCAGCATTGCGGATGAAAAGAGTTTCGCAGTAATCGGCGGGCGGTCGGAAGCCGTGCAGCAATACCTGCGCGAACATGCGACCCCCGATCCGCCGACTCTTAAAGATGGGCTCCGGCGCTGCCGATCCGCCCTTGAGCAGGTGGCCACGCAGAAAATTCCTTCCGAAAATCTCGAAGTCGCCGTATTGGACCGACACCGCCAGGGCCGCAAGTTCAGGCGATTGACCAGCGCCGACATCTCCCACCTTCTCGCGTAACGCGCCTCCCTGAACTCCGCTCGTCTCCGGAACGACCGATGCGGGCTCTTCGTCCTGGCCGCGCCAGGCCGCGAACGCCGGCCGGACTCGGTTGAAGCCTCGCGCGTCAGGGTGTATCCTGACAGGAGTCGCGTTGAGAGAATGCATCTCCATGCAGCAGAGAATTTTTGGTCTGGAAAACGAATACGGCCTGATCTTTTCTCCCAATGGGAAGATCTATCTCCCGATGGAGAAAGTCCTCGGCTATATCTTCGAAGGGCTGATTCCAAACAGTTGGCCGTCCAACGCGTTCCTGGTCAACGGCGCGCGATTCTATCAGGACACCGGCTGTCATCCCGAATACTCGACACCCGAATGCGACAACATCCTCGACCTGGTCGTTCACGACAAAGCCGGCGAACGCCTGTTGGAAGCCTGCTTGCCGGCGGCCGAAGAGCGCCTGCGGGAAGAGGGGCTCTCCGGCGAGATCTACATCTTTAAGAACAATACCGATTCGCTCGGGAATACGTACGGGTGCCATGAAAATTACCTCATGCGCCGGGACGTGGATTTCTGGAAGGTGACCGAGCAGCTCATCCCGTTTTTTGTGACCCGCCAGATCTATTCCGGCGCGGGCAAGGTGCTGAAGGTCTCCGGCAAGCCCCAGTACTTCATTTCGCAGCGCGCGCAGCACATTCATGAAAAGACCTCGTCTTCGACGACGTCCTCCCGCAGCATCATCAACACGCGGGACGAGCCCCATGCCGATGCGGAGAAATATCGGCGGCTCCATATCATCGTCGGGGATTCCAACATGTCCGAATATGCCACCTATTTGAAGGTCGGTACCGCCACGCTCGTCTTATCCATGATCGAATCCGGATTTGCGGTCTCCGGCATGGAACTTGAGGATCCGGTGAAAGCGATCCGGGAAATTTCCCGCGATCCCACGCTGAACAAGAAGGTGAAGCTGGATGACGGCCGGCAGATGACGGCGATCGAGATCCAGCGCGTCTACGTCAAGCGTGCCGCGGAGTTTCTCGCCGCGCAGGATCATGATCCGGTTCTGGATGATGTGCTGGATAAGTGGGTGTCCGTGCTGGATCGCTTGGAAGAAGATCCGATGCAGCTGGTGCATGAGATCGATTGGGTGATGAAAAAGCACCTGATCCAATCGTACACGGACAAAAAAGATTGCGGGTGGGATGATCCCCGGGTATTCCTGTTGGATTTGCAATTTCATGACGTTAAACGCACCCGCGGGCTGTACTATTTAATGGAGAATCGCGGCATGGCGAGCCGCGTCGTTGAGGAGGAGGCGGTGCAGCGGGCGATGTCGGTGCCGCCTCAGACCACCAGGGCGAAAGTCCGCGGCGACTTCATCCGGTTCGCGCGGGCGAAGAATCGTTCGTATACGGTCGACTGGACCTATCTCAAACTGAACGGGTATTGGGAAGAGACCATTCTCTGCATGGATCCTTTCAGCGCAGTCAACCGGCGGGTCGAGGAATTATTATCGCAAGTCTCCGGTGCGCGACTGTACCGATGAGACGGAGATTGAATCGAGCCAAGGCCATGTCGTTTCTCGATCGCTTTCTCATCATTTCGGTGGTGCTGCTGGCCAGCGTGTTTCCGGTCGAGCTCTTTCCGAACACCGGCCCCGTCCCTCGCGGCGGCGACGGGCAATTCAGCGGCAAGCAGGGGCAGGTCCTGGTGGTCACGATTCCGGACCTCAAGGAAGCCGCCAGCGTCAAGGGCCGGTTCATGGGCCGCACCGTGACGCTGTTCCCGAATCCCACCGCCGGCGCAACAGGCTATATCGGATTGCTCGGTATCGATCTGCAAGATGAACCAGGCTCTCATGAGCTGGCGGTCGATGCGCAACTGGGCGAGCAGACCAGACATTTCTCGTATCAGGTCTTGGTGGTGAAGGAGAAGTTTGCCGTCGAGCATCTCAAATTGCCGAAAGAGAAAGTCGATCTGGATGAGAAAGCGACTGCGCGCTGGAAGGCTGAGCAAGAGCAGGTTCGTAAGGCCCTAGCCGAGGAGTCCGCCATGCGGCTCTGGCAGACGGGATTCATCGAGCCGGTTCACGGCAAACGTACCGGTATCTTCGGCAGCGTGCGGGTGATGAACGGGCAGCCCCGCAATCCCCACAACGGAGAGGACATCGGCGCGCCGGCGGGCACCGACGTCATGGCCAGCAATGACGGGGTGGTGCGGCTCGTCGTGGACCATATCTTTTCGGGGCGCGGCATTTTTGTGGATCACGGCCTCGGCCTATACTCGATGTATTTCCACTTGTCGGAGACGCTGGTCAACGAGGGTGATCTGGTCAAGGCCGGCCAGGTGATCGGGAAGGTGGGCGCCACCGGCAGAGCCACCGGCCCGCATCTCCACTGGGGCATGAAGGTCAACGGCGCTCGCGTCAATCCCTATGCGCTGCTCGAACTGCCGTTTCCGCAGAGTCGCCCCGCTGCCCACCCGGTACTGGCGTCCCCGTCGACTCCTTCTCAGGAGGAAGCAACCCCGGCGGCCGCCGGCGGTGATGGGCGCTGAACACTGAAGCCCATCCTTTCTAGAATTATTCTGCCGAGTACTTAGGCCAATCTTATCCCCTGCCTCACAGTTACCGATTCCCCTGATTGTGCCAACCTATTCAGTCTGTATCTCTGCTGATACAGTGCCTGTATCTAAATCGATAATGCACCCATTTTCACGCAGAGTGTCCTGTTCGAGTAATAATTGAATGCACAAGCATTATTACTACGTAATTAACGTTAGAATTTGTAAGGTTAATGTCTCTGCGTGGTCTGCCGGTGCTGCAGGAAGCCAATCGGTCTGGGAATTGCTTGAAGAAGTGCAGAGAGTTGCACCTCGTGCCCTCGCGAAAATCCTGTTCTTGACCTCAGAAGGTGGACTGTCAGATTGAGACGCTGGTCTTTAGCCGATGAAAGCGGGACCGTCGGAAAGTGCTACCACATGCATGATAACTTAAGATTATCCAATCATTATGCATGCATATCGGTGGCAAACATCTGCTTGCTACTCTTCATTGTTATTTTGGGGAAGGCTTTTTCGTTCGGGGCCGAACTCTTTCCCTTCACTCCCCCTGTAACAGGTCAGCAGCGCCAGTTCGAGCCAGGCTCCCAAGGGAAGCCTAAACTTTCAAAAGAGGACTTCGATCGAATCTCCAAAACCGCAAGTCTTGCCAAACAGCTGTCTCCCGATGAGAAAAAGAAGTTGAAAGCTGGAATCCAAAGGGATTTGAGAGATGCTGCAGTCCAAGGGGATCTGAACCAGGTCACATACTTCACCGAGCTGCTGCTGCAAATTGGACAGGAGAACTCCAGCCCATGAAGCGCACTTTGATCGGAGTAGCCATGGCCAGCCTGCTTCTGGCCGCTGCGTCATTCGGGGAGAATACTCCAACCACTTTGTCGGAGTTGGAGAAACAGGTAGCAATCGATGCAGCAAAAGTCGGGCAGGCAGAGCCGAGGTCTCAAGAAACCATCGCAGATTATTCACATTACAGGATGGAAGAAGAAGCAAATCGCCGGATCTTAGCGCTTAGCGTCATGGGGATGGGGTTGCTGTCGCTCTTCCTTGTGCTGGTCTATTTGAAGAGTAGAGAGTCGCCTCCCGATACGATGGTCAATGGTAGCGGGCTCGTACTGGTTGTGTTTGCAACCCTACTGGTCGTGATCTTGGCAAAAGCTGAACAACAGCTCACCGCTTCCACAGGCATTCTGGGAGCATTGGCAGGCTACCTTTTCGGGCGCTCCACGAAAGATTCCGGCGAGCCTGCGGCTACAACTCAGCACGCACTGAGCGCTAAGCATCCGACAAACTGAATACAACGCAGCGTCATTGGTTTGCAACCACCTATGAGGCCCATGATGCCCCAACATCGATTGCCTCTTCACATCCACTCGACAGTTTGCCTTTTTCTTCTGGTGGCCTGCGGCGGATGTTCGACATTGGGAGACGTGCCTCCGGCCTTGAGGGTGGATCAGGGCGAACATCCCGCCTATCAGGATGAACAGGTTCGCTTCAGAACGACCTATTACTTTCGGATTTTGGATGGGTGCAAGGTCGAGGAAGGAAAGTCTCAACCAGATGAGAGAGATGATATTGCCACAACATTTGGGATGTTCGAGGTCAAGAAGAAAGGCAAGCTTAAGATCGTCAGTGATTCTTTATATCGATTTCGCATGACGGGCAAAGCAAGCGCGCTCTTCACGAATATTCGCTTTGAATCGGGCGTTCTGCGAACAGAACAAATCGATCCGTTTGGCTCCCAAGTAACGTACGATCAAACTACAAATGCCTTCCGAGTGATTCCCGCCAGTGTCTCTCGCGAGCAAGCCCACAGGGGCGATATCGTCAGAGAAGTCGAACGCTTGGTAGAGTTGCGTAGCAAGTTCAAGCCCCAATATGGTGATGCGACGGAAGTTAACGCCGAGATCAGGAGGCAGATCATAAAGCAGATTCAGCTGCTTGGGGACGAAAACGATTCAGGGATGAGTACTGTCGGAAACGGGAAAGAGGTGCCAAAAGAGATTTCATCTGACCCACTGTGCCCAGACGGTCGACCGATCCAACGCAGCTATTTTCTGTATGGTCCTGAAGGAGTTCGGCGGCTCGACCCTGACCAGCGTCTTCTCATGGCGATGACATCGAACAGTAAGCCGCTGATCGGCATGCTGCAACAATTATCTGGCATGGCGCTTCACGGACAGCAGCCTGCCGAAGCCGACTGGAAAAACTTGATGGACGAGCGAGTGCGCGTTTCCGAGGCCCTTGACGATCTGAAAAGCGTTATGGCGAAAGAAGATCGCCAGAAAAACGACATTCAGCAAGTGATCAGCACGCTGAAAAATCGCTTTGGCTCCAAACCATAAGGAGCAGTGTTCATTACCTACTGCTTAGGAGAGGCGCATGAACCATCGCATGGCCCTTGTCATTCTCTTCCCAGCCCTGTGGATCCTGATAAACCTGGTGGGATGTGAGACCCATCCTTTTTCAGGTTCAGCCGCTATGCGCATCGACGTCGAAGTCTATAAAGGTCCTCTCTCGGAAGAGCCTCTGGTTCAATGGAGCAATCTCTGGGGGCTACTCGATCAGGCGGATCGTGGCCTCATTGAAACTGACAATTTCGTAAGGGCTGTCTTTGCCAATAAAGGCTTTCATGGCAAGCGACATGATTCCCCAAACGCATGGCCACTCCCACGGTTAAATAATGACGGGCAGGCTGTGACTGACAGTACCTCTCTCGCCTATCATGGTACAACCGAAGTCGACAAAGTTTGTCACAATGTGCAGGCGGAAACACCGTGGTATTACCTGAGGTTCTGGCGCCTCTTTGGGGTTCTGGACGATGTAGACCATTTCGATTGTTTGATGTTGGTCTCATTGATCAAGGATATGGACCTAAAAATAGCCAAAATTAAGCACATCAAGATTAAATATTCACCTCTACGTCACTCTCATAGTCAAAGCCTGTCTTCAGGATTATCGATACCTGAGGGCATGAGTTTTCTGGCCGACGTTGCAACTCTGGCGAGCGACCTAAAGTTCAATGCATTTCGGTGGTCGGTGGCTTCCGGTGGTGGCGCCTCACTCAACCGATTGGTTCGGATTGCACAGGTTACTGTCACCGTCACGACATCCGAATATGGGAATCAACTGAACGCTCGGGTAGACGCTCTGCTGAAGCAACTCAAACCCAACGGCCTCGACCGCCGAGAACTCCCCCCCAGCGTAGCTCTCAGAGAAGCTGAGCCGACGGACTTCGTACATCTCTACGAGTGGTTGAATGCGAACGATGGCAGGCTCGGCAGCATTCTTGCTGGAACTGAGCCAGTCTCGAACCGTGTGAAGATCATCGACCGCCTATTCGCCGATCACTTCTGGTCGAAGACCAATACTGTCTATGCCAGCGGCCGCGGCAATGTCGCCATGGCTTTCATTAAAGATGATGTCGGAAACTGGAGCTTGAAGAGTTTTGACAACAATCCGGAGGAGCTCCTCAAGACTTATACCGATTTCTCGATCGACACTATCAAAAAAGCGGCCACAATTGTAGCGAAGGCAGCGGCTCCGGATGTCGGTGAAGGCACCCAAGCCGCAGCGAAACTGATCACCATGGCCACAAACACGGCGTTCGGGAAGCCTATTTCTGAGCCTGTCACAAGAGGACCGAGTCTAATTGCCGCGTTGCGCCGAGGCGTTCTTCTGCAATTGTCAGAGAGGGAAAAAGAATGCGAAAAGGTCAGCGATTCCAAAAAGGCCAGTGATTCCGAAAAGCCCAGCGATTCCGAAAAGAATAAGCTAGATCAATGTTTGAGGAATCTTGCAACGTTGGTTGAGTCGCACGGAAAAATTGTCGATGAAATTGCTAAGGGGTTACTCGCGAACCAGCAGTCGCCAGGCCTTCAGGCACAGCCCTAAGTGCAGAAGGCTGCTGTCCCATTCCCATGGCCATTTACAGGAAGAACGTCCAACCATCAGCCTCCCTGCCGGGCTGGTGATTCCAGCGCAGCGGCCACGGCTTTGGTGAGCGACTCCGGAGTATATGGCTTCGGCAAGAACGCCACCTGGGTATCGAAGGTTTTCAGAAGTGTTTCATCCCGGTCGGAATATCCGGATGTCAGAATGATTTTGATGTCCGGTTGAAGGGCCTGGAGCTCGTGAGCCAGCTGGGCGCCTCCCATGCCCGGCATCACCATATCCGTCACCAGCAGCGCAATGTGACGCCCCTGCCGCCGCGCCATTTCCAGTGCCTCCTCGCCGGACCGGGCCGCCAGGACATGATAGTGCTCACCGACAAGCACCGTGTGCGCCAGCCCTCTCACCATCTCGTTGTCATCTACGAGGAGAATCGTTTCCGACTGTTCGCTCGCGGGCTTAGGCTGCGGCATCACGCGGGCTGAATCCGGATCGTCCCCCAGCCGCGGCAGGTACACCGTAAAGCTGGTGCCCTTTCCCACCTCGCTCGCAATTCCCACGGTGCCGCCGCTCTGCCGGACGATGCCGTAGACCGTCGACAGCCCAAGGCCCGTTCCTTTGCCCAACTCCTTGGTGGTAAAAAACGGTTCGAAGACGTGGGCCAAGGTCTCGGCGCTCATGCCGCATCCGGTATCGCGCACCATCAAGGAGACGTATGGCCCGGGCGGGACGGGATCCGGCCAAAACGGATCGGAATGCGAGATCAACACTTCGCCGGTTTCCAGTTCGAGGCGGCCCCCATGCGGCATGGCGTCCCTGGCATTGACGACCAGATTCATCACCACCTGTTCGATCTGGCCGGGGTCCGCCTTGACCCGCCCGAGTGTCGGATCGAGGGTCAGCACGAGATGGATGTCTTCGCCGATGACCCGTTTCATCAATTCGACGATATCGGTGACGCGATCGTTCAGGCTCAAGGGCTGCCGTTCCACGACCTGATGGCGCGTGAAGGCGAGCAGTTGACGTGTCAACCCGGCCGCCTTGTTGCCGGCGTCTTTGATCTGTGTCATGCCCCGCTGTGCGCGCGAGGTCAAGCCGGGTTCGTCCATCAAGAGCTCGGCCCAGCTGTTGATGATGGTGAGCAGGTTGTTGAAGTCGTGTGCCACGCCTCCGGCCATGCGCCCCAGGGCTTCCATCTTCTGAGCCTGCCTCAACTGTCGCTCCAGATCTTTGCGACTCAAGAATTGGCTGATCATGGCTCCTAATTCAGCGACGCGCTCCAATCGGGCCGCGTCGGGGTGGAGCACGTCAACCGTGAAAAATTCCATGATGCCCAGAATTTCCTTGCCGGTATGGATCGGGAAGGCGATGGCTCCATGGAGACCGGCGTGTCGCGCAGCATCCGGCGCCGGGAATGCGGCCTCGTTCAGAATGTCGGGAGAGAACGCCGGAGCCTGCCTGTGCCACGCCCGCCCGGCCAATCCCGTGTCCGTCCGCAGCAACAACCCGCGATAGGCCTGGGCAAATAGTTCGGTCTGCCGGCCTGACGGATGCCAGAGCGCGTTGCATCGTAGCGCGCGCTGTTGCGTATCGACGAGCCACAGTGCCCCCACCGTCCAGCCTTGAAGTTCGCACATCGCGCGCAGAATTTTTGGAATCGCTTCATTCAACGAGACCGACTCTTCGAGCGCCAGGCCGACGGCCACTTGAACGGCATGCATCGTTTCGGCTTGCCGGCGGTCGGAAATGTCGGTTTTCGCTCCGATCATGCGGTAGGGCGTACCGGCGTGATTGCGAAGTACATAGCCGTGGTCGATGACATACGCATAGGTGCCGTCCCTGCGGCGAAAGCGATATTCGGCCCTCCACAGATTGTTCTCGGATTGCAGGGTGTGGTTCAAGCCGGTAAGAATCGGCGTGCGATCTTCGGGATGAATCTGATCGGCCCATGGAATCCCGCCTCCCTCGCAGCGATCCAGCTCCGGGCCATAGATGCTGTGATAGGCTTCGTTGAACCACGTATGGCCTGACGCGATGTCCCAGTCCCAGATGCCGTCGCGGGTGGCCAGGCAGGTGAGGTGGAACCGCTCCTCGCTTTTCCGTAGGGCTTGTTCCACGCGATGGCGCCCCATCGCATACCGGATGGCGCGCTTCAACCCCTCTCCTGTCAAACGCCCTTTGACCACGTAATCCTGCGCCCCCTGGAGAAGGGATTTCTCGGCTATCAGGTCGTTGTCCAGTCCTGTCAGCACGATGACGGCGGCGTCCTGGGCGTGGGCCCGTACGCGAACCAAGGTGTCCATGCCCTGGCTGTCCGGGAGCGAGAGATCGACCAACACCGCGTCCGGCGCCCCCTCGGCGAGTTTCAGCAGCCCGGTTTCAAGACGGTCCGCCCAGGTCAGCCGCACGTCCTGCGGCGAATGCGCACAGAGCGCGTCTCGAATCAGCTCCGCATCGTCCTCATTGTCTTCGATCAGCAACACCTGCATCTGTTACCTCTTGAGCAGAGGAACTTTAGAGACGAGGGTCCAGTAGAGCTCGAATTCCTTGACGATAGCGATAAACCGCGTGAACGTGACTGGCTTGCGGATATAGGAACAGGCGCCTTGCTCGAACGAACGAAGGATATCCTCATCCCGTTCGCTGACCGTCAGGATGATGACGGGAATGGCACGGAGGCGAGGATCGGACTTGATCTCCGTCAGCACCTCCAGTCCGGTTTTCTTAGGCATGTTGATATCCAGCAGCACCATCCCCGGCAGCGGGGATTCTTTGAATCGGCCTTCCCCCCGCAAATAGGCCAGGGCTTCCACGCCGTCCCGTACGACGGCCACGCGGTTGGTCATGTGCACGGTTTCAAATGCCTCCCGGATCAGCAGGATGTCGTCCTCATTGTCTTCGGCGATGAGAATATCGAACGGTCGCAACGTCATGATTGAGCCTTTCTCGCAAGAGATTCGTTGATGCCAAAAGTGATGTAAAACTCGGATCCGCCTCCCTCCCGGGGCGAGACCCAGGCGCGCCCGCCGTGCCGCTCGGCGACTTGGCGCACGATGGCGAGCCCTGCGCCGGTGCCTTCCACCTCGCGCCCGACGGCGCGACGGAACAATTCAAAAATGCGTTCTTGTTGGTCGTGAGGAATGCCGGGACCGCGATCTCGCACGATCAGTCCGGCATGTTCCATTCCTTGCGAATCGAGTTCGGCATACGAGGAGATCTCGACCTCGGGAGGGCGCCCGTCCGACACAAACTTGAGCGCATTGGTGACGAGATTGTAGATGCCCTGAATGGCCCAGGTGGTATTGACGCGCAGGCGCGGCAGCGGCGAATGCACCGTGACTCGAGCCCCGGTCTGCTTGATGCGATTTTCCAAGCGGCGCAGCACCTCTTGCACGAGTAATTCGGCCTCCACCTCGGTGATGGGCGGGTCCATGCGTTGCGCGCGGGAGAGATCCAGAATATCGGTGAGCAACCGGTCGAGCCGCTGTGTGGCCCGAACGATGCGCCGGAGATAATCCACGCCCTTTTCATCGAGATGCTGGGCATGCCGTTCCTGAAGCAGGATCGAAAAGCTCTCGATGGCTCGCAGCGGTTCTTTCAAGTCATGCGACGTGACATGGAGAAGGGTTTCCAGGTCTTTGTTCTTTTTCAGAATAGTGTCTTCAAATTGCCGCTGCTGGGTAATATCCCGGTTGGTTTCCAGGATGAGGTTGCGGCCCGCCGTCTTGAGCATACCCCATCGGCTTTCCACGACCAACTCCTGCCCGGATTTCGTTCGATGGCGCACTTCCCCGGTCCATTCTCCCGTCGCCTCCAGCGTCGCCAGGATGTCGGGCAGCGAAACGGAGAACGTCGTCTGTAGGAGCTGCCGGCTGACCTGCCCGATCGCCTCTTCGGCGGTGTATCCATACAGTTGCTCGCACCCTTTGTTCCACTGCACGATGCCGCGTTCCGTTTCCCATGCAAAGATAGGCTCGTGCGACAACTCGATGAGTCTCCGTTGCTGCTGCAGGAATTCTTCAGCCTGCTTTCGAGCCGTGATATCTCGCGCGACTTTTGAGATCCCGATGACATGGCCCTGCGCATCTTTGATCGGTGACACGGTCAAGGCCACGTCGAGATGTGAACCGTCTTTTCGCAGTCTAACGGTTTCGAAATCCCGCAGCTGTTGCCCGGCCTTGATCCGCCCGATAATGTCCGATTCCTCCTGGCGGCGGGCAGGGGGGACCAGGAGAGCATTCGGGCGGCCGATGATGTCGGCGGCGGCATAACCGAACATGCGTTCTGCGCTTCGATTCCACGTCTGAATGGTGCCGTCGAGCGACTTGCTGATGATGGCATCGGAGGAGGACTCCACAATCGCGCTCAGGTGGGCTCGCAAGGTATCTCCCTGCTTCCGATCATCGATGTCCGTGCTGGTACCCAGCCATTTCACCAGCCGTCCATTGGCATCGCGGATGGGCGACGCATGGGTTCGAAACCAGCGGTAGAGACCGTTGGATCCGCGAAGGCGGAACTCCAATTCAAACGATTGCTCCGAAGCAATGCCGGTTTTCCACTGCTCTGCCAACGTTCGCCGGTCATCGGCATGGACCTGATGGGCCCAGCCGACTCCGAGTTGTTTATCAGCCGGAAGGCCGGTGTAGGCCGTCCATTGCGGGCTGAGATAATTGAAGGCGCCGTCAGGATGACTCGTCCAGATCAACTGGGGCAGACATTCCAAGAGTTCTCGAAAGCGAGCCTCGCTCGCCTTGAGGGCATCTTCAACCTGCTTGCGTTGCGAAATGTCGCGGAGGATGACGGTAAACAGTTTCTGGCCGCGGGACAGTACCTGCGACACGGAGGCCTCGATGGGAAACTCCTGGCCGTTGCTCCGCAGGCCTGAGATGGTGCCGAGCGCGCCCATTTGACGTTTCGTGACGGACGTCTCGCCGAAGGCCGTGACGTGGCGCCGATGTGCCGTCCGGAAACGCTCCGGAATAAACGCCGTCAATGACTGTCCGATGGCCCGTTCCGCCGGGCACCCGAACATGGTTTCTGCCGCCGCATTGAAGTGGGTAATCTCCTGGCGTTCATTGATGGTGATGATCGCATCCATGGCGGAATTGAAAATGCCGCTCAAGCGTTCCTCGCTCTCTTTGGCGGCGGCGAGCGATTCTTTGTGCGCCGTCATATCGGTGCAGGACCCGATGAAGCCGACGAACTCGTCTGGGCCTTCGAATCGAGGCACGCCATGTTCCAGCACCCAGCGCCATTCTCCATCATGCCGGCGCAGGCGATACTCCAGGGTAAACTCCTGCCGGGACTCACAAGCCCGTTCGTAGAGGGTCTTGCAGCCGGGGAGATCATCAGGGTGGACATGCTGAAGCCATCCCACTCCGATTTCCTCTTCGAGTGCGCGACCGACAAACGTCAGCCAGGGATGATTGACCCAGACGCGATGGTTGGCCGCGTCGCTGACCCAGATCAACACCGGCGCATGATTCGCCATCGATTGAAAACGCAGCTCGGTGGATCTCAAGGCGGCTTGGGTTTGGCGCGTGGTGATGAGTTCCCGTTCTAACCGTTCATTGGTGACCCGGAGGGCTTCTGTGCGATCCGTGACCTCCTTCTCAAGGAGTTGGTGGCTTCGCAGGAGAATCTCGTCCGCGCGTTTGCGGTCCGTGATGTCGACCAGAGTGGAGCGGCTCCAGACGAACCGGCCTTCCGCGTCGTTCTGTACGGTGGCATGCAGAAGCACCGGAAAGGTGGAGCCCTGTTTCGTGATGACTTCCAGTTCCAACCCCTGAATCTCACCCTCCTGGAGCAGGCGAGACGCCTGTTGTTCATACCGCTCTCGGCTCGCGGCCGTCAAAAAGTCGGTAAATCGCCGGTGGCCGACGATGTCCCTTGCGGTGTAACCGAGCCAGTCGAGTTCCGTCTGATTCATGGCGATGATCAGCCCCTCGGCGTTGAGCGAATGGTAGCCGCAGGGGGCATAGTCGTAGAGGTCCTGGAGTTCTTTGGCGTTTTTCTCCAACAATTGTTCTCGAAGCTGGAGCGCGTTGCGCTCGACTTCCAGCGTGGCGGTCCTGATCAGATCTTGAGTAATCCGCTTCTGCTGGGTGATGGCATAGGCCACGACCCAGAAGATGCCCATGCCAAGGAAGCGATTGAGCAACGGTATCCACACCGGCAATTCCACGAGGTCCGGGGAAACGGCGTAGGCGAGAAGGGTCAAGGCGGCGCAGCAGGTCGCCAATAGCACCGGCCGTGCGGAGGAAATCCTCTGAGTGAGAATCAGCGGAATGAGGTAGAGAATCCACGCAGGAAATCCCCGCGGGGTGAAGGCATCCAGCAGAAAGACTGAGGCGGTCAGAAGGATGATGAGGCCAAGGCTCACCCCTTCGTAGTAGGAACGCATTCTTGATTCGGTCATGTGCCCGGCCTGACCATGGCTGGTCATGGGGCTTGTCCTCCTTCGGTTGACCCCCCGAAGTCGCCGCTCCGGCTGCGAGGTCTGTCTCAGTACTCTAAGTGAAGACGCGTAAATATGGCAGGAGCAATTTGCCCTAGTAAGATGACTAGGGTCTTTCGGCAGGAGGTGGGTTCAGGTTTGGAATTTGTCGGAGGTCAGAACGCGGTTAAAAGTTCGATTCGAGGCTCGAGGGCGTTTTGTTCAACACGGTGGCGGCGGCTCTGGAGAGGGCCGCGTCGTGAGCGTGGTCCAGGGCGTAAATGCGGAACTGCACCAGGCGAGTGGGGAGAAGGTCGAGAAATTCCTCCAGCGGATCGGTGGAAATCCCTTTCGTGCCCGGATCATAGACGAGCAGGGGGATGCCCCGCGTATCCTTCGGATCCGGGCGAGGATCCAGCGGGGCCATATCGACGCGGAAGGGGAGGTCCTGCAACTTGGCCGGCAAGGCTTTCTGAATCTGCTGCTGAAATTGTTCATGGCTGGGAAAGTCCATGCCTCGCTCGATCCCTTTTTCCTTGAGGACGGTGCTGTAGGCCATCTTCCATTTCACGTCGCGGCCGAGGATATGCGCCCACTCCTGATGCAAGCGGCGCAGGCTGCTCTGCCCGGCTTTCTTCCACCGTCGCACGTCTTCCAGCAACGACCAGTCGGTCAGGGTCAGATAGTCGTCCATGTGGGTGGCCGGATTCGATGGGAAGAGCCGCTTCATGGTCTCGCCGAAGATGTCACGGAGATGGATATCGATCGCCCTGGTGGTCCGGTGATAATACACATTCGAGTAGAGGTACATTCTGGTGTTCAAAAACATATGCAGGGCGGGGAGCCCGGTCTTATGAATCGTGAACCCCTTCTCGGTCACGATCGTGTAATGGATCAATCGGGTCAAATCAACCGGTCCGACCGCCACGCCGCACATATAGGCGTCGCGCAGCACGTAATCCAAATTATCGGCGGTATAACTTCCCGAGATGACCGGCTGCAGGAAATTGATCCAGCGCGGAAGTTTCGAGTTGTCCTTGCCCTTTTCCTTCAGGATGACATGCGCGATGTGATCCGGATTGAGTTCTTCCCCGCGCTCGAACGGCCCCGACGGGCTGCGGCGAATTTTCTTGATCAGCGGACCGAGATGTTCGCGCACGATGATCTGCCCGAGTTTTTCGTGCGATAGGCCGAAGTCGTGGAGGAAGTTATCGTCGAAGAAATGGCAGAAGGGGCCATGCCCGATGTCATGGACGAGGGCCGTGATACGGAGGAATTCCTCCACGAAGGCGGGCGAGGGGAGATCGGGAACGACGGTGCGTAAAAACGGATACAGGTGCCGCGCGAATCGTCCGGCGACATGCATGGTGCCCAGCGAATGCACAAACCGAGTATGTTCGGCTGACGGATAGACCCAACGGGCGCTCTGCAGTTGATAGATGTAGCGCAGCCGTTGAACCCAGGGAGAATCGATCAGGTCTTTTTCCGTCCGTTCCGCCGGATCGGGTGTTGCATAGGGGACGGTAAACGATACGTATTCGTGGATCGGATCGGCGATGAGGGCCGATCCATCGTAGGGAGCGGGGGGAATGGCAGAGGGTAATTTCATTGTTTGGAACCGACGGTGATCTTAGCCCAGGCTCGGCGGCGGGGGCAAATGGGCGGCGCGTTCCAGCGCTCTCGCGCGGCGATATCTGGTCAGCAGCACCAACGCGATCGGGTAGGCCAGCAGGGCGCCCGCGATGCTCAAGACCAGTCCGCCGAGCACAAACGGCCAGGCATGCGGCGCCACTTGATGATACAGGCCGGTGAATGACAGGTCGCTCCAATCGAAGGTGGGAAACTCATGCATGCCGAGCAGGGTCGCACCGGTCCAGTAGGTCGCGCCGAGAATCGGAATGAGGGTCCAGGGATTGTTGAGAAACGCTCCGGCCAGCAGGGCCACCACGTTCCAGCCGAACGCCCAGGCGCACAAACCCACCATGACCATATGGAGGCCATAGGCAGGGGAAAAGCCGATGAAAACCCCGACGGCAAAGGCCAGCGCCGTGCGATGCGGCGTTTCATCAAGATGCAGAATTTGGCGAAACAGCGATCGTACGTCGGTCATACGCGCCTGATGCCGGGCTCGATTACGTCGGCCTGCGAAAGTGTTCGTAACTGGTGAGAGGCAGCGGCTGTGTGGCGCCGTCGATGGTCTTGAGGCGCAAACCGGCTCTCTTGGGCGTCATCGAACCGATGCACGTCATGCGGAACCCGGACTTGGCAGCCAGCCGTTCGAAGCGCGCCTGTTGCCTGCGAGGCACGGTGAACAGCAATTCGTAATCCTCACCTCCCTGCAGGGCAATGTGCTCCGGAGGGAGCCCGCGGGCTGCGGCATAGGCTCGACAAGCAAGCGAGATCGGCAGTGAAGCGGCGTCGATGTCCGCGCCGACGCCGCTGTCCTCGCAGATGTGGCGCAGGTCACCGGTCAGGCCGTCTGAGAGATCGATGGCCGCGCCGGCAAGCCCTTGGGCGACCAACCATAATCCTTCTGCGATGCGGGCCGAGGGCCGGTGATGGCGGGCCAGCAAAAAACGGGCGTGCGCCGGCCGCAGCACCACGCGCCGGCGCGAGGTCAGGAGATCCAGGCCCGCACGGGAGTCGCCCAATGTCCCGGTGACATACAGCCGGTCTCCTGCGCGCGCGCCGCTGCGCAGCAGAGCTTGACGCGGCTTCACCACTCCGGTGAGCGTAATGTTGAGAAAGAGGCCGGCTTTGGATGCGGACGTGTCGCCGCCGATGAGGCGCACCCGGTAGGGAGCCCCGGCCTGCATCATGCCGCGGTAGAGTGCTTGAATCTGCGCCATGGCGCAGGCCGGCGGGATGGCGATGGAGACCAGCATGAACCGTGGCGTACCGCCCATTGCGGCAATGTCACTCAGGTTGGCGATGGCGGCCCTATAGCCGATGTCACGATAGGAGGAGGCGGCAGGGTTGAAGTGCACTCCCTCCGCCAGCAGGTCCGTGGTGATGAGGGTCCATTCGGTCGCCGATGTTTTGATGATCGCCGTATCGTCGCCGATGCCTTTGAACACCTGCGGGTCCGGTTGTGCGGTCTGCGCTTGCAGGCGGCGGATGAGGCCGAACTCACTGGAGACCGTACTGGCCCGGCGGGATCGGCCTGGCGGCATCAAGCCACCTGCTTCCGGGCCGGTCGCCGGATCGAACCTGCAGTGATGGCGGCCGCGATCCCCATTCAGCGAGGCTAAAGAGACAAGGAGGAGGCGATGCCCGGCAACGCCCGCGTGCGCCTGGGCGGGCCGGACTTTCGGGTGGAGGCGCTCGACCCTGTTCTCTTCACAGGAGTCTTCGGGGCCGCAGCCGTGACCTTGCGCGAGGGCACCCGCCGCAAGGCTGCCATGATGACATCATCCACCGTATCGACGAAGATCAATTCTATCCCCTTCAGGATGTGTTTGGGGATCTCTTCCAAATCCTTCTTATTGCGTTTTGGCAGGGCGACGGTGGAGAGTTGCGCCCGTTTGGCGGCAAGGATTTTTTCCTTCAGGCCTCCGATCGGCAAGACTCGACCGCGGAGCGTGATTTCTCCGGTCATGGCCAGATCGCGCCGCACGGGCACCTGGGCCAAGGCGGAGGCGATGGCCGTCGCCATGGTGATGCCCGCTGAGGGCCCGTCTTTCGGCGTTGCCCCGGCCGGCACGTGGATATGGATGTCGTTCTTGGCGAAGATGTCGGGGCTGATGCCCAGCGTTTTCTCGCGCGACCGCACATAACTCAACGCGGCTTGGGCCGACTCTTTCATGACATCGCCGAGATGCCCGGTCAGTGTGAGCTGGCCCTTGCCCTTCATGACCGTCGCTTCGATGTACAAGACATCCCCGCCGCTTTCGGTCCAGGCGAGCCCTGTAGCGACGCCGATTTCATCCTTTTCCAGTTCGGCTTCGGGAATGAATTTCGCCACGCCCAAAAATTTGTTCAGGTTGGTGTGGTCGATGGCATGGCACTCGGCCTTGCCCTCAGCGACCTTCTTGGCAACCTTCCGCATGAGGTTGGCGATCTCGCGTTCCAGATTGCGGACGCCGGCCTCGCGCGTGTAATGAGAAATGACCTGGCGGATCGCCGTCTCAGAGACGCGGATATGTTTCTCGGTGATTCCATGCTCGTTCATCTGGCGGGGGATGAGATACTTCTGCGCGATGCCGAGTTTTTCCTCTTCGGTGTAGCCGGGAATATCGATGACTTCCATGCGATCCCGCAGGGCGGGGAGTATCGGGTCCATTAGGTTGGCCGTCGTGACGAACATGACCTCCGTCAAATCAAACGGCACGCCGAGATAGTGATCGGTGAAGGTGCTGTTCTGCTCGGGGTCCAGCACTTCCAGGAGCGCCGCCGAGGGGTCGCCACGAAAATCCATGCCGACCTTGTCCACCTCGTCGAGCATGAAGACGGGGTTGTTGGTGCCCGCCTGCTTCATGCCTTGAATGATGCGCCCCGGGAGCGCGCCCACGTAGGTTCGGCGATGGCCGCGGATTTCCGCTTCGTCCCGCACGCCGCCCAGGCTGATCCGCACGAATTCGCGGCCCAGCGCGCGCGCGATCGATTTGCCCAGCGAGGTTTTCCCGACGCCCGGCGGTCCCACGAAACAAAGGATGGGCCCCTTCATTTTTTCTTTCAGCTTGCGCACGGCCAGATACTCGACGATGCGTTCCTTCACCTTCTCCAGATCGTAGTGATCCTCGTTCAGGACCTTCATCGCGGCTTTCAGGTCGAGATTGTCTTTCGACTTTTTATTCCAGGGCAACTCGACCATCCACTCCAGATAGGTGCGGACCGTGGCAGATTCGGCCGTGTCCGGATGCATTTTTTCCAGCCGCTTGAGCTGCTTCTCGGTTTCCTTAAGCACCTTCTCGGGCATTTTGGCGTCTTTGATGCGCTTCCTGAATTCGGCCACTTCCTCCGCCCGTTCGTCCAGCTCTCCCAGTTCTTTTTGGATGGCTTTCAGCTGCTCGCGCAGGAAATATTCCCGCTGTGTCTTGTCCATCTCTCCCTTGGCCTGCGCCTGAATTTTCTGCTGCATGGAGAGGACATCGATTTCTTTCGCGAGGATTTCGCTGATCTGCCGCAGGCGCTGGATCGGATCGACGATCTCGAGCACGGCCTGGGTGATGTCGACTTTCAATCCGAGGTTGGAGGCCACCATGTCGGCGAGGCGCCCCGGGTCTTCCAGGTTTTCGATCACCACCATCACGTCCGGAATCAGCACCTTGCCGAGGCTGACGATTTTTTCGATCTGTTCCTTGACGGTGCGCATGACCGCCTCGGTTTCCAATGTGGAGCCCGGCTGTTTCGTCTCGACAAGTTTTTCGATCTTGACGGAGTAGTAGGGGTCGTTCTGGATGTATTGCTCGATCCGGCCTTTGGCCAAGCCCTGTACGAGGATCTTGATGCGTTCATCGGGGAGTTTGAGCATCCGCATGATGATGCCCACCGTCCCCACCGAATGAATGTCCTCCGGCTGCGGGTTTTCCACATCCAAGGATTTTTGTGTCGCGAGGAACAGCATGCGGTTGCCGGCCAGGGCCGCCTCGATCGCCTTGATGGACATGTCGCGGCCGACGAACAGCGGGAGCACCATGTAGGGAAAGACGACGATGTCGCGGACCGGCAGCAGGGGCAGTTGATCCGGCGGTTCCAAATTCTGATTGCTTGAAAAATCTTGTTCTGCGGCTTCAGCCATGAGGCTCCAGTCTTCTGCTGTATGGTCAGTGACGATGTTGTGCGGTGGCACGGCTCGGGTGACGGTGATCCATCATGCCCGGGGTTAGGTGGTCGCGCGCGCTCGACTCTGGCCGCGGCGACGGTCGTCGGCGGTCGTCGGTCGGAGCCGCTGCTGCAGGAATTCACCGAATGCAGGTCCCAAGGACGGGTTCTTCAGGGCCAATTCCACCGTGGCAATGAGAAATCCGAGTTTGTCGCCGGCATCATGCCGCTGGCCCTCGACTTCATGCGCGAACATCGAGGTGTTCTTGACGAGTTGCCGCAGGGCATCCGTCAATTGGATTTCTCCGTTCTTCCCCGGGGGAGTCTTGCGGAGGATCGGGAAAATTTCCGGCGGCAGCACATACCGTCCGATGACCGCCAGGTTCGAGGGCGCATCAGCGGGCGCCGGTTTTTCGACCAGGTCGTCGACGCGATGCAGACCGTTGCGCACCTTGCGCGCCGAAATGATGCCGTAGCGGCTGACTTCCTGTTGCGGGACCTCCTGCACGCCCAGCACGGCGCCTTTGCGCTGCTTGTAGATATGGATCAATTGCGCGAGACCGGGGACCGCCGCGTCGATGATCTCATCGCCCAGGATGACGGCGAACGGCTCATCGCCGATCAGGTGCTGCGCGCACAAGACCGCATGTCCCAGCCCCATCGCTTCCGGCTGGCGGACGTAGCAGAAGTTCGCCAGATTGGAAATGTGCCGCATCTGATTGAGGACTTGCCCTTTGCCGCTGCCCTTGAGATTTTCCTCCAGTTCGAGGGAACGATCGAAGTGATCCTCGATCGCGCGCTTGCCCCGCCCGGTGATCACGATGATGTCTTCGATGCCTGACGCAACCGCCTCTTCGACGACGTACTGGATGAGCGGTTTATCGACCAGCGGCAGCATCTCTTTCGGGGAGGCTTTGGTGGCGGGAAGGAAGCGTGTGCCCAGTCCGGCAGCGGGAATAATCGCTTTACGTACGTCTGTTCTAGTCATAGCGGCGATACTATGTGATGGGGTACATGAAGTCAAGATTTCGTCGGCTCTTTTCAAGCGCCGGCGGCGCGCCGCCGCGCGGGGAAACTCCTTTACATTGAAAAATGTGGTCAATATAATCCGAGAGTTTTTCCGCAGACGTGCGGTGGTGCTGCAGTGAACGCGGCGCATCGGTGATTCTTATGGCGACAGTTCGCGTCCCTCCGCCGGACCGCCGGTTCGGGGCAACGCACGCGGCATGGAACGTGGCGAATTCTCATCTCGAGGGTCGAGAGAATCAGTGCTTGCTCTCCCGGGCGGTACGGAAGGATAGCGGTGACCAAGTCGGGAGGCAGGCGGTGGATACCGATTCTCGTTTATGCGCTGGTGGCGCTGTTCGCGATCGGCGAGGTCGAGTGCGCGCGAGCCGACGTGAGCGCACCGCTGGTCAGTTCCGTCACCATCCGTGGTCAAAAACGCATTGAACTGCAGGCGATCCAGGGGCGTCTCACCCTCAAAGCCAACGATCGGTTTACTCCTGACGCGCTCCGGGAACAGGTCAAGATTCTCTACGGAACCGGCTACTTCGAGGATGTGCAAGTGGAGACGGATTCGGCCGAGGGAGGCGTGTCCGTCGGCTTCATCGTCCGCGAAAAACCGTTCATCACCGAAATTGTGTTCGACGGCAACGAAGAGCTGAGCGACGACAAACTGAAAGAAAAGATCACGATCAAGAGCCAGACGTTTCTCGACCAGCAGCAGGCGAAAGAGAGCGCGGAGAAGATCCGCCTCGCGTATCAGGAAGACGGCTTTTACAATTGCCAGGTCATTCCGGTGATCCAAGCCGTCGATGAGGATCGCAAGCGGCTGACCTACTTCATCAAGGAAGGCACCAAGGCCAAAGTCCGCCGCATCAACTTCGAGGGGATGCGGGCCGTGACCAAGGAAGAAGTCTTTAAGGTGACGGCCACGCGCGAATGGATTCCCTGGTACGGGATCGTCACGCAGCTCAAGATTCCGTCGCTGCTGTCGGACGCCGGCGTGTTGAAGCGCGAGGAACTGGGCAACGATATCGAGCGGATCCGTGAAGTGTATTTGAACAAGGGCTACTTGAATGTGCAGATCAGCCAGCCGACGCTGGAATTGACCGACGATAAGAAGTGGTTTGAAATCAACTATTCGGTGGTCGAAGGGGAGCCGTTCATCGTCCAGGAAGTCGGCTTCCGCGGCAATACGGTCTTCGAAGACCATGAACTGCGCGAAGGGTTGAGTATCCGGCCGGGCGAAATCTTTCAGCGGGCCAAGATTCGCGGCGAAATCACGCGCATTACCGATCTCTACGGCGCGAAGGGCTACGTCTTCGCCGATGTCGTGCCGAACGTGACGCCCGACAATAACGCCCGCACCGCGACGATTACCCTCAACGTCAAAGAGGGAGAGATGATGCGGATTAGGGAGATCCATGTCACCGGCAACGATAAGACGCGCGACAACGTCGTGCGCCGGGAACTGCGTTTGGATGAACAGGATGTCATCGACACGCTGGCCTTGAAACGCAGTTTCCAACGGTTGAACAATCTCAACTTCTTCGAAACGGTGGAAATCCTGCCGCAACAGGTCGATGTCGATAAGGTCGACCTCAATGTGAAGGTCAAGGAGAAACCTACGGGCCAGTTCAGCATCGGAGGCGGATTCAGCACCCTGGATAAATTGGTGGCGATTGCGGATATCACGGAGGGGAATCTCGGCGGGAACGGCTGGTTGGGCCGTATCCGCGGGCAATTGGGCCAGCAGCGTTCCTTGGGATTGGTCACCTTCCGGAATCCCTACGTGAACGATTCGTACAATGCCTTGCAGTTGGATATTTACCGGTCCATGACCAACTACATTTCCTACTTCGAGTCCAAGTCGGGAGCCAGCGCCACCTGGAGCCGGTGGCTGTCGGAGTATGTGAACGGGAGCATCAGCCTGTTCGCCGAGCAACTCAAGTACAGCGATCCGCAAGAAGGGTTGTGCCCCGATCTGATTCCGCTGATCTGCCGCCAGCTCGGGACGCAATCGTCCACCGGGTTCCGCACGTCGCTCTTTCGAGACACGCGTGACTATTATCTGGATCCTCGCACCGGATGGCGCCTGAGTCTCGGTGCGGATTACGGAACGCCCGCGCTGGGCGGATCCAACCATTTCTACAAGGTGTACTTCGATGTCATCAAGTACACGCCGCTGATCTATGACACGCGGTTCTCGGTGCATGTCCGCTACGGGCAGACAGAGGGGATCGGGGGCCGGCCCATTCCCCTCACCGAGCGGTTTTTCGTCGGAGGCATCAATACGATGCGCGGGTTCGTGTTCGGCCGCGCAGGCCCTGTGACGCCATCCGGTTCGCTCTTGGGTTCCGCGAAGGAGCTTATTTTCAACAACGACTTTATCTTTACGATTTCGTCCGAAGCGAAATTGAACGGCGTGTTCTTCTTCGATTACGGAAACGGATTCGACGATAATGAGCCGGTGCAGTTCAATAAGCTGCGCAGCGCCGTGGGGTTCGAGGCCAGGTGGATTTCTCCGTTCGGTCCGTTGCGGGCGGCTTACGGAATCAACCTCGATCCCCGGCCGACCGAGCGTATGGGCGTCTTCGAGTTTACGATCGGATCCTTGTTCTGAGGTCGGTGGTCTACGGCGCGAGTCTGGGAAAGGAAGCGGATACATGCGTGGAATGGGGGGCGGGAAGGGATTGCGAGGAGCCGGTTGGAATGCAGTAGGCCTGGCGCTTCTGACCGTCACGCTGCTGGCCGGCGGGTGCCGGTCGAATCCATCGACGGTGCCGGCGTCCACCCGCATCGGCGTGGTGGATCCCCAGAGGATCCTGGCTGAAACCAACGCCGGGAAACGAGCCAAAGACATGCTGGGCTCGTTTGCCAAAAACCGGCAGGCGCTGATCGAGCTGGAAGAAAAAGAGCTTCGCCGGATGGAAGAAGACTTCGTCAAGCAAGGCAGCGTGCTTAGCGCGACGGCCAAGCGTGAGCGTGAAGAGCAGTTCCGGCGCCGCATGGCTGAATATCAGCAGAAGGTGACCGACCTCAACCGCGAGGTGCAGGATAAACAGAAGGAAGTCTTGGACGGATTCCGGGATAAGATCGAGGCTCTGTCGGGCAAGGTGGCCAAGCGGCTGGAGTTGCAGGCCGTCTTCGACCGGGGGCGCGGCGGGCCGACGCTGTATTTCGATGAGGCGGTGGATGTGTCGTCGCAGTTGATCGAGGAATTCAACAAAACGTATCCATGAGAGGAAAGCCATGAACGTACGGAATTGGATGGCGGCCGGTGTTCTGCAGGTACTGGTGGCATGGGGCGCGCAACCGGTGCTGGCTGCGGAGCACCTCAAGGTGGCGATGATGGATCAGCAACAGGTCATCGAGCGTAGCGTGGCGGGGAAACGCGCCCTGGAGGAACTCAAGAGTTATTCCACGACGCGCCAGAAGATCATCGATTCGGACGACCAGGAATTGAAGGAATTGGAGAAGAGCATGCAGGACGCCTCGTTGTCGGAAGAGGCGCGCAAAGAGAAACAAGACCACTTCAAGACCAAGCTGGAGGCGTACCAGCGGCGGATTCAGGATTTTAATCGCGAAGTGCAGGAAAAACAGCGGGGCATGGTGGCGGAATATGCCCAGAAGATCCAGGCTGCGGCGGCGGCCGTGGCGCAGAAGGAAGGGTATACGGCCGTCCTGGATAAGGGCAGCGAGGCAACGGTCAAGATTGTGATCTATAGCCACCCGTCGGTCGATCTGACGGAACAGATCATCAAGGAATTCGATCGGCAGAACAAGTAGGCGCCGGTCGTAATCGTCTACGCAACACAGGAGGCGGGGCTGATGTCAGTGATGGACAGCGTTGAGATTCAATCGATCCTTCCGCACCGGTATCCGTTTTTGCTGGTCGATCGCATTCGCGAACTCGACCCCGATCGCCGGATCGTGGGCATCAAGAATGTGACGATCAACGAACCGTTTTTTCAAGGGCACTTCCCAGGTCGCCCGGTCATGCCGGGTGTGCTGATCCTCGAAGCGTTAGCCCAGGTCGGCGGCGTGCTCGCGTTCAAATCGCTCGGCGCGGTGGGGCGTCCGGTCGTCTATCTGACCGGCATCGACGGGGCGAAGTTCCGGAAGCCGGTCGTGCCCGGCGACATTCTGCGCCTGGAAGTCGATGTGCTCAAAAAGCGCGCGCCGTTCTGGAAGATGCAGGGCAGGGCCTTTGTCGAGACCGAATTGGTCTGCGAAGCGGAAGTCACGGCCATGGTGACGGACGAGAAAGCGGCGGGATAACGCCGCCGGTTGTGTCCGGGCCCTGGTCGGCCGGGAAGCGCAGGGAACCGCAGGCTGATTGCATCCCCGTTCAGCGGGACGACGACAAGGCTGATGGGGAATCGGTGGCCTGCCAGAGGGCGAGGAGGTGTGAGTGAAGATTCATCCGACCGCGGTGATCCATCCCAAAGCGGTGCTCGCAGAGGATGTGGAAGTCGGCGCGTATTCCGTCATCGGTGAACATGTCACCATCGGGGCGGGCACGCGCGTGTTGTCCCATGTGTCGATCGACGGGTGGACCGAGATCGGGGAGCGGTGTGAGCTGCATCCCTTCGTGTCGGTGGGCGGGCCGCCCCAGCACATGCAATACAAAGGCGAGCCGACGAAAGTCGTCATCGGCCACAGCAATATTCTGCGCGAGTATGTCACGGTCAATCGGGCGACCGTGCAGGGCGGAGGAGTCACGACGGTGGGCCATTCCAATTTCCTGATGGCCTATGTCCATGTCGCGCACGACTGCCATCTGGGCAACCACCTGATCCTGGCGAATGCGGCCAGCCTGGCCGGGCATATTTCCATCGGCGACCACGCCATTATCGGCGGGCTCTCCGGTATTCACCAATTCGTGCGCATCGGCGCCTATGCCATGGTGGGGGGCTGCTGCGCGCTCGGCCAGGATCTGCCGCCCTTCATGCGGGCGGCCGGCGGCTACCGCGCCAGGATGTATGGGTTGAATTCGATCGGTCTGCGCCGGCACGGATTTTCCGCCGAGCGTATCGCGGCCTTGAAGAAAGCCTATGAAGTGCTGTTTCGCTCCGGGCACCGGGTGGCGGAAGCCGTGAAACTGGCGCGGGAGACGTTCGGCGCGAGCCAGGATGTCATGCAGGTCGCCGACTTCATGCAAGGGACGAAACGGGGGATTTGCCGTTCGGTCGGCAAAGATCAGGAAGGCGACGAGGAATAACAGCGGTGGGCGCGCATCGAGAACAGGGCGGGCAGGCTCCGGAAGGGAGCCGGATCGGACTGATCGCAGGAAACGGCCGGTTCCCGATTATCTTCGCCGACAATGCGAAACGCCTGGGCTATACCGTTTTCGCGGTGGCGCATGAAGGGGAAACCGATCCCGAGCTGGCGCAACACGTCGATCGCATTCATTGGATCAAGATCGGGCAGTTCGGCAGATTGATCGACGCCCTCAAGGGCGATGGCGTGCAGCAGGCCGTCATGCTGGGCGGCATCAAAAAGACGCACGTGTTTTCCACCGTCCGCCCGGACTTTCGTGCCTTGGCCCTGGCTGCCAAGCTGATCCATCTCAAGGATGACGACATTCTCCGCCGGGTCGCCGAGGAAATCGAACAGGAAGGCATCCGGATCTGCGAATCGACCTTCGGCTTGCAAGGCATTCTGGTGGAAGCGGGGACATTGACCAAGCGCGAGCCGAGCAAGAAGGAATGGGATGATATCCGGTACGGCTGGGATGTCGGCAAACAGATCGGCGCCTTGGATATCGGGCAGTGCGTCGTGGTCAAAGATCGCGTGATCGTCGCCGTGGAGGCCGTGGAGGGCACGGATGGCGCCATTCGCCGGGGCGGTGATTTGGCGCACGGAGGCGCAGTGGTCGTGAAGCGCTGCAAACCCCAGCAGGATCTCCGCTTCGATCTGCCCGCCGTCGGGCCGCGCACGATCGAGGTGATGGAGGATGTCAAAGCCTCCGTGCTGGCCTTGGAAGCCGGGCGGGGCATTTTGCTCGACCGCGACGATACGATTGCCAAGGCGAATCGCGCCGGCATCGCCATTATCGGCATGAGTTCGTGAACTATGGACGACATGACTGGCCCTTACATCGTTCACGACGAGATACGTTTCACGGTGGACGCTTCACGGATGACGAGCACGTTGAATTGGGAACCTGCCTCATGAGACGGGAGCGCGCGCGATGAAACCGCTTCGCGCCGGCGTGATCGGTGTCGGGCATCTGGGGCAGCACCATGCGCGGCATTATGCGACGCTCCCCGGGGTCACCTTGGCCGGCGTCTGTGATGTGTCGCCGGAGCGCGCGAAGCTGATTGCCGACCGTCACGGCGCGCAGGCCTGGACCGACCCCGCTGAGTTGCTGCGGCAGGTTGATCTCGTCAGCGTGGCCGCCCCGACCTCCGCCCATGCTGCCGCAGCCCGGCAGTGCCTGGCAGCCGGCAAACATGTGCTGATTGAAAAACCGATTGCCGTCACACCGGGTGAGGCCAGGGAATTGATCGAGCTGGCCGCCCGGCGCGGGTGCCTGCTGCAGGTCGGGCACAGCGAGCGGTTCAACCCCATCATGCAGCGCATGCGCCCCCACATCGAACGTCCGGCTTTCATCGAAGGGCACCGGCTCAGCGCCTTCGGCGAGCGGGGGACCGATGTCGATGTGGTCCTCGACTTGATGATTCACGATCTGGACCTCGTCCTGTCCTTTCAGCCGGGGCCGGTGGAAGAAGTCCGCGCCGCCGGCGTGCCCGTGCTCTCGCCGAATATCGATATCGCCAATGCCCGGATCGCCTTTGCGGGCGGGTGCGTCGCCAACCTGACCGCGAGCCGTGTCTCCATGAACAAGATGCGCCGGTTGCGGTTCTTTCAGCGCGACCGCTATGTCTCGATCGATTTTCAAACGCGCCAGGCCATGGTGTCACGGCGTGTGCAGGGCAGCGGACCGAGGCCGACGATCGATGTGGAATCCTTTCAGGCCGGCGACGATGAACCCCTGCGCCTGGAGCTGGAGGCGTTCGTCCATGCGGTGGCGACCGGGTCGCAGCCCGTTGTGCCCGGCGAGGACGGGGAGGCGGCGCTCAACTTGGCCGCCCGGGTGTTGGAAGCCATCGGTGAGTTCACGCAGCGCCATTCCGCCGGCGACGTGTCCGCGGCGGCCTTTGGCCAGGAGAATCTCTAGCAGGATGCGGAAAAACTCGATTATTGCGTCATACGTCGCGTTTCGCGCACGGGCCGACTCGCGTCAGAATCGCCCGCAGGATGCGCAAAAAAGCCGTCCAGCAAAGCCGCAGCGAACGAAGAGGCGAATCGTACTCGTGCCGTACGGTGAGCTTCTGAGTGATGCGAGAACGCCGCTGGCGGACTTTTTCCGCATCATGCCAGGAGCGCTATGCCGGTCTTGGTCCGCCTGAGCAGAGCCACATGCCGCGTATCCTAATTATTACGGGAGAAGCCTCCGGCGATCTTCACGGGGCCCATTTGGTCAAGGCGTTGAAGGAACTGTCTCCGTCGCTTGGGATCGTGGGAATCGGCGGCGCCTCCATGCAGGCGGCCGGCGCGGAATTGGTGAAGGATATTCCTCAAGTGGATGTGATGGGGCTCATCGGTCTGTCGGCGGTGAAGACCATGCTCCAAAGAATTTCCCGCATCCGCGCGTTGATCAAAGGGGAACAGTGGGATCTCGTCGTGTTGATCGACAATCCCGGGCTCAACTTCCATTTTGCCCGCGTCGCCCGGGCCTGCGGCCTGAAAGTCATCTACTACATTGCGCCTCAGCTATGGGCCTGGCGCCGGGGACGCATGCGCTGGATTCAACAGCGGGTCGACCATGTCCTTGCGATTCTGCCGTTCGAGGAACCGCTGTATCAAAAGGCCGGGGTGCGCTGCACCTTTGTCGGCAATCCGATTCTGGATGAGGTGGCGCCCTCCTACGATCGCGACGCGTTGCGCCGCCGATTCGGGCTGTCGGATGCGGGGCCGGTGATCGGATTGTTTCCGGGCAGCCGCAAAGCCGAACTGCTTGAACATGTCCCGTTGCTGCTGGAGACGGTGAAGCGGCTTGCGGCACGCCACCCGACCATGCAATTTATTCTGGCGCAAGCGTCATCGGTGCAGGACCAGTTTCTTGCCGATCTGTTGAAGAACAGTCCGATTCCCATCAAGGTCTTTCGCAACCAGGCCGGGGAAGTGATGGCCGCGTCGGATCTGCTCGTCGTCAAGTCGGGAACGTCCACGCTCCAGGCGGCGGTGGTGGGGACGCCGATGATTTTGTTCTACCGGGCCTCTTCCTGGATCACCTACCGACTGGCGCGCCTGCTGATCCGGGTGCCCTGGATCGGGTTGGCGAATCTGGTGGCGGGCCGGGGCATCGTGCCCGAGCTGATTCATGATGAGGCCACACCGGAGCGATTGGTGCAGGAGACCGAACGGCTGCTCGAGGATCCTCGCGCCTATGCGGAGATGAAGGCCGCCCTGTTATCGGTGCGCCAGGCGTTGGGAACGCCGGGGGCGTCCAAGCGGGCTGCCGAAGCCGTGCTGGCTGAGTGCCGATCATGAAACATTATCTTCGCCTCCTCACCTATTTGAACCCCTATCGATTCCGGTTGGCCGCCGCATTCCTGTGCGCGCTGCTGGTGGCCGGTCTGTCCGCCGCCTATGCCTGGCTGGTCCGTCCGGTGCTCGACGGCCTGTTCATCAGCAAGGACGAAAGCCTGCTCCTCGTCCTGCCCGTGGCCATTCTGGCCGTGGCTGTGCTCAAGGGCGTGTTCAACTACGGGCAGAACTATCTGATGAATTATGTCGGCAACCAGGTGATCGGCGATATCCGGGAGCAGCTCTTCTCGAAACTGGTGCGTTTGCCGGTGCGGTTTCACGATACGAATACCTCCGGGCGGCTCGTCTCGCGCGTCATCAACGATGTGAATCAAATGGCCAATGCCGTGGCGGGTGTCTTGAAGGATTTATTTCAGCAGGGGCTGACCTTTCTGGCGATGATCGGGGTGATCATCTACCAGAACTGGAAGCTGGCCATGGTGTCCATGATCGTCGTGCCGCTGTCCGTGGTCACGATGGCGCGGATGGGGAAGAAGTTGCGAGGCCTCGCCACACGCGGGCAGGAACGCATGGGCGACATGGCCTCGACGCTCCAGGAGGCCCTGGCGGGCATTCGAATGGTGAAATCTTTCGGCCGGGAGGAAGACGAGGCCAAGCGGTTTCGCCAGAGCAACGATGCGTTTATCCAGACCACGATGAAAGCGATTCAGGTTTCATCCCTGGGCTCCTCGCACATGGAGGTGATCGGCGTGCTCGGGGTGGCGGGCATCATCTGGTACGGCGGGTATCTGGTGATTCACGATGAAATGACTCCCGGCGCCTTCTTCTCCTTCCTGGCCGCCATGTTCATGGCCTATACGCCCATCCGGCGGCTGTCGGGCGCCAACAACACGGTGCAGCAGGCGCTCGCGGCCGCGGAGCGCGTCTTCGACGTGCTGGATCTTCCGACCGAGCAGGTGGCCAACGGCGGGCAGACGGAGTTGCCGCTGATTTCCCGTTCGCTTGAATTCCGGCAGGTGGCGTTCCAGTATGAAGGGCAGGGAGCCCCGGCGCTCAAGGCCGTCGATTTGACCATCCGCGCGGGCGAGGTCATTGCGCTTGTGGGGAGCAGCGGCAGCGGGAAAACCACTCTGGTGAGTCTGTTGCCCAGATTTTACGATCCGAGCGGCGGGCAGATCTTGATCGACGGCGTGGATATCCGGACCTGCACGCTCCAGTCGGTGCGCGGGCAGATCGGGATTGTCTCGCAGGAAGTCGTGCTGTTCGACGATACGGTCCGCAATAACATCGGCTATGGGCGGCAGGGAGCGACGCTCGACGACGTGATGCGGGCGGCGCAATTGGCCTATGCGCATGACTTTATTGCGCGCATGCCGGACGGGTACGATACCTTGATCGGAGAGCGTGGGCTCAAGCTGTCGGGGGGCGAGCGGCAACGTTTGGCGATTGCGCGGGCCATCCTGCGCGATCCTCCGATATTGGTGCTGGATGAAGCGACGTCGGCTTTGGACACGCAGTCGGAGCGCATCGTGCAGATGGCCCTGTCCAACCTCATGCGAAACCGCACGACCCTGGTGGTGGCGCATCGGCTGTCGACCATTCAGAATGCCGATCGCATCGTCGTGCTCGACCGTGGCACGGTGGCGGAGATCGGCACGCATGA
>Ga0268299_1000715_pt1 | contig 87514 bp, 72 predicted proteins | sample NOBtaG_FD_193484 | JGI IMG/M metagenome (GOLD analysis project Ga0268299, IMG submission 193484) | Activated sludge microbial communities from bioreactor in Nijmegen, Gelderland, Netherland - NOB reactor | ecosystem: Engineered > Bioreactor > Aerobic > Activated sludge | place: Netherlands... | reverse complement strand
ATCACCGAGAATGTCATCGCCTTCCGCGCGGTTTTTGCTGAAATCGAGCGCCTTGTTTTCAAAAATGGCGATCAGGTTGGTCAGCCTGTCCACCATGTCCTTGCCGCTGCCGAGCTTTTCCGGATCGTTGAAGTCCGGCATGCTGGACAGCTTGTTGGCATTGGCGAGCGGCGCGATGATTTTCTTGTTGATGTCATCGCCGATGGTGGATTTGCCTTTGAGCGCCACCATATCCTTGAAACCCGCGCCTGGCGGGATGGTGATCGGCGCAAACGGCTGACCCGCGTATTTGTCGCTGACGTATTTGATGAACAGCATCACCAGCACATAATCCTTGTACTGGCTGGCATCCATGCCGCCGCGCAGTTCATCGCAGCTCGACCACAGGGAGGAATAGAGTTCGGATTTCTTGATGGCCATGTGTTTTTGTTATTCTGAAAGCCGCTAATATACCGCAATGCGCCGCACGGAATAAACCGGGACGCTGCGCAGCCGATGCCGCGAGCGCGGCGCTTGAACCCACCAGGCAAAAAACCATGCGGCATATCGCGCGCATTGACATGAGTAATTTTTATTTAAGACTCACCGCCAAGGTTTCAAGCAGGCGTGGAATGAAAGCTGTCAGATTTCCAGGAGTCTGTCGGACATAAGACTAATCTACTGGCTTGACCTTCCAACGATGGCAAGGTTTAGCATGGTGACTCCATTAACCCATCAGCGATGAATTTGCCATGACAAACCTTTTACACTGTTATTATCTCTGTCAACCGGGCGATAAACCATGCTCCGCTGCATTACAGGCGCAGCAGCGGCAGTCATGCGCATTGACGCTCGCAGCATTGAGGAGACAGGCATGAACATTGGACAGGCGGCACGCACTTCCGGCGTATCCGCAAAAATGATTCGTTACTACGAGGCTACCGGGCTGATTCCCAAAGCCGCACGCGCCTACTCAGGCTACCGTCACTACACCGAACACGATATTCATATTCTGCGGTTCATCAACCGGGCGCGGACAGCGGGTTTCAGTACCCTGCAAATCCGGAAACTGCTGTCGCTCTGGCAAAACCGCCAGCGGCCGGCACGTGAAGTTAAGCAGCTTGCAACAGAGCACCTGAGCAAGTTGCAGGAAAAAATTTCCGAATTGGAAGCGATTGCCGGCACGTTGTCGCAATTGATCGCGCATTGTCACGGCGATGAGCGTCCGGATTGCCCTATTCTGGACAATTTGTCAGACAGGGACGCCGCGCAGGCATTCGCGGAACCCCGCAGGATGCGTCGCGCCCATCCATCGGTCCACCGGACTTCATCGAAATAATGAACATCGACAAACCTAACGCACTATATGGAGAAGCAGCATGAAAACATTCACAGGCATTGCTCTCGTCTTTTTTCTACTCGCTGCGCAGTCAATACATGCGGACGATAATCATCATGCAGGCATTTTCGATGACAAAAAACTGGGAAAGGTTACTTTCCATGTATCGTGCACGCCGCCCGCGCAGGCGCTCTTCAATCAGGCTGTCGCAATGCTGCATTCCTTCTGGTATGACGAGGCTGAAAAAACATTCCGTCGCGTTACAACCGTGGACAAGGATTGCACCATGGGTCACTGGGGGGTGGCGATGAGTCTTTACCACCAGTTGTGGGCGACGCCTCCGACGCCGGAAGAATTGCAGAAAGGACGGAACGCATTGCAACTTGCCGGAAAATCATTGGTTAGGACCGACAGGGAACGCGCTTATCTCGCGGCTGCCGAATACCTGTACCAGGACGATGAAAAGGTTGATTACGGCGCAAGAAAGCTTGCTTATCAGAACGCAATGGAACAAGTTCTGACGCACAATCCGGATGATTCCGAAGCGGCGGTATTCTATGCGCTGGCGCTGATTTCCACTGCTTCGCCAAAGGATAAAACGTACTCGAATCAGAAGAAGGCACTCAATCTGCTGCAAACGGTATTGCAAAAAGAACCCGATCATCCCGGTGTCGCGCATTACATCATCCACGGCAGCGATTATCCGGAACTGGCTCAACTCGGGCTCAAAGCGGCCAGGGAATATGCGCGGATCGCGCCGGCTGTACCGCACGCATTGCACATGCCATCGCATATATTCATCCGGCTGGGCAAGTGGCAGGAAGCTATCCAGTCCAATCGGGCCGCTTACCAGGCGGCAAAGGATTATGCTCAGGAAAATGCGCCATTGGCTGCATGGGATCAGCAGATGCATGCCATGGATTATCTGATTTACGCTTATCTGCAAACCGGCCAGACAGACGAGGCCGAGGCGATTTTGCGGGAAGTCCGAGCAATTAAAAAAGCGCATCCCGAAAACACCACTTCCGCCTATGCATTCGCAGCCATTCCGGCGCGTTTTGCAGTGGAGCGCGGCGATTGGCGCGCGGCTGCGCGGTTAAGCGTTGATCCGCCTGATTTTCCATGGCAGGCATTTGGCTGGTGCGCGGCAATAACACATTTTGCGCGGGGCCTGGGTGCGGCCAGAATTGGCGGCATTGACGAAGCCCGCTCCATCCTGCAGCAGATCGAAACGCTGCGTGATTCGGATAAAGCAGCCAATAAGCACTATACGGCGGATCAGATCGAAATCCAGCGCTTAGCGCTGGCCGCCTGGATTGCGCTGGGCGAGGGCGAAACGGAAAAGGCGGAGAAACTTATGCGCGCGTCCGCCGACCTAGAGGATGCCACTGAAAAAGACAATGTAACACCAGGGGCGATTAAACCGGCCCGGGAATTGCTGGGTGAATTATTGCTTGAGCTGAAAAAACCACAGGCAGCGTTGCAGGCATTTGAAACTACATTGATTCGAACGCCCAATCGCCGGAATGGAATTCACGGCGCGGCGCAAGCAGCGAGACTGGCCGGTGATGCGCAGAAAGCACGCCACTATGAAGAGCAATTACAGCAATTGATTACGGCTGGTCAAATTCATTAAACCGTGCGGTGCGGAGCGGGATTCACTGCGCCCGCGCGATGCAGAATCATGCTTTACAGGACAACATGTTATGAAACAGGAAAAACCTGAGCAAGACCTTAAAGAACACGCCTGTTGCGATCATCGTCATGCGGAAAAACCCCGCGATGATTCCCAAACTGTTGGGACAACCGCGATTTACACCTGCCCCATGCATCCGGAAGTCCGGCAAAACGGACCGGGAAACTGCCCGATTTGCGGCATGGCGCTGGAACCGGAGACGATGACCGGCGAAGAAGGTGAAAACCCTGAGCTCACCGATATGCGCAAACGGTTCTGGATTGGTCTTGTTCTGACGTTACCGGTTTTTACCCTGGAAATGGGTAGTCACCTTTTCAATCTGCATCAGTATATCGATGGAACGCTTTCCAACTGGATACAGTTTGTCCTGGCCACGCCTGTTGTGCTTTGGGCTGGAAAGCCGTTTTTCGAGCGCGGCTGGGCTTCACTGAAAAGCCGCAATCTGAATATGTTTACGCTGATCGCCATGGGCACGGGCGTGGCCTGGCTGTACAGCATCGTGGCGACACTGGCACCCGGCATTTTTCCTGAAGCATTCCGGCAGGATGGCGTTGTTGCGGTCTATTTTGAGGCATCGGCGGTCATCACCGTGCTTGTGCTGCTCGGACAGGTTCTGGAACTGAAGGCGCGCGAGCAGACCGGCGGAGCAATCCGCGCACTGCTTGATCTCGCGCCGAAAACAGCGCGTAGGATTAGGGAAAATGGCGACGATGAAGATGTACCGCTGGATCAAATCCAGGTGGGTGATCTGCTGCGCGTCCGCCCGGGAGAAAAAGTACCGCTGGATGGCATCGTCACCGAAGGCCGGAGTGCTGTCGATGAATCCATGGTTACCGGTGAATCGATGCCGGTCAAAAAAGAGCAGGGCAGCAAGGTGATCGGCGGAACCATGAACCAGACCGGCAGTTTTATCATGAAAGCCGAACATGTCGGAAAAGACACCATGCTCGCGCAAATTGTTCATATGGTTGCCGAAGCGCAGCGCAGCCGTGCGCCAATCCAGCGACTGGCGGATGTCGTCGCGGCATGGTTTGTTCCTGCCGTGATACTGGTGGCTGTACTGGCTTTTCTCATCTGGAGCCTATACGGGCCTTCACCTGCTTTCAGTTATGCGCTGATCGCCGCTGTCAGTGTTTTGATTATCGCCTGTCCCTGCGCACTGGGACTGGCCACGCCGATGTCGATAATGGTCGGCGTGGGTAAAGGCGCGCAGGCAGGCGTATTGATCAAGAACGCCGAAGCGCTGGAACGCATGGAAAAAGTCGACACACTGGTCATTGATAAAACCGGAACGCTGACCGAAGGAAAACCGACTGTGACAAAAATTGTCCCCGCCGCAGGTTCTTCCGCTGATGATCTTTTAGTTCTGGCCGCTTCTCTTGAACAAGGCAGTGAGCATCCGCTGGCACATGCCATTGTCATGGCGGCCAGGGATAAGGGGCTGGGTCTGGCGGAAACGCATGATTTCGACTCACAATCCGGCAAAGGCGTGACCGGAAAAATCAAAGGGCAACATGTCGCGCTGGGCAATGCCATGCTCATGGAGGAGCTAGCAGTTGATGTGGCTTCCATGTCCAATCAGGCCAATGAACTGCGTTCCGATGGCGCAACCGTGATTTTTATCGCCGTGGACGATCGGCTTGCCGGCCTGCTGGCTATTGCGGATCCGATTAAGGAGACGACACCGGAGGCAATCAGCCAGCTTCAAAAACAGGGCATCCATATTGTCATGCTCACGGGCGACAATCGCCGTACCGCTGAAGCCGTGGCCAGAACACTGGGTATTGAAGCAGTGGAAGCTGAAATCCTGCCCGAGGATAAAGGGAAGATTGTTAAAAAGCTGCGTAATGCGGGACGTATCGTCGCCATGGCTGGAGACGGCACAAATGACGCGCCTGCGCTGGCCGCTGCCGATGTCGGCATAGCCATGGGCACGGGTACGGATGTGGCCATGGAAAGCGCGGGGATAACCTTGCTCAAAGGCGATCTATTGGGTATTGTGCGCGCTCGCAGGCTTTCTGTCGCGACTATGCGGAATATCCGGCAAAACCTTTTTTTCGCGTTTATTTACAATGCAGCAGGCGTGCCGATTGCTGCAGGCATGCTTTTTCCGTTCTTTGGTGTCCTGCTGTCGCCGATTATCGCCGCTGCGGCAATGTCGCTGTCCTCGGTCAGTGTCATAGGCAATGCACTGCGGTTGCGGTTAATGCGACTATGACTGCGCGCCCGCTTGAAGCGCAATGCGCATATCCGATGCAGAATTGTTTACACGCTCTGGATTGGTAATACCATTTGCTCCGCAACAAATGTTTTGAGCATCCGGATGCCATTATAGAACGTTGTAATTCTTGATTTATCCAGCATGACGCAAGGCTTGCGGGCGCGTTTACAGTAATCTTTCGTTACGAAAAACGCCTCGTGCCTGACACAGTCCAGCGGACATACAATCAGATCAGCATCGGCAAGCAGGGTGTGCAGTTCCGCCATCGCGGCATCGGCAGCGCCATGAAAACTCAGAAATCGCCCGCCCGCATCTTCGACGATCTGACGGTAAGCCGGATACATGTGCAGCTGGCCGCCAACGCACAGTACGCACTTTCCCTTCAGACAGCCCGGATTCGTTTCCGCAACTGTTGTCGACGCCTTGACCAGCGGCATGGCGGGCAATTGCCCATCCACTGGGCGCTGCTTTACAGGACTGACGGGATTTGCAACAGTCGTTTGCGTGTCGATTGTGTCCAGAATGAAACGCCCAAGATTTTTCAGCACGCTCAGAGGGCCTGGGCCTGACAGATCAGACCGAATGAAAACCGCCGGAAACGTGACCACTGCCGCTGGATTCAGCACAGTGGGGGCAATTAGGCTGGACATGATTTTTTTAATGAATCTCACTTGAAATCTCCTGATCAATGCGGCTTGTCTGCATATCTGATCCAGCGCATTTGGCAGATATCCTTACACATGAGCAAGCACAGTTAGATAGCCCTTGTTGCGCGTGGTCAGATGCACCCACCGCATCAGCTATTTGTCACATATTAGCATGCAATCAGAATAGTTGTAAATGATAATAATTATTATTTACAAAAGATAGAGTGATATCCGAATCCTTTCGAGAATTTCTGTTCTACGCACGCGAGCGGCAGGGATTCGCGCACTTCCAGCCGAAGCGGTTTTTTCTCCGGTTAAACGACAATATTCACCAATTTTCCCGGCACAACGATGATTTTTTTAATCGCTGCGCCTTCTACAAATTTTTTCACCTGCTCATTTTCAAGCGCAGCCTGTTCAATGGCTGCTTTATCCGCATCTTTCAGAACCAGGATTTCTCCGCGCAGTTTCCCGTTGACCTGCACAACCAGCTTGATCTCATCCTGCACCAGCGCCGATGCATCGGCCTGCGGCCAGGATTGACCGAGCAATTCGGTACCGGGCCTGAGCTCACGCCACAGCGCGTGGCAGATATGCGGAACGATCGGCGACAGCAGCAAAACGATATTTTCCATCGCTTCCTGCATCAGGTTGCGGGTTGCAGGATCGGTTTCCTGCAATTTGGCCAGATTGTTCATCAATTCCATGACTGCGGCAATTGCCGTGTTGAATGTGTGACGCCGGTCCAGATCGTCAGTCACTTTTGCGATGGTGTGATGAAGCTGAAAACGAAGACGCCCGAGCTCGGCTGATGTATTGTGCAGAGCAGGATCAAGGGCGACAATACCCTGTTCGACATGCGTATGCACCTGCTTCCACAGACGTTTGAGAAAGCGGTAAGCACCATCGGCACCGGCGTCCGACCACTCGAGTGTTTGCGTCGGCGGACTGGCGAACATCATGAATAAACGCGCGGTATCCGCACCGTATGTTTCAACCAGTTTTTGCGGATCAACGCCGTTATTCTTCGACTTCGACATTGTACCGATACCGCCGGATTCAACCGGCTGCTGATCCGCGAACAGCAACACGCTGCTGCGCTTGCCATTCTCATCGTACTGAATGTCGACTTCCGCCGGATTGTAATAGGTGATACGGCCACTGCCGCCTTTGCGGTAAAAAATCTCGTTGAGCACCATGCCCTGCGTCAGCAGATTGGTGAACGGCTCATCAATCTTCAACAGCCCGAGGTCGCGCATGACCTTGCTCCAGAACCGCGAATACAGCAGATGAAGTATGGCATGCTCGATACCACCGATATACTGATCAACCGGCAGCCAGTAATTCGCGCGTTCATCGGTCATGGCCTTGTCCTGATCGGAACACGTGTAACGCGCGTAATACCAGGAAGAATCGACAAAAGTATCCATGGTGTCGGTTTCCCGGCGCGCAGGCTGTCCGCACTGCGGACAGGCGCATTCGTAGAACGACGGTGTTTTGCCCAGCGGATTACCGGAACCATCCGGCACGAGATCCTGCGGCAGAACGACCGGCAATTGATCGTCAGGCACCGGTACAACGCCGCAGTTTTCGCAGTGAATCAGCGGAATCGGACAACCCCAGTAACGCTGACGGGAAATCCCCCAGTCGCGCAGGCGATACTGCACGCGCTTGTTGCCCAATCCTTTTGCCTGCAAGGCGGCGGCAATCGCATCCACCGCTGCTTGAAACGCCAAACCGGAAAACTCGGCCGAATCGAAGGCAACCCCGTATTCGACGTAAGCTTCCGTCAATGGCAGTTGTAAATCCTCATCAGCAGGTCTGATTACGGCTTTAACCGGCAGCGAATAGTGCCTGGCGAAATCAAAATCACGCTCATCATGCGCAGGCACCGCCATCACGGCGCCTTCGCCATAACCCATCAGAACGTAATTGGCGATCCAGACCGGCAGACGCTCACCGCTGAGCGGATGGATAACGAACAGACCGGTATTCATGCCTTTCTTTTCCTGCGTGGCCAGATCGGCTTCCTTGGTCGCGCCCAGTTTGCATTCCTGAATAAAACGGTGCAAAGCCGGATTATCCCTGGCGGCATGCAGCGCAACCGGATGCTCGGCTGCAACAGCGACATACGTGGCACCCATCAGGGTATCGGCGCGCGTAGTGAATACTTTCAGATCCTGCGGCGTACCGGAAGCCGTATCGGCGGGGAAAATAATGTCCACACCATGACTCTTGCCGATCCAGTTGGCCTGCATGGTTCTGACCCGTTCCGGCCAGCCGGGCAGCGCATCCAGCGCTTCAAGCAATTCGTCGGCATATTGCGTGATTTTCATGTAGTACATCGGAATCTCGCGCTTTTCAACCGGCGCACCGGTGCGCCAGCCGCAACCGTCGATCACCTGCTCATTCGCCAGAACGGTCTGATCAACCGGATCCCAGTTGACTGTACCCGTTTTCTGATACGCCAGCCCTTTTTCCAGCATGCGCAGAAAAAGCCATTGATTCCAGTGATAATAGTCCGGATCGCAGGTGGCCAGTTCGCGATCCCAGTCGACACCCAATCCCAGGCTTTTCAATTGCATGCGCATGTAAGCGATATTATCGTAGGTCCATTTTGCCGGTGAAACATTGTTCTGCATCGCCGCATTTTCGGCAGGCAGCCCAAAAGCATCCCACCCCATGGGTTGCAATACGTTATAGCCCTGCATGCGCCGGTAACGTGACAAAACGTCTCCGATGGTGTAGTTGCGGACATGCCCCATATGCAGCTTCCCGGATGGATAAGGAAACATGGACAGGCAGTAATATTTCGGTCTATCGGAAGATTCATCCGCTTTGAACGCAGCGGCTTGTTCCCAGTGTTGCTGGGCGTTTCTTTCAATTTCCTGGGGATGGTATTTTTCTTGCATGGAATGGCTGTTTTCTTTTAAAGATTTGATTATACCGTGAAGTATCGTGACAAGAATATGCCGTACACCAGGACAAAATAGCATCCTTTAAAACGCAGCATGCGTAACTTTGTATTCCACACATAACATTTCCCGTATTAAATCAATGGAACTCAAGATAAGCCTGTTTAGTACGATAAAGATATGGAAATAAAAACTTAATGTAAGAGGAAAACATGAAGGAAGCATTTCTTGGCAGATTGCCCATTCTTGACCGCAAACAGAATCTGGTGGCATTTGAGCTTTTATTCCGTTCCAGCGAACAAAACAAGGCCAATATCATAGATCATTCGGCTGCATCGGCAAATGTCATCATCGACACTTATGGACAACTGGGCATTGATAAAGTCATGGGAAAGCGGCGCGGTTTTATTAAAGTGGACACCGAGTTATTAATGGATGATGCGCTGTTTCTGCTGCCCAAGAATCAAGTTGTTTTTGAAATCCTCAGAAATGTAGCAATTACTGACGAAATCATTCAACGCTGCAAGGATTTACGTCAGAAAGGCTATCAACTGGCAATCTCCAACGTGACCGAACTGGACAATCAACTGGAACAGATTTTACCGCTGGTGAATGTTGTCAAGATAGACCCAAAAACTTCACTGATGAACGAACAAACTTTACTCAAACTGATAAAAAAGCTCAAACGCTGGCCGGTTCTGTTGCTGGCTGAAAAAGTGGAAGACCGGCAAACCGCACGATACTGCCGTGATCTAGGATTCGATATGCTGCAAGGCTTTTATTTTGCACAACCGGAGGTTATTACCGGCAAGCGGGCAGACCCCGCCAAATTATCCTTGCTGAAATTAATGGTGCTGATCGTCAAAGACAAAGATGTTTCAGAAATAGAAAATGAACTCAAATATCAACCTGGCCTGAGCTATAACCTGCTACGCATGGTAAATTCAGCATCCACGGGCCTATCCACAACCGTTAATTCGATCAAGCGCGCCATTATGATACTTGGCCGCAAACAATTGCAGCGTTGGGTGCAGATATTATTGTATACCGCCAGACAAAATTCCAGCGGCGACTCTGACGCTTTAATGCAGACAGCCACCATAAGAGGAAAGCTGCTTGAGCTTATCGCCAGCAAAGACCGTCCACATGATAAAAATCACCAGGATCGCGCTTTTATGGTTGGTATTTTGTCCTTACTCGATTCGCTAATGGGTATGGATATGAAAGAGATTGTCAAAACACTCAGCATACAAAAAGACATGTGTGATGCTTTAATATTGCGACGCGGATACCTGGGACGTCAACTCGAACTGATTGAAGCGCAGGAACGCGGCGAGTTCGATCATGCTCAGTCGATACTCGGTGAACTTGGTTTCCTGGAAATGTACGAACTGACGCAAATGGAACTCGAAGCTGCAGCCTGGGCAAATCAAATCAATGAAGCGCTCAAGCAAACCCAGTCTTACGAATCGGATTCATTCGCACCTGCCTGAGGATCTTTAATTTAAATCTTCCGGATGCTATTGGGCCAGCGCCATTACCAGGATATTCTGCCAGTCTTGCAGATAAACAAGAAGGGTTGTGACGGAAACCGCCACACCGGCCAGATTAAACAGTGCGTAATAGCGGAATTTCTTTGCCAGTGTTTTTTGACTGAATGTCGATATTATAAAAGGATGATGTTTATCCGATGTCCGGCTTAGCGCATGCGCAGTTGGCAAACGCGCCATTTCCTGCCGTCGCGTTTCCGCTTCCTGTCTGGCCGCGTCACGCACCGCTTCCCATTCCTGCAAATCTATTTCACCGTTGCTGTCCTGGTCAAAGCGTTTCAGAATTTCGCTATAATTCTGCTTCCATTCTCGGATGACCTGCCCGGTCATTTGATGCGTATCCGGAATACTCCGCCCGCCGCCGCTGGAACCGAATGAACCCAGCGCGTAAATGACGTCATGAACATAGATGAGCTTTTCAATGTAGCGATAACGCCTGCTGCTTAACGCTCTTAAAAGAATATTTCGCGTATCCGCCTGATCCGGTCTGGGTGTATTTCCATACCAGGTGCGCGAATGCGCAGTGATCACTTCCGCGCCTTCAGGATGAACAATGCAGGCATCCGTGTCGTCCTGGATAAAAAAATACTGATTGCTTGTACCTTCTTCAACTGTTTTCCAGTGACTGCTCCTGCCCGATTTCTGGAGGCGCTGGACTTTGTAGCTGTACCAAGCGCATGACTTACCTGAGAGTGGCGCAGCAAGCTCCTTATCTCCAGCAGGCGAGACCGTGCCGACAATTTCAACGTAGCCTTGCGCAGCAGAACGGATTCTGGAAGTAGGCGTATCCTCAATCAATCGCGCACGCCTGAGATAATGAAAAACAAACCAGAAACAAATCAACGCTACCAGACAGGCCGCAATCAGAAAAACAAGCTGGTTGTCATGCAATGACGCGTTCCCCTGAACTGAAATCATTGGAACAAAGCTTTCAAGTGAACATCCGCTTTATCAGATTCGGAGAATTCAAGAAGATCAAAGGCATAAAACCCAAACAGCCTGGCAACCAGAATGTCCGGAAACTGTTCTATCCGGATATTGTTGATATTGGTTGAATCGTTATAAAACTCGCGCCGGTCGGCGATGTCATGCTCCAGTCCGGTAATGCGGGTCTGCAAATGCCGGAATGATTCATTGGCTTTGAGCTCAGGATAAGATTCCGCCAGCGCGAAGAGATTACCCAGCCCCAGACGCAACTGAGTTTCCGCAGCGCCCAGCGCTTTCATATTGGAATCCTGCTGCGCGGTTGCAACCGCTGAACGCGCTTTAATAATGGCCTCCAGCGCCGCCTTTTCGTAACTCATGTATTGCCTGCAGGTTTCAACAAGCTTGGGTAATTCGTCATGACGCTGCTTAAGCAGGACATCGATATTTGACCACGCCTTCGAAGCATTGTGCTTCAGTTTCACCAGATTGTTATAGATCAGAATAAAGTAGACACTGACGATGCTCAAGACCACCAGAACAACTATTGTAGAGACTTCCATTGTCGTAACCTCGTATCAGAAATTAATAAAAACCAGCCGGTTAGCTGGTTTCTTCAAGCCTTATTTCGTAACTGAAGTGACACAACGGATCATACGGTTCAAAAATTGAGGTTATTCAGCCTGAATGGCAATGTTGCAAAAGCCATCGAAGAATCGCACGGCTTGCAGCACAGCGCTTTGCAACTACTGCCGCGCGCTGCTCAGCATATGAATAATATGCCTGCCCGGAATGGCGTAACTGATGCCGCTTGGCGCTGATAGCGCGGCTTCTTTTTTTCCTTTGACATACACCATATTGATAATACCGTAGACAACTCCCGTATCCGGATCATACAGTGGACTGCCGCTGTTTCCCGGATAAGCGACGCCGTCCAGCTGAAAAACCATGAAAGGTGTTTTCAGCTGCCGGATCAATCTGGCATCCAGCTGCACAGCATTGTTAACCGGTCTGATGATGGGCGTAATCGAGGATACAATGGCTTGATGCGTGACAGGATAGAAACCCAGCACCATGCCGATTGGAAAACCGGTATAAGCCACCCGCCTGCCTTCCCTGATCAACTCCGAATCACCGAGTGTCAATACCGGCAAAGCCACCCCGCTGATTCTCAGCAACGCCAGATCATGCGCTGTATCCCTAAAAATAACCGTGGCATCTCTGATCTCCGGCTCATTATCGCGCCCTGTAATCACCACCTGCTTTTCCATACGTTCCAGATCCAGCGTCTCTGGTATGACATGCGCATTTGTAACGATATGCAAACCGTCACCAACGGCAAACCCTGTACCCATCAGCGTCAACGCGGGGGATTTCATTCTCTGGTAGGTGCCAATACCAACTACAGAAGGTTTTATCCTGGCAATGGTTTCTTCTAGTTGTGCATGACTCGCAGGTGATAAAATGCACAGGACGGCGGCTATAAATAATGACAATGCAAACCATGTCCGGTGCTTCCGTGAAAGCGAAAAACGCAGGCATCGGCGACAGGAAACGCATGAAGAATTAATCATAGCTTGAACCTTAAAGTTTTAAAATGCGCTCAGGCGCCGAATTAAAAAAATACAAACACCGCCCATTTCATTCTATAACACTGAAAAACAAACCATCATGTCCGTACGCACCCGATTCGCACCCAGTCCAACCGGTTATCTGCACATTGGCGGCGCCCGCACTGCGCTGTTTTCCTGGGCCTATGCCCGCAAACATGGCGGCAAATTCATACTGCGCATCGAAGATACCGATCTTGAACGCTCAACGAAGGAATCCATTCAGGCCATTCATGACGGCATGGCCTGGCTCGGCCTGGATTACGATGAAGGGCCATTCTATCAGATGGAACGTTTGCAGCGCTATCACGAAGTCGCCCGGCAATTGATGGAAAATGATCTGGCATACTATTGCTATGCCAGCAAGGAAGAACTGGATGAAATGCGCGAAAAACAACTGGCCGCCGGACTGAAACCGCGTTACGACGGGCGCTGGCGCGATTCCCGGCAAACACCGCCCGCCGGCGTCAAGCCTGTCATCCGCTTCAAAAATCCGTTGTCGGGTTTTGTTACGTTTAATGATTTAATCAAGGGCAAAATTACCGTCGCCAACAACGAACTTGATGATCTTGTTCTAATCCGCAGCGACGGCGTGCCGACTTATAATTTCAGCGTCGTACTGGACGATCTGGACATGAACATCACGCATGTCATTCGCGGCGATGATCATGTCAATAACACGCCCCGGCAGATCAACATCATCAAGGCGCTGGGCGCTTCATTGCCGGAATATGCGCATGTGCCGATGATACTCGGCGCCAATGGCGAGCGCCTGTCCAAACGGCATGGCGCGGTTTCGGTGACGCAGTACCGCGACGACGGCTATCTGCCCGAGGCACTGGTTAACTATCTGGCCAGACTGGGCTGGTCGCATGGTGATGAAGAAATTTTCAGCCGCGATCAGCTGGTGGAATGGTTTGATCTGACATCGATCAGCCGGTCACCCGCAAAATTCAATCCGGAGAAACTGCACTGGCTGAACCAGCAATATCTGAAACAAACCGACAACGCCCGCCTGGCTGAACTCATCATTCCGTTTCTGGAAAAAGATGGTTGCTATGCGCGCACCGGCCCCGATTTGAATGCCGTGATTGATTTATTGAAGGAAAGAGTCAACACCATCGAAGAACTGGCGGATGCCGCCGTATTCTTCTTCCGTCCGCTGGAACCCACCGATGAACTAAAAATGCAGTTCTTTACCGCAGACAATAAACCGATTCTGCTCGATCTGCTGGAACGACTCACACAAACACAAGACTGGACCAGAGAAACGATCCAGCGGATCATCAAGGACACGGTAAAAGCACATAACATCAAATTCCCTGCCGTCGCAATGCCGCTGCGGGTCATGGTCACCGGGGAAACACATACGCCGTCAATCGACGCGGTGCTTGAACTGCTTGGCCGTGAAGAAACAATCAAACGCATGAATACGCAAATAAATCATTTTCAATCCACTTAGAATCGCTTTACTTTGCGAAGCTGCGTCAGTATAATCCCTGTTCCTTTGATCAGGGGGTATAGCTCAGCTGGGAGAGCGCTTGCATGGCATGCAAGAGGTCAGCGGTTCGATCCCGCTTATCTCCACCAGTTTTTTTGAAATTTAGCGCTAAAGCAATTTTTCCTCTACGTCCCCATCGTCTAGAGGCCTAGGACATCGCCCTTTCACGGCGGTAACAGGGGTTCGAATCCCCTTGGGGACGCCAGATTAAACAAATGCCTGCAATAAATCAGGATTTTTTGTTTTTTCTGTGCGTAATGCACGGAAATATTTTTCTTCCGAAGCGAAATTACTCAGGCTTCTCCCTCTCATGAGTGCGGAGGAAAACATAGCGCCTCACATACCTCACCTTATCACCATGCAGTTATCCTGATACGACGACAGGCAACATCACGCTGACGCCACTTGTTGGACGAAGCCGCTGCGCAGAGAAAAGGCGACGAGGCGAATAACGTGTTATTACAACGAATTGCAACAGCAACACAGCCGGAATTAAAAAGCAGCGTGCTACAAACACCATAATTTGACTCACCATCTGGATGAGCCGGTATTGCTCTAATTGTTTCATTTGTTCATATCGTTAGTCAGTAATGGTCAGCTGAAGTTTTTAGGTTCAATGATCTGCTCACAGATCATGCGAGACACACCCCAGACCGGGAAATCCACCCGGAGATATTTCCATAGCCAGCTCAACAACCGAACTCGTCCAAACAAACGATTCAGATCTCGGCGCATTCCTCGCGCGATCTAATCTTATTCGTTAGATTGAGGGATACCCATTAAACCACGCTAAGCATCTTGTTCGCATAGTCTTTGCCCGATGTCGGTGGTGGCAATGCCTTGCCGCTTTGTTCAAATAAAACAATCGTTTCTTCAACTATATTACATAGTTCAGCAAAAACCTGTTTTTCGTCGTCGCCATGACAGCCGCCATAAAAAAGTCCCGGGCAGCTGCCGACAAAACATTGGTCTTCGTCCGACCACTCCACGATTTTCACATAATGGTATTTTCTGTTCATTTTCTCGACTCCTCTATAGCCGCCTCAACTGCCTTTTCCTGATATTTTCTGGCATCATCTCCCGCTTTACCGGAAAGAACCACCGGTTTGGTTACCAACGGATGGATAAAGTTTCTATGGCTACCTTTGCCGCCTCGATTGATAAATCCGGCTTTTTCCAACTCGCTGATGAGTTCTCTGATTTTCCTGGGCATTGATGCTGTCGTTATTCGCTTTTAGTATCGCCAGTATTTATTGTACTGCTCCAGCCTGGAAACGCCATTGATAGGGTGAATCATTGCGGCGGTATTTGCCGCGTTAAACGCAACGAGCCATACGCTGAATCATACCGTCGCCCATCAGCGGCGCCGCTTTTCGGCGTTGGCTGGGTGGATTTGTTATACGATAAACATCAATGACTTCCGCGTAATAAACCGGCAACACTTAAGTCTTCGTCAATTTCCGGCCAATGAACACCTTCTCCGTCGCCCAGTAGCTCATAATTCTCCAGCTGACTTTTCGTGGCATTCGCTAAGCGTGGAAGCCACACTATCGGGATAATCACCTTTCTTCCATCGACCAAGAACACGACCATGTCGTTATCTGTAAACTCAACATTTTCTGCCAAAGCATGTGTCTCAACTGCCAATGTGCTCACCCCAGGCCTCCATAAATATTTTCTGATTTTCGTCGACGTGTTTCTGTATAGTCCGTAACTCATGTGAGGAAAAGTGCCTTGAGCCCGCCAACGCAACAGGATTTAACCAAAATTTGGCAAGAAATCTTTCATGTTGCACGGTATGTGCGGCGATTCGCCTCTTTCGTTGCTGTAAAAGAAAAAACGATAAGGACCTATCCTGAGTATTGTTGGCATTTATCGCCACCTATTAATCCCTTTTCTCGAATAACGTTCGAGTCAAGCCGACCCGCTATCGCGGAGAAATTTCTCCTAATTCTTTGATTCATTTTTCATAATCTCCTCAACCCTGCAGGGATTTATTTGCGACTTTATCAAAAGAAGAATGAGATGAAACATGAATTTCCCCAGCCTTTTGCTCAGCAGTATGGCGAGTAAGATTAGACTGGATGCGATATTGAAAGACCTGACCCCATCTTTGGTGCATTTTACTGGGTGCAATATTACAAGACCTGACCCCATATTTCTGCGATCACAATCTAACCTTACTCGTTAGGGTTTATTTGCAAGATCATCAAGATATCCTTTAAGTCGTTCCCTAAGCAGCAGTATATTTTTTGCTATTTTAGTTCCTGTCTTTTTATGCATCCCATGCAAGGTATTTGATACTGAGCCAATATATATCTCACCACCCTTATCGCGAACCGATCCTTTTCTAGTTAGTTGCTTTTTAATCTCTCCCCAGTAAGGTTTCAGAGAATTTGGAAAGTCTTTCTCATTAATTACATGGAGATGATCTGTGTAAGCATCCTTTAAACGAGATTTAATGTCTCCTGGCCCGGTTGCCATATCGGTTATCGCAAGTTCAAGCTTCTGTAGTGCATATCCAGCATCACCATTCATAACTAACCCTAACGTTTGAGTTCACCGGACTGCGCGGCTTTTCGCGAAGTCCGGTGGAATAATGTGTTCGGCATAGATTCAGTTCGCTGACTCAGGCTCACCTACGGTATAAAAATCAACCTGTATGCCGGTTTCTTTAAACATTGCAATGGAAAGCTTTCCTGTCTTGTACCACTTTGAATCTTCTCGAACAGAATCAGGGCTGAGTGCGACCACTCGTTTTATACCTGCCTGGATGATTGCACCTGCGCAACGGGCACAAATGGGCTTCCCCCACACATAAATTGTTGCGCCGTTTGCCTTGGGGCCTGCGGCTATCAGAGCGTTTTGTTCCGCATGAACAACCAACTCAAGCTTGATTTCAGAGTCCTCAAGTCTTTCAGCGGAGTCCTCGACACCCATTGGGAATCCGTTGTAACCAAGGGTCATTGCGCCGCCTCGTTCTGCTACTACCACTGCACCGACTTTTGCATTTGGATCTTTAGACCAGTCGGAAACGTACTTGGATAATTCGACAAAACGTCGATCCCATTTTTCCATTAGCTTGGCTTCGATATGCAGCTGCATTTAATGCTCCCTGGTCGTGATGTGGATGGATGATGCCGAGCGAATAGCGTTTATCCGCCGCCTTCCCAAAGTTTGCCATATTCCCAGTTCTCTCGGTGGCGGATAAACCTTGTTGAACCAAACCAGCAGGGAACGGCACTTATGGAGATTGTAAGGCTGCGGAAGTGAAAGTCAACTGACAACTGCGACGAGCGGATATCGTGTGAGCTAAGAAATAGTGTTTCAACGGAGTTGAACAGGCACATTCATTCCTCGTTTTTTGTCCGAACCGACCCATTGCGGAGTCATTCAGCCGGTATAGGTGAATGACTCCCTGGCGAGTCCAGATACCTGTCCGCCAAGTGGCGGTGCAAGCGAGGAGTAGCATGTTTCATGAAGGAAAGGTGTCATCAGCCCTATGGATCGACAGTATTAACATCAACAAACCTGCCGCTACTTCTTCTCCCTGGCGCGTGCCAGCGCCAGTGCGAGCGCGCTTACCGGTTCGGTTTTACGCGCGGTTGTTTGTTTATCCGGTGAGTGCCGTTTGCGCGCATCGCGGGGACGGGGTGGGCGGGTGTCAGCGTTGGGGGAAGGGGTAGCCGCTTTTTCTTCCAGCCGCATGGTCAGGCTGATGCGCTGCCGTGCGGCGTCGACTTCCAGTACTTTGACTTTGACGATCTGGCCGGGTTTGACAATTTTGTGCGGATCCTTGACGAAGGTGTTGGCCAGGGCGGATACATGTACCAGGCCATCCTGATGCACGCCGATGTCGACAAAGGCGCCGAAGGCCGCCACGTTGGTGACCACGCCTTCCAGGATCATGCCGGGTTGCAGGTCGGCCAGCGTTTCGACGCCTTCCCGGAAGGTTGCCGTTTTGAATTCCGGGCGCGGATCGCGGCCGGGTTTTTCCAGCTCGGTGAGAATATCCTTAACGGTCGGCAGGCCGAAGGTGTCGTCGATAAACGCTTCCGGAGAGAGTTCCTTCAGCACTTCCGGGCGGCCCATGACCTGTTCGATCCCTTTGTTCAAGCGCGCCAGGATACGTTCGACCACGGGATAGGCTTCCGGATGGACGGCGGAGCGGTCCAGCGGGTTGTCGCCGTCATTGATGCGCAAGAACCCGGCGGCCTGCTCGAAAGTTTTTTCGCCGACTCGCGGTACTTTGAGAATGGTTTGACGATTCATGAACGGGCCATGGCTGTCGCGGTATTCCACCATATTCTGCGCCAACACGCGGTTCAGTCCGGAAACCTGCGCCAGCAACGGTGCCGACGCCGTGTTGACATCCACGCCGACCGCGTTCACGCAGTCTTCGACGGTGGCGTCGAGCGAGCGCGCCAGGATGCGTTGATTGACATCGTGTTGATACTGGCCGACACCGATTGATTTGGGCTCGATCTTGACCAGCTCGGCCAATGGGTCCTGCAAGCGCCTGGCGATGGAGACCGCGCCGCGCAGACTGACATCCAGATCGGGAAACTCAGCCGCGGCAAAGGCTGAAGCGGAATAAACCGAAGCGCCCGCTTCGCTGACGACGATTTTGGCCACCTTCAGTCCGGGCCTCTGTTCTGCGGCGAGCCTGATGACCTCGGCAGCCAGTTTATCCGTTTCGCGGCTGGCAGTGCCATTGCCAATCGAAATCAGTTCAACACCATGCTTCAGCACCAATTGTGCAAGGGTTGCCAGCGATCCCTGCCAGTCATTACGCGGCTGGTGCGGATAGATCGTGCCTGTCTCCAGCAACTTCCCGGTGGCATCCACCACCGCCACTTTGCAGCCGGTACGGTAGCCGGGGTCGAGGCCGAGCACGGCCTTGGAGCCTGCCGGCGCGGCCAGCAGCAATTCACGTAGATTGCGGCTGAATATCCTGATGGCTTCCGCTTCGGCCGCTTCGCGCAACTGCACCAGCAGTTCGGTGCTGAGGTGCAGGTGCGCCTTGACGCGCCAGGTCCATTGACAGACATCCGCCAGCCATTGATCCGCGCCGCGTCCCCGGTTTTCGATACCGAAATGGGCGGCAATCATGGTGACGCAGGGGTGCGGCACGATCGCCTCCGACGCTTCATCCAGACCAAGCTCGACTCTGAGTACCCCCAGGGCGCGGCCACGGAACAATGCCAGTGCGCGGTGCGAAGGGATGGTGCGGATCGGCTCCGAATAGGCATAATAATCACGAAACTTTTCCTCTTCCGCCATTTCCTTGCCTGCAACCACCGTGGAGGTCACGACACCTTCATACCAGAGTTTGCTGCGCAGGGCAGCGAGCAAACCGGCCGTTTCCGCGAAACGCTCGGCCAGAATGTCGCGCGCGCCTTCAAGTGCGGCTTTAACATCAGGCACGTTGATCGCCTCCACGCCTTCGGCGGCAGGCTGCACTTTGATATATTTGGCGGCTTCCTGCTCGGGAATCAGATCAGGGTTATGCAGCAATGCATCAGCCAGAGGCTCCAGACCGGCTTCCCGGGCGATTTGCGCACGCGTGCGGCGCTTGGGCTTGTAGGGCAGGTAAATATCCTCCAGGAGCTGTTTTGTCGCGGCTTGTTCGACCGCACGGCGCAGCTCATTGGTCAGTTTGCCCTGTTCTTCTATCGAAGCCAGGATCGTCACGCGGCGTTCTTCCAGTGCGCGCAGATACTGCAAGCGTTCCTCTATGTTGCGCAGATGCGTGTCGTCCAGATTCCGGGTAACTTCCTTGCGGTAACGCGCAATAAAAGGCACCGTCGCGCCGCTATCGAGCAGATTGACTGCTGCGGCCACCTGCTGGGGCATGACAGAGAGCTCGTCGGCGATTAACTGCACAATTTTCTGCTGTGCGGCATCTGAAATCGTTTGTGTCGGTAAAGAAGTCATAGGTTTAATTGCGCCGGAGCGTTGCCAAGGCAGTGCGGTTGTTCTGTGATTATGGATGTTTTCTTGAAATTGGAAACCCAGGTTACTGGTATCAGCTGCGCTTTATACCATTTCAGGCCATGCTTTTCCATATGTGATACATGATCAGCCGAAAGCAGATGATTTCCCGCGTTTTTGCCGAAAAGTTTTTTTAAACTGAAGACATCGCCTACAATAGAGCCTTTTTTATAGCCTTTTGCTTTCAGCATTTCGTATTGTATGAATTTATCGCTTATTGCGTTAACACCATTTCTGGGCGCTGCTTTTGTCGCGGCCATTTCGCGCAGAGGTCGTCTGCACGCTGCCTGGGGAGCGGGTCTGGTCGCTCTGATTGCACTGGCTTTTCTGTTTCCGTTCATTGCCGGGGTTTTTTCAGGTCAGGTTGTGGTGCAAAGCGTCAGCTGGATTCCGCTGCTGGGGTTGGATTTTGCTTTCCGGCTGGATGGACTGGGGCTTTTGTTCGTGCTCCTGATTCTGTGCATCGGCCTGCTGATCATTCTTTACGCGCGCTATTATCTTTCCGAACGCGATGACATGGGGCGCTTCTACGCGTACCTGTTGATGTTCATGGGTTCCATGCTGGGCATCGCCACGTCCGAAAATGTCATACAACTGCTGATTTTTTGGGAATTGACCAGCCTGTCGTCTTTCCTGCTGATCAGTTACTGGCAGACGCGCCATGAATCGCGCATGGGCGCGCGCATGGCGCTAGCCGTCACCGGCGGCGGCGGACTGGCGCTGCTGGGCGGATTTATTCTGCTCGGTGAAATTGTCGGCAGTTACAATCTGACGGATATCCTCGCGTCCGGTGATCTGATCCGCGCGCACGACTTGTATTTGCCCATGTTGATTCTGGTGTTGCTGGGCGCATTTACCAAATCGGCGCAGTTTCCTTTCCATTTCTGGCTGCCCAACGCAATGGCCGCGCCGACTCCGGTTTCCGCCTATCTGCATTCGGCCACCATGGTCAAGGCCGGCGTTTTTCTGCTGGCGCGTTTGTTTCCCGCACTGTCGGGCACTTCGGCCTGGTTCTGGCTGGTCTGCGTAACCGGACTGGTAACGCTGGTCGTGGCTGCCTATATTGCGATGTTCAAACACGACCTGAAAGGCCTGCTTGCCTACTCAACCATCAGCCACCTGGGCCTGATCACATTGCTGTTCGGTATCGGCACGCCGATGGCCGCGCTTGCCGGTACTTTTCATATCATCAATCATGCGATTTTCAAAGCTTCCTTGTTTATGGCCGCCGGTATTATTCATCATGAAACGGGCACGCGTGATATGCGCATACTGAGCGGCTTATGGAAATACATGCCGTATACCGGCCTGCTCGCCATGGTTGCCGCGGCATCCATGGCTGGCGTGCCATTGTTCAACGGCTTTCTGTCCAAGGAAATGTTCTTCGCCGAGACCTTATCGGTCGCCGGGCAGTCCTGGGGATGGGTGCTGCCGGCGGCGGCGACACTGGCTGGCATTTTTGCTGTCGCCTATTCTTTGCGTTTCATTCACACTGTTTTTTTTGGCGAAATATCCCCCGATTTACCCAAACAGCCGCATGAACCGCCGCGCTGGATGAAAGTACCGATTGAAATTCTGGTCGCGCTATGCCTGCTGGTCGGCATTTTTCCGGCGTTCACTGTCGAACCCATTCTTGATATTGCCGCCTCCAGCGTCCTGCAAGGACCTGTTCCGGAGCATGATCTGGCGATCTGGCATGGCTTTAATACCGCCTTGTACATGAGCATCACCGCGCTGGTCGGCGGCGTGATTGTCTACCTGATCCACAGGCCGCTGTTTGCACTGCAGGAACGATTGGACAAGTTACTGAATTTCAAAACCCTGTATGAGCTGCTCCTGGAAAAGCTGTTTTATCTGGCCAATGCCATCGTGCGTTTTCTGGACAGGCAATCGTTGCAACGCATGGTTTTTATATTCATGCTTTTTACCCTGGCACTCGGCTTATCCGGCCTGTCGGCAACGCATGCCGATTACAGTCTGACTGGCGGACGCGCGGTGCTACCCATTGATGGTGTCAGTCTGGTGGTTACCCTGGTTATCGCGGTTGCCGCTGTCGCCACTGCCGTTATGCACCGGCAACGGCTTGTTTCGCTCATTTTATTGGGTACCGTGGGGCTGGGCGTATCGCTGGTTTTCGTGAAATTCTCAGCGCCCGATCTGGCCCTGACGCAACTCTCTGTCGAAGTGGTCACCATTGTGCTGATGCTGCTGGCTTTATATTTCCTGCCGCAGGAATCCCCGAACGAATCGGGCGCGTGGCTGCGCAGCCGGGATGCCGTCATTGCCTCGGCAGCCGGAGGAGGTGCCGCGCTTCTGGTTTGGGCCGTTTTGACGCGGCCATATGAAACCATCGCTGACTATTTCCTGGAAAACAGCCTGCCAGCCGGGGGAGGCACCAATGTTGTGAATGTGATCCTGGTCGATTTCAGAGGCTATGATACGCTCGGTGAAATCACCGTACTGGGATTGGCCGGTCTTGGCATCTATGCCATGCTGGAGCACCTGAAGCTGGCCGGATCGAGCCGCGACGGCCAGGGGCGCGCCTGGGATACGGATATGCATCCCGTCATCATGGCTTCTTTTGCGCGCCTGCTGCTGCCGCTGGCGTTGCTGGTATCGCTGTTCATACTGCTGCGCGGCCACAACTTACCCGGCGGCGGATTTATCGCAGGCCTGATTACCGCTGTCGCGCTGGTCATGCAATACCTTGCCAACGGCGTTGTCTGGACCCAGGAACGCATACCCTTCAATCTGCATGCCATTATCGGTTACGGCCTGCTGATCGCCACCGTCACCGGACTGGCGAGCTGGTGCTTTGGCTATCCTTTCCTGACATCGACATTCAGCCACCTGCATTGGCCGGTTATCGGCGAATTTGAACTGGCTTCCGCGATGGCATTCGATCTGGGCGTTTACCTGGTTGTGGTCGGCGCTACATTACTCATTTTAGTTTATCTGGGACTGGTGCATCACCAGAGCCACCAGATGAAAGTCAGAAAGCGGATACGCTGATGGAACTGCTGATCTCTTTAATTATAGGCGTGCTGACGGCGAGCGGCGTTTATCTGTCGCTGCGCGGCCGTACATTTCCCGTTGTGCTGGGTTTGACTTTTTTATCGTATGCCGTGAATTTGTTTCTTCTGGTTATGGGACGGCTGACCATCGGCAATCCGCCGATTATCGCCGATGGAATAACCCAATACGCCGACCCCTTGCCGCAGGCGCTGGTATTGACGGCCATCGTGATCAGCTTCGGCATGACGGCTTTTGTCATCGTGCTGGCGCTGAAAGCGTTTTCCGAAATGGGCAACGATCAGGTGGACGGCAAGCACAAATCATGATGAATCATATCGCTATTTTTCCGGTCATATTGCCGCTGCTGACAGGTATTCTGCTGCTACTGTTGCCCGACCGCTTGCCGGCATTGAAACGCAGCATCAGCCTGATTTCGGTTTTACTGCAAATCATTACCGCGGGGTTACTGCTGAACACGGTCAGCAACGGTGAAATACTGGCCTATGCTTTGGGTAACTGGTCGCCGCCTTTTGGTATTGTACTGGTCGCCGACCAGCTGGCGGTCGGGATGCTGACGATCACAGCGCTTGTCGCCATCTGCGCGCTGTTCTACGCTTCGCGCGGCGCGGACAGCAGCGGCGCGCATTTTCATACCTTGTTTCAGTTGCAGCTATTCGGTCTGAACGGCGCTTTTCTCACCGGCGATCTGTTTAATCTGTTTGTGTTTTTTGAAATCCTGCTGCTGGCGTCTTACAGTCTGCTGCTGCATGGCGGTGGCCGCTTGAAAACCAAAGCCGGTCTGCACTTTGTCGTCATTAATCTGGTCGGCTCAACCTTGTTTCTGTTTGCAGTGGGCACGCTGTATGGCCTGCTGGGTACGCTCAACATGGCCGACCTGGCGGTGAAAGTGGCTGCCGCGCCCGCGGATGACGCAGTATTGATTCATATCGCCGGTTTACTGCTGTTTGCCGTTTTTGCCCTGAAAGCCGCGCTGGTGCCGCTTTATTTGTGGTTGCCGGCGGCTTATGCGCATACCACCGCGCCGGTTGCCGCATTGTTTGCGATCATGACCAAAGTCGGCGCATACAGTATTTTGCGCGTTTACACCCTGATTTTTGGCGCTCAGGCAGGTACTGCGGCCAATCTGATCGAAACCTGGCTGTTACCCATGGCCATGCTGACGCTGATCGTCGGCGTGCTCGGCGTGCTCGCCAGCACCCGGTTGCGCCAGCAGGTGGCTTATCTGGTCATCGTTTCCATTGGCACGCTGCTGACTGCAATCGGCATCAATTCAGCCGCGGGAATTACCGCCGCGCTGTATTATCTGCCGCACTCGACTTTTGCGGCAGCGGCTTTCTTCCTGCTGTCCGACAGCATCACCCAGCGGCGCGATGTGATGGACGACCAGTTTGAGCCCGGCCCGATTATCCAGCAGCAAAGACTGCTCGGTATCCTGTTTTTTATTACTGCAATTCTGGTCGCCGGCTTACCGCCATTATCGGGCTTTATCGGAAAATTTCTGATTCTGAACGCCGCCTTGCCGCATTCAGCCTTTTTCTGGATCATCGGCGTCATCCTGATCACCAGCCTGTTCACGTTAATCGCACTGGCGCGCGGCGGCAGCATGCTGTTTTATCGCGCGCAGGCGCCGCATAGCTGTAACATCGCACCCGACGCAGAACCGCGCAGCGCGCTGTCACTGACCATTGAGCTGACGCCGGTCGCCGGTCTGCTGTTATTCTGCATCGGTCTGGTTATTTTCGCCGGCGCGGTTACCGAATACACCGCCGCCACTGCGAATCAACTGCTGCAACCCGAAGCTTATATCGAATCGGTATTGCGCACGGAGATCATCAAGCCATGACACGACTGTTACCCCACCCTTTGCTGACACCCGCACTGACAGGCATATGGCTGCTGCTGAACAACAGCATCGAGCCGGGCCACATTCTGCTTGGTTTGCTGCTCGGCTGGATCATACCGGTACTGACGATCCGTTTCTGGCCGGAAAAGGTAGCCATCCGCAAACCGGCTGTTCTGCTGCGTTTTGGCTTCATTTTTTTATATGACATTGTCGTAGCGAACTTTACCGTTGCGCGGCTGATTCTCGGCAACCCGGACAAGCTGACGCCGGTGTTTGTCCAGCTGCCGCTGGATTTAACGTCCGATATCGCAATCAGTCTGCTGGCCAGCAGCCTGACTTTAACGCCTGGCACGCTGTCGGCGCGGCTTTCGGAAGACCGCAGCCATCTGCTGGTACATGCCCTGAATGAAACCGATCCCGATACACTGATCGCAACCATCAAGCAACGTTACGAAAGGCCATTGAAGGAGATTTTTGAATCATGTTAACAATCAGCATTCAAATCGCATTCGCACTGGTCACCGTCGCAGTGATCATGAGTTTTTGCCGCCTGCTGCGCGGTCCGGATATGCCTGATCGCATATTGGCGCTGGATACGCTATATATCAATACCATCGCTTTGTTAGTTTTACTGGGTATTTATCTGGGCAGCGCGCTTTTTTTTGAAGCGGCATTACTGATCGCGCTGATGGGTTTCATCGGCACGGTCGCGTTATGCAAGTATCTGTTGCGCGGGGATATTATCGAATAAGTTACGGACATCTCTAAAAATCCAGATTTCGTCACAATACTTTGTTACTCTCAAAAAATGTTTCCTTACATATCAGTCATATGCTGCGTCAACATTTTTTGTTCGCGCCGCGTTTTGCTCATTCTCTGTTTAGAACTTTGAATTTTTAGAGACACCCGTTATGCTGGAATATTTCTTATCATTTTTAATTCTGACTGGCGCGCTGCTCACTTTCATCGGCTCGCTCGGGCTCGTCCGGCTCAGGGATTTATACACACGCTTGCACGGCCCCACCAAGGCAACGACGCTGGGCGTCGGCAGTCTGCTGATCGCATCGTCCATCTATTTCAGCACGTACACGGAAAGCGTGAGCCTGCACGAAGTGCTGATTACGTTGTTTCTGTTCATGACCGCGCCAGTGAGCGCGCATTTGCTGGCCAAGGCGGCGTTGCATTTAAACTTGCATTCCATCGCGAAAATGCCAGAAAACGATGCTGAAGTGGAAAGCGATGCGGTTGATAGCGCAGAAAAAACAGATTCAGCAGGCAATACGGAAAATACAAAATCCGCCGGATTTGAGACAGCAAAAGACAATCCGCGACAAGCACCTGATCAAATCAGGCAATAACACCCCATGGCTGAAAGGCCGTCCGGGAATAGACGCCCAGGAGTCTGTCGGACTTAAGTAATCGTAGCGAGCCGAGTGGGAGAACGAGTGCAGATTTTCTCAATTTTGAGGCGCATAGCAAGACTATGTAACGAAAAATTGATAAAATATGAGCCGTTATCCCATTGGCGCAGTAGATTAGCCTTATGTCCGACAGGCTCCTAGAATCAGGTATTAACGCCGGATTGATATTCATCGGGCTTATACACATGAATGCGGCTGATCAAGCCGTCCGGCTCGAAGTAAATACGCTCCCGGCCACGTCTTCTGACCGGCTCGCCCGCTGCCGCATCGGTTCCCGTCATCAGAAAATCAAATTCGACACCGTGATCTTCTATCGCCCGGTATTCGGTCACTTCCCAGTGTGCATCCGGATAACGCGCAAAAAAACTCGCCATCATTTCGCGAATAGCAACGCCGCCTTTATATTCTCCGAAATAGTCTGAATGATAGATTGCGCTGCCCAGAAACATGACTTCCAGCTCTCTCAGATCATGTTTATTGGAAAGCGCGACATAATTCTTTGCCCAATCAATATAGGATATGTTATGCATCAATCGTTCCTGTCATCATCAAATAACGAGTATTTCTAAAAATAAACCTGTGCGTTTTTCATAATCCACCGCGCAGCCAGGTTTTCTCATGTTTTCGATTCTTCGCGCAGAAAAACCCATTCATGCGTACTGCCGGCCGTCGAGTCAAAATGATAGCCCGCCACATCGAAGTCCTTGATCGCTTCCGGATCGGACAGTTTATGCTGAATGATATAACGGCTCATCAGGCCACGGGCTTTTTTGGCGAAGAAGCTGATAATTTTATAGATGCCGTTTTTCTGATCCTTGAAAACCGGTGTAATGATTTTACCCTCGATTTTCGCCGGACGAACGGACTTGAAGTATTCATTCGAAGCCAGATTGATCAACGTATCCGTTTTCTGCCGTTCTAATTCACGATTGATCGCGCCGGTAATCCGGTCTTCCCAGAAATCGTACAGATTCTCACCGCGGATATTCGCCAGCTGCGTTCCCATTTCCAGACGGTAGGGCTGCATCAGATCGAGCGGCCGCAGCACGCCGTAAAGACCGGAAAGAATGCGCAAATGATCCTGCGCAAACGCGACATCCTCTTCTCCTAATGTGTCCGCATCCAGCCCTGTATACACATCGCCTTTGAATGCATACAGCGCCTGCTTGGCATTAGCGGGGGTAAACGGCCTTGTCCATGTGCGGTAGCGGTCGGCATTCAAAGCCGCCAGTTTTGGACTGATCGACATCAGTGCGCCGAGCTGGTCCGGCGACAGTGTTCTGAGCTGATTGATCAATACAGCTGATTCATCCAGAAAATCGGGCACGGAATATTGACCGGCTCCCGCTGGCGTTTCGAAATCCAGCGTCTTGGCCGGAGAAATCACAATTATCATGCAGTGTCATCCTGAAAATTTCCGATCGAATAGCATTTTTTGTCCTAAGTATACTAAAATCCGGTCTAGGAGGCTGTCCGAGAATAGCGATCGTAGCGAGGGCGAGACTGGTTGAGCGGGATTTCTCGATCATTTGAGGCGAATAGTCGTTCTATTCAACGAAAAGGATCGGAAAATCCAGCCAGCCAGAATCGTCCGCAGTAGATCAGTCTATTCTCAGACAGCCTCCCTGTCAGCCTACTGAACCCGTAACGGTATCCGGCGGCACGGGTGAAACGCGCGCAGCGCATAACACAAATAACTTTTCTTACCCGCCATTCCATGTCGAAACGCGTCCGGCAGATACTTCTCGGCATCTTTACAGGCCTGCTTGGCTGCCTTATCTATCTGACGCCGCAGGGCTGGGCGCTTGAGGAAAAATACGGTCTCTACTGGCTGTTTCAATTTCGCGGCGCGATACCCCCGCCCGATGAAGTCATGGTCATCGCTATTGACCGTCCGTCCGCAAGCCAGCTGGGGTTGCCGGTTTCACCGAATTTCTGGCCGTGGCCCAGGGACATTCATGCACGCCTGATCGATCACCTGGCCAGCGCCGGAGCCAAGGTCATTGTACTGGACCTGATCTTTCATACTCCTGGCGCAAACCCCGAGCACGACCGGAAACTGGCCGAAGCTATCAAAAATGCGGGCAATGTCGTCATTGTCGAGCGATTGCACAGCGAACTGCTTGATTTAGCCGATAACCAGACCGACGCATTTCAATTCAGGCTGATCAAGGAAGAAAGCATACCGCTGTTGCCTGAGTTAGCGGATGCGGTCTTTGCACACGCGCCTTTCCCGCTGCCGGACAAACCGCGCATTAACGCCTATTGGACATTCAGGCCAGGCATGGGCGATGCGCCAACGATTCCCGCAACGGTCTTCCAGACTTACGCGTTGCAGATTTATGATGATTTGATGGCGCTGCTGCGCACAATTCGAGCACCGGATATTGATCAATTACCGCAGCAACGCCATCAGATCAGCAACATGGAAACCGTCATATTTTTTCTGCGGCAGCTGTTTACCAATCATCCGGACATCAGGCAACGCATCATTTCAGAGCTGCATGCAAGCCACCTGGATGACCGGAAAAAACAGCTGATCGCATCGTTGATGGATGTATACGCCAGCGACGATGCGCATTACCTGAACTTTTACGGTCCACCGCGCAGCATCCGCACCATTCCGTATTATCAGATCGTGCAATCCGCCGAAAGTAATGAAGTGTCATTGAATGCGCTGCGCGCAAAGATCGCAGGAAAAGTCGTTTTTGTCGGCCTGTCTGCAACCACGCAGTCGGAAAACGAGTTGATCCGGGATGCCTATCACACCGTATTTACCGACCCGGAAGGCGTAAAAATCAGCGGCGTGGAAATCGCCGCCACGGCCTTCGCCAATCTGCTTGAAAACAAACCCGTCAAACCCTTTTCGTATGGCAGTAGCCTGGGATTACTGTTCAGCATGGGATTGATGCTGGGCATTACCCTTCCCGCGCTGACCAATCGCGCGCTGATCACCATCAGCGCAGCCCTTGCCGGAATCTATGCGCTGTCTGCCGGACTGGTTTTCACGCAGACCGAGATCTGGCTGCCGCTGATCACGCCGCTTTTCATCGTTATTCCCGGCGCAACCGCGGGTGCTATCCTCCTCAAATACCTTGCCACCCGGCAGGAACGCGATCAAATTCTGGCGCTGTTCGGTCAATTCACGCCCCAACGGATTATCGGTGACATCACCCGGCAGATGGATTCCTCACTGCATAAGGAGCAGCTTGTTTTTGGCGCATGCCTGCTCACCGATGTGGAGGGCTACACCGCGCTCGCCGAAGAAATGGACGTGCGGCAACTGAAAGCGCTGCTGGATGATTATTTCACTATTCTGTCCCGCGCCGTCCGCGAAAACAACGGCGTTGTTTCCGAAAAAACCGGCGATGCCCTGCTGGCGATCTGGGAAACCGCAAAAGCCCCAACCACCAGCAAGACTCTGCGTGAGCAAGCCTGCGCGGCAGGACTTGCCATTCTGGATAATGTCATCCGGTTCAATGCCGAAGGTAATCATCCCATAATGCCGACTCGCATCGGCATCCATTTTGGCGAACTGCTGATCAGTAAATTTGGCTCCGGTACGCGTGATGATTACATTTATCGCACGGTCGGTGACCTTGTCAACACGACCAGCCGCATCGAAGCGATCAACAAACGCCTGGGTACGAAACTGCTGGTCACTCATGAAGTACTGGAAGGCATCGACCGTTATCTGACACGTCCTCTAGGCCACTTCCAATTCGCCGGCAAGTCTTTGCCGGTTCAGCTGCACGAACTGATCGCACACAGACAGGCCGCCAGCGAGAAGCAGACTCTGCTGTGCGAAATGTTTGCCGCTGCGTTGACTGCCTACACACAACAACGGATTGACACGATCGAAAAATGGCAGGACATCTTCACGCTTTTCCCGAATGACGGCCCCACGCGATTTTACCTTGATATCTGCCGGCAATCGCCACCAGAGCAATGGAGTCCGGTTATCAGACTGTCAGAAAAATCATGAACCGCGATAACATCTCTCCATGTGACAATTCTCACCGACAGCGCAATCGCATCAAGCCAGACTTTTAAATCAGCGGGGATTCCACCGGTAAATATGTTCTTGCAGCATTCCTGAATGAATCCTACAAAACGCATCAAAATCAGGCTATTACCTATTTTTAGGTCAGATTACCAAATTTTTTTTGTGTTAAGCTGTTCTTTGAGGTGCTTTGTTAATCGAAAGCGGTGCTTATGACACGATGAATATTCAGAGGACGCCATTCATTCAAGCAGCGGGTAACCGGATTTATTTTCTGGTTCTCGCCGTTATTGTCCTCGCGCCATTCATTCCGATACGCAGTGCGCTGGCTGCCGATGCCTGTGTAGTGCGCGCCGCGCAAGTGGTATCCGTTCAGGGGATTGTCGAAGTGCGCCGCCATCAGTCCGCATCCTGGGAGCCTGCCATGCTTGAAGCGCAGCTCTGCGCCGGGGATTCGCTGCGGGTGCGCACACATAGCCGCGCCGCCATCCGCCTGAATAACGACAGCGTCATGCGGCTTGATCAGCGCACTACGATCACCATTCCTAAAAGCGAAGAAAACAAAATCACCGCGCTGATCGACCTGATCAGAGGCGCGGTGCATATTATTACGCGCACACCGCTGCCGTTTAAAGTCAGAACGCCTTTTCTGAACGCGGGCGTGGAGGGCACGGAACTTTCTGTTGAAGTAGAAGCCGATCATGCTCGGGTAGTCATTTTCGAAGGCCGCGTATCCGCCAGTAACGAACACGACAGCATGATGCTGACCGGCAATGAAGCGGCAGTCGCGTATCAGCACCGGCCGCCGCTGAAAGAAATCATCGCCAGACCGCTGGATGCCGTGCAGTGGGCACTCTACTATCCGGCGATTATCGGTTATCACCGGAATCAAGGCAGCGCTGGCTCCGGCGACCTGATGCAACAGGCCGAGTATCTGTTGTCCGTCGGCCGGGCGGATGAAGCTACGGCAGTCATCAATCGCCTGTTAACCGGTAATCCGTTCAATAGCGCGGCCACTGCGCTGCAATCCATTATTGCTGTTGTCCAGAACGACAAGGATCGCGCGTTTGAGCTGGCGCATCATGCTGTCCAGTATGACAATTTATCCGCACCCGCCCGGCTTGTACTTTCCTACGCACAGCAGGCCGCTTTCGACATTGACGCAGCGCTGGCCAGCGTAAAACAGGCGGTCACCCTCGATCCGCAGAATGCGTTGATCTGGGCAAGACTGTCCGAGTTGCAGATGTCCGTCGGCGAACTCGATCAGGCACTGGAGTCGGCGCAGGAGGCCATCAATCTGAATCCGCTCATCGCCAAAACGCAGACCGTCCTTGGATTTGCTTACCTGCTAAAAATCAATACCCAAGCAGCGCAATCGATTTTTCACGAAGCCATACTGCTGGACCAGGCCGATCCCATGCCACGGCTTGGTCTGGGACTGGCATTTATCCGCGAGGGACAATTGGAAGCCGGCCGCATCGAACTCGAGATTGCCGCCAGTCTCGACCCCGGCAACGCACTGATCCGCAGTTATCTGGGCAAGGCGTATTTCGAGGAGAAACGGTATTCACTTGCCGAAACGCAATTCGAACTGGCCAAAGCATTAGATCCACTGGACCCGACACCCTGGTTCTACGACGCCATACAGAAACAAACGCAAAATCGGCCGGTGGAAGCGTTGCAGGATATTCAGAAGTCGATCGCGCTGAACGACAATCGCGCGGTTTACCGCTCCAGGTTGTTGCTGGATCAGGATCAGGCCGGGCGCGGATCGAGTCTGGCGCGCATTTACGACAACCTCGGCTTCGACAAGCGCGCCATCATGGAAACCGCCAAATCGTTGAGCCGCGATCCCTCCAACCATTCCGCGCATCGGTTTTTGTCGGATACTTATGCCAGAGTTCCACGACATGAGGCCGCCCGCGTCAGCGAGTTGCTGCAAGCCCAACTGATGCAACCAATTAATGTCAATCCGGTTCAACCTCGCCTGACTGTCGCGGATCTGAATATCATTACCAGCACAGGTCCTTCCGGAGCCGGTTTCAATGAATTTGCGCCGTTGATGGAACGCAACCGTTCACAATTTGTAGCGTCCGGCTTTGGCGGCAATAACAGCACGTTCGGTAACGAAATTGTCTTTTCAAAACTCTATGAACGCACATCGGTCAGCCTGGGGCAGTTTCATTACCAGAGCGATGGCTTCCGAACCAATAATGACCAGAACCACGATATCCTCAATGCGTTTATACAGCATGCCGCCACGCCAAAACTCAATATTCAGGCCGAAGTGCGGACACGATCCACCGATCAGGGCAATTTATCGCTCGATTTTGATAGAAATACGGACAATCCACGCGCGCCGCAAAATCGGTTTCGCAGAAATATAGACGAAAATGCTGCTCGAATTGGTGCCAGATATGATCTGGCGGCTAACCAGCATATCCTGTTATCAGGACAATATATAAACAGAAAAAGTGAAAATATCGACCCTTCACCGTTAATCAATGATTTCAGCAATTTCGAAACGCTGGCAAGAAATGAAGGCTACCAGACAGAGGCTCAGTACCAATTGCGCAATACTGGTTTTAATGTCATCGCCGGGGGCGGAAATTATGACATTTATGTCAATCGCAGTATCACAGACAGAAATTTAACCAATGACCTGGTTTCCAATGCCGCAAAACAGCATTTTAATATCGACAGAACTAATGGATACCTATACTCAAACCTGAACTATGGTTCAATTCTGACTGCAACGCTGGGTTTTAGTTATGATGCTTATAAGGAAAGAGATTTATCGATTAACCGATTTAACCCAAAAATCGGCTTGCAATGGAATATGGCTGATAACTTAAGACTGCGAGTGGCTTGGATCGAGGCTGTTAAAGCACCGCTAACCGCCAACCAGACGATTGAACCCACTCAGGTTTCCGGTTTTAATCAATTATATGATGATATCAACGGTACGCAGTCACGCCGGATTGGAATAGGGCTGGATGGACATTACAGGAAAAGAATATTCAGTGGTTTTGAAATATCAAGCCGCGATCTGCAGGTTCCTTTGTTTTTTCAAAACAGAGCTTTCCTGAATGATCAAAAGGAAAAACTTTATCGTGCATACTTATATGGTTTGCCTGATAATAAATGGGCGGTAAAAAGTGAAATTCAGTACGAACAATTTTCTCGAAATGAAACAATAACAGGGCCACGCACAATCGATACGCTCAGCATACCTGTCAGCCTCAGCTATTTTAATTTTCATGGATTGTTTTTCAGTTTGACCGGCACATTTGTACGGCAGGAAATCGATCGCCTGGATAATGTCAATAATAGAACCGAAAATTTTTTTCTCTTTGACGCATCTCTGGGCTATAGACTACCCAACCGAAGAGGCATTATCAGCCTGGATGCAAGAAATCTATTTGATCAATCTTTTTTATTCAGAAATCTGCATTTTCAGACCGCAGACCCCATCAATCCGATCTACCTGCCTGCAAGAACAATTTTCACACGCTTCACATTAAATTTTTAAAAGGAGAACCCCAATGCATAGCATCAGAAAAATGATATTGTCTTTAACTGTTCTGCTGACAGCGTTTATGTCAGTCAGCTGCAAAAGCAGTGAATATGATAGAGATCATCGGCAGTCGCGTGACGCTACAACACTGATCGCTATTGATCGATTACCCGCTGAAATTGCAAAAAGACTGGAAGAGAAAGGGGATGATGTCGGTTTCCTTATCGTTCACGACATAAAAACGGGTAATGTGCGGCTGCTGCTACGCGAAGACGATGAATATAACGTGCTCAATGATGAGGAGAAAAAAGTGTTTTTCTCAAACCCGAGGACACATATCAAAACTACAAGAGTTATGATAGAAACTGTGGAAGTAAATCCAAAATGCCAGATTATCTATATTGATGGATCGGCCGAGGTTGTCTGCAAACACTCCAAACTGTAACGTTCATTTAAAAAATGACCATTATCATAGGCGTGATTAAGCGTCTATGATAATTCAATTGAAAGCAACAAGACTTCAGGCAGTGATCATAAACATGAGTTCGTAACCTAATGGATTACCAGTGCATCGCCCAGATAGCTGGAATCGAATAACCCTACCGTAAAATCATCCTGTATAAAATGATTATGCAGATACACCGCCTCATCAATGACTAAATCCACTAATTCCTCATCGGTCCAGGCAGGCGTTGATGGCGCATCGTTTAAGACAACAGAAAGCAGCGCCCGAAAATCATCCGGATTTCCACTTTCCGGAAATGCTTTAATCTGACTCAATTCCATTTGATCAAAGCGAGAAAACATGTTGATCAACGTACCATAGAAGATAGACTCGATATTCTCATCGGTTGCAGGTATATCACCTAATCGGGATATGCCCAGTTCATCAGCATCATAAACATCATCAGCAAATTGGAAATCGTATCTGGCTGTAAATGGAAAATCGTATACATCCGGAAACTCAATCAGCGGTCGAACTTTTTCCCTGAGCGAATTTGTCGACAATACACCTGTATTACTGTTAAACCCAACCAAATCTTCCAATAAACCGATATCGGTATTAAAAAGAATGCTCGTATGATCCAGTCTTCCTGGATCAAAATCAGCACCAATAAAATAATTATCAATAACAGAGGCTGGAACATCAGTAATTTCATGCAACATCGCATGAGTTACGCCATATTCCCGCGCCGTGACATAGATTAGCTCAGGTTGATCGATATTGGTGAAGATAAAATCCAAAGCCTGCTGCACTGTCACTCCAAATTTAGCCAGATGTGCTTCTGCTGATATAAACTGCTTTCTCGACATGACTCTTTTCCTTACTCTAATAAAAACCGATTCTAAGCGACTGCCAGTCCCAGGAAACTCTGATCCAGCACGCCGACAATGGAGCTATCTTCTACAAGCTCATTAATTAGAATCACTGCCTCGTTCACAACCAGTCTTACCATCACATCGTCCGGCCAGGGAACTATTAGCGGGATATCTTTAAATGACTCAAAAACAAATGCCTGAAAATCATCAGAATGCCGTCTTTCCATTGGAGGAAACGAAATAATAGGCGTTAATTCTGACGCATCCAGCGCAGAAAACATCCTGATTAAGGAGCCATAAAACAGTGATTCAATACTTTCATTAGTCGCGGGTACATTACTCAGATTGGGAATACCGAGTTCATCAGCATCATAGATACCGTCATTCGTCTGAAACGCAAAAACGGGATCAAATACAGTATCATAAATCGATGGATTGTTAAGCAGCGGTTGAACAAGCTCACTTAACGATTCATTCGATAAAATTCCGTTTCTATTGTTAAATACTACAAACGACTCCAGCACGCCTAGATCAACATTTATCAAAATACGCGTATCATCCAGTTTGCCGGTATCCAGATTAAAGGAAGCGAAGTAATCGCTGATCGTCGTGATCGAGAATTGGGTAATTTCGCTGAGCATTGCGGTGGTTACCGCAAATTCTTCGGCTGTGCTGAATATCACTTCAGGCTGATCGACGTTGGCAATGATAAAATCATAGGCCTGCTCAACGGTTACGCCAAATTTAGCCAGGTGCGTTGCTGCTGACATGCTGTTTACCTCCAATCGCGGTTACAGGATAGTGTTGCAAAGCTTGATACAGCGCGTACATCAAGGTCAGTTTCCATCAGCTTTTCCCAGCACATAAGCCAATGAATATTTAAATTTTTGCTATCAATCCGTCACTCGCGCCAGACTGAAATTATAAACCAGGAAATACCCTCCGCGTTCAATCAGCGTAATGTTAAGACTCACCGGCCCTGTCGAATAATCCGCAATGCCGGAATAGTTAATGCGTTTATCACCAAATAATGAAAAAACGCTGGCGGTGCGTGAAAAGTTGAGTTCGTTGATTGAATAAAACCAGCCAAACTCGCGATAGCGGTCCAGTAATTGCTTTAGCTGTTCATCGGTAATGGTTTCCCTGGCTTCGGGGGCCAGGTGTCGTAACAGCGGTTCTTCCTGCCAGGTGGAAATTTCTTTGAGAATCTGCGCCACCGCAGGCTCGGCTGTTTTGCTGTAAAAACGTTGCTCGCTGTTGGTGTGCATGTACAGCATCATAAAAATGATCACTAATACTGCGGTGACAAGACGTAGTGTTTGGATTTGCATAATTCAGAATCAAAGGAATCAATCAATGAATCAGGAATGGCTTTCTTCCCACAACTCACCCGGCAGGCCATTTCTGGGCAAGGGAATATCGAAATGACGAAAAGCGATGGCGGTGGCCATTCGTCCGCGCGGCGTTCGTTTCAGATAACCCTGCTGAATAAGGTACGGCTCCAGCACGTCTTCGATAGTATCGCGTTCCTCACCGATGGCTGCCGCCAGATTGTCAACGCCGACCGGACCGCCGCCAAATTTTTCCATCACGGCCAGTAATAATTTGCGATCCATGATATCCAGTCCGATTGTATCGACATCCAACATGTCGAGCGCCGCATCGGCGATCTGGCGATTAACCTGTCCATTCGCGCGGACTTCGGCAAAGTCGCGTACACGACGCAGCAGGCGATTGGCGATACGCGGAGTACCACGTGAGCGCCGTGCAATCTCAAACGCACCTTCCGGCGTTATTTGCACATTCAACAACCCCGCAGAACGCATGACTATCCGGCTGAGTTCATCCGCGCTGTAAAATTCCAGCCGCGAAACGATGCCAAAGCGATCCCGCAAAGGATTGGTCAACATGCCTGCGCGTGTGGTTGCGCCAACCAGTGTAAAAGGCGGCAAATCCAGCTTTACCGAACGCGCGGCAGGCCCCTCGCCGATCATGATATCCAGTTGATAGTCTTCAAGCGCGGGATAAAGTATTTCTTCAACCACGGGGGACAAGCGGTGTATCTCGTCGACAAAGAGCACATCATGCGGCTCCAGATTGGTCAGCAACGCCGCCAGATCACCTGGCCGTTCGAGTACCGGCCCTGAAGTATGGCGCAGACTGACGCCCATTTCTCTGGCAATGATATGCGCCAGCGTTGTTTTCCCTAGGCCCGGTGGACCGAACAGCAGCACATGATCAAGCGCTTCCTTACGGCGCCGGGCTGCTTCGATAAAGATCTGCAATTGCCCTCTGATTTTTTCCTGACCCACATACTCATCAAGCTGCTTGGGGCGCAGCGCGCGTTCCAGCAAGTCTTCCTGAGAAGAGGCGGCAGAAGCGGTAATCAAACGGTCTGTTTCTATCATTGTCGATGTTATTTATCCCTGGACAGCCGCTGCAACGCCTGACGTATGCCCTCTGCAACCGTTGTTTCCGCCGGTATCTGCTGCACAGCCCAGTCAGCCTCGCGTTCATTATAGCCCAAAGACAGTAATGCATTGAAAATGTCGTTTGTCTGATGTAATGAGGCTGATACTTGAACTGCATCGGACTTCTCTATCTTGAGCTTGTCGCGCAATTCAAGCAAAAGCCGCTCGGCTGTTTTTTTGCCAATTCCCGGAATTTTAATCAGCTTTGAACTGTCATGCGCACTGACAGCCTGACGCAGCTCGGCAATATTCATGCCGGATAATAATGCCAGCGCAATTCTTGAACCAACACCGGTTATTTTGATGAGCTGGCGGAACGTCTGGCGCTCCGATTCGGTGGCAAAGCCGAATAGAAGATGCGCATCCTCACGTATGAGCAGGTGCGTATACAGTGTTGTCTGTTCGCCCACAGATGGCAAAATAAAAAAGGTGCTCATTGGTACGTCGATTTCATAACCGATACCTTTGACATCCAGCAGCACTTGCGGCGGCTGCTTTTCGAGAAGAATACCGCTCAATCGCCCGATCACACTAATCGTCCTCGCTTCATGCGCATGTTCATTCTGCCGATTTCGACTAATCCAGACCCGCTGTGCGCATGACATATCGCGCAGGCCAATGCATCCGCAGCGTCCGCACCAGGCTTACTCGCCAGGTTTAATAGCCGTATCACCATTGCCTGTACCTGGCTTTTGTGTGCATGCCCATTACCGACGACAGCCTGCTTGATTTGTAGCGCAGTATATTCAGTCACCTCAAGATCATCGAGCACTGCGGCGCAAATAGCCGCTCCTCTTGCCTGCCCCAGCAGCAGGGTCGATTTCGGATTGACATTGAAAAAAACCTGCTCAATAGCGACTTGATCAGGACGATAGCGCAGAATGATTTCGCGCAAGCTATCCATGATCAGTTTCAGACGGGAAGGCAGGGAGCCTTCGGCTGTTCTGATACAACCACTGCCAACATAAGTCAACTGATGGGCATGGTGGTCGATGACACCAAATCCGGTGATACGCAAACCGGGATCTATGCCGAGTATCCGGATACGATCACCTTCAAAATTTATTCTTCAAGTACTGCAGTGGTATAAACGGCCTGCACATCATCGAGACTCTCCAGTGCATCCAGCAGTTTCTGCATTTTGACTGCATCATCGCCAACCAACACCGTTTCATTGGTCGGTTTCATTGTAGCCTCGGCAATTTCGGCAATAAATCCTGCTTTTTCCAAAGCTTCCTTCGCGGTTACGAATTCATACGGCGCGGTGATGACTTCTATACTCCCGTCCTCGTGGGTAATAACATCCTCGGCGCCTGCTTCCAGGGCGGCATCCATGAGTTTTTCCTCGCTGGTGCCCGGTGCAAAAAGAAATTGCCCGCAATGCTTGAATAAAAAGGCGACCGATCCATCGGTTCCCAGATTACCACCAAATTTGGTGAAGGCATGCCGCACATCGGATACTGTTCGCACACGATTATCCGTCATGCAATCAACCATAACCGCCGCACCCGAAACACCGTAGCCTTCGTAGCGAATTTCTTCATAATTCACGCCTTCAAGATCACCGCTGCCGCGTTTGATAGCGCGTTCCACATTATCTTTCGGCATGTTGTGGCTATACGCCTTGTCCATTGCCAATCGTAAGCGGGGGTTACTGTCCGGCTCAGCGCCACCCAGACGGGCTGCTACGGTAATTTCCTTGATAAGTCGGGTAAAAATCTTGCCGCGCTTGGCATCCTGCGCCGCTTTTTTATGCTTGATATTAGCCCATTTACTATGACCAGCCATGGATATCTTTCTCTTTGATGTGGAATGACTTATCTTACCACTGCATCAGTCCGGGATAAAGTAGCCGTCCAGTGCTCCAGCGGGACAGCCTGCCGATCAGCGCTAAAATGGAAAACTCTGATATCTTTATCATTCCACTGTTACCGCTTTGGCGAGGTTACGCGGTTTATCCACATCAGTGCCTTTTACCAGCGCCACATGATAGGCCAGTAATTGCAGTGGAATCGTATGCAGAATCGGGCTCAGAATGCCTGCATGTTCTGCAAGCCTTATGACGTGAAGCTGATCACTTTCCTCGATCTGCGTATCGGCATCCGCGAATACATACAGCTCGCCGCCGCGTGCATGCACTTCCTGTAAATTTGATTTCAATTTGCTCAGCAGCTGATCATTCGGTGCTATGGCTACCACGGGCATTTCTCTGTCTACCAGCGCCAGCGGTCCGTGTTTCAATTCACCCGATGCGTAAGCCTCGGCATGAATATACGAAATCTCCTTAAGTTTCAACGCACCTTCCATCGCTATAGGGTAATGCACGCCGCGTCCGAGAAATAGTGCATGCCGCTTTTCCGAAAATCGTTGCGACCATTCCTGCACTTCCGGTTCTATCTGTAAGGTTGATTGCAACGCTGCGGGCAAATGACGCAACGCTGCAATCACAGCTGCCTCCTTTTCAGGGGGCAATTTATTTCGCATTTTCGCCAGTACAGTGGTCAGCAACAGTAATGACGCCAGTTGTGTAGTGAACGCCTTTGTTGAAGCGACGCCGATTTCAGGTCCGGCACGGGTCAGAAAACGCAGGTCAGTCTGTCTGATCAGTGCGCTTTCAGCCACATTACAAATCGCCAGACTATGCAGATGGCCGAGCGCTTTTGCGTAACTCATGGCTGCCAGCGTATCCGCCGTTTCACCGGATTGTGATATGCCGACCACGAGCGTATACGCATCCGCTACAGGGTTACGGTAACGATATTCACTGGCTATCTCAACAGTACAGGGTAAGCCTGCTATGGTTTCCAGCCAGTAGCGGGCTACCAGTCCGGCATGATAGCTGGTGCCACAAGCCAGTATCAGCAGGCCCTTAGTCTGCGAAAAAATCTTTTCAGCAGCGCTGCCAAATAATCCGGGTGAAATGGCTTGCGCATTAAGTACCATTTCCAACGTGTTAGCCACCGCGCCGGGCTGTTCAAAAATTTCTTTTTGCATGAAGTGATCGTAAGGTCCCAAATCAATCGCATCGCAGGTCAAATCACTTTGATGTACAGGGCGATTAATTTCCGGACCGAGAACCCCATTTTTGCATTCATAAACAGCGTAACGATCTCTGTAGAGCTCAGCGATATCACCATCTTCCAGATAAACCATGTTTCGCGTCGTTTTTAACAAGGCTGAAGCATCGGAAGCGGCATAATTGCCATATTCTCCCAAGCCAAGCAGCAACGGTGCGCCGTTACGGGCAACGACAATCCGTTCCGGGTGACTTTCTTCTATTACCGCTATCGCATAGGCACCCTGCAATTCCGAGATTGACTGACTCACCGCTTTCAGCAAGTTATCCGATTTTCTCAAATGAAACGCGATTAAATGTGCAATAACCTCAGTATCGGTATCCGAATCAAATTGAAAACCTTCGGCCTGCAGGTGCTTACGCATGATTTCATGATTCTCGATAATACCGTTATGGACCACAGCAATTTTCGATTCTTTGCTGGAAAGATGCGGGTGTGCATTACGTTCTGACGGTTCCCCATGTGTAGCCCAACGTGTATGCGCGATACCTGCAAATCCGATGGTTTTCTGTTCGGCAACCTTTTTTTCCAATTCTGCCACACGGCCAGCCGTGCGGAGTCTTTGCAGACCGTTATTGGTAATCACCAGACCGGCGGAATCATAGCCGCGATATTCCAGACTGAATAATCCATCCAACAGCACCGGAACTATATTTTTTTCAGCAATTGCGCCAACAATACCGCACATTTCAAGCTCCTTTTACCCGTGTATGACCTGAATCCTGATTCGTCATTTATGCTTTGACGGACGTTTCCATCCTGTCAATGTCACTTGCCTGGCTCTTGATAAAGTCAATTCATTTTCCGGTGTATCCTTGGTAATTGTTGAACCTGCGCCGATGGTCGTCCCCTGAGAAATTTTTACCGGTGCAACCAGCTGTGTATCTGAACCGATAAAAACATTATCTTCAATAATTGTCCGATGTTTATGCGCGCCATCGTAGTTGCATGTAATCGTACCAGCCCCAACGTTGACATTTTTTCCCACGACGGTATCACCGATATAGCTCAAGTGATTTATCTTGCTGCCATCAGCTATAGCGCTTTGCTTGACTTCCACGAAGTTTCCGATGTGCACATTGTCATTAAGACTCGTGTTCGGACGTATTCTCGAATAGGGACCAATTCTGCAGTTTTTACCTATTTCCGAATTTTCGATATGCGAGAAAGGGTGAATAATTGTGCCATCTGAAATCGTGGTACTTCTTAATATACAATTCGCCTTTATTTTTACACCGTTTCCTAGCTTTACATGCCCCTCAAACAGGCAATTGACATCAATCTCTACGTCACTGCCACATTCCAATCGGCCACGGATGTCAATACGCGATGGATCATATAACGTCACACCGTCTTCCAGTAATCTGCTCGCATTTTCTTTCTGATAAATACGCTCTAAATCTGCCATTTGGGCACGACTATTGACACCCAGGATTTCCCAATTGTGATGCGGCTGCGCTGATACAATCGGAATATTTTCATCGACAGCCATTTTAATCAGATCGGTCAGGTAGTATTCATTTTGCGCATTATCATTTTTGAGTATCGGTAACCATGCGTGCAATTTTCGATTAGGAATGTGCATTATTCCCGTATTGATTTCATTAACTGTCCGCTGTACTTCATTCGCATCTTTTTGCTCAACAATGCACGTTATCGCTTGCGTGTCCTTATCTCTAATAATCCTCCCGTAGCCGTAGGGGTTTTCAAGTTCTGTTGTAAGTATGGCACACTTCTCTTCCAAATCTGTCTGAACAAGTCTGCTGAGTGTCTCCGGCCGCACCAATGGAACATCACCATACAATACTAAAGTTGAACCTTCTTCATCAAGCTCCGGCAAGGCCTGCAATAAAGCATGGCCCGTACCAAGCTGCGGCTCCTGCTTAACCCAAATAAGATCGCTCGTGCTGAAACGTTCTATGATCTGTTCACCGCCATGTCCTATTACTACACAAATCCGATAAGGCTGCAATGCCCGTGCAGACTCTAATACATGCGAAAGCATCGGTCTTCCGGCCAATTCATGCAGTACTTTCGGCAGTGACGACTTCATGCGCTTACCAATACCAGCGGCCAGAATCACTATGTGCAGTTTCGATGTCATTTGCGTCATTAACGAGGTTAAATTTATATTCTATCGGTTTCCTGAGTTAATCTATAATCGATCTAATAACTAAAATCAGGGTAATTCGCGATCGTTGAATATGATAAAAAAAAAGGCGACCATGATTGTCGCCTTTTTAAATATATTTGGACAGTGTACTAATGTCTCCGCTTTCTCAATTTATCAATCGCTGCTAACTGAGATACTGCTTCCATCAATTCAGCCTGTGCTTTTGCGTAATCCAATTCTGAAGCTTTGTCTTTCATGGCTTCTTCTGCAGCGCGCTTTACTTCAATAGCCTTTGCTTCATCCAGATCATGGCTCCGAATCGCAGTGTCCGCAAGGATTGTCACTACATCTGGCTGTACTTCAAGCATCCCACCTGAAACGTAAATTAGCTCTTCTTCCTTTAGCTGCGCTTTTATACGCACCATACCGGATTTTATTCGGGTTAACAAAGGCGTATGGCGTGGATAAATACCTAATTCCCCCATTTGCGCCGGAGCAACCAGAAACTCAACTGGCCCTGAATAAATCGATTCCTCTGCACTAACGATGTCGAGATGAAAAATGGTGCCCATTAATTTTTATCCGTTTTATTGAATGTTCTTAGCTTTTTCAACGGCTTCTTCTATTCCACCAACCATATAAAAAGCTTGCTCAGGCAAATCATCATATTCCCCGGTCACTATGCCTTTGAAGCCTTTAATAGTTTCCTTCAACGATACATATTTTCCAGGTGATCCCGTAAATACTTCCGCTACGTTGAAAGGTTGTGATAAGAATCTTTGTATTTTACGCGCACGGCTGACAGCAAGTTTATCTTCCGCTGATAGTTCATCCATACCTAAAATTGCAATGATATCTCTTAACTCTTTATAGCGTTGAAGGGTTTGCTGCACTTGTCGTGCGGTGTTGTAATGTTCCTCACCTACAACAAGGGGATCGAGTTGCCTGGAAGTTGAATCAAGCGGATCCACCGCAGGGTAAATACCCAGTGATGCAATGTCACGGGACAATACTACTGTCGCATCCAAGTGACCGAAAGTTGTCGCTGGCGAAGGGTCTGTCAAATCGTCTGCAGGCACATAAACAGCTTGTATTGATGTAATCGAACCCGTTTTTGTTGACGTAATGCGTTCTTGAAGACGCCCCATTTCTTCAGCCAGCGTTGGCTGATACCCCACCGCTGAAGGCATGCGGCCTAGCAATGCCGATACTTCTGTTCCAGCCAGCGTATAGCGATAAATATTATCTACGAAGAACAGAACGTCTCTTCCTTCATCGCGGAAAGCTTCGGCCATCGTCAGGCCGGTCAGTGCTACGCGCAGTCTGTTTCCTGGCGGCTCATTCATTTGGCCATAGACCAAAGCGACCTTGTCCAAAACATTGGAATCTTTCATTTCGTGATAGAAATCGTTTCCTTCACGTGTTCTTTCGCCAACACCTGCAAATACGGAGTATCCGCTATGCTCAATTGCAATGTTGCGTATGAGTTCCATCATGTTGACAGTTTTTCCAACGCCAGCGCCGCCGAATAGTCCAACTTTACCGCCCTTTGCAAATGGGCAAATCAAATCGATAACTTTAATTCCAGTTTCCAGTAACTCGGTTGAAGCTGACAATTCATCAAAAGCGGGTGCTTTACGATGAATAGACATCACTTGTTCGGCGCCGATATCACCCAGTTCATCAATGGGTCTTCCCAAAACATCCATAATTCTACCCAGTGTTTTGGTTCCTACCGGTACTTTTATTTGAGCACCGGTATTTTTTACGATCATGCCACGTCGCAATCCGTCTGAAGATCCCAATGCAATTGTTCGCACGACCCCATCGCCTAACTGCTGTTGAACTTCCAGCGTCAGCTCAGATCCATCCATGATCAACGCGTCATAAACCTTTGGTATGGACCCTCGATCAAATTCAACGTCTACAACCGCACCAATACACTGAACAATTTTTCCTTGACTCATTGTTTTATCCCAAATACTTTTAGTTTTAAACTGCTGCTGCGCCACCCACGATCTCGGACAATTCTTTGGTAATTGCTGCTTGTCGTGATTTATTATATATCAACGTCAATTCATCAATAACATTGCCAGCGTTATCTGATGCGGCTTTCATTGCCACCATTCTTGCTGATTGCTCGGATGCCATATTTTCTGTTAGCGCCTGATAAATAAGTGCCTCCACATAACGAATCATGACATCATCAATTACAGGCTTAGCTTCCGGCTCATAGATATAATCCCACGTTACTTTAGAGGATGATTCAGAGTTTGACTGCATTTTCTCATCTGTCAAAGGTAACAACTTCTCCATCACCGGCTCTTGTTTCATGGTATTCACAAAACGATTATAAAAAATATAAACCCTGTCAAATCGATCTTCAGTATAACCATCGAGAACCACTTTTACTGCACCAATAAGCCTTTCCATATCAGGTGCGTCACCCAAGCCGACAACTTGAGAAATGATATTAGCCCTGATGCGACTCATAAAACCAAGACCTTTATTTCCTATGCAGCAAACCTCAATTTCCTCGCCTTCAGCCTGCCATTTTTTTATCTCGGCCAAAGTGCGACGAAGCACATTCGTGTTTAAACCACCACACAAGCCTTTGTCCGATGTAACCACTATAATGCCTATGCGTTTAACAGTATCTCGTTCAATCAAGAATGGATGACGGTATTCCGTATTTGCTTTGCTCATATGCGCGGCCACATTTCGAATTTTTTCTCCGTAAGGCCTGGCTTTTTTCATGCGATCCTGAGCTTTGCGCATTTTAGACGCGGCAACCATTTCCATCGCGCGTGTAATTTTTTGCGTATTTTTTACACTCTTGATTTTGTTACGAATCTCTCTACTGCCAGCCATAACCTAGTATGTTCCGTTCTTTTTAAATTCTTCAATTGCAGCTTTTAGATTGTTCTCTGTTTCCGCATCCAAGTCTTTTGTGCTTTCTATTTTGTCCAAAATTGATCCATGCTGTCCGCGGATATAACTTTTCAAAGCTGCTTCAAAAGCCAACGCTCTATTTACTTCAACATCGTCATAATAACCATTGTTAATCGCAAACAACGTCAATGCCATCTCGGAAACACTTAATGTTGCGTACTGGGGTTGTTTCATCAGCTCTGTCGCCATTTTGCCGCGATCGAGTTGTTTTCTCGTCGCCTCATCCAGATCTGATGCAAATTGTGCAAAAGCAGCCAATTCGCGATACTGAGCCAATGCCAAACGAATACCGCCGCCCAGTTTCTTAATCACTTTCGTCTGCGCTGCGCCACCAACACGAGAAACTGACACACCTGCGTTGATTGCTGGACGTATGCCTGCATTAAACAAATCCGTCTCTAGAAAAATCTGGCCATCGGTAATGGAAATCACGTTAGTCGGCACAAACGCCGTCACGTCCCCTGCCTGTGTTTCAATAATTGGCAACGCGGTCAGCGAACCTGTTTTTCCCTTTACAGCACCGTTTGTATTTCTTTCCACATACTCTGCGTTAACGCGCGCCGCACGCTCCAATAGACGTGAGTGCAGATAAAATACATCCCCTGGGTATGCTTCACGTCCCGGCGGTCTTCTTAACAGGAGTGAGATTTGTCGGTAAGCCCAAGCTTGTTTCGTCAAATCATCATAAACAATCAGCGCATCCTGCCCTTTATCGCGAAAGTACTCGCCCATCGTACATCCAGAATAAGGCGCAATAAATTGCATCGCAGCTGACTCTGATGCTGTCGCCGCAACGACAATGGTATATTTCATTGCGCCAAATTCTTCTAGTTTACGCACAACATTTGCAATTGATGAAGCTTTTTGACCAATTGCCACATATATGCAAAACATATTCTGGCCTTTTTGATTGATAATCGCATCCACCGCAACTGCAGTTTTGCCAGTTTGCCGATCGCCAATAATCAATTCACGCTGACCTCTCCCCACCGGCACCATTGAATCTACTGACTTTAAACCTGTTTGTACCGGCTGATCTACCGATTTACGCCAAACAACACCCGGCGCTATTTTTTCAATAGGTTCAGATTTCTCTGCAGTGATAGGTCCTTTGCCATCGATGGGCTGACCTAGCGCATTAACAACGCGCCCCAGCAATCCATCTCCTACTGGAACCTCCAGAATTCTTCCGGTGCACTTTACCGTATCTCCTTCTGAAATGTGCTCGTATGACCCCATAATAACAGCGCCAACCGAATCTCTTTCCAGATTAAGTGCCAGTCCAAATGTGTTGCCCGGAAACTCAAGCATCTCGCCCTGCATCACATCAGATAAGCCATGTATACGCACAATACCGTCTGTAACTGATACTATAGTTCCCTGCGTGCGAACTTCTGCTGTATCAGCAAGTCCTTCTATCCTGTTTTTAATCAGCTCGCTGATTTCGGATGGATTTAACTGCATTTCATTTAACTCCTAGCTTTTAAGGGCATTCGCCATTGCTTCAAGCTTACCACGCACCGAAGCGTCAAATATTTCATCGCCGATTTCAACTACAATACCGCCGATCAATTCTGGATCTACTCGTACTTTAGCTTCTACTTTACGCTTGAATTTTTGCTCTAATGCACTGATCAATTTTTTTAGCTGATTACTACTTACCTCAAAGGCAGACACAATATTTGCTTCGAGAACGCCATCATGCTGAGCTTTTAGTTGTTCAAACAAATATCGAATTTGCGGGAGCAAGCCTACACGACCATTTTCTGCGAGTATGCGCAGGAATTTACACCCATCTTCATTGAATTGCTTTTTGCCAATCTCGAGTAGCAATTCACCTAATTGCTGCGAAGTCACTACTGGATTACCTATCAGCGCTTGAATATTTTCATTTTCTGTTATATCTGCTGCATCACGCAACATTTCGGACCACTTGGCCAATGCATCTCTGGCCACAGCCAGCTTATAGACTGCATCAGCATAAGGCCTTGCTACTGTAACTGCTTCAGCCATTACTTAGATCATCCTCAATTGATGCCAACATATCTGCATGCACTTTTGCGTCCACTTCTTTACGAAGTATTTTCTCAGCTCCCGCTATCGCCAAATTAGCGGCATGTTGCCGCAACGCTTCTTTTGCACTGAATATTTCATGGCTGATCTCGGCTTTTGCACCTGAAATAATGCGATCACCTTCTTCTTTGGCTGCACGCTTAGCCTCTTCTACAATCTCCGATGCACGCTTCTCTGCCTGGAGAATTACATCAGATGCCTGCTGCTTCGCTTCTTTCAAAATATCTGTTGCACGCTGACTGGCGAGCTCCAACTCATTCCGCCCACGCTCACCCGCAGCCAAACCATCAGCGATTGTTTTTTGCCGCTCCTCAATAGCACGCAATAACGGCGGCCAAACAAACTTAACAGTAAACCAGATAAATGTTGAGAATGCTAATGCCTGAGAAATTAATGTAAAATTTATATTCATAACCAACCCATATTGGTTCTTAGACTTTGTTTTACTGAATCACTGCAAGCAATGGATTTCCAAACGCAAAAAGCATAGCCAAACCTACAGCAATAATGAATGAAGCATCAGTCAGACCCAGCAACAGAAACACTTTGCCTTGCAGCGTTGGGATCATTTCGGGCTGACGAGCAGCTCCCTCCAGGAACCGGCTACACATCACACCCACACCGATACATGCTCCAGCCGCACCCAACCCTATCATCAAACCAATACCTATTCCTGTATACGCCTGAATCAGTGCCAAATATTCTACATTCTCCATGCTTGTTTCCTTTAATTAAGGTTAAGAACTTGTAACAAAAAATAAATTAATGCGACTCATGCGCCATTGAGATATATACAACTGCCAGCATCATAAATATGAATGCCTGCAAAGTCACAATCAATATATGAAATATTGCCCAGCCAGCGCCGAGTATCACACCAAAAAATGCACCCGCCACTCCTGTTGCGGCCCACATGCCTATTAACAGGAATATAATTTCACCTGCATAAATATTACCAAATAAACGCAGTGAATGAGAAAGTGGTTTTGAAACATATTCGATAAAATTAAATAACAGATTCAAGACCCACAATAAGGGATTTTTTCCGAATGGTGTACAAAACAACTCATGCATCCATCCTCCCAGTCCTTTAACTTTCACGCTAAAGAAAATCATCAGGAACCAGATTGTTAATGCCAGCGCAAAAGTGGTATTGACATCAGTTGTCGGAACTATCTTCCAGTAGTGCAGGCCAAAGACATTTTCCGTGACCCAAGCTGTAATATCAATGGGCATAATGTCCATGGTATTCATTAACAATACCCAGACAAATATTGTCAATGCTGTCGGCGCAACAAACACATGCCGGTTACCATGAAAAGTATTTTTTACTTCGTTATCGATGAATTCTATCATTAATTCGACAAAAGCCTGGCGCTTGCTTGGAACACCCGAAGTTGCTCTGCGCACTACTAACCACACGCAGCCCATGCCAAGAATTCCCAAAATTATTGACGTCACCAGCGTATCCAGATGCAATGTCCAAAACGCGCCTTCTTTGACCTGTACGGTCATGTGTGTCAAATGATGATCGATATATTTAGTTGGGGTAAGCTCTGTATCTGCTGCCATCACTGCCTACTTGTAATTGTAAGATATATATTATTTATCTGATTATGTTATTTCTTGTTTATTTTTTCTGGCACAAACAACGCCAAGCTGTGCATGATGACTGCCAAGACAAACATTCCTATGAATGCGACAGCATTGACGTCTTTATACACCTTGAACACGAGCCAGAGCAAAAGAACGATCACCGAAATTTTCACTGCCTCGGCTCTCAATGCCGTTCTGATTGTCCCTCCAGCCGTATATCCCTTATTACGAGAAACGATCACCGCAAACACTGTTGAAGAGATTACGCTTACCATCCCTCCCAACAATGCTGATACAGCAATTTCAGAGCCATACATCGCGGCCAACCCAATCGTGATGATCGCCGTGCTCAATAGCTGCCAGCGCAAAACTGTCTGTAGCGGCTTAACTGTTATCCAAGATGACATCGACTTTATCCTGGAGCAAGACGACCCTTCTCTACGCCATAAAAAGGCGGAATTCTAAACTGATATCCATAACCAGTCAATGCTAACATTAACATGTCGACGCTATAGGCATTTATTTTGCTTTGATATTTAAAATCATGCTGAAACGGAAATGCGAATTTTTATGCTTCTTGGCGATACTTTACGTCAATTTGAACTGCAGGGAAGCCAGCTGAAAATATAATTGATTTGTAGCCATCAACTCGGCATGCGTACCGATTGCTTCCAGGCGCCCTTGGTTAAGTATTGCTATCCGGTCTGCCGCCTGCACGGTAGATAATCGATGTGCTATAACGATCGTGGTTCGGTTAATCATTAATTGCTCAAGCGCCTGCTGTATCCAGTATTCACTTTGCGCATCCAGCGCACTGGTTGCCTCATCCAGTAATAATATCGGCGCATCTGCCAGAATCGCACGTGCGATCGCTAATCGCTGCTTCTGCCCACCTGAGAGACCCTGTCCCATGTCGCCCAGTTGTGTCTGATAGCCCTGCGGCAACTTAAGGATAAAATCATGTGCGTGAGCCAATTTTGCAGCCGTTTCAACTTCAAACTGCGTCGCATTCGGACAAGCATACAACAGATTGTCATAAATTGATCCATAAAACAGCGCGGGCGTTTGCGATACCAAAGCATAACATCTGCGCAATGCAAAAAGATCTACCTGCCGAATATCAACACCACCCAGCTTAATACTACCTGACTGACAGTCATAAAAACGTAACAGCAAATCGAACAAAGTCGATTTGCCCGCACCCGACGGCCCGACCAATGCCAGTGTTTCACCCGAATGTATTCGTAGCGTAAGCCTATCAATTGCAAGAACATCCGGACGCGAGGGATATGCAAAAGACAAGCTGTCGATAGTTAGCGCACCCGGCACTTTAGGCAGCGCTTGCACAACCGGAAGGGATTTTATTTCGCTTGGCACCAGCAGAAGTTCCATGGTGCGCTCAGCCGCACCAGCAGCACGCTGCAATTCACCAATTACTTCCGAAATCGAAGCCACCGCAGAACCCACGATAACACTATAAAATACGAATGCAGCCAACTCACCCCCGCTAATGCGACCTTCGATCACATCGACACCACCGACCCAAAGCATCACACCTACGGCGCCCAATACCAGAATAATGACCAGCGTTACCAGCAGTGCGCGCTGAATAGTGCGGCGTTTGGCAACCACAAAAGCATCTTCAACATAGTCATGGAATTTTTGCTGATCTATCGGTTGATGATTGTATGCCTGAACTGTCTTAATCTGACTCAATACTTCACCCACATACGCGCCTACCACGGCCACCTTGTCCTGACTTTCCCTGGATAACCCGCGCACACGCCGTCCGAAAATCAAAATCGGCGCAACCACCAATGGCACACAAATTAAAACAATGACCGTCAGTTTCGCATTGGTAACAAACAACCAGATTATGCCGCCGACCATCATGATTAAATTGCGCAACGCGAACGAAATTGAAGAGCCAATGACGGACTGCAGCAGCGTCATATCAGCCGTGAGCCTGGACTGAATTTCCGCACCGCGATTTTTCTCAAAAAACCCTGGATGAAGATGAATCAAATGATTAAATACACTGCAACGTATATCCGCGATAACACGCTCACCTAACCAGGTTACCCAGTAATAACGCGTAAATGTGCCTGCCGCAAGCGCCAGCACCAGACATAAAAAAATAATTACATACTGGCCCAGCAGCATTCTGGATTGCGTCGCAAACCCATGATCAATCAGCAGGCGAATGCCTTGCCCGATCGACAGTGTTATTGCCGCCGTAAATAACAATGCCATCAGGCTATAGGTAATCTGACGCCGATAAGGCAAAACAAAACCCGATAATGCTTGAATAACCTGCCAGCGTTTTTTTCTATCAGACACTCGAGACTGCATAAATCAATGTTGAATACAAACAAAAACTCTAAACAAACAAAAGGAAAAGGGAGCTTACACAGCTCCCTTTTGTTAATCCCATGGACAACGCCACGAGCATTTTAATCATGACTGAAGTTACTCTTTTCGCTCAGTAACTTCCACCAGATGATATCCGAACTGTGTTTTTACCGGACCTTGCACTTCATTTACCGGAGCACTGAAAACAACCGCATCAAACTCTTTCACCATCTGCCCTGGACCGAATTCACCCAGTTCGCCGCCCTGCTTACCTGATGGGCATAAAGAATGCTGTGCAGCGATCTCACCAAAATCTGCGCCATCCGTAATTTCATTTTTCAATTGGTTACACTCTTCCTCGGTTTTAACCAAAATATGACGCGCGCTTGCTCTAGCCATCAAATCCTCCTGATTGAATTAAGAAATATATGTCTCATGCCACATTTAATCACAAATCCACGTGATTAACGAACTTTTCTATTTCACCTAACAAATCGTTTCTGCAAGATAAAAATAGCTCAACATCACATCCTAGCTGTATTTCTTCGTGTTTTGTAAATTCAGACACGGAAGCGCAATTTACTCAATTCAAACATACTGACCAGCGGAATGCTTTCAAAAAAACGAAAACTGAACTGTTGCGTCTGATAACCTGCTTTTCTTCTGACAGACACAGCAATTCGATAACTATTGTTGGGATAAAACAACCAGCTGCGCCAAACCCTTGCACAACCGAATTCCCTGGCTGAAAACCCGAGTTGTATATTGCCGTTTTCATACCTTGATCTGCTGGCTCCTATTTGAAAACTGAATTCAGTTAAAGGTAAGGAAAATCCCGTCCCGCAGGTTTTGATATAGGCTTCTTTCAATGTCCAATAATCAAAAAAACGGCTGCGTTGCTCCTTTTCCGGTACTTTGAGCAAATCTGAAAATTCCTCCGGGGAAAAATTAATTTCAGCAATGGATAAAAACGCACAGCTTCTGTGAATCATTTCTACATCACAACCGATATCATCATTCAACGTAACAGCGCAGATAATCACGTCATCCGTATGACTGATATTAAATCGCAAGGGTAACGGTGGATTAATAACTTCAGGCTTGCCATGCGAATTCTGCTTAAATTGCCATAGATGGGGCGGTATATTTACATAGCGTGACAGCAAATCACGCACGAAGGCTCTCGTTATCAGCGCGCCATGGCGCTTCTTGGCACAAACATAATTATTTTGCTTTAACAACTCGTCTCTAGTCAGTAAATCTCGATAACGTTTCAACAAGTCAGTTTGGCGTATTCTATTTGCTCTCGAAATCCAGATATGGATGTCATTGCTGCCTAATTTCAAGTAACGAGGATAAGCCGGCAAGACCATGCAGCAGAGATTTATTAAAAAAAACGGATTATCCGGATTTGGATATAATCGTCCTTTCGCATACCTGTCAGAATGTCTTTTGATTGTCCCCTGGTAAAATCATTGGCATTTACATTCAGGAAAAGTGTTGATTCTGCCTCTATTTTCCATTTTTCCTGCAGGCGACGACTCGCATTCAATCTGAAAATCGACGCGCGCGTCTCCAGATCAATGGTATTACTGACAACAAGCTGCGTATCGGGGGCATCATTAAAATTTAATCGGACCCCAAAGAACAAGTCATTATTAAAAGGAGTTGGCGGCGCAGTCCGGTCTCGCCCATCATATAAATATTCAAGCATAACGCCCATATCTGTGCCGCTGTTTAAAACCCCATAAAAGGTATATTCAAAACCCGCCACCACTGCGGCAAAACGATTTTCGCCCTGACCGCTGCGCGTCATTGCTTCAAGTTTCCATAGCCAATTGTCAACAGCACCCTGAATATCAATACTTGTCTGATGAATCAGTTCATAAAAAGGCATTAACACACTCGTGTTTTGATTAGGCAGTACGCCTTCATCAAAAAACCTGAGGCTCGGCTCACGACCAACACCCCAGAAATGCGACAACCCGATATCCCACAGACCGAAAGTATGATTCCAGCGGCCGGCAAAACTGGGATGCCAGCGACCGAATCCGTCAAATAGCGGATCCTTGCTATCTACTGGCAATTCAAATCGCAGGCGGCCGCTTCTTGCAGGAAAAGTACGATCCCGGAAATAGGGCAGGTAAAACAAACTGAAATTACCATAATCAGTCGAATAATTCAGATTAACCATGGGTTGACCCAACTTTTCCTGTCCATTCAAATTTTCAACAAGATCAACCTGATTGATCACATCAATCAAATGACGGGATTCCGTTGCTCCCCAGAAAATTTTACCCACCCCCACTCTTAAATCCCAGTTTCTGCCGAGATGAAGCCAGTTAAGTTCACGGATATCAAAATGTGTTCTGTTTTTATCCTGACTGTCTACACGCCCAAACGGTATGAAGGTTATACGATCCGAACCGGAATTCCATTCATGCCGGAATTCCGGTTGAATCATCATTGAAGGATTCAGCGTATTGTCATTTTGCACCGCGTACGAAGGTGATTGCGTATAGAGTCTGAAATCCAGCAATCCGTACCCTGATATTTCCACTGCGGATAATGTGGCCGAGAAAAATGTGGCTAGTAGCGCAATAGTACAGTTAGCCACATAACAAAACTTCATTCTCTTACCTTATATTTCTAAGCGCATCAACAGAAAAATCTCTATCGCTGAAACCATTCCTGAATTTGTAGTTTTTGCGCAATAATTCGGTACTTTTCCCATTCTGATGGTTTGTCATTACTAACTTTCCCGCCTTCCAGAAGCGGTCGATATGCAATTCATAATCACTGAACGTGAGCGTTTTAAGTAATTCGTTTTTACGATCATAGAAATCGATTCTACGCGGCTGATAAATCGTTTTATCAATCCATTCAACCTGGCGGGTATAGCCTGAATACTCATACGCAGGCGTATTTTCGACAACAAAGGTGTCATTTTCACCCAGCATTTCATCTCTCAGGTATTTATAGGTATATTTTTCCAGCTCCCACGATGCGATATCTTCAAACGCAAATTCACTGCCCACAAACGGACCTGATTTATTGACCGTAGATATACGCTTCACCCTTTTTAAGGAAGGCAGGTAGAGCCACTGATCATCGGGCTCCAAACCATGCGAATGTGTCAGAACCGCTGTACCCCTGACATCCGCCGGGCTCTGGAAAACGCCGATTTCCTTATCACCATCACTTTCAACTTCAAGTGTTTTAACGATGAACAAACGCGTGCTTTCTTCACCCTGCGCACTCCGCAGCGTCATATAGGCTTCATGCATACTGTCGACAAAACCATTATCCCGCCGATTAACTTCTGCTTGAATGGCATATCCTTTCTCTTCCGCAGTCTGCGCAAACCCGTCAACACTGACTGATAACAATAACACAATAATTAACATCATATTTTTCATGAATATTCTCCTCGTATGATATAAAAACTGATGCGGCTACTTAAGTAAAGTTGTTGCACTCTGAATACGTAAAGCTTTCCTGTTTGCTGAACAGGCTCTTAATTTTTCAATGAACATGAGTATGGGGGGAAGTAACAGAAAATCAGCCAGCAATCCCAATGCAAAAATAATCGCGGTTAGCATCCCCATTTCCTGATTAATCTTAAAACTTGATAATGCCAATATCAGGAATCCAAGAATTAACACCACAGAAGTAATCCACAACGCGGCGCCAACCGTTATGAACGTATACCGCACTGCATCCTCCGGAGATAAGTTCAACTGTTCGCGTGCATACTGATACCGGCTTAAGAAATGCACCGTGTCGTCAACCAGAATACCGAGCGTCATGGCGATAACCACCGAAGAAGCCATGCCAACCTGCCCGACCAGCAATGCCCAGACTCCAAAAGCCATGCCGGCCGGAATCAGATTGGGAATCAGGCTGAGCGAACCAATCGACACCGATTTCAATACAAACATTAACAGCATTGAAATCAAGCCAATGGCAAATAGAACACCGCCAATCATGCTGACGATATTTCTTTGCCCGATATGGGCAAACAAAAGCGTTGTACCCGTACCATCGCTATGCGCAAATTCCGGCGCATACGTGTCCAGCCATGACTGCGCCCTCTTCTCCAGATCAATAACTTGCTGGCTTGAAATACTGTGCAAGGAGGCCGTGACACGTGTTGCCGATTTTGCAACATCGATACGGTCATTAAGATCAAGACCATAAGGCAGCGACATTTCAAAAACGAGCAAATATTGCGCGGCCATTTCCGAAGTCTCGGGCAGCCGGTACCAGGCCGGGTCGTCACCATGCATATTCTGGTTTAAACGTTTAAGAATGTCTGTAATAGCAAATACATGAATCGTTTCCGGCTGCTGGCGATACCATTCAACAAAAGCATCCACTTTTCCGAGAAACACGGGATCATTGATTCCGCTTTCCGCGCCGGACTTCAGCGAATAGTCAATTCTGTAAATACCGGTCAGATGCTCAGTCGTATAATCCGTATCCTGTCTGAACTGAACTGACGTATCAAAGTACTTTACATATTCATCATCCAGTGTATTCAAAGGAATGCACGCGATCAGCACCATGGCCAGAACTGACAGCAGAATGAAATATTTTTTCCCATGGCGCAGAATATTATTTGCCAGTCTTTCCCATAGTCGATTGCTTCTTGCAGAAAATGTGTTTTTAGGCGCCGGCAGTGATACAACCAAAGCGGGCAGCAAACTGATTGCAAGAATAAAAGCGATTCCCACACCCATCGCCGTGATATTACCGAGGTCACGGAAGGGCGGTGATTCACTGAAGTTCATGGAAAGAAAACCGATGGCTGTTGACAGGTTGGTAAAGAAAATTGCTTTAAAATTGCCGCTCAGGCTGTCAGCCATGGATTGAACTTTTTCCTTCCCCTGCGCCAGCAATTTGTAGTAACTCGTTAAAATATGAACAGTATTTGCCACAACCAATGTCAACAGAATCGTTGGCGCCGGAATACTGGAAGGCGAAAACGCAATATCCAGCCAGCCGGCCAGACCAACCGCCGCAACAAGCGATAACGTAATCATCACAGTCGCTGCCAGAACACCCCATGCTGATTTAAGAAGAAACCATAAAACAACAATGATGACCGCCAGCATAACCGGTGTGAGTGTACGCATATCCAGCTCCGAGGCTTCCGCAAACGCGGTATCCATCATCACCGATCCTGTTATTCGGATATCCAAATCAGGGTATTGCAACTTCAGCTGATCAGCCTGTTTTCGGACGAAACGGGTAACGTCACGGGTTTCGGTATCCTGACTGACACCCGGCCGCTGAATAACCACATTAAAGCCCATCACTCTCGAATCCGGCGAAATCAGCCGATTTACAAGAAGCGGTTCATTTAATGCGTATTCTCGAACCTGCGTGATCTCCGCATCCGATAATTGCGCAGCATTGATCACCAGGTCCTTTACGGTAAGATCATCGCCGTCTGCGTAACTGTGCTGAAAATTGGTAACTGAATCAATGCGCGTTGAATGCGGTGTTTGCCATAAATTGCGCGTAAGTTGTTCGGCCACCGCCAGGTTTCGGGATGTGAAGACATTGCCGTCAGCCGGCGTAATCACCAGCAATACATTGTCATCCTTGGTATACGTTTTCTGCAAACTTTCATAAGCCATTAACTGCGGATTATCTTCACTGAAAAACATGCGGTAATCACTTTTAAAGTGAAGATATTTAATCCCATAACCTGCCAAAGCAGTCAATGACAGACATAAAACGACAATCAACCAGCGCTGCCGGAGAATGTATTGCGCATAAGCTTGTACCATTTTAAAACCTCTCTACTTAATCACCGGAGAACGTTCCGCACTTGCCAATGCGTTCATTTCCCTGGTGAGGGTATTGACCGTAAAAATCACTTCATCTTCCGTTAAATTGCTTGTAATGAAAAAACGCAACCGCGCTTCGGACTCAGGCACGGCTGGATACAGGATGGGATGAACGCATATACCCGCCTTCATGAGCCGCTGGCCCAGTTTCAAACAAACAATGGAATTTCCGGCAATGATCGGCACAACCCCAGTTCCTTCGGCCAACCCTGTATCCAGACCGTTCCTATGCGCATGTTCCAGAAAAAGCGCAGCGCGATCACGAAGACGCGTCGCTCTTTCCGGTTCCTGCTGCATAATTCTGGCGGCGGCAAGCGCGGCGGCGGTATTCGCCGGCGATATGCCCACGCTGAACAGTATTGCGCCCGCCAGGTTGTACTTGATATTCTCAATCAGCGCATTTGAGCCGCAGATATACCCGCCACAACTGGCAAATGCTTTGCTGAGGGTGCCCATCCAGATGTCCACGTCTTTTCCGCTGATGTCAAAATGATCATGGGTTCCCAAGCCGCGCGATCCGATCACACCGGCGGCATGCGCTTCGTCAACCATGAGCAGGCAATGATGTTTTTTCTTGATCCTGATAAATTCAGGCAGATTGGCAATATCCCCATCCATGCTGTAAACACCTTCGATCACGACCAGAACGCGCTCATAGCTGTTTCGATTCCCGGCCAGCAATTGGTCAAGCGCTTTCCAGTCATTGTGCGGGAATGCCATCCTGCGCGCCCCCGAAAGAATACAACCGGTGATGATACTGTTATGCGCCAGATTGTCATGCAGCACAAGGTCCTTCGGTCCGAACAGGTGACCGATTACCGACACATTGGTCGCATAACCGCTCACCAGCGCAATAGCATCTTCAGTATCGTGTATTCTTGCCAGTTCTTTCTCCAGTTCCCTGTGTAGCGGAATTTCACCGGAAACAATCCTGCTGGCTGATACAGAAGTTCCATACTGATCAATTGCATTCTTGGCCGCTTTGCTGACATCAGGATGCCCGGACAACCCTAAATAGTTATAACCCGAGTAGTTAATGTAATCCTTGCCGCCAAAACGGGTAACATGATCACTTACGCCGTCATGCACTGAAAAATAGGGATTGTCGAGTTTTAACGCCGCAAAAGTTTTAATCTGTTCTTTGATCAGGGAGAACCCCTGGAACTTATCAAACTGATAGAATTCTTCCGGTATCGCTTTCTTTGCGCTCAACTTATCAGCAAACTGATCAATGTCACTGTTTTTCCCTGTTTCCGCACTCGCCAGCAATTGCCGGAGAAATTGGCGTTTTTCCTCACTGTTCATGCCTGCAACATCTTTTTGCACTTTATAATTTCTCCTTTAAGACATCATTTGTTTAAGTAGCGCATCGACATCTTCTTCAGATAACCGGTCGACCAACGATTCCTTCCGTCCTGTATTCTCCGTCATCGCATTGTCGGCCAATTTTGTCTTTTCAAAAATTGCTTCAACGATCAGACTTAAGCTTTGTCCGCGAAGCAATTCCAAAGTAGAAATCCTCACGCCAAATGTCTGGAAAATCGCAGTCTGTAACTCAGCAGCCATCAGAGAGTCCACGCCAAGCTGGGTTAAGGAATACTGCATCTCGATTTTTTCAACGGGTATGCGCAGCGTTTTACCGATTTGCGCCTGGAAAGCCGCTGACATTGCGGCAATTTGCTCATGCGCCGGCAACCGGTTGATTTCCTGACAGATACCAGTCATTTGCGAATCCGCGACGCCGGATGACGGCATCAGTTCTGAAAAGCGTGGCGAATTACCGGCCATCGGCTCAAATTCCCGCCAGCGAGCCCAGTCGGTGTCCATTAACCCGTAGTGCGCCAGTTTCATGTTTTTCATGCTCGCCCATAAATCCAGCGATTGCGCGGCAGCCAGCGGCGTTATACCCATATTCTCCAGATGCTTTCTGACTTCCTCACTTTCCATCGCCATACCGGTCGCGATAGCACCCCAGTTGACACTGGTTGCGGGCAAGCCATTCACCTGGCGGTGGCAAGCCAGCGCATCAAGAAAAGTATTTGCGGCTGAGTAATTGGCCTGGCGACCATTTCCTATCAGGGCAGAAACCGATGAAAACAACACAAAGAAATCCAACGCCATGCCGGTAGTCAAACGATGAAGATTCCATGCTCCGATCGCTTTAGCCTGCATTACTGTGGAAATCCGGTACGGATTCAAATCACGGATCGGCGCATCATGCAATACCGCAGCCGTATGCAGAATCCCTTTAAGCGGCGGAAACGCTTGCCTGACCTTATTCAATAATTGTGTAACCTGAACTTCATCAGCAATGTCAACCAGCGCCTCCATCACCTGCACGCCTTGTTTTTTCAGTGCCGCTATCGCTGTTTTTACTGCATCTGTTGTCGCGCCACGCCTGCCAGCCAGAACAAGATGTCTCGCACCATGCCTGGCCAGCCAGTTGGCAGCTTCCAGACCAAATCCGCCAAAACCGCCGGTAATTAAATAAGAAGCACCGGCATCCAACCTATACCCATCATCGTTCAACGAAACTGAAATTTCCGTTTTATCGCCAAAAGATATAACCGGTGTTTGAAAATGATTTAATGCTGGTTTTACAGTCAGTTGCTTTGGTGAAAGCGGATACGAAATAGCGCAGGACAACGCGTCTTTTCTCAGACACCCTGCGATTTCAGATAACAACCTGGCAAACATCGCAGGCGAGGACAGCGCCATAGTCAATCCATCCGGCTGGAAAAAAGTCATGCCCAGCTTATTTGATGATGTTTTCTGCAAAACTGAATTCCGGTTAATGACGATTTCACGCATCGCAGAAAAATCTAATGCGGGCAAATCCGTTTCCACACTATCCGCGTGAATCCATGCACCAATTTCAGCAACTTGTCCTTTTTTTCTCAACGAATCGGCAAAATCAGCTTTGCGGACATCCAGAACAGTCAAACCATGCCGTGATTCCAGCGCCCTGATTTGCGCGTCATCGGCGCTATAGAACGTCAGATCTGCGTTTAACCACTTTGAGATCTGCAGTAGTGCAGCTATGCTCAACCCGGACTGGGCATTAATCAGCAGTGTTTCCCCGGACGAAATGTTCGTCAGGTACCTGAGCAGGTAATAGGCCGGAAGCACCGAAGCAGCCAGCGCGACCAGATCTGCCGAGGCCATATCTTTAAGCGGGTCCGTGACGGTGAATACCTGCGTGACGGGCAGCGTACAATGCGATGCAGGCATACCCTGAGCAGCAATAATGACGCGATCATTTTTGTTCAACTGCGATACATGCCTGCCTGTTCTGCATACGCGGCCTGTCGCCAGGTATCCATTCACAACATTTTCCCGGTCGAGAGCTGCCGCAGCACTGTCCAGGCACACATGATCGACGGCAATTTCCACTTCATGCGCTTTTGGCCGGATGCGGGAAGTTGCTTGGAATGCAAGGTCATCACCCAGCTGGAATGCTTCCACCTGCGCAGCATTGATCGACAAAGTCTGATCCCGGAAATAATCATCCGGTATCTCCACATGCACCAGGCGATGCACAAATCGCTGTGAACCGCGGAATGCCACGTCATCCTCGGTATTGTTTGACAGCAACTCGGCTATCAACTGCGCGGCAGATAACTCAACATGGCGGCCATCAAGATCTATCAAAGAACATTTAAGCGCGGGAAATTCATTATGCGCAACCCTTGCCAGTCCTACCAGGGACGATTGCGCCAGATTGTTCAGTCCGTCACTATCTTTTACCAGATGCGCGTCCTGCGTCACAAAATACAGCCTGGGCGAAGCCGGGGCTAATACTTCATCAACAACCTGCAAGACCTGCAATGCAGCGGATGTCTGTCCGACTCCCGTCGGGTCAGTTGCAGCGTCTGACGCTTTCGAGCCCCATAAATAGATTATTCCGGCGCAATTCCTTTCTTTGACGTAGGCAAGAATTGTCCTGAGATGATGAATTTGATCGCTATCCAGCGCCCGAATAGCCGGATCACTTGCCTGATATATATCTGAAGATTTGATCTGAAAAACAGTATTACCCGGTTCACCTTCGAGCTGCGTGCACAGTTTATTGCAGACATCGCTGTTATCCGCAAAAACAACCCATGAACCGCTGCGATTATTTTCAGCATCAATTGCCTGCTGCTGCCACTTCCATGCATAGGCATATTCCCTGAGCCGTGCCGAGGACTCTTCCTGTTTGTTCTGCAATGCCCTGCAGAATAAATTATCTATCTCTACGCATAATTCCCCTGACTCTCCATACAATAACAGTGAACCCCTGATTCCCTTTTTGTCTTTTTGCACCAGCTTCCCATGACACCAGAGCAGCTTCCCTGGACGGTTATGATAGGTGATTCTTTCAATCGATACCGGCATATAGAAACACGCATCATCTTCAACCAAAGTAATGAGTGACTGGAAACAACCGTCAAGCAAACAGGGATGCAGATAATAAGCAGGCAGGTCGTCATGCAGATGATCGTGCAATTCGATACGCGCCAGCACTTCATTTTTCCCCCGATTTATTTGGCGAATGGTCTGGAAATAAGGACCATATGCCAGACCTCTTGTTGCCAGGCTTCTGTAAAGCAGCCCGATGTCTACGTGCTCGTCACATCGCCTGGAAATTTTCTCAAGCCTGTTCACGGTCTGCCTGCAGTTATCGCCAGACTTCCATTCCTTCAAAGTCGCTGAAGCATGCAGTTGCCAATTGACCGAATCTCCCTGGTCTTTGCTGAAAAAAGAATATTCTCCGGTTTCACTGTCGAGATTAATATGAATGATCGGATCGCTGATCGACTCAAGTATAAGCGCCTGATGGAAAAGAATATTTTCCATTGAACAAACCGATGTTTTATCTCCGGCCACTTCATAGTACGCGGCAAGACCTGCCTCAATATAGGCGGCGCCCGGCATTACGACGAGACTGTCGACCTGATGGTCTTGTAGAAATGGAATAAATTGGTGATTCAGCGTTCCCTGCCAGGCTGGCCGGGGATCGCGCAGGCGATGATCAAGCAAAGGGTGCGCGGGCTTGCTGATACGGTCGGATAATGAATCATTTTGTTCATGCCAATATATTTCTCTTTGCCAAGGATAGGTCGGCAGCTTGATATATTGTGCATTGCCGGCATACATGCGTTTCCAATCCAGATCATATCCCGCTGTATATAAACCGGCCAGACCCAGTTTAAAAGTGAGCTGCTCGGGTACGCCGCGTTTCATGGTGGCCACATTTCGCGCAGTGATTTTATTCTCACTGCAACATTCCCCGATCGCGGTTGATAACACCGGATGGGGGCCAATTTCCAGGAATAGCCGGTGACCATCGCGTAATAATTGGGCCATGGCTTTGGCAAAATAAACCGGTTCACGGATATTGTCGCACCAGTACTCGGCATCGTAGGCAACCGCTTTTATCTGCTCGCCGGTCACGGTTGAATAAAGCGGAATTTTCGGCAGCACCGGCTTCAGGTTCGCCAGTTTTTCGCGAACTTCAGGTTTAAGCTCATCCATGAAGTGACTGTGATACGCCACCTCCACTTTAAGGAGCCGGTTAAATGCATTCGCAGCGGTTAAATATGTTGACAAGGCCTGCACACTTCTGCTTTCACCCGCAAGCGTGATTGAAGACGGGCTATTAATTGCCGCGATGGAAACGGTATTTTCAGTCAACTCCAGCAGTTCTTCACATTTCTCCAGACCAATGCCCACCGCCAGCATTTGTCCTCGTCCAGCGGCTTTATTTTGTATCTGGCTTCGGTAGTAGCTGACCTTGACCGCATCTTCCAGCGTCAACACACCGGAAACATACGCCGCTGTCACCTCGCCCACACTATGTCCGACAATTGCCGCGGGTTCGATACCCTGTGCACGCAACAAAGCGGTCAAACCAACTTGAAGTACAAAATTAGCTGGCTGCGCAACAGTAGTTTCCGTCATTCGCGACTTTTCTTCGTCAGCCAGCATTTCGTCCAATATTGACCAGCCGGATAATTTACGAAACAGCGCGTCACAATTATCCACTGCCGCCTTGAACACGGACTCTGTTGCATACAACTCCCGTCCCATGGCCCACCACTGCGGCCCCATACCGGTATAAACAAAAACCGGCTGCTTTATTCCGCTATCAATGGTACTTCCATTTGCCAACCACTCACCGGTTCCCTGAGTGACAAACTGCTCCAGTTGCGCGCGCATTTCGGCAAACGTGTTGCCGACAATACCGGCCCTGTAGTGATGATGACTGCGGCGGCAGGAAGCCGAATAACAGAGGTCATTGAGTGACAGGGGGTTGTTTTCTGGAAACCGATCAAGCCATGACTGTGCAAGTGCAATCAATCCGCTTTCACTGCGCGCGGATAAAGGCAGAATGTAGGGCGCTTTATTCTCCTGAATTTTGCCGCTAGCCAAATCCGGTTTTGCGGGTGCATTCTCCAGAATAACGTGCGCATTGGTGCCGCCGTAGCCAAAAGAATTGATTCCGGCAAAAACCTGATCTGCTTCCGGCGCGAGCTTCTCCAGCTTGTGCGGCAAACGCAGGCCGAGATCACTAAAAGGTATATTTGGATTCGGTTCCTTTAAATTCGCTTGCGGAGGCACCTGGCGATACGCGAGACAGAGCGCTGTCTTTATCATCCCGGCCACGCCGGCGGCAGCTTCTGTATGACCGATGGTTGACTTCACTGATCCGATAAGGCAGGCATCTTTTCTGTTACGTCCCTGGCCAACGGCAGCACCCAGCGCCTGTGCCTCCAGCGGATCACCCACCGGGGTTCCGGTGCCATGCGCTTCAAAATAAAATATTTTTTGCGGATCAATTTTATTGGTATCGCAGACTTTACGGATCAAGGCGGTCTGGGCTTCCGGATTAGGTACGGTTATTCCATTTGTACGCCCATCCTGATTGACGCCCGTTCCTCTTACCAACGCATAAACATCATCGCCATCTTCTAATGCGGCGGATAATCGTTTAAGCACAACAATGCCTGCACCCTCGCCGCGGCCATAACCATTGGCGCTTGCGTCAAAGCTTTTGCTGCGCCCGTCAGGCGCCAGAAATCCGCCTTTACACATCGCTACCGGATATTCCGGACGCGACATGATGTTCACGCCGCCAACCAGCGCCAAGTCGCATTCCCCGCGCCAGATTGCCTGGCAGCCCAGATGGGTGGCAACCAGCGATGATGAACATGCGGTATCCAGACTCATGCTCGGACCATGCAAATCGAGCATGTACGAGATGCGATTCGAGAGAATCGTCATGGTGGAGCCTATCGCCGTATGCGTTGTTATAGAATCACGATTCGCGCTCCCCATCTGGGTCAGCTTATGATCCAGTGTAAACGCGCCGATGAAAACACCGGTATTTGATCCAGCGATTGATTCAACAGGAATTCCGGCATCCTCCAAAGCTTCCCAGCTCGTCTCCAGCAGCAATCTTTGCTGCGGATCCATGCATTCCGCTTCGCGTGGAGCAATCCCAAAAAACAATGCATCAAATGCATTAATTTTCTGTTCCAGGAAGCCGCCCTCGCGCATATAGATTTTTCCAGGCTTGGCCGGATCAGGATCGTAGAATCGTTTCAGATTCCAGCGATCCGGCGGAATTTCCGAAACCGCATCAACACCGCTCAATAATAATTTCCAGAAACTCTCCGGATCATTCGCACCCCCCGCATATCTGCAACCAATTCCAACAATTGCCAGCGGCTCGACGCAATCCCCATGACCAAGAACATCAGTGACTTCCTGCATATGAATTACTCCCTGCAAAATAATTTAAGTGTTTTAATCATCAACATATTCAGTGTTGGCCCAATTATGTTGATAAACAGAATTACCGGCAGTGCGAAAAATCACATCAATGCTGACAAAGCAATAATCTCTCAATTAAAGGCAGCGAAAATGTCCGCGACAAGATCGCCAATATGGTATGGGGCATCGAACGCAGCATTCCGCTGGCGACAGGGCGCGGCAAACCCGGCAATGAAGCGAGGCATGAACTATTCAGCCGCCTGGAGAGCATTCTGGACAGTGAAATAGAAGGCGGCTCGGCTGATATGACTCCGGAAATTCCCGAATCGAGCGCGACCATACGCTACCGCTACCAGCTGATGCAGGGCGCGCCGGAAAAAATCAAACCGCGTACGGTGTTATTGCGGCAGGGCCTGAACGTCCACCCTGCGCCGGGCGCTGCGGCCGCACGCTGAATAGTTTGCCCGGGCGGCTCGGGCCACCACGCACGAGCAATATTTACTCAGGACGATCAGTTTTTTTGCTACCGTCATACTGCTTCGGCGATCATCACTCAACCGCATCAAGAACCCTGCTGCCCGGATAATAGACTTTTCCCCATGTAACCAGCGCCTGGAGCACTGGTCTTAAGTCTTTTCCTTTTTGCGTCAAAATATACTGATAGCGCACCGGTTTTTGTTGATAGGCCTGTTGCCTGACAAACCCGGCGGATTCCAGTTTTTTCAGCCGGTCAGCCAGGATATTTGTAGCGATACGCTCCGGAGAGGCCAGGAATTCTTGATAACGCTTCTTACCCAACAACAAATCCCTGATGATCAATAACGTCCATTTGTCTCCCAGATCATCCAGTGCACAGGCAACAGGACAAAACGACCGCTCGAAATCTTGCTGGGTTGTGTTGTTTGTCATAGTCAATATCCGATAAATTTTTATCACTTGCAATCAGCAAGCGATGTGTTTATATTGACTTGCATTATACAAGCCAATTTTTATTTTTTGAAAAGAGGAGTGCAATGCTGAAACTTTATCAATTTGAGCGCACCTGGGGTATTCCCAACTTAAGTCCATTCTGCTGCAAGGTTGAAACCTATCTGCGCTTTGCCGGAATCGATTATGAAATCGAAACGGCGCTGCCAACCAAGGCACCGAAAGGAAAATTGCCCTACATCGTCGATCGTGATATCACACTTGCCGATTCCCGTTTTATTGTGAATCATCTGAAATCCTGTTATCAGGATTTGGATATCGGTTTGACGGATACAGACTCAGCCATTACGGTTGCAATGCAGCGTTTAATTGAAGAGCATTTGTTCTGGATAGCGCTTTACTCGCGCTGGCAATACACCGATAAGAACTGGCAGGTAAATAAAACAGGGATTTTTTCCGCGCTACCACCAATCGTTCGTGATCTTGGAGCCCGTTTGACACGCCGCAGGATACAGCAACAAATTTACGGACAAGGGACAGGCAGACATCAACCCGATGAAATTTTCACACTGGGCAAGCAGGATATCGATGCGTTGGCTATATTTCTTGGGGATAAAAAATATTTTTTCGGTACCCGACCTACGACGCTGGATGCATCTGCTTTCGGGCTGTTAATCAACATTATCGGTTGTCCTATTGAATCGCCGCTTAAGCAATATGGTCTGTCAAAAAGAAATCTGCTTAATTATATCGTACGCATCATGGCTGAATATTATCAGGACGTTCGACCACACAATGAAGCAGAAGTAAATAATTAAGAAACTAAAAATTGACTATTCCTGGAACAATTTCTTTAGCCAACGGCAAGCGATTTAGACGGCGAAAAACTTGAAACCACAACACACCGACGAGCGATTATCACTGATACACCGTAAACAAGCCATCCAAAACCATCAAGGAATTTCCACCCGCTGCAATTTGACCGGCCAGACGCCTTTATCCATTGCCTGACGGCCTTCGAATGCAATATAACTCTGCCGCCCGTAGTGGGGCAGGGGGCGGATGAGTGATTCAAGCGATGCAGTATCCTGCGCGGAAACGATGGCCAGAGCGCTACCTTGCGGCCCGCTCAGGGTCCAGGCCTGGGCGGTGCCTTTCCCGCTGACTTCATCGGGTTTTGCTGGCAGGCCTCGGGCTTCCAGCCAGGCGTCGACCTCATGGTGCAGGCCGATGACCAGCGCCGGTGTGGCCGGAACGGATTGATTGGCCGCCAGCATTTGCGGAGTACGGCGTTGCAGTTTTTCAGCCAGTGCCGCCGCAATCTGTTTTGTTGCGTCATCGTCCGACAGCACGATCGTTGCCGCAGCGGGATTGACCATCACGTCACGCAGTATGGGCGGCGCTTCACCGGGCGCGAGGTGGCGGAACAAGCGGATATCCGGGTCGAGGATGACAGATTGCGCTTTATCGCTGACAGCAACGACGAAAGTCTGTTCTGCATGCTGCACGTCGAGCAGATGCGTTTCTTCGCCTGATGCGGTTTGAACGGCAACCGGCACGCGCAACTGATAGGGTGGTTCGGATTGCGTCAGTGTGATGTGGAGACGATAACCCGATTCCGCTGTTTCCTGTTTGATGCCGATTATCGCCAGATTCGGCGCGCCAATGCGATGCAGCCATTGATCGAAGAAGGTTTGCAGGTCGCGCGTCGAAATGATTTCAAAGGCGCTTTGCAGATGCGGCCAGGCAGTCACTTTAAAACGCTGCATGCCCCAGATGCCTTGTATTGCGCGATTGAACATGTCTTCACCGATCAGGTCGCGCAACATGAAAAAAAGCATTGCCGATTTGTGATAACCGGTGATTTTCGACGCGCCATGCGTGCGCGACGTAAACGCGGCCAGCGGCTCATCCTGTCCAGGTTCGAGCGCGGCAAAGTCGCGCAACCAGCCCAGGCGCATTTCGCGCGCAGCGTCTTCGCCTTCCTGTTCCTTATAGGTGTAATCGGCCATGAACGTTGTCAGGCCTTCAGACCAGTTGCCACTGCGATAGTCCGGATAAACCGCATTGCCCCACCAGTTGTGCAGTACTTCGTGACCGAGCGAAGTGTCCTTGATAAACGGCAGCTGCAATACATTGATGCCGAGATAAGTCAGCGTCGGCATGCCGAATCCGGTTGGCGTCGGGCTGGATACGATACTGAATTCACTGAAGGGATACGCGCCGATCCATGCTTCATACAGTTTGAAATAGCGTTTGACCGCTGCCAGATAGTCGCCCGCCAATGCGCTGATCTGCGGGTGAAAATAGGTGCGCAGCTGGATCGGCGCGCCCTGGATGCCGGTATAGTTTTCCGATGTTATCGTATAGGGCCCGGCCATCAGGTCAATGCCTTCGGCTGGATGCATAAACGCAAAGCGCGCCTGATAACCCGCATCGGTATCCTGCTCATCGATCAAACGGCCCGCCACCAGACCGCGCTGTCCGGAAGGCAATTCGATCTGAACCGTGTAATGGATCAGTCCGCTGGTTATGCGCGGATACCAGTTTGACGCATCCGGCAGAAATGTGCCTGCCGCGCCGCTTACGGCTATCGGCCTGCCCAGCGTCTGTTCATGATCGAGGGTTTCATCGAGCGCATGCAACACGCCGCGCCAGTGAATTTCGACTTGATACGGACGCAGTATGGCATACGGAATTTGCCAGACATGCGACTGGTCTTCCGCGATTTCCGGCTCAAACGGAATATCGTCAATAACAGCATGCGTAACTTCGAACTGCGCCGCGAGCTTTAAAACATGATCACGCGTCTTGTTGAATCGGATAATGCTTTTTCCTTCCAGCAGGCGGGTTTCCGGATCGATACGCACCTGAATGTCATAATCGATAAAGCTGGTATGCTCCCTGGCCACGCCGGGAACCGGCGAAGCGGCGGCAGCGTCGATAACGCATGGCAACAAAAGAAACCAGAAAAGCTGGATCAGTCGTACTGCTTGTTTGTTCATGGTTGTTCAGAAAACTTGATTCACTGGAGGGTATCTCTAAAACTCTGGATATTTAGAGACCCCCTGGATTAACTACGCAATGTAGGAAATTTGGCGATAATTTCTATTTCCTGATCATTGCGTTTCACCTTGAGCGGAAGCCAGGTACCCGGCGCGTGGCGTTTGACGATTGCGATCACGTCGTCAGTATCGCCTAGCGGCAGGCCGGCCATTTCAAGAATCACATCGGCATCTTTCAGGCCGGATGCTTCGGCGATGCTGTTCTTTTCAACCTGCAGCACCAGCGCGCCGCCGCGCGCCATTTCAAAACGAATACCCAGCCGCTGGTATTTCGGTTCGGCAAATGGGTCGATGCGTTCCGGCAATACGCCGAAAACAGCATCGGCAACACCCGCCACCAGCTGTTTGCACGACTCGCCGGTACCCCAGGGCAATAACGACATCACATCCCTGACGCCAAGGTCGTTCAATTGATGCGGCACGCCAAAGCCATGTACGATATGACCTGATCCCATGACTCCCACGACCAGCGGTTTTCTATTTTCTTTTCCCGTATCGTTCAGCGCCGCTTGCAGCATCTGCGCCATGGCGCGATCCCAGAGTTGCTGGCCGGCATAAAAGCGCCTGAAATCGGGATCATCATAATTGGTTTCACCTTCCTGCTTATCCTTGCGGTCATGCTGTTTGTAAATCGGCAGCAGAAAATCCAGATAAGCCTGGCTTGGCGGCGCCGGGCGCGTCAATCCTTCACGCTCCTCCAGCGGCACGCCATAAAAACCTTTCTCGGCAACCTGACGCCGCAGTTTGGGTTCGATATTCAGCGCAACCATCGGGATATGATTCATGCGCGCAAAGTGAAACAACGGCAGATAAAGCTGCGGGTCGGTGTTCCAGACCCGGTTCCATTCGGATGCGGTCAGAAACGCCTTTTCGTCCAGCTCGCCCGCTATCCAGCGGTCCAACACCGACTGCACGCGGCGCGGAAACATTTCAAACCCGATAACCATATCCGGCCGCACGGCATGCATCGCGGCAAGCATCTGCAACTGCCAGCGATGATGGTCGGCATTGACATGCGTTTCCCCCAGCAATACCACCGAGTGCTTCACCGCGCGCGCGATGATGTCCGCATAATCCGCCTGGCCTGAACCGGGCAGCATCCATTTTCCCAGCGGCACGCAATGCGTCTGCGCCGGTTTGCTGCCGGGTTTTACATTTGCATCAGCCACTGCGGCGGTTACCGACAGGCAGAACATGCCCAGTACGAACAACACGGCGGGCGCGGTCGGCGTGACAAACCTTTTTCGCGCAAAATCTGTATTTTTTTTCATATTTTTTCTATCTGAATGTTATCCAACCCACTTGCGGGCATTTCTGAACAGGCGCAGCCACGGCGCATCTTCGCGCGCGCGCATACGCTGCAGCGCATCACTTGACGCCGCCGGATACCAGGAATGCTGCGCAACACGAAAAACACGCTCCGGATGCGGCATAAGGATATTAAATCGCCCGTCCGGCGTCGTCATGCCGGTAATTCCCTCCGGCGATCCATTCGGATTGTCCGGGTAGGTTTCGGTAACCTGTCCGCGGTTATCAGTAAAGCGTACAGTAACCAGCGCTTTACCCTCTCCGGCGGAGCGGCCGTCAAAATCCGCGCGTCCTTCGCCATGCGCCACGGTAACCGGCATCCGGCTCCCGGCCATGCCATCGAACAATATCGATGGACTCTGCTGCACCTCTACCATGACAAAGCGCGCTTCAAATTGTTCCGAAGCATTACGCACAAAATGCGGCCAGTGCTCCGCCCCCGGAATGATTTCACGCAGACTGCTCATCATCTGACAGCCATTGCAGACGCCGAGCGCGAAAGTATCCGTGCGTTGGAAAAACGCCTCAAAAGCTTCACGGGCATGCGGATTGAACAGGATGGATTTTGCCCATCCTTCGCCTGCACCCAGTACATCGCCATACGAAAAACCGCCGCAGGCGGCAATGCCTTTAAAATCTTTCAACGAAACTTCGCCGTTGATGATATCGCTCATATGCACATCGATTGCGGCAAATCCGGCGCGATCGAATGCGGCGGCCATTTCAACATGGCCATTGACGCCTTGCTCGCGCAGAATAACAACACTGGGCCGGACGCCGGTTCGCATGCTTTTGCGGATAATCGGCGCAACAATGTTTTCTTCAGGATCAAAACTCAGTGTCACATGCAGCCCCAGATCATCCTGATCCAGGATACGGTCAAATTCCTGCTGCGCGCAAACCGGATTGTCGCGCAGTCTTTGCATGTGATACGTCGTCTCCGACCAGGCGCGCTGCAGATCGACGCGTTTTTCCGCAAGCACCGGCTTGTTGTTACGCAACAGGCGCAGTTCATCTTCGCTGTTCGGATGTCCGATGATGAAACTCATGTCCTGCAAACCGGCTTCCGACAATACGCTCATGACCACCGTGCGCTTTTTGCTCTGAATTTGAATCACCGCACCCAGCTCTTCATTGAACAATACCGCGAACAAGCGCTCCAGCGCACGGCCGCCCAGTTGTTCGAATTGCAGTTCAGCGCCGTCGATATCGTTCGACAGCGCATCGAAACAGAGCTGATCGAGATTGACGGTAATTCCTGTATGCCCGGCGAAAGCCATTTCACACAGGGTAACAAACAGGCCGCCATCGGAACGGTCATGGTAAGCAAGTATCGCATCGGCATTGTTCAACTGCTGGATGGCGGTAAAAAAAGCCCTGAGCTTTTCCGCCCCAGCCGAAGCGTCAATGTCCGGGGCTTCATTGCCGGTCTGCTTATAAATCTGAGCCAGCGCCGATCCGCCCAGGCGGTTTTTGCCGTGCCCCAGGTCGATCAGAATCAACTCCGTGTCGCCACAATCCGTGCGCAGTTGCGGCGTCAGGGTGCGGCGCACATCGATGACCCGGGCGAAAGACGAAATAATCAGCGAAAGCGGGGCGGTAACTTCCTTTTTGACGGATACACCGGTCTCGGCGTTTGTCTCCTGCCAGGCGGTTTTCATCGACATTGAATCCTTCCCGACAGGAATACTGATGCCCAGTTGCGGACAGAGCGCCATGCCAACCGCATAGACCGCATCATACAGACCGGCATCTTCCCCGGGATGGCCTGCCGCCGCCATCCAGTTGGCGGAAAGCTTGATGTCGCCGAGTTGCTCTATGTGTGCGGCGGCGATATTGGTGATCGCCTCACCAACCGCCATGCGTGCAGCGGCTGCCGGACTGATCAGCGCCAGCGGCGTGCGCTCGCCGATCGCGAACGCTTCGCCGAAATAGGTCTGATAGCCCATCATGGTGACCGCCACATCGGCGACCGGCACTTGCCACGGACCGACCATCTGGTCACGCGCCGTCATACCACCCACGCTGCGATCGCCGATACTGATGAGAAATGTCTTGCTGGCCACGGCGGGCAACCGCAAAACACGGTACGCGGATTCAGTCAGGTCGAGTTCATGCGTCTTCAGCGCCGGCAGCGATAGACCGCGATGCGCCACCTGGCGCGTCATTCTCGGTGGTTTACCCAGCAACACCGGCAGCGGCATGTCGACCGGCGGCGTATCACCCGATACGCTGCTTTCATCAACAACAACCAGCTGTTCTTCCTGCGTTGCTTCACCGACGACAGCGAACGGGCAGCGCTCACGTTCGCAAATCTGCTGAAAAATATCCAGTGATTCCGGATGAATCGCGAGTACATACCGTTCCTGCGCCTCGTTACTCCAGATCTGCATCGGCGACATCCCCGATTCCTCGGACGGCACCGCACGCAGATTGAACCGCCCGCCACGTCCGGAATCATGCACCAGCTCAGGAAAAGCATTCGACAACCCGCCGGCGCCGACATCATGAATGAACAAAATAGGATTTTGCGCGCCGGCGCGTTCCATTTGCCAGCAGCGGTCAATCACCTCCTGCGCGCGGCGCTGCATTTCAGGATTACCGCGCTGCACCGAATCGAAGTCAAGCGCCTCAAGATTCGTTCCGGTATCCATGCTCGACGCCGCGCCACCACCCAGACCAATCAGCATGCCTGGGCCGCCCAATTGAATCAGCAAGGTTCCGGGCGGGAATTTTTCCTTGGCGATATGCTTTGCCGAAATCTGCCCGATACCGCCCGCAAGCATGATGGGCTTGTGATAGCCGCGCATTTCTCCGGCCACGTTTTCTTCATAAGTCCGGAAATAACCCGCCAGATTCGGACGACCGAATTCGTTATTGAAAGCTGCTCCGCCAATGGGTCCTTCCAGCATGATTTGCAGTGCCGAAGCGATGCGCTCCGGTTTGCCATAAACCGTTTTTTTATCCGGATCAACAAACTCCCATGGCTGCATGAAACCGGGAATATTTAAATTGGAAACCGAAAATCCCGCCAATCCTGCTTTAGGCCTGGCGCCCCGTCCGGTAGCGCCTTCATCGCGTATTTCCCCGCCGACACCGGTTGCCGCGCCCGGGAATGGTGAAATTGCGGTCGGATGATTATGCGTCTCGACTTTCATAAGTAAATGGGTCTGTTCCTGCGCGTAGGTATAGCGGTTTTCTCCATCCGGATAAAAACGCGCTATGTTTGCGCCCTCGACAATGCTCGCGTTGTCCGCATAGGCAACCAGCGTGCCTTGCGGGCTCTGCCGGTGGGTATTGCGAATCATGGCGAACAGCGATTGCTCCATCGGTTGGTCATCAATGATCCAGCTGGCATTGAATATCTTATGGCGGCAATGCTCTGAATTGGCCTGCGCGAACATCATCAGTTCAACATCGGTTGGATTGCGTCCCGCCCCCTGGTAATACTGCGCCAGATAGTCGACTTCATCGGACGATAGCGCCAGGCCCATTTCAATGTTGGCTTTTTCCAGCGCCTGGCCGCCTTCCGCTGTGAGATCGATAATTCTTAACGGCTGTGGCGCAACATGATGGAACAAACGCTCGGCCTCTTCGAAAGCGCAAAAAACGGTTTCTGTCATGCGGTCATGCAATGCCATTTGCAACAATTGCTGCTGCTCGGGAGAAATCAGACGATCGGTACGGATATAATAGGCCGTGCCGCGCTCGATGCGCTCGATAGCGCTCAATCCGCAATGCCGCGCGATATCCGTAGCTTTGCTGCACCACGGGGAAATTGTTCCGGGGCGGGGCGTGACGAGATAAAACGCATCACTGCCAGTCGGTTGCCGTGGTTGACAGCAGTTCAGCAATTGTTCAAGCAATGCTGTTTCACCGGGTGTCAGCGTCTGACTGACTGCGCAGAAATACCAATATTCCGTATCAATCTGCGAAACCTGTATGGCGCATGCGTTCAATTCACGCATGAGCTTTTCCAGCCGGAAATCGGAAAGTGCAGTACCGCCACAATATCGAAGCATTGGCAAAAAGAGTATCATGTTCAAAAATGACATTTTACACGATGCATGGTGGATGAAATGAATACAATTGACCCGGTTTACCTGACAGCTGAAATTCGCGCTATTGAGCAGGCTGCGCTTGCTTTAGCCAATCCGCCCGATTTGATGGAAAAAGCAGGCCGCGCGGCGGCTGAAACAGCCAAACAACAGTTTGATATGAGTGCGGCGAGAAATGTGCTCGTCCTCGCCGGTCCTGGTAACAACGGCGGTGACGCCTTTGTTGCAGCCCGTTATTTAAAAAGCTGGGGGCACGCCGTAACCGTCGTCTTTAATGAAGATCCCGCCCGTTTGCCGCAGGATGCCCAAACAGCCCGGCAGGCCTGGCTGGATAGTCAGGGTGAAATCCGATCCGATATTCCATCCCACCCGCACTGGGATTTGATTATCGACGGTTTATTCGGCATCGGTTTGCGACTGGAGCGTCCGCTTGACGGTCAATATCTTGACTGGGTCAGCCAGGTTAACGCCATGTCCTGTCCGGTTCTTGCGCTGGATATGCCTTCCGGATTATCCAGCGATGAAGGCAGTATCTGCGGGCAGGCGATTGCCGCCACCGCTACAGTAACGTTCATCGGACTCAAACCCGGACTACTGACACAGTACGGCCCGCAATATTGTGGCGAATGTATTGTCTGTAATCTCGATCTTGACGCAGCAGTCAGCGTTACGCCGCACATCTGGGCAATCGACCGGAAAATGATTCAAATGCTGTTACCGCCGCCCAGATCTGCAAACAGCCACAAAGGGCATTTCGGCAGTATTGGTATCCTGGGCGGCAACAACGGCATGATCGGCGCTGCGCTGCTGGCTGGCCGCACCGCGCTCTATCTGGGTACAGGCCGCGTCTATCTGGGGATGCTTGCCCAGGCAGCGCCGGCTGCGGATATTCTCCATCCCGAGCTGATGCTGCGTTCAGCGACCGGATTATTCGAACTGAATACGCTCAGCTGCCTGGTAGCCGGACCTGGTATGGATATTAGCGAAGCCACCTATGCCTGGATGCAGCATGCGCTGAACAGCAACCTGCCGCTGGTGCTGGATGCCGATGCACTGAACCACATTGCTTTTCACAGTGAGCTGGCCCGGCAGCTGAAACTGCGCAACACGCCCGCCGTACTCACGCCACATCCAGCCGAAGCAGCGCGACTGCTCGATATGGACGTATCCGCGGTACAGAATAATCGAATTGACGCCGCAGCAAAAATCGCCGAGCATCTTAACTGCTTTGTTCTTCTGAAAGGTGCCGGCAGTATCTGCGCATTGCCCGGCGGACAGTACTTCATCAATACCAGCGGCAATCCGGGATTGAGCAGTCCCGGAACCGGCGATGTTCTCGCGGGCATGATCGGCGCATTCATTGCACAAGGTATGAAGCCGGATGATGCGATGCTGCTGGCTGTTTATCTGCACGGCGCAGCAGCCGACCAATTACTGGATCGCAATCACGGCCCGGTAGGAATGACGGCGTCGGAAATCATCGTCACCGCCCGGCAGTTATTGAACTGCTGGATTTATAAGCAATTGACGAATATTTGACGCATCACCGGTATCGCAATTCTGTTCAGACTGAAGTTTGCACAAACACCAGACTCCGCCGGATACAAGTGCTTACTCCGGCAGGATCTGGCGATGACAAAAATGGGAAAGTCACATTTTGGCCAATACTTCGGCCACTGTCTGCCCCATCAGCGACGGCGTAGGGCTGATGATCACGCCCAATTCTTCGAGCAGGGCCACTTTTTCCGCGGCGCTTTCACCGGCTGAGGAAATGATGGCGCCCGCATGTCCCATGCGGCGGCCCTCCGGCGCAGTAAGACCGGCAATGTATGCCACCAGCGGCTTGGTCATGTTTTCTTTGAAGAAGATTCCAGCATCCACTTCCATCGGACCGCCGATTTCACCAATCATGAGCGCAACCTTGGTTTCAGGATCCTGTTCGAGTTTTTCAAGTACATCGAGATGCGAACTGCCAATGATCGGATCGCCGCCGATACCGACAGATGTTGAAATACCGATGCCCAGCGCGCGCATCTGGTCGGCAGCTTCATAGCCCAAAGTACCTGAACGACCCACAACGCCGACATTGCCGCGCACATAAATATGTCCTGGCATGATGCCGAGCATGGAGCGCCCTGGACTGATCGTGCCCGCGCAATTGGGTCCGGTGAGCATCATGCGTTCCTCTTTGGGGAACCGGCGCAGGAAATTTTTGACGGTCATCATGTCCTGCGTCGGAATACCGTCGGTAATGGCTACACAGTATCTGATTCCGGCATCGGCCGCTTCCATGATGGAATCTGCGGCGAAGGCCGGTGGCACAAAAACAATACTGGCTTCTGCGCCGACCTGTTGCACCGCTTCCTTGACCGTGTTGAATACCGGCAGTCCCAAGTGTTTTTGTCCACCCTTGCCCGGCGTGACACCGCCGACGACATTGGAACCGTATTCGATCATTTCCTGTGCATGAAATGTACCGATTTTGCCGGTAAACCCTTGAACAATAATGCGTGTTTTTTCGTCTATTAATATTGTCACTTTTTACTCCCTAACCTTCTTGCGCGACGACCTGGTTACGCGCTGCCACTACTTTTTCAGCCGCTTCCGCCAGAGTATCCGCCGTGATTATCTTCATTCCGCTGTCCGCTATGATTTTGCGGCCTTCTTCCACATTGGTGCCGGATAACCGCACCACCAGCGGCACCTGCATACCGATATTTTTGACCGCCTGCACCACGCCCTCGGCAATCCAGTCGCAGCGGTTAATGCCGGCAAAAATGTTGACCAGCATCGCCTTGACGTTTTTATCCGCAAGCACCAGCCGGAATGCTTTTTCCGTTCTTTCCGCCGAAGCGCCGCCGCCCACGTCCAGAAAATTAGCAGGCTCTCCACCCGCCAGCTTGATCATATCCATGGTCGCCATGGCAAGCCCCGCGCCATTGATCATGCAGCCGATGTCGCCATCCAGACCGACATAACTCAGCCCCACTTCCGCAGCCGCGACTTCACGTGGATCGACCTGTGAATTGTCACGCAATTCCGCAATTTTATGACGTCGATACAGCGCATTCTCATCAAACGCCATCTTGGCATCCAACGCGATGATTTCGTTATTGGCCGTTACGACCAAGGGATTGATCTCCAGAATATTGGCATCGAGATCACGCAGCGCGCGATAGCATCCTTTGATCGTTTTAACCGCATGATTCAGCAGCGACGAATCGAGTCCCAGTGCAAACGCCATTTTGCGCGCCTGGAAATCCTGCAAGCCGACAGCCGGCTCAATATAGATTTTGACGATCGCTTCAGGATTGGTTTTTGCCAGCGTTTCGATCTCCATGCCGCCCTGCGCTGAACCGACCATAATGACGCGCTCGGTGCCGCGATCAATCAGGAATGACAAATAAATTTCTTTATTGATTTTGGTTCCCGCTTCAATATATACGCGGGAACAGAGTTTGCCTGCCGATCCGCTTTGATGGGTAACCAGCACCTTACCCAGCAGCTCTTCAGCAGCCACCTGAACTTCGGCGTGTGTTTTGCATATCTTGATGCCACCGGCCTTTCCACGCGCACCGGAATGAATCTGCGCCTTGACAACCCAGACATCACCTTCAATTTCCCTTGCACGCTGAACAGCCTCTTCCACACTGTAGGCAATGCCGCCTTCAGCGATTTTGACGCCATACTCGGACAGAATTTCTTTTGCTTGATACTCGTGAATATTCAATTCGATTTCCTCATCAATCGGATTAATATGTCATGGCTTTTCTGTGAAACCATGTTTTAACGCGTTGCTTTGATAATAAAAAGGCCGCATTACGCGGCCATATGCATCATCATGACTTTATTTTCTGGCGGCTATCGCATCCGCAATTCTCACCACATTATTGGCCATTCTTTCCGAAGCCGCATCAATCAACCGCCCATCCAATGCCGCAGCACCCTTTCCCTGGGCAGCCGCTTCTTTCAGCGCAACCAGTATGCGCTTGGCTTTTTCCACTTCTGCTGGAGGCGGCGTAAAGACTTCATTGGCCAGCGCGATCTGAGTGGGATGTATCGCCCATTTTCCTTCGCACCCCAGTGCGGCTGCGCGGCGAGCCGCCAGTTTATAGCCATCCGGATCCTTGATATCGCCGAATGGACCATCGATAGGCCGCAAGCCATAGGCGCGGCACGCTACCGTCATGCGGCTGATCGCGAAATGCCATTGGTCGCCGGGATAATCCGGATTCAATCCGCCGATATTGACCGTTCTGGCGCGGTTACTGGCAGCGTAGTCGGCAACGCCAAAATGCAGCGCCTCCAGTCTTCCGCGCGCGCCGTTGCGTGCGATGTCTTCAACGTTAGCCATGCCCAGCGCGGTTTCGATCAGCGCTTCCAATCCGATCCTGTTTTTCAGGCCCTGTTGCATTTCCAATTGATTGACCATGGCTTCCACCATGTAAATATCCGCGTAGACGCCCGCCTTAGGTATCAGCAAGGTATCAATTTTCGACCCGGCCTGTTCGACCAGATCCACCACATCGCGAACCATATACTGCGTATCCAGCCCATTGATACGAACCGATACGGTTATGCCATGTCCTTTCCAGTCCAAGTCATTGAGCGCCTGAATGATATTCTTGCGGGCCTGCACCTTGTCATCAGGTGCAACCGCATCTTCCAGGTCAAGAAAAACGAAATCCACACCGCTTTTTAATGCTTTCTCAAACATCTCCGGGCTTGACCCTGGAACCGCCAGCTCACAGCGTTGTACCCGTTGAACTTTAGTTTCATATAGCGTGTGACTCATTTTTCCTCCATGATAATTTCTTTGTTTATACAGGCCTGCATGCTGCAATTCAGCCCGCAGCACCACCGTGTGGCCATTATTCAGGGTTTGTGTTTGTAATTTTTAACAATCAGCTGCAAAACCGATAACCCGGCATTATAACATTTGTTGCTATGTGATTCTAACCACGCAATTTTTATACGCATGAACGCCTGGTCGGATAAATTGCTGCACATGCACTCATACTGCAATTTGCCGGAGTTGTGCAATGGCATGCGCAGCGTCAGTAAATTGGCGATACTTCGCCAGCCAGAGCAAAGGAATTGTTGAAGTGGCATCACCATGCAGCTCAGCGCTCGCAGCAGCTATTGCGCCCAGCATAACGGCGCGGCCGCAGCTATCGCCACCCGCACGGATATTGGCTTCGACAGCTTGCCGGTAGTTTGTGGCATGGCGAAGAATGTGGACGATCACGGGCAATCCTTCCAGCACGTGACACGCGGAGCCAAAGCGCTGTGCAGCCCGCACGCTATCCAGCGTATCCATGGCCAGCGCATCTTCCAGCAATGCCCCGAGTTCTCCCTTTGCATGCGGCAAAGCCTGCGTCAACGCCTGTTCAACCGACTTTCCGCCAAGCACGGCGGCAAGCACAGCAGCCGCATATTGCGCCGCAGCTACTGCCGTATCGTTATGGTTCGTCAATCTTACAATCTGTTCGACCTTTGCCAGCAGATTCTCTGCTGGTCCGGCATGCAACGCCGCAACGACGGGCACGGTGGCCAGCGCAGCGAACTGGTCGTCGTCCGCTCCGGATATTTCGGGATAATCTTCAGGAATCAGTGGAATCAGCTTGAGCAACGTCTGGCGTGTAGGTGAGTCGACATATCCATTGTATGCGCCACCCGGCCCAAACAGATTGCGAAATTCGGTTTGATATGCAATACGGTCGAATTCACCATGCGCGGCATAATGTTTCAGCATCAGCAGGCAGATTGCGCCATAACCGGAAGAATCCCCCGCAGCCTTGCCGCCATGTGCAAAGAAACCTTTTGCGTCAGCGTAGTTTTCGGGATCGGGCGTCAAGAAAGCAATATTCTGTTTCTTTTCGATTTGCGCAATGCGCTCGGGATCATAAAGCCAGTGCAGACCGAGCGCGGCGGAATCGGCAACCAGCGCGCCCAGCACAGCTGCGATGTGTGGCCTTAATCTGACAGTTGTATCCATGAATGAGCGTGGGTCGTGTAATGAATCGCCTTGGCCTGGCTTGTATTTAAAACTACGCGAGCCTTATTCTTAGGCTAACTGATTTCAACATCATCCGGGATTCTGCGTGCTTCGTCTTCGAGCATGATGGGTATGCCGTCCTTGATCGCAAAGGCCAGCCGATCGGGCTTGCAAATGAGCTCTTGTTCCTGTTTTTTATACAGCAAGGGGCCTTTGCAAACCGGACATACCAGGATATCGAGTAATTTTGTGTCCATAATTGTTCTGATGTGCTTGTGTTACCGTTTCTAAAATCTGCTCAGTATATCATCGAGCTGATCGAGATTTGAGTAGTGTATGATGATATTGCCCTGACCGTTTTTTCTGGACTTGATCGTTACCTGCGCGCCAAGCCGTTCCGACACCGATTCCTGCAGCGTAAGTACATCGCGGTCGATTTTTCGCGCCTTGCGTGTTTCCGGGTTAATCAGTTGCTGGATTAATTTTTCTGTTTCACGTACAGACAAGCCTTTCAGCACGATCCTGTTGGCGATCTGGATTTGCTGCGCAGGCTCGAGCGCCAGCAAAGCCCTGCCGTGCCCCATGTCGATTTTACCCTGCATCATCAGTTCCTGCACGGGCCCGGCCAGATTGAGCAGGCGCAACAAATTGGTCACTGCGCTGCGCGAGCTGCCCAGCGCTTCAGCCGCCGTCTGATGCGTCATGCCAAACTCATTGATCAAGCGCTGAATGCCCATGGCTTCTTCCAGCGGATTCAAATCCTCGCGCTGAATATTCTCGATGAGCGAAATCGCCAACGCAGTATCATCGGCCACTTCCCGGATGATAACCGGTACCTCGGCCAGACCGGCTAACTGCGCTGCACGCCAGCGACGCTCTCCGGCGATGATTTCATAACGATCCACGCCGATCGCGCGCACCAGGATAGGCTGCATGATGCCCTGCGCTTTAATCGATTCGGCCAGACTCGCCAGAGCCTCCTGACTCATGTTGCTGCGCGGCTGGTAATTTCCGGGTTGCATTGATGCCGTTTCGAGATTCTGCAATCGGTCGCCGGATGCATCTGCATTACCCGATAACAGTGCATCCAATCCTCGCCCCAGGCCTTTCAGTTTCGCCATCTACACTTTCCTTTTACAATCCGAGACCTTTGCACGGCGTCATGAGCGGCACGAGAATAAGGCAAAAATTTGAGAAAAAGCGGAGTTTACACGGGGTAAATGAGCATTTTTCGCAAATTTTTAACGCAATTATCGTGCCGCGTAGTAGCCGTGCAAAGGTCTCAATCCATTCCTGACAATCAAGCATTCAATACTTCCTGCGCAAGCTCCAGATAGGCCTGAGCCCCTTTTGACTGACGGTCATGATAAAGCACGGGGAGACCAAAACCCGGCGCCTCCGCCAGACGCACATTTCTTGGAATAACCGTGCGGTAAACCTTGTCGCCGAAATGCCGCTGCAATTGATCCGACACCTGTTGCGCGAGAATATTGCGCGGATCAAACATGGTGCGCAGCAATCCTTCAATGCGCAGTCTGGGATTAAAATTCGCCCGCACTTTTTTGATGGTATTGACGAGATCGCTCAAACCTTCCAGAGCGTAATATTCGCATTGCATCGGTATCATCACCGCATGCGCGGCACATAACGCATTCAGCGTCAATAAATTGAGCGCTGGCGGACAATCAATAATCACATACTGATATTCATCGATGATTTCAACAAGCGCCGCTTTTAAACGGATTTCACGCTGCGAAAGTGTAACCATTTCGACTTCGGCTCCGGCCAGATCGCGGTTGGCTGGAATCAGATCATATTTACCCTGCAGCTCGCTGATGCGCACTGAATTAATCGACAGTTCACCCAGCAGGACTTGGTAAACCGTCTGCTGAATCACCTGCTTGTTCGCGCCGCTGCCCATGGTTGCATTCGCCTGCGGATCAAGATCGATCAGCAGCACCCGTTTGCCCGCGTTTGCCAGACTGGCCGCCAGATTGACGCTGGTCGTCGTTTTACCTACCCCGCCTTTTTGGTTGGCTATCGCCAGAATTTTTGTCACGCTTGATGCGCCTCCAGCAAATCCGGTTTATCGGGAACAAACATGCGCCGGATAACAATCAGTTCCCGCTTTGCCGAAAGTCCCGGAACTGTTAAAGGTATTTTTTTTTCAATCACATACGGCAAAGCCACTTGATCAAGCTCCTGTTGCGTGCAACTGCTTTTCATCGCGACCCACCGGCTTCGCGCTTCGCTCGGCTTCACCAGGTGCTGTGTCGTTTCTATAAAATCTCCCAAACTGGCATAAGCTCGCGAAATAATCGTATCCGGGCTTTGATCGACAACTGTTGTTTCAATCCGCTTTGCCATAACCACTACATTATCCAGCGCCAATTCGATTTTAACCTGCTGCAAAAATGCAGCTTTTTTCTGATTGCTTTCCGACAATGTAACCCGCCAGTCCGGCCGCGCGATGGCCATCGGTATACCCGGCAACCCTGCCCCAGCGCCCACATCGACAATGCGAGGCCCGTCAATATATTCAACTGCAACCAGACTGTCCAAAATATGCTGATACAGCATATCCTCAACATTCCTGATCGCCGTCAGATTATATTGCCTGTTCCACTTCGCAATCAGCAACAGATACTGAACAATCCTTTCCTGTACGCTTGCATCCGGCTTAATTACAACATGCTGCAAGGCTGACAGGCCTTGCCTGACTGCATCATCAAGACTCATGCACGCTGTTTCTGACCAGCATCCGGAGGGCTGGCGCCACCCAACCCGCGCTTGAGATGAACCAGCAACAGTGAAATAGCCGCGGGTGTAACACCGGATATTCTGCCAGCCTGACCAATGGTTTCAGGTTTATGTTCATTCAGCTTTTGCTGAACCTCGTTGGACAGTCCCTTGACCAGGCGATAATCGATACTAACCGGCAGCAGCGTCGTTTCATGCAGCGACTGACGAAGAATTTCCTCTTGCTGACGTTTGATATAACCCTGATATTTGATCTGAATTTCGACCTGCTCGGCGATCTGCGCATCGACCCATGCATCACCGCCGATCTGCTCGACGCCGCACAACACCATCAGATCCGCATAAGACACATCCGGACGGCGCAGCAGCTCGGTCAACGTATATTCGCGCTCGATGGTTTTCCCAAGCACCTGAATGAGCCGCGCTTCGTCAATTGCATCGGGAAAAATCCGGATACCGTCCAGACGGTTCTGTTCCTGTTCGATGGCCTCACATTTGCGCGCAAAATACGCCCATCGTTCATCGTCAATCAATCCAAGTTTTCTGCCGGTTTCGGTCAAACGCTGATCCGCATTGTCTTCCCGCAGTTGCAGCCGGTATTCCGCGCGGCTGGTAAACATGCGATACGGCTCAGTCACGCCGGAAGTAATCAGATCATCCACCAGCACGCCGATATACGCTTCATTGCGCAGTGGACACCAGCTGTCTTTTTGCCTTACGTATAAGGCCGCATTGATACCTGCCAGCAGACCCTGCGTCGCCGCTTCTTCGTAACCGGTGGTGCCATTGATCTGTCCGGCGAAAAACAAGCCTTGAACGGTTTTAGTTTCCAGCGAGCGTTTCAGATTTCTCGGATCAAAATAGTTGTACTCTATGGCGTAACCTGGACGGGTGATATGCGCATTTTCCAGACCGGCGATCGATTGCACCAGTCTCACCTGGAACTCGAAAGGCAGGCTTGTTGAAATGCCGTTTGGATAAATTTCATGCGTATCCAGCCCTTCCGGCTCAAGAAAAATGGAATGACTCTCCCGCCCGGCAAACCGCACCACCTTGTCTTCGATGGATGGACAATAACGCGGCCCGATGCCTTCTATTTTACCGGTGTACAGCGGCGACTCGGACAATCCTTCAGTGATGATTTCATGCGTTTTCGCATTGGTTTGCGTAATCCAGCAGGATACCTGACGTGGGCGTTTGACGGCATGCCCCATGAAAGACACGACCGGAGTCGGCGCATCGCCCGGCTGTTCTTTCAATTTGCTGTAATCCAAGCTGCGCCCGTCGATTCGGGGCGGCGTGCCGGTTTTAAGCCGTCCGACCGGAAATTGCATCTCATTCAGTCGCTGCGCCAGCGTTATCGACGGTGGATCACCGGCCCGTCCGGCTTTGAAATGGGTTTTGCCGATATGCGCAAGCCCCGCCAGAAAAGTCCCCACCGTCAGCACCACAGCTTCAGCGTAAAATTTGATACCCAGCTGCGTAACCACCCCGGCAACCCGATCCTGCTCAATCAGCAGATCATCCACGGCCTGCTGCACAACCTGAAGATTAACCTGATTTTCGATCCGCTTACGAATCGCCTGACGATACAGAGCGCGATCTGCCTGCGCGCGGGTTGCTCGCACTGCCGGGCCTTTGCTGGAATTCAACACGCGAAACTGAATTCCCGCCTCATCGGTGGCCAGTCCCATCGCGCCGCCAAGCGCATCGATTTCCTTGACAAGATGGCTTTTACCGATACCGCCGATTGACGGATTGCATGACATCTGGCCGATTGTTTCGATATTGTGCGTCAGCAGCAGTGTCCGGCAACCCATGCGCGCCGCAGCAAGCGCCGCCTCCGTGCCTGCATGGCCTCCACCAACAACAATGATGTCATAACTGTTTTGTTTGCGCATACTCAAAACCAAAGCCGTGCAGGCCGTATGACAAAATCACTCTGGCTTGAAAACGATTTCATCAGATGTTTCACGTGAAACATTCGGCTTAAATACTGCTGAAACGCAGACTAATCATCCGATTGAGCACCGAAATATGCATAAGGCTTATGTGGAACAGTGCTCTCTTTAAAATACTTCTGCTGATTCTTATCGAGACTTTTGTCCCACCAGATGCTTCTTGCACTCAGACGTTTTTCCTGAATTTGCGGATTCTTTTCCAGAAACTCGCGCATGAATTTTGTTTGTTCCGATTCGTAACTGTAATCCATAATAATCACTCTATGACTCAAAAAGTCGTAAACAGCCTGTTAATCCAAAAGACGTAACTTTAGCATATTGTTACTGCGCATTCACCTTCGCCGCGCAATATTTCAGTTCTAGTACTTCCGCAGTCTGGCAACAAACTCGCGAAACGGCAAGGGATGCTCTGCCTCGAGCTTTTTCGCATGCTTCTGGATGAACTTCCACGACAATTTACCCGGATTATTTCGAAATGCAAAAACAATCAGATTGCCGCGTATTTCGGCCATCATCGCAATGATATGGCCGTCAAAGCTGTTTTCAATCCGTTGCAGCAGGGTTTTCAATTGACTGTCACGACTCAACAGATTAACCACCAGCATACCATTCCTGTTTAACACCTGTTGCGCACGGTCATAAAAATCCTGACTGCACAGTGACTGCACCTGATCGCCGCCATCAAAGCCATCGACCATAATAATATCGGCGCTAATCGCCTCTGCCGCGATATAACGCGCGCCTTCCGTTTCAACGATAGCAAACCGCGCATCGTCCTGCGGCACATGGAAATACTGCCGCGCCGCCATGATCACCTGTCGGTAGGGTTCTATCACCGTCACACGGGTTTCCGGCAAATAATGATAAACAAACTTGGCCAACGATCCGCCGCCCAGCCCGATCATCAGCACATGCCCTGGGTTTGGATGGAACAGCATAAAGCCCATCATGCACTGCGTATAAACCAGCTCCAATGCATTCGGCGCGGCGATCCGCATCGCGCTTTGCACCATCGATCCACCCAGATGCAATGAACGCACGCCATCCTGTTCGCTGATCATTAATTCAGGCGCATCGGTTGTACCATTAGCAGATCTCATAGCTTGAATTCAAGACTCACTAAACTCTCTCCTTGCCTGACCGGGCAGCCGTATCGATGGGTTATTGCCACTCCCGCAGAAATTCATTAAAAGCGTCTCTAACGATCATTGCAGTAGACGCCATTCCTGATCATGAAAGAAACCTGGGATAAAAGTTAACGGGGAGAGCTCGCACAAATTTTTGGATGACTTGATCCCGCACTCTAACGTGATTCACCGAGCCGGCTCAAACCCCGGATTGTTTCCATAGAGCGCGCACGTTAAACAGACCGAAAGCGGATAACCGCTTTCACGCATACTCTGTTTCGATATCCGCCATCTTCCGCCATCAAGTATAAATTGAATGGGGGCGTTATGGAATTGGCTGCGGTTTATAAACGCGTTAGTGGACTCGATGATGCGCAACCTGTCGTATGACCCACATTTCCAGGCTGCCTGTGCGGCAGCGAACGGACACAAATGATTTTTACAGCAGGGTACGATTTTCTAAGCTGCCTGTGCGGCAGCGAACTGCTCGATCTGTTGACTGTGTACGAAATTAACTTTCTAAGCTGCCTGTGCGGCAGCGAAC
>Ga0268299_1000714_pt1 | contig 87588 bp, 44 predicted proteins | sample NOBtaG_FD_193484 | JGI IMG/M metagenome (GOLD analysis project Ga0268299, IMG submission 193484) | Activated sludge microbial communities from bioreactor in Nijmegen, Gelderland, Netherland - NOB reactor | ecosystem: Engineered > Bioreactor > Aerobic > Activated sludge | place: Netherlands... | reverse complement strand
AGCTGGTTCGGACGCCCATCCCGATCGAAATCCACTTGTCCTCATCCGCCTTGATCATGCCACCAGCAAAGGCACTGGGCACCGTGGATCCCATTCCAGCCACCAGTGCCGCCATGGCCCCAGCAACTACAAATTGTTTCCACCGCCTCACATTATGTCCCTTCATACTGATGCCCTCCCTTGTGAGTAATAAGAAACCACCGCCCACCTATTACCTACTTGCGTAGAAAACCTTGCCCCCTAGGAAGTTGGCGCTGACTATGCCTAAGTCAGCAAAACAAATCAAGAAACTTTTCGTATGTAGCTCAGCTGTGTCGACTATACGTCAGTAGTTCTGCTTGTCCAAACAAATCCCGAAAACCGACAGGTGCGACACGGACACAGTGTTGAACTCCCACCTCAACACATTCTCCATAGTGAAAAACTTTCAGTTCGTTGCACCCAGTTTTGAACCAGTCGACCACGGCACTCACGCTATAGAGTTCCGCCCGGTCTAAAGCAATCCTCATACCTCGTATTGTCAACGTGTGCACACGTCTACGATCCGAGCGCGTCAGAACGCAAAGGCTGTGAGAATTATGCCCGTATTACAGAAAGGATTGAGGCTATAACGTATTGATAAATAAAAACCAGGCAGAGGCTTATCCATCACCATCTGCCTGGTTTTCTCTACGCAGGCCGTCGCGAGTCTATCGGTTCGGCTGAGGCGTGTAACGAAGGTACGGCTTCACTGTCGTGAAGCCTTTAGGAAACAGTTGTTGCGCTTCTGCATCACCTACTGCGGGAGTAATGATGCAATCTTCGCCGTCCTTCCAGTTTGCCGGAGTGGCCACTTTATATTTCGACGTGAGTTGCAAGGAATCGATAACGCGCAAGAGTTCATCGAAGTTCCGTCCACAGGAGGCCGGGTAGGTCAATGTCAGCTTCACCTTCTTATCCGGGCCAATGATGAAGACCGACCGTACGGTCATGTTGTCGATCGCATTCGGGTGAATCATGTCATAGAGCGTCGCGACCTTTTTATCCGGATCCGCAATGATGGGATAGTTCATCGTCGTCTTTTGCGTCTCGTTAATATCGTTGATCCACCCCTTATGCGAATCCATCGGATCCACACTCACGGCAATCACCTTCACCCCTCGTTTCTTGAATTCCGGAGAGATCTTGGCGACCATGCCTAACTCTGTCGTACAGACCGGAGTGTAATCCTTGGGATGGGAAAATAGAATGCCCCACCCGTTCCCCAACCATTCGTGAAAATTAATCGTCCCCTCTGTCGTCTCCGCCGTAAAATTGGGCGCGTCATCGCCCAGTCGAATCGCCATATGACACCTCCTTAAAATCGTATCGGCATGAAACTGATCCTCACTCGACCATGTGTCGTTACCATACTGTGTCGCAACAGCCGAGTTCAAGGGGCTGAGAGAGGGAACGAACACCCTTCTCAACTGCGACTGACCCGCATACGGCATCAGACCCGGCTTCATACTCAAGTTCCGTGAATCCCAACCGATATGACTCCTGAGTACCCCAGATGGAGTAGGACCATGGACTCGGACTCCTCTCGTACAAAGCTCCGTATTTCCAAAGACCCGATGTACTTGCTGCTCCGCGAAGGGTGCATCAAGGAATTCAATGCCAAGAAAGCCGCTGGGGACAAATGCGATCTCCGAGGGTGTGATCTACGCGGGCTTGATCTTCGGGGGCTTGATGCCGATGGACTGGACTTCAGCGATTGCTATTTCCGACAATCCGATCTGCGAGGTGTGGACTTAAGCAAGGCCAACCTAGACGGAGCCAGCATCAATGCATGTAAGATTTCAGGAGTCCTCTTTCCGGCAGCACTCAGTGCCTCAGAAATTGAGCTTTCTCTCCTCCATGGTACGCGCATGCGATACAGCCCGAAGTAACGGGATGAGCTCGATGCAGTGAAGCGTATCTTGCAAAAATGTTTCTCCGCATCGGAATGAAATACGAACGGCGCTTCACAAAGAACGCACCGTTAAGAACCGGCGGCGAGTGCCAATTGAGTGCGCACCCTCTCATGGCCGGACTCCGCAACTCCTGAATCCAGGAGAACGACCCGTTGGTCGGTCAACCTCCCACTTTCCAGCAGCAGGTCGCGAACCGCCTCCGCACGTTGTCGAGCCAACGCCTCTAACTCAGCATCAGAAATTACGATAGCTGCGGCCACTTGTTGTTTCATCTCTTCTATGGTCGGCTGGGTAGACTCCGTCGTGGTGGAATCGGGTGAAGGAAGTTTGGCATACAATTTTTCTATCAGTCGTTGTTCCTCCCGAGGGGAGAGCGTATCACCTGTCGCACCACGAGACTTTCCGCTCATTTCTAAAAGTTGCTCATGGAGCTTCCTCGCCTGAAGAACCGCCCGATCCAGCGTCGTATCGAACGTTCCTTTCACGTCCAATCGAAGTCCGGCTCGCTCATCGAGCGCCGTCTCCAAGGCCTCAAGCTTCTTCATATCCTCGTCGGTCAACGATGCGCTGCCTGGTTGGAACTCGATGAACTGCAGGCCTTCTTCATCCTCCCCCCCACCTGGCACCAACTTGCCCATTAATGAAAACGGCGACGCAACCACTTTGGTCAGGAGATTGAGTAACGTCGAGATCACGACCTTGCCGTACTTGAAGTCCGGGTCGTTGAGGTTCCCGCGAATCGGCATATCGATCTCAATCTGACCCTTGCGATCCTTCAGCAGTCCTACAACCAGCGGGACGGGTAACGAGGTAGCGTCAGGGCTATTGGTCTTCTCCCCAAACGTGAGTTGATCGACATGGACCAGATTCTCGGCCTCTAATATTTTTTGTGACACCTTGTACTTCAGGTCGAGCGACAACTTCCCTTTTGACAACCCGTACCCCACGTACTTACCGCTGTACGGGCCACCCGGTCTCAGATCCATACCAGCCAGCGTGATGACCAAATCCGTGAAGGCGTCCTCGCTCAACGGGTTGATCTTTCCGACGATCTTGAACGGCGCAGTTCGTCCGACTTTTCCAGCCAGATTGACGTCGGCTTTCTTAAGCTGCTTGGAGGACAGTCCTTTAATGGTCCCGCCGAAATCGGTGAGACCGGTCTTGACCTTTGGTTCAATCGACTGATCCTCGAACGTCGCGGCCAACTTCACCAGCTTGACCTGATCAATCGTGACGGGCACAGGCTCCGCCGGCTTGGATTGCGGCTTGTCACCTCCGGGCTCCTTCTGAGGCGGCGCGTGATCAGTCGACGGAGACGAGGCAGCGAGCCGCGAGAGATTCAGTGTCCCGTCGCTCCCAATGACAATCTGTGCGCTTGGTTCTTGCCAGATGATTTCTGCAATCTTCACTGCCGTCGGCTCGACGTCCAGTGCGATACGATTGATGTTCAACGCCTTCCACGCCACGGCATCGGTAAGAACGTTTTTCTCCGCGATCGCCAGCTGACTCACCCCAAGATTCCCCTGAAACTGCACCATGGGCGCGTTCGCATGTTCCTTGGCAAAATGCACCACCCCATCAAGATCAATCACACCGTCCCGCACTTCGGCGGTAAGGAACTGATCGAGATAGGGTTGAAAGGGACGGATTTCGATGTGCTCCAATTTAAGATTTGCGTCAGCCTTCAACGGTTCGACCGTCACCGTTCCTTTCACCCCGATCGCCCCGGTCTCATTCAGTTTCAGCGACAGATCGACCGGCAGCGGTTTCTTGAACGGAATCTGCACATCCTTCACGGTCAGATTCATCGCGTCGACATCGACGTGAGCAGGCTTGGGGAGCGTCCGGTCCTCATACGACGCGCTGTAGTTTTTCAGTCCGATTTCACCGATCGTCACCGCCCAAGGTTTGGCGGGTTTTTCTTGTTTGACCTTCTCAGGCGACGGTGGCTCTGTGGCTTCTTTTCTACCCACGGGCGTAAATAGAGTTTGATAATTCACCACGCCGTTTGGGGCCATCCAGGCATCGAACCGGGCATCGGCTGAATGCACCTTGGCAACCTCGATGGTCTGTTGTTGCAGATCCAGTTGAATCCCCTCCACGTTGAACACCGGCACGGTCACCACCGGGTCAATGCCGCCCCGCTCCACAATGGTCAAATCATCAATCGAAACCTTTCCACTCTTCACCGTCGCCTGGGGAGTCTGGCCGCGAAGATCGAAATGGTACGAAGCGGAGAGACCGAGTACACCCTGATTGACATCGAACTGAAACTGCTCCTGCACGGCTTGATACAATAGCTTGAGCCTGATCCCCGATACATTCAGCTGACCATCGGATTCCACCGGCTGTAGAAAGATATTCCCTTCCCAAGAAATCTTGCCATTTTTTCCGATCTCCGCCGTAAAGGCATGGGCGTTCTCACTTCCCTCGACTTGAACCGTACTGAAGTTTCGTAGCACGATCCCAAATGGCACGACGTCGATAACCACTGGCCTCGACTTCGAGTCATCTCGATACTCGATAATGCCCTTTCCGATATCCAAAAGATCAATCTGCACCGGCATCAACTTCTTGGGTTCACCGGCCGGTTGAGGAGATGGTTGGGCCTTCTCATTCTCGGGTGGAACCAGTGACATCAGATTCAGCTTGCCATCCGAATTGACCTTGACAGCTACAAACGGCATCGTAAGATGAATCTCATCGAACTCCACCTTCTGCAAGAACAGTGAGGCTGCACTCACATTCACGAACAATTCCTCGAATCCGAGCATCGGCGTCTCGTTCTGCTCCTGCACTTCCAACCCATTGAGACGGACCGACAGCGCAAACGGATTGAACGCCGCGTCGCGCAGCAGAATTGGATGCTTGATTTGCTCGGAGACGGTGGGGACAACGTATGACTTGATAATGGAGGGAACCAGCACGAATCCGAAGAGAGTATACAGCGCAATGAAACCAGCTAACGTGCCGAGGACCACACGTGGACGAAGCAGCCGACGCATACTTGACCGATTCCTTGGTAAGTGGAAGTGAGAGTAAAACTATAGGGGACTAGCCCTTCGAATGTCTACTAGTGAAACACCTTCTTTAGTCTGGTAACTATGTAGGGAGTTCAACTCGCTGGCGGTGTGCCGATGGAGTGGACATCCTGACAAGCGATATGAGGAAGATTTAGGCTAAACGAACTGAACGTACCCCCTAGAGATACAGCGTGGCCCACCAGAGAGAACTGAGCTCCGAATCCTGTACGCGTGAGCAAAGAAGTCCACAGTGCGCGGTGTGTATCCTCGTAGTACAACCACGATGCAGCAAGAAACCGTTACCGGTATGAGCAAGCTCTGTATGGTGCGCCCGGCTGGAATCGAACCAGCGACCCTCAGCTTAGAAGGCTGATGCTCTATCCGACTGAGCTACGGGCGCGTTCCAATTTTTCAACTACTTGGACGAGTGACCCTCAACGGCCATGTCGCTTGGTGTTATTAGGGTGTTAACGTCAAGGTACTTTTGCACCTTCACAGCAGCATCCGTCAAGTCTTTCTCTTCGATTGAATTGTATCGCTTCCACATCTTCTCTGACTTGTGACCAACAATCTTCATTGCGGTTGCAGTATCCACACCTGCACGTCGTAGGTTTGTCGATGCACAATGACGGAGATCATGGAACCGAAAGTCAGTGATTCCGGCATCTCTCAACGCGGTCCTGAAGGATCGGCTGATACGTTGAAGCGGTCGGCCCTTGTAGGTGAACACGTGGTTGTTGGTCAGACGGCGAATTTTGGCCAAGCGTTGGAGAGTCGATCGAACGTCTGCGGTCATGGGAATACGCCTCCCGGTTTTGGTCTTCGTGTCTTGACTTCGAAGGGTAATGAATCCCCGACGGAGATCAACACGGTCCCACGTCAGAGACACAATCTCCCCGAACCGTTGGCCGAGTTGATAGGCGGTCAAGAGCACCGGGCGGAGGTGTGGCTTTGCGGAGTGATGTAACCGGCTCCATTCGTCCTCGGTCAAAACTCGGTCCCGCTCGTTCTGTGGATTGGGTATGGTTACCTGTGAAGCAGGGTTAGCCTGGAGCAGTCCCCGCTTGATCGCCACGTTCAAGCAATGCTTTAGGGCGATGTGATCATGGTTGATGGTCTGAATGCTGGCCCTTTTGCCGTTTGGCTTCGTTCTTTGGCTGCGGAAGGCCTCTATGTCTTCCGGTCGGATCTCAGAGAGGATCCGATGACCGAAGAAGGGTATGAGATGGCTGTTGATGCTATGGGATCGGCCCACGAACGAACGGAGGCCCTTGACGGTTTCCAGCTCCAGGTACGCCTTCGCCCATTCTTTGAAGAGAATCGGCTTGGCTTGTTCGGTCTTCTCGTGGCCGAGGAGTAGTCGTGTCCTGATGGTGGCTTCCATCTCCTTGGCAACAGTCTTATTGAGACACCCCACCTTCCAGCGTTTCCAACGGGCACCGGGTACACCACTCGCAAGAGTCAATGATTTTCCGTCCGCACTTTCGATCACCGGAAATTCCACATAGTAACTATCGCGCCGCTTAGTGAGTCCCATGGCTATCTCTCCGTGGTGTGATCGTGTGTTGATCGATCCAGGCGTCCAGCTGAGCCTGCTTGAACTTCACCAGCCGCCCGATTTTGACATACCCAAGTTTTCTGGCGGAGACCCATCCGTACAGAGTCAATTTGGATATGCCTAAATACTTCGCGGCCTCATCCATTGTCAAAAGGTTATTCATAGCGCTTTGGGTAAGCCTTTCCTTCATGGACTACCAATGAGGTCGAGTGCGCTGACCGACCCTCTGCACACCTCTCGCGAGTGGCACTTATGAGAGGGTTCAGAATTATTCACCATACCGAAAAGGTAGGGGGCCGCAGAAAGGAAAGGACTTCTCCAAAGTGACCGTCACGGTCCATACTCATTGACTACTGACTACCCCTGAGCGCGAAACATCTGCAGAATCTATAGAAGAAGGCACCGTAGCAGTGCACTCCGATGACAAGCACGTGATGCAAGATTGTCAGTTACCGAGAAGGGAAACTTATGAGGACGAGATGATAACAAGAACACTGCCCGACGAGCTCATGGATGAAATTCGCACGCAAGAGGGAGCGTACCCGGTGACGGTTGGCGTCCATGACGTTCCGTTCACGAAATGTGACTGGACCACTGCGAAAGTGCTCGTGGTCCTGTCCTTCTCACTCTCAGAAACGGGCCGGGAGATCGTATCGAATGTTGGCTCAGATGTCTAGATCAAGATAAAGTCTGTGATAGAACATCTTCACCAGTCGGCAGGCTCTTACGACAGGCTGGATGTACAATTTACTCTGCAAGTGAACACTACGGCCTCGGTCAGCGTCGATGTGAACATACATAAAGTTTTTGCAACTCTGCCAACGCAAGTGTCACAACAGCTCACCTACCTCACAGAGGAAATCTTATCAGGCCGCCTGCAAGGTTCTTCGGTAACCCTTCTGCTTTGAAAGAATGGCATTGAGAAAGAAAGCTTTTCTGCGCCCTTCACGGTTCTGCCGTCCCCATGCCACTTGAAATGTCCGAAGAACCCGCGGAGACGTGATCGTCGCCTCTTTCCATTTCAGCTTGTCCTGAGGACATAAACTGGATTTCTCAGACCTAAAACTAGGGATCCATTACAAGACAAAGACTTACAATAGCCGACCAGGTATTGCACAGCACCAAAATGTGAAACGAGAAAACCAGCGTTTGACCAAGCATACGAAATCAACGGTACTCAGTTAGAGAAAGTTCCGAGGGTTCTTCTGCGTGACACTCCCAGAAGCTCCAAGAATAGTCCATGGAGATCACTTGATACTCGGTTCGTTTGATGAACCCCGCGTATTCCTCGAGCATCAATTCCTCAACCGGGCACGAATATGCAATGAGGACACGATGTCCGCTGGCCGCTTGGAAGCGACGCAGATTCTCAGCGACGTGCTTGAATACTGGCCCGAGAAATGGCCGGTACATGTAAATGAGAAGGTTCGTGTTTGGAAACACGAAATCCTCCGCATTGACACAACATACCCGGATATTTCTGCAGAGCAGCTGTTGCGTTCCATCGGACAAATACCGCTCCACGTTGGTTTCCGCCACATCACAATGCAATGGAGACAACTCCACCCCGATCACTTCTTTAAAGGGGAGTTGAGCCGCCACAATCAAGGTGCGACCTTTCCCACAGCCCAGGTCCACAAACGAATACTCATTGAGATCGAGCCCCTTCGTCGTGTTGTTCAAAATATGCCGGATGACAACCTCTCTCGTTGGAACATAGCCCACCGCCAGGCTCCGGGCCGTCTCATCTGCAATGCCTGCATCGGACGACTCCGTGACACCGGACGTCATGACCCCATATTTTCTATCGAAGTCATCGTGAGGTTTTTGGCTCAAGAGATACAGAATAATCTCCTTGAGAGTCTCCCAGAATCCGAAGACTCGATACGTATTCATCACGATCTTGAACTTGCCCCCGGTGTCAGGGTTGTACTGCATATGACTCCTCCTCTGTGCGACCGCCTCGTAGCATGGTCAGAATTTCACTGATGCGCTGATGAACCTGAATGCTCCGCACCACATCCGCATGCTCGCCGTGAACCGTTTCGGTCACCGCGATTCCTTTTGTACACACACTCCAATCAACCGGAGCTTTCCCGTGCTTCCGAAGAGTCGCACTGGTCCACCAGGCATGAATCGGCGCCTGAATGGGATCCTGTACGGCCGCGCGAAGCATTCCGGCCGTTTCGCGGTCCAGCGCATAGGCGACTTTCAAGGCGGCGATGGACGCCTCCGACTCCTCGCGGGACAGTAGCTTTCGGTCCTGAGCCCATCGAATCCCGTATTCCACCCGATCCTCATCGCCCAACCGCTTCAGGGCATCGCTGAGTGCCTGCCGCTCGATGTCAGGCACAGCTATGAAGGCCTCCCTACGGTCTCCTTGGATATAATGAAGCAGTTCATCCTCGACCGAATCTGTAGAATCCGACATGGTTTGGAATTGCGTGTCCAGAATGCCGAGGAAGTCGACCGATTGTCCTTGTCGTTCAAGCTGTTGCGCGACAGCCAGAGCGATGGCTCCCCCATTAGACCATCCGAGCAAGAGATACGGCCCGTCTTTCTGCCTGTCTCGAATGATCACGGCATAGCGTGCGGCGATCAGATCCATCGACAGACGATTCCAGGGTTCTGAGAAGATCCAGCTCAACGGCAATCCATACACAGGCCGCTCCTGGCCCAGCGCATAGGCAACCGATTGATACGCCGCGACGTGCGTCCCGGTCGGATCAAAACAGAAGAGTGGCGCCTGTCCACGGCCCGCTTGAAGCACCACGAGCGAAGAAGACTCCGTTTCGTCTTGATTCACAATCCGTTTTGCCAGGCTTTCGACCGTCGGAGCCTGGAAGAGATCGAGCAGCGCAATTGGCTTTCCGATCATCCGTTGGATCCGTGAAATCAATTGCGCCGCCAACAGCGAATGCCCCCCCAAATCAAAAAAGTTGTCGTGAACGCCCACGTGTGGCAAGCCGAGCACCTCAGCCCACTCGCGCGCAACCGTCGCTTCTATCTCCGTGCGGGGCGCCACGAACGTCCGGTGCGGATCCCGTCCGGTCGGTTCAGGCAATGCGCGGCGATCAAGCTTCCCGTTGGCATTGCGGGGCAACGACTCCAAGACAACGACGTGGGGCACCATATAGTCAGGCAACCGCTCTCCCAGGAAGCCGCGCAGAGCGTCACCTGAAGCACAGCCTGACACATAGGCGATCAGCCGTTTATCGCCCCTGTCGTCTTCTTTGGCCACGACCACGGCCTCGTGCACCTCCGGATGCTCGAGCAACTGTGATTCAATCTCTCCTAGCTCAATCCTGAAACCGCGAACCTTGACCTGATGATCCATACGGCCGAGAAACTGAATGTCTCCATTCGGTAAGTACTTGGCCGTATCGCCTGTTCGATACAGGCGAGCGCCTGGTTCGCAGGCGAACGGATGGGGAATGAAGACCTCCGCCGTCTTGGCCGGATCGCGCAAATACCCTCGTCCGACACCGACCCCGGCCACGCACAATTCTCCCACGACTCCGATCGGCAGAGGCTTCAAAGACGGAGAGAGCACGTAGAGTTCCATGTTAGGCACCGGCCTGCCGACCGGCATGGAGGTCACATGCTCCTCCGGGATCTGCGTGACAGGATGCAACGCCACATCGTCCGCACATTCCGCCGGCCCATAGGCGTTGATCAAAGGAACTGATGGGTACCGGGCAAGCCAACGCCGGCAGAGCGATGCAGGCAGCGCTTCTCCGGTCGGTAATACCATCCGCAGCCGTGCAAGCGCCGGTTCGCTCTCGCCGCTGTTGGCCGCCATATCGAGCATGCCCTGTAGCATCGCCGGCACTGTCTCGATGATCGTGACGCCCGCCGCCTCCGCATGATGAAGCAGCCGTCCCGGGTCATGCGCGATGTCGTCGGGAACGATGCAGACCCGTCCACCGCACAACAGAGGAGCCAGAAACTGCCAGACGGAAATATCGAAACACTGAGATGCAGTTTGGGCGATCACATCTTCGTCGGTGAGGCGGAGCGTGCTTACTTTTCCCCAGAGGTGATTGAGCATCCCACGATGTTCGACGATCGCGCCCTTAGGAGCCCCGGTGGAGCCGGATGTATAGATCACATAGGCGGCGTCCCCTGGATGAACAGATGTGAAATGATTCATATCGTCGTTCATCGATGACTGAAGCTCTTCCATCGTGAGAAGAGTCGGCGGCTCCTGCTCCGACCGACCTTCCCTCAGCGGCATCACGCGTTGCCGATAGGTCCCCGTCGTCAACAACACACGCGGTAGGCTTTCAGCGAGCATATGTGCTAGTCGTTGATCCGGATGCCCTGCATCGAGCGGTAGGTAGAGACCGCCTGCCTTGAAAATCCCCAGAAGCATCGCAAGATAGTCGAGGTCTCGGTCACCCAAGAGCGCCACGACTGTTTCCGGCTCCACGCCTTTGAGACGCAATGCGTGGGCGACTCGGTTCGCACGACGATTCAACTCCTGATAGGTCACCCGGCGATTCATGCAGACAGCTGCCACGCGATCCGGCGTCGCCGATACCTGCGCTTCGAACAACTGGGGAAATGATCGGTCCGGAACAGATAAGCGGGATCCCCTGTTCCAATCGTTCAACAAGAGCTGCTCTGCTCCGTCGGTCAACAGGCGTAACTCGTCGATCGTCGCATCTGGCCGCGCTGTCATATCGTGCAGAATCAGTTCATAGTGGTGAAGCATCCGGCTCATACTGTCGGAGGAAAACAGATCGGTATTGTATTCCATCGACGCCGTCAGCCCGCCCTCCGTTTCGCACAGAGTCATCGTCAAATCGAACTTGGCCGTCAGCGGCTCTATGTCTATAGTCGTGACGTGGAGTCCCGGAACGGCCAACTCGGAGGTGGGAGCGTTTTGCAGCTCGAACATGACCTGGAAGATCGGCGAGTAGCTGACGTCTCGCACCGGTTGGAGGATTTCAACAAGTTTCTCAAAGGGCACGTCCTGGTGCGTGTAAGCCCCGAGACAAACCTGTCGAACGAGCGCCAGGAGTTCCCGGACCGTCTGAGTGGCCGACAGGTCGGCCCTCAACGCCAACGTATTCACGAAGAAACCGATGAGTCCTTCGATTTCGCTGCGGGTACGGTTGGCAATGGGAGAGCCGACAATAAGGTCCGTCCGCCCCGTATACCTGAACAGCAACGCATAGAAACCGGCCAGTAGGACCATGAACAGCGTGGTACCCTCCCGCCGGCTGAGCTCCGTGATCGCTGCGCAAAGTTCGGTAGACAAGCTGATGGTCAGGGACGCACCATGCGAAGTCTGAACAGGAGGCCGCGGGCGTTCCATCGGAAGGGCTAACGGCTCGAGCGCACCAGCCAGGCGGTCCTTCCAATAGTCGAGTTGTCGCTCCAAGTGCGACCCCGACAGCCATTGTCGCTGCCAGACCGCGAAATCCGCATATTGAACCGGTAGTTCCGGTAGTGACGCCGGCCTGCCTTGGACCTGAGCCACGTAGAGTTCGGTCATTTCCCGAACCAGAATATGAGAGGACCACGCATCGGACACGATATGGTGCATCGTCAGCAGAAGAACATGTTCTTCCACGCCAAGCCTCAGCAGCGTGACACGCAACATGGGACCGTAGGCCAGCTCGAACGGACGTTGCGCTTCGGCCGTCGCAAGCCGCAACAAAACCGCATCCCGTTCCGATCCACTCACATGTTCGAGCGAGACGATGGGTATGGTGAACGCCGATGGCGGCGTCACGACTTGCACCGGTTGTCCCTCTGCCCGGGACACTGTAGTCCGCAGCGTCTCGTGCCGCCGAACGAGCTCGTTGACGCTCCATTGAAGAGCCTTGACATCGAGTGTCCCCGACAATCGGAGCGCGATCGGAATATTGTAGGAGGCCCCGTCCGGTTCCAGTTGCGTCAGGACCCACAGACGCTGCTGAGCAAAAGAGAGCGGAACCGGCCCGCCACGGTCCACTCGCACCATCGGCGGTGCAACCGGATCTCCGGTCTGAAGACGTCTCGACTCTATGGCTTCCGCGAGTTGGGTCACCGTCGTCGCTTCGAAGAGTGTTCGCAACGGCAGTTCCACACAAAAGACAGAGCGCACACGCGCCATTACCTGCGTCGCCAGCAGCGAATGTCCACCCAGATCGAAGAAATTGTCGTGAACACCGATGTGGTCCCGCTTCAAAATCGTCGCCCAGATGCCCGAGAGCATTTCCTCCATCGGATTACGGGGTGCGACATACCGGCGGCTTGATGCTAGATAGGCCTCGGGGTCCGGCAGAAGCGTCCGATCAACCTTTCCGTTCTGATTCAGTGGCAATCCGGGGAGGCAAACCATCGTTGCAGGAATCATATAGCCCGGCAAACGCTCCTTGAGAAACTCCCGCCATCCCACTGGTTCTCCCTCGGAATCACGGGGCACAATGTATGCAGCCAGATACTTCTCTCCGGCTTGGTTCTCACGCGCCGTCACGACTGCTTGTTCGATCCCTGGGTGTTCGGTCAGCCGCGCCTCGATCTCGCCCAATTCAACCCGATACCCCCTGAGTTTGATCTGGAAATCGGTTCGCCCAAGAAACTCAACCGTCCCATCCGGTAGGATGCGTGCCAGATCACCGGTTCTGTAAAGGCGGCTTCCTGCCTCAGCCCCCAGAGGGTGTGGGATGAATCGCTGAGCGGTAAGATCTGGCCGTCCAAGGTATCCCCGAGCCAGCCCTGCACCTCCCAGATAGAGTTCGCCCGGCACACCCATCGGCACCAGATCAAATCGTTCGTCCAGAATATACGCCTCCGCATTGTCGATCGGCCGACCGATCGGCACGGTTGCTGAGAATCGTTCCCCCTCATGCTCTGCCTCGACTGGAAATGTCAGACAGCCGATCGTGGTCTCCGTCGGGCCGTAGTGATTGAGTAATCGGCAATGACAGGCCGCCGTCACTTGGTCGGCCAGCGCATGGGACAACACATCTCCGCCCATCACGAGCAGCCGTCTGGGCAATACTTCGAGACGTTCCGATGTGGCGAGCAGCGCCTGGAAATGAGCCGGCACAATTTTCAGCACGTCGATCGGATGCCGAGCACAATAGTCCATGAACTTCCGACCGTCCGTGGCTGTATCATATCCGACCACGTGCAGACAGCCGCCGGACACGAGCGACGCGAAGATCACGGTATTGCCGAGGTCGGCTCCGAGTGTGGACACGGTGGCAAAACTCAGACCTGGTTCCGCTTTCACCGCTCGCCGGATAAAGTTGGAATAGTTGAGCACGCCGAGATGGGTCACGGCGACGCCTTTCGGCACACCGGTGGATCCCGACGTATACATCACATAGGCCAACTCCATGGGGTGTATGGATCGATCCAGATTCCCGGACGGCTCATCTGCGAAGGACCAGTCGTGGAGATCGAGAAAGCGAGTCGGGATACCGGTGGGAGGCAGCTGCGGCAGCCACTTCTCCTGCGTCAGAACCACGCTGATTTTTGACTGTGCAATCTCAAAGCCCAGCCGTGCCTGAGCGTTCTCCGGATCAAGCGGTACATAGGCAGCGCCGGCTTTCAGCACGCCCAGCAATCCGACCACCATCTCCACCGAACGCTCGACGCACAGTCCTACCAGAGCGCCTCGTCCGATTTGCATGCGAGTAAGCCCATGCGCGACCTGATTGGCTCTGGCATTGAGTTCGGCATACGTCAGGCGGCAATCAGCACAGATAACAGCGACCGCATCCGGCCGCATATCGGCTTGTCGTTCGAATAGAGCCACGAGAGATTGCCCGGCCGGAAGCGGCTGCTCGGGACCGTGGCCTGTTTGCAATAGGTGAAGTCGTTGCGATTCGCTAAGCAGGGGCAGCAGCCCGACATGGGTTTCCGGCTTCGACACCGCGACGGAGAGCAGAGCCGTCAACGCTTCGCGCAAGATCGGAAGGGCTGCCCCGTAAATTCTTCCCACATCCGTCTGCAGGCTCAACTGAATCGACTTGCCCCGCTTCACACAGGTCAAGGTCAGTTTCAGCGGCTCAAGCGAGACGGACGAAGACTCGAACGCAAAGGTGACGCCTCCGGTGGACGTAAGCGGGGCCATCGAGCGGTACTCAAATCCTACCAATTCCGTCGAGGCAAAACCGGTTTGCTCCGGCTTATCGTCCCACAGGAAGTACTCTTGCCACTCACGGAGTCGCGCCTGTTCGGCCGCCACCGATGCAATCAGGTCCTGAAACGTGTCATCCGGATCGACTTGGCATCGCAGGGGAATCCATTTCGCGAAGAGCCCCATGCCGGAGGCCAGCTCTTCGTACGTCCTGCCGTCGCTGTACAAAGCCAGCTGATATTCCCGACGCCCGCCGAGGCGGCTGAGCACCACTTGCCAGGCAGCCAACAGGAATGATTCAAACGAGATGTTCCGCCGTTCTGACAACGCCGTTAATGCCGCGACCAACTGTGGGCGAAGATCCCAGACAAGTACCTCCTTCGACCACGCGGAAGTCTCCGCCCCTACGCGCTCAAAGGGCACGATAATGGTACCCACATCGTTCACGCGGTCCTGCCAGAACCGGCGGCTCTTGGCGGCATCGTTCCCTGCCAGCAGCTCGTTCTGCCATTCCGCAAATTGCGCGTATTGAACCGGTTCCTCGCCGGCCTCGTGGCGTGCAACGACCCCGTACTCTGACGCAATTTCCATCGCCAAGTTCTGGAGCGTCCGGGCATCCGCGCATAGCGCCGGCAGGCTCAGCACAAGCCGATGTTGACGATCGGATAGTCGGCACAACGTGCAGCGGATCAGCGGACCGTGTTCCCAATCGATCGCTTGCTGGCGGTGCCACTCCAGCACTTCGTCCAGCCCTGCAGCGACATCAGACTCTCGCAACTCAATGACCGCCCACTCGGGTCTGCACTCATCGGCGATTACCTGTAACGGCACCTTGACGCCCGGTTCTCGACAAAACAGCGTCCGCAGCGCCTCATGCTTCGCTACCACCACGTCCACAACCCGTTCGAGACGAACGATGTCGAGCATGCCCTCGACCAACAATACGCCCTGCACATGGGCTGTTCCCATTGTTTGTTGCAGCGCCCACAAACGCCTTTGTTGCGGAGAAAGCCGAAACCCTTGTCTATCAATACTCGCTTGCATGGCGTTTCTACACGCTTAGCGCGTGCACCTCCTGCTGATCGATCATCTCTCCCATCGCCACGACGATCTTCCTGGGTCCGACGAAGGGTAACCGCGCGTGGGCAACCAACATATTGTCCAGCATAAGCAGGTCCCCATTTTGCCAAGGAAAGCGTACAGACATCTCCTCATAAAGCGCTCCGATTTCCGCTGCCGTGTCGTCATCAATCGACGAACCATCACCGAAGTAGACGTTGCGCGGTACCCGTTCGATGCCGAGCACATCAACCAGTGAATTCCGAACCGCCGGCTCCAAATACGAGATATGGTGCAATTGAATCTGATTGAAGAACACCCAGTCGCCGGTTTTCGGGTGTTTGACGATCGCAGGGCAGACCTGCCTGGTCCGCAGTCCCCCGTCGGACGTCCAATCCCATGCAACACCGTGCTGCCGACAGGTCTGTTCCACGACTGCCCTGTCCTCGGTATGGAAGAAATCCTGCCAGCTCACATCGAATCCCGGCGTAAAATTCCTCACGTACATCAATGCTCGCTTCTCAAACTTTTCCCGCAACTCCGGCCGCAGCCTTTCGCACATTTTCCGGCAGTCCACGATGGGCGTCTCCCCGCCCTCTTGCGACGCCTGCACGCAGAAAAACGATTGTTTCAACGGCCAGCGTTGCAGATGTGAGCTTTCGTTGTGAAAAAGAATGGCCCTGTCGGCCGGATAGGGTGTGGAGCCGTACAGATGACGCCCGGCTTTTTCGCGCGGCAGATCCCCGTAGTCGCCGAACAACGAGGGGCATAGTGCTTGAGCGACTTGTTCGAAATCTTCAGCTCCTTTCAGCGGGAACCCGCGGAACAAGATGGCTCCATGCGCGAACAAGTCCTGTTCGACCTTCGCCCGGTTGTTTTCCCCCCATGCAGCCAGATCCACGTCCTCGACCGCAGGCTGCAAGACAAGCGGCAGAAGCTGATCCGGGGCGAGATACCCCCGTTCAACCAGTGGCCGCTGCGAGAGAGACACCGCCTTCGGTTGAATGCTCTTGAACCGCTTGAACTTGTTTTCTGCTCGTTGTGTGGATTCGATCATGGCGGACTCCTTTTCCGTATGAGACAGGATCTCGATCGCGGACAGCCTGGCTTCCGGATGGGCGACGATGCTCCCGAGCAGCGTCACGAACCGCTCCGACAGAGCCGTTATCGTGGATGCATCAAAGAGATCTGTGCTGTATTTCCACAAACCGGTCAGGCCGTCTTCCGCATCTTCCATGAACAGTCCGAGGTCGAACCGTGCGACCTCGCTCTCGAACTCAAGCGCGGCCACGTCCAGCCCCGGCAGCTCCATGGAGGGCGGCGGCACGTTTTGCAGCACGAGGAGCGTTTGAACCAGCGGATTTCCTCCTAGATCGCGCTTGAGTTTCAAGGTCTCCACAATCTTCTCGAACGGTAGGTCTTGATGCGCATAGGCCTCCAGGGCCGTCCGCCGTACCTGTCCCAGGAGATCGAGGAAAGTGGGGTTTCCGGAGAGATCGCTGCGAAGGGGCAGTAGATTGACAAAAAATCCTATAAGGTGTTCGGTCTCTTCACGATTGCGGTTGGCAACGTCGGTGCCGATCAGAATATCCATCTGCCCCGTCGTGCGGAACAGGAGAACGTTGAACGCAGCCAGAAGGCTCATGAACAAGGTCACGCCCTCTTTCCGGCTCAGTGCACGCAGCCGGTCCGCACACTCAGTAGGCACAGTGAAGAGGTGGCGTGCACCTCGAAACGTTTGTACCGTGGGACGCGGCCGGTCCGCCGGCAATTTCAAAACCGGTGGGTTGACGCCTAACCGCTGTTTCCAGTAGGCGAGATGCGTGTCCAACATCGGTCCCTGCAGCCACTGCCGTTGCCAATGGGCAAAATCCGCATACTGCACCGGCAACGGTGCCAGCGCATCGGCGGCATCGGCAGACCGCCCTACACGGGCTTGATAGAAGATCCCGACTTCGTTGGCCAAGAGCGTCATCGACCAGGCGTCTGCGGCGATATGATGGAGCGTGACGAGCAGGACATGTTCCTGCTCACCCAAGCGCAGCAGTCGGGCGCGAATAGGCCGGTCTCGATCCAATCGAAATGGACGGCGAACTTCTACTGAAGCAGCTTCCCGCACAGCTTCATACCTTCGGTCTCCAGGCACCCCAGTCAGGTCATCCAGAGGCAAGGCGAACTCTCCTACCGAGCCAATGGCTTGCACCGGTTCGCCGTCGCTCTCGTGGAACGTCGTCCTCAGCGTTTCATGTCTGGCGATCACTTGCTCGAAACTGTGCAACAAAGCGGCAGGATCGAGCGCACCGGATAGACGTAAGGCGAACGGTAGATTGTACGACCACCCTTCCGGCTCCATTTGCGACAGGAACCACAAGCGTTGCTGGGCAAACGACAACGCCAGCGGTCTGCATCGCTCGGCCGGCGCAATCGGCACCGTCGACGCCTCGTCCCCATCGGAACGAGCTTGCTCGATGACCGCCCCGAGCGCCTCAACCGTCGGGGCCTCGAAGAGGCTTCGAAGCGGCAGCTCGATCTGGAATGAGGTCCGAATTCTGGACACGACCTGCGTCGCGAGGAGCGAATGGCCGCCCAGTTCGAAGAAGTTGTCGTGGATGCCGACATGCTTGAGCCCGAGTATTTCCGCCCAGATTCCAGCCAGGATCTCTTCAACCGCGGTGCGGGGCGCGCCGTCGCGCTGAGACAACTCACTATTTTCTGGTTCCGGGAGGGCCTTTCGGTCGATCTTCCCGTTCGGCGTCAACGGCAGCGCGTCCAAGAATATGACGACGGCAGGGACCATATAATCCGGCAACGTTTCGGCCAAGAACGATCGGATGGCTTCGGCATCGCGCGCGACGCTCTCGCTCACGACATATGCAATCAGCCGCTTGTTTCCCGGCCGGTCTTCCCTCACCGCCACGACCGCTTCCTTCACATGTGGATGCTGAATTACTCGCGCTTCTATTTCTCCCAATTCAATACGATAGCCGCGGATCTTGACCTGATGGTCTCGCCGTCCCAAAAACTCCAGCGTACCGTCGGATCGAAATCTCGCCAGATCGCCGCTGCGGTAGAGACGCAGACCGGGTTCGATTGCGAACGGATCAGGCAGGAAAGCGGAGGCGGTCCTCACGGGATCGTTGAGATAGCCGCGCCCGACGCCCACCCCGCCGATATAGAGCTCGCCCGCCACGTCGTGAGGAACCGGCTCTCCGTCCCCATCCAACCCATAGAGCCGGAGATGAGGAATCGGTCGACCGAGCGGCACGTGGGTCGCTCCCTCGGGAAGCGAACCGGTCACCGCATGCACCGCGACATCGTCCGAACACTCCGCCGGTCCATAGGCGTTCATCAAGGGAATCGAGGGATAACGGCTGAACCAGAGCCGGCATAACTCGGGCGTCACCGCCTCTCCCGTCGCCAGCAGCCACCGCAAGGGAGTCAACGATACGACCGGCCCGTCGAGTCCGGCGACAAGAAGCGAAGGCACCGTCTCCCATACCGTAATTTTTGACTGCTCGATTTCGCGAAGCAGTCGTTGTGGATCGCGCACCAGTTCGTCCGGCAAGATGCGGATACAGGCTCCGCAGAGCAATCCGGTCAGGAATTGCCAGACCGAGATATCGAAACACTGCGAGGCGGTCTGGGCAATGACGTCCGATTCCGTCAGTCTCAGCGCGGGAATCTTGCTGAGGAGATGGTTGACCATTCCTCGTTCTTCCACCATCGCGCCCTTCGGGGCGCCGGTTGATCCGGATGTAAAGATGACATAGGCCAGTTTCGTGGAGGTGCTCAAGCGCGACAGGTTGCTGTCGTTATCCGTTTCCTTCATTAACGCATCCAGCAAGACAAGTGGGGTGGTGGACTCCGGAGTCGCGGCGACGGCGGCCTCTGCCAACGCCGCATGCTCCCGTACCGTCAACAACAATGCCGCTCGGCTGGTTCCCAGAATCTGCGCCGCGCGGGCGGGTGGATGGTGAGGGTCCAACGGCAGGTAGGCGCCGCCGGCTTTCAAGACGCCGAGGATCATGATCAACAAGTCGATTCCGCGGGTATCCAGCAACGCCACGATCCGATCCGGCCCGATGCCGTGCCGGCGCAACGTATGTGCGACTCGATTGGCGGCACGATTCAAGTCCTGATAGGTGATCCTCCGCTCATCGTCGATCGCCGCGGCTGCATCCGGAGTCCGTCTCACCTGAGCTTCCAACAACTCGGCGAATCCTCTCTCCTCCGGTCGTTCGGGGGTCGTCCTATTCCATTCCACGAGCAGTTGCGTCCGTTCTTCAGCGCTCAGAAGCGATAGGTCGCAGAGGCGCGTCTCCGGCTGCAAGGCCATGGCTTCAAGAAGGTGGGTGAGGTGTCTGACCATCCGGCGTACCACTTCCGGCTCGAACAATCGCCGATCGTACGACAGACGCATGCCCAATCGCGGACCGGGATAGGCCACAACCGTCATCGGGTAATTCGTATGAACACGGTCGTGATCGAACTCCAGGCTCACGTCCCCGACTTGCTCGCCAAGCCGTGGGTCGACGGGCGCGTTTTCGAAGACGACCAGACTTTTGAAGAGCGCTTGTCCCTTGGGAATCTCGCTCCATTGCTGGATCTGCACGAGCGGCGGATATTCGTATTGCCGGATACGATAATTGTCCGCCAGCAGGCCCTTGAGCCATCCAAGTACCGGTGTACTCGATGAGATCCGAACTCGCAGCGGCAGACTGTTGATGAACAGCCCCACGATGGATTCCACACCTTCGAGTTCCGTCGGACGGCCGGCGACGGTCACACCCATCACGATATCGTAGGAACCACTGTACCGGCTGAGCAACAACGCCCACGCGCCCTGTAGGAAGGTGTTGAGCGTCAGCCCCTGCTGCTGAGCAATCGTCGTCAACCGTTCAGTTGCATGTTCCGAGAGTTCGCCGAATTCATCGCCGACTTCGGAGACCGCTTCCTGGCGCGCCGACGACAGGCGCTCGACGCCAAGGGAGGTCGCAGCACTGAACCCCTCCAGCTCCTTTCGCCAAAAAGTTTCGGCCGCACCGAGATCCTGACGCTGGAGCCAAGCGATGTAGTCGCGATAGGGACGCGGCGACGGCAAGTCGATCGAGCGGCCTTCAAGCAGCGCCTCGTAGTACGACAATACTTCCATCATCAGAATCGAAAAGCACCAGTCGTCGGTCAAGATATGATGGAAGCTTCTGACGATGTGGTACGATTCCTCGCCCGTCCGGATCAGTCGAATGCGCATGAGCGGCGCCCGGCCCATGTCGAATCCTTCGGCCAATTCACTGTCGAGCGTGCGGATGAGGCGGTCCTTTTGCTCTACAGCTGAAGAACCCCGCCAGTCAAGCACGTGAACGGCTTCGGCAAGATCGATTCGACGCTGCACGACCTGCAGCGGCCGCTTCAGATCCTTCCAAACATAGGCCGTGCGGAGAATAGGATGCCGGTCGATGACCCGGCCCCAAGCCTCGGCGAGCCGCTCGAGGTTCAAGGGCCCGTTCCATGTATAGTGCTGCTGCATGAGATAGATACCCGAGCCGGGATTCAACAACGTATGGAACAGCATGCCTTCCTGCATCGGCGTCAACGGATAGAGATCCTCGATCATGCTTCTGTCAGGAAATAGCGCGTCGATCTCGGATGGTTCGAGCCCACTCAACGAAAAATCCTCCGTCGCGACGGAGACCTCAGCCCGTGCCGTTGCCGCGACTGCCGCCACCTCCGCCACCGTCGGATGTTCGAACAGATGTTTCGGCGTCAGTTTGATACCGGATTTGTGGGCTCGCGCGACCACTTGAAGACTCCGGATCGAATCGCCGCCGATCGCAAAAAAGTTGTCGTGGATGCCCACGCGATCCAGATGAAGGACATCCGACCAGATTTGTGTGAGCGTCGCTTCGACATGGTTCCGTGGCGCAACGTAGGTATCACTCTGCGTTGTCTGCGCCTGTTCCGGGTCGGGAAGTGCCGATCGATCAATCTTGCCGTTGGCCGTCAGTGGAAGCGCTTCCAGCACGTTCATAGTCGAGGGAATCATATAGTCCGGCAAATGGATCGCCAGACGGGACCGAACGGAGTCCAGATCGAGATCGGCGGGAGCCGCGACATAGGCGGCAAGTTGCTTTGTGCCGTCGGCCGAGGCGCGCACGATCACCACGGCATCCTTCAATCGGTCATCGCCCCGCAATTGCGCTTCGATTTCTCCCAACTCGATTCGGAACCCGCGCACTTTCACTTGATTGTCTACACGGCCTTGAAATTCAACCGTGCCGTCCGGTCGATACCGCGCCCGATCGCCGGTGCGGTACAGACGCCCGCCGGTCCAGCCGCCGAATGGATTCGGCACAAATCGCTCCGCCGTCAGGTCCGGACGTCCAAGATAACCTCTCGCCAGCCCGTCGCCCCCGATATATAACTCGCCGGAGACTCCCACCGGTGTGGGTTGACCGTCCGGATTCATGATGAAGACGTGGCTGTTCGCCAGGGGCCGTCCGATTGGAATGGTCGCATGCTGGTCCAGTTCCGCGTCGATTCGATGGGTGAGGACGCCGATCGTTGTTTCCGTCGGTCCGTAGTGATTGACAATCTCGCAACCAGGCCTGAGCGTTCGGATCCGTTCAACAAGACTGTGGTGAACTGCTTCGCCGCCGAGGACCAGGCACCGCCGAGGAAGCACCCGTTCCGGTCGTCCCGCTTCCAACAGGCCGGCCAGGTGGCTCGGCACGATTTTCAGCACGTCGATCCGGTGCCCTGCCATGTAATCCGCGACGGCATCTGGATCGAATCCACGATCGACCGACAGCACATGAAGCGTGCGACCGGAACAGAGTGAACCGAAGATCGAGGTGTTGCCGAGATCCGCCGCGACCGTGGACACGGTCGCGAAACTGGCCTTCTCGTCGAGCGAGAGGCGCTCCAAGAGTCCCGACACGTAGTTGACAACCTGACGATGCTCGACGGCAACGCCCTTGGGTCGTCCGGTGGACCCGGAGGTATAGACGACATAAGCCAGATTCTCCGGTCGTACGTCTCGCTTCAACGGTTGATCAGCTCCAGCCAAGATGGCCGGCCAATCGCGGTCCAGATAAATTTGTCGCACAGTCGTGTCATGGGAGAGGTCCCCGGTTGCGACCTGCACGAGAACCACCTGTGCGCCGCTATCGGACAGCATAAAAGCCAGCCGCTCCTTTGGCAGTTTCGGATCAAGCGCCACATACGCGCCGCCTGCCTTGAGCACCCCGAGCAATCCGACGATCAAGTCGAGCGATCGTTCCACACAGAGACCGACCCGCACGTCCGGGCCGACGCCGAGTTTCTGCAAGTACCGCGCAAGCTGGTCCGCTCGAGTCTCCAGCTCTTCATATGTCAATGACCGCTCCTCATAGACGACGGCCACGGCGTCCGGCTGTTCCTGCGCCACCCGCTCAATCCGTTCGTGAACACATGCTCCATCCACCGGAACCGTAGTCCGGTTCCACTCCGTCAGAAGCCGGCTTCGCTCCGCGTCGCTCAGCGGAGACAATTCCGCCAAGCGGACATCCGGACGTTCCGCCATCGCCATCAACAGCGTGCGGTAGTAACCAAGAAGACGCGTGATGTCGTCATGTGCAAACCGCTCACGTGCATAGGAGAGAATCAACCGCACTTCCGCGGCAGGTTCGACCATCAACGACAACGGATAGTTGTTGCGACCCGCCGTCAGGACATAGTCGGCATCGGGGAGATGAGGAACCATGGGAGTGATCCGCAAACCGAGCTGATCCGTGTCGCTTTCGTCTTCCGGGTAACTTTCGAAGACGACGATACTGTCGAACAACGGCCGGCCGCCTGGCACGTCGCTCCAGCGCTGGATCTTTGACAACGGCGTCCATTCGTATTGCCGCAGGAGGCTGTTCTGTTCCTGAAGCGAGGTCAGCCAGTCTCCCAGCTTCGCATCGGGAGGTAAAGAAACACGAACAGGCAGCGTGTTGATGAACAACCCGACCATGGCATCCGACCCAAGCAATTCAGCAGGTCGACCCGAAACCGTCGCGCCGAACAGCACCTCGCGATCCCCGGTACATTGGTGCAATAGGATCGACCACGCCCCTTGCACCAGCGTGTTCAGCGTAAGCCGACGGCGCTTGGCGGCGATCGTCAATCGTTCGGTCTCCGCCTTCGATAGACGCACTTCCTGCTCTGCGTAGGGTAACGATGTCAGGTCGGCCGCTGCCACGCGCTGTGGTGTCTCCAGGGGCAACGCGGTCGGCGTCGCGAATTCAGCCAGGCCGGTTCTCCAGAACGTTTCGGCGGCATCCAAATTCCTGGTCTGCAGCCAGGTCAAATACTCGGCATACGGTCTCACGGGCGGCAGCATCGGCTGCCGGCTCTTGGCGAGCGCGTCATAGCAGACCAAAACCTCACGCAACAGCAATGCCACGCTCCAACCGTCCAGCAGGATATGGTGGTGGCTGTTGATGAAATACCAGCGATTGTCCTCGATCCGGATCAGCGTAAGCCGCATCATGGGGGGTGTCAGCAGATCAAACGGCTTCCGCCGATCGTCGCACAGAAACTCCGCCAAGGCCTCGTCTCGTTGCCGGCTGCCATGGGCCCGCCAATCGAGGAGCTGCAGCGGAACCAGCACGCCATGCCGCGCGACCTGCATGGGCTGCTTGACACCTTCCCAGACGAAGCCGGTACGGAGGATCGGATGACGCTCCACCACCTTTTGCCAGGCTTGTTCGAACGGGCCGAGTTCCAGCTCTCCGTCGATGACAAACCCGGTCTGCGTGAAATATGGATCCGCCGCCGCGTCGGACACGGCATGGAAGAGCAGTCCTTCCTGAAGCGGAGAGAGGTAATATATTGACTCGATGTCCTTTTTTTTACTCATGTTCGTCCTACCAGGTTGCGGAACAAAACAAGCTGATGCCCAAAATATGGCTAGGAGTTTCCATTTGGCGTGGATACCAGAATATCTTCAGGATGCTCAAAAGGCTGTCCAGCAATGCCGCAGCGAGCGAAGAGGCGAGGCGTACGCTTCGGTACGTTGAGCCCCTGAGCGATGCGAGAACGCCGCTGGCAGACTTTTTCAGCATCCTGCTAAGTCCGGTTAGTTCATTTGTTCCAAGATCGCGTCCAACGCGTCCTGCTCCAGCTCCACGTTCGGAAAATCGGACGGCGTGTAGCCGCCGGCGTCGCCGGACAGACAATGCGCGATCAACGTCTGCAAATCTTTCAGGTATCCCGTCGCTAACGACGTAATCGTCCCGGGACGATACCGTTCGCGGCTGTATGTCCACATGACTTCCAAGCGTCCGTTTACGACCGACGCATTGATATCCAGCTCATATTCCATCGGATTGCGGGGATCATGCTCCTTGCCGACCGATTCCGTAGACAGAACAAAGGCCGACTCGTCCGTGGCGACCGCATCGAACTGCCCGAGATAATTGAATCCCACCGGAACTTGTCTCGCAGGATGTACCTTGGCTGCATCGAGACCGTCTTTTGTCAGATACCGAACGATGCCGTATCCGATACCGCGACCTGGGATGCGCCTCAGTAGCTCCTTCACCGCCTTGAGCCCTTCTCCAGGCGACTCCGATTTCGTCACATCCAAGGTCACGGGGAAGACGCTGGTAAACCATCCGACCGTGCGCGAGACATCCAGCTCTGGAAACAGATCCTCCCGCCCGTGCCCTTCCAGATCGATCGTCACACGATCGAGGCCCGTCCACCGGCCGAGGGTCTGCGCCAACGCCGTCAACAGCACATCGTTGATCTGCGTTCCATATGCGGCGGATACCTGATGCAACAACGCCTGCGTGTCTCCTTCGTCCAACGACATCGTCAGCGTCTCAGCCGCCGCCTCTCGATGGCTGCCGCCTGGATCATCGGCAGGCAACAGGACGGATTCTTTCTCTTGTTCCATCAACCAGACGTTGAAAGAGGGATCCTTCATGACTTCGGCTTCGGCGTACCGCCGTAACCGTTCGGTCCACTGTCGGAACGAGGTCGTTTTGGGAGGCAATTGTATCGGACGGTTTTCGACCGCCTGCCGGTAGAGGGTCTGCAAATCCTCCAGGATGATTCTCCAGGACACGCCGTCTACCGCCAGATGATGCACTGCAATCAGCAGCCGATCCGACAAGCCATGTCCCATTTCGAACCAGACCACTTGTAAAAGCGGCCCTTCCGAGATGTTCAAACTCCCTTGCCATCGCGTGGTCTCTGCATCGAACGACGCACGGCGTTCCGAATCCGATAGCATGGCCACATTCACCCGCCGGACGAAGGGCCCAGGCGGAATCGGTGCATGCGATTGGCACCACCCATCGTTCGTCTGTGTGAATCGAAGCCGCAGCGCGTCATGATGAGTGATGAGCGCCGCCACCGCCGTCTCCAAAGCGGATTCCACGAGCGGTTCTTTCGCTTCCAGTAGGACCGATTGATTCCAATGGTGTGGATTGACCAGCGGCAATTCGAAGAACGCGCATTGAATGGGTGTCAATGCCGCCTCCCCCGTGACCGCTCCTTGCTCCGCTTCCAGCACGACGACCGCATCTCGTCCAGCTACCGCCGCAAGCTCGGCCACGGTCTGGTGTTGGAACATCTGGCGGGGGCTCAGCAGCAGCCCGACCTGTTTGGCTCGGGCGATCACTTGTAGACTCACGATGGAATCGCCGCCCAGCTCGAAAAAATTTTCTTGTGTGCCGACCTGCGGCAATCCCAGCACTTCTTCCCAAATTTTCGTGAGTGCCGCCTCTGTCGGCGTAACCGGAGACGTATACATGCGTTCCGCATGCCCGGCGAGGTCCGGCACAGGCAGCGCTCTGCGGTCGATTTTTCCATTCGCGCTCCGAGGTAATGCATTCAGAACGACGAAAGAGCTCGGAATCATATATTCCGGCAATGCATCTTGAAGTTGGCGCCGCACGTCTTGGACATCCAATGTTTCCGGAGCATCGGGTGTCACGTAGGCCACCAACCGTCGCTGTCCTGGCTGATCTTCCCGAGCCATGACCACGGCTTCCAGAACCCCCCGCTGCTCCAGCAGCCTGGCCTCGATTTCACCCGGCTCGATGCGATAGCCGCGAATCTTGACTTGGTGATCTGCACGTCCCACAAATTCGATGGTCCCGTCCGTCCGATAACGAGCGAGATCTCCCGTGCGATAGAGTCTTGCTCCCGCGTCCGATCCAAAGGGATCCGGTACAAAGGCCGCCGCCGTTCGTTCGGGATCGCGGAGATAGCCGCGGCCCACTCCTATTCCACCGATGCAGAGTTCGCCCGATGTGCCGATAGGCACGGGCGTCAGATGACGATTCAGAATGTAGAGGCGGAAGCCCGGAACAGGCCGTCCGATCGGCACCGGACGATCCGGATCCTCCGGAGCGCGACGCATCGTATGGGTGGCCACATCATCCGAACATTCGGCAGGGCCATACGCATTCATGAGTGGAATAGCCGGATAGCGAGCGAACCACCGACGACAGAGGGCCGAAGGCAAGGCCTCGCCGGTCGGCAACACCCACCGTACCTTGGCCAGTACAGGCGCGCCGTCATCGACGGCAAGAAGACCCTGCAACACCGCCGGAACAGGCTCGACAATGGTGATGCCGGCCTCATCCAAATGATGCAACAGCGCCGTGGGATCATGGGCCACATCGTCAGGAACGATGTGTACCGTCGCCCCGCACAATAAGCCCGCCAGGAACTGCCAGACAGAGATATCGAAACATTGCGAGGCGGTCTGCGCGACGACATCGTCAGCCCTCATCTGCAGACTATCCAGCTTGTACAAAATATTGTTGAGCATGCCTTCCTGCTCGACCATCACGCCTTTCGGAGCGCCGGTCGAGCCGGATGTATAGATCAGATAAGCCAAGCGCCGAGCCGCGCGAATCGGTTTGAGGCCAGCCGGATCGATGTCCTGTTCCGTCACCTGCTCGATGGTCAGTATCCGAGGCCGCCTCTCTGTCGGGATGGCATTCAGCAGATCCGCCGCCCGATCTTCCCATTCCCTTGTCACCAACAGCACAAGCGGACGGCTGAGTTCGACGATCTGCGCCATGCGCTGATGAGGATGCCGCGGATCCAACGGCAGATAGGCGCCGCTCGCTTCCAGGACACCGAGAATCATCACCAACAGCTCAGGGCTTCGTTCGCCGAGCACGGCCACAACCGAGTCCGGGCCGACGCCGGCCGCCGCCAATGCATCCGCTGTGTTACTCGCTCGTCGATGGAGCTCTCGATAAGTCCAGCTCTGCTCACGACAAACAACCGCCGTCGATTCCGGCGAGCGCTCCACCTGCGCGGCAAACCGCGTGACATAGTCAGGCAGCAAATCGGGACTGGGAACATTGTTCCAGTCGACGAGTTGCAGATGACGCTCGCGATCCGTCACGGGAGGCATATCATGTAGTCGCCCTTCCGGCTTGGCGACCATGGAAGCGAGAATCTTCAGCAAACCATCCGCATAACGTTTGACGGTGCTCTCGTCGAAAAGATCGGTGTTGTATTCGAACGATCCGGATAGCCGGTCCGGCTCGACCACCATGTCCAGCGATAGGTCGAACAAGGCCGTGCCTGGGTCGATTTCCATGTTGTCCACCCGAAGTCCCGGCGTCTCCATGGATTGTTCCGCCGGCGTCTGTAGGGTAAACATGACCTGAAAAAGTGGAGAATGGCTCAAGTTCCGTTCCGGCTGCAGCGCATCCACCAAATGTTCGAAGGGAAGATCTTGATGCGACTGGGCCTCCAGAACTTCTTTTCTCACCCGGTCCAATAGTTCGATCCAGCGCGGGTTGTCCGGAATATCTGTTCGCAACACCAGCGTGTTGACGAACAATCCGATGATTTCTTCCACCTCGATCCTGAGCCGGTTCGCGACAGGGCTGCCGACCAAAATGCTGGTCCTGCCGCTATAATGGTGCAGCAACGCGGTGAAGCCGGTGAGCAATGTCATATATAAGGTGAGGCCGTGCCGTCGGCTGAAGCCCGTGATCTGCTGCAACAGGTCGCCGGGCACGACAAATTCACAACAGGCGCCACGATAGGTCTGCACGACGGGACGAGGCCGATCGGTCGGCAACTCCAAGGCGGCAGGCGCATCTCCCAAGCGGTCTTTCCAATAGGCGAGCTGAGTCTCCAAAACAGCCCCCTGCATCCAGTCACGCTGCCAGACCGCATAGTCGGCATACTGTATGGGCAATGGCGGCAACGCAGCCTGCTGTCCTGTCAACCCGGCCTGGTAGAACATCACTAATTCTCGGATTAAGACGTCCATCGCCCAGCCGTCGGAGATAATGTGATGCAAAGTCATCAACAGCACGCACTCTTCGTCCGCGATCCGCCAAACTCGCGCGCGGATCAGCAGCCCTCTCGTCAGATCGAAAATTCGTTGTGCTTCCGCTTCGGTCTGCTTGATCAACTCGGCCGGCTGTTCTCCCGCCGGGATATCGCGAAGATCGATGACAGGAATATCGATCGTCACCGAAGACAGCACGACCTGTGTCGGCTGACCGTCGGTTTCTTGAAACACCGTCCGCAATGCTTCGTGCCGCGCGATCACTTGGTTGAGACCGGCCGTCAATAGGTCCACATCCAACTTGCCCCGCAGGCGGAATCCAGCCGGCAGATTGTAGAAGGGACTGTCCGGCTCCAGTTGCGCGAGAAACCAGAGACGCTGTTGAGCGAAAGACGCGGGTAGCGGACCGGTACGAGCGACAGGCATCAACGGTGGCGCCTGGGTGGCAGCGTCTTCCTTCCGCGCGCGATCCACGGCTGCGGCCAAGGCCGCGACGCTGGTGGATTCGAACACGGTCCGCAGCGAAAGCTCGACGTGGAATGTGCTGCGAAGACGAGACATGATCTGCGTCGCCAGCAACGAATGACCACCCAACTCGAAGAAGTCGTCGTGAATGCCGACTCGCTCGACACCCAACACATCGGACCAGATGCCGGTCAGAATTTCTTCCGTCGCCGTGCGCGGCGCCGTATAAGGACGAGTGAACTGATCGCCTAGATCCAACGTCGCCAGCGCGAGGCGGTCGATCTTGCCGTTCGGCGTGCGCGGCAGCGCCGGTAACGGCACAAATGCCGTCGGCACCATGTACTCGGGCAGCTGCGCCTGTAGGAGTTCACGCAATGCCGCTACGTCCGGCCCCTTGTCATCCTGTCCGACGAGATAGGCCGCCAATCGTTTTTCGCCACGCGCGTCCGTATGCAGCAACACTGCCGCTTCGCGGACGAGCGGGCTCGACAATAAATGCGTTTCGATCTCGCCCAATTCGATCCGGAACCCGCGCAGTTTGATCTGCTGATCGATGCGCCCGACGAACTCAATCGCTCCATCTCTCCGATAGCGGGCCAGATCACCGGTCCGATACATCCGCGCGCCAGGCTCGGACCCGAACCGATCCGGCAGAAAGACCTCAGCGGTACGAGCGGGATCTTGCAGGTATCCGCGACCGACCCCGATTCCCGCCACGTATAACTCACCGCAAACTCCCGGCGGCACCGGCTCCAACCAAGCATTGAGAATGTGCAGGCGGATTCCTTCGATCGGGCGGCCGATCGGCATGTGGGTGGTATCGGTCGCCGGCGGTTTCAGAATGGGATGGACAGCCACGTCGTCGGCGCACTCCGCAGGTCCATAGGCATTCAAGAGCGGGATTGCCGGATAGCGGGCCAGCCATTGACGGCACACCGGCGGCGGCAGGGCTTCTCCGGTCGGCAAGACCCACCGGAGCTTTTGCAGCCGTGGCACGGTACCGGATCCCGTTTCCGATGCGACATCCAACAGGCCTTGAAGAAGAGCCGGTACGGTTTCGAGGATGGTGATCTCCGTCCGTTCAAGATGCGAGAGCAAAAGTAAGGGGTCACGCGACGTCTCATCGGGAACAATGCTGGTTCTGGCGCCACACGTCATCGCCGTGAGGAACTGCCAGACAGAGATGTCAAAACATTGCGAAGCGGTCTGCGCGATCACGTCGGACGGTGCCAGGGTCAACCCTGATACTTTGCTCCGAATATTGTTGAGCATCCCGCGCCTCGTCACCATGGCTCCCTTCGGCACTCCCGTGGAACCGGAGGTATAGATGACGTAGGCCAGCTGTTCTGATTGTCCTCGGTCCTCTGGATTATCTTCGCGGCCGTCTTCATCAAGAATCTGTTCGATCGGCATGATCCTCGGGCGTACAGCTTCGTCGATCGGCTCGACCGCTTCCTGCAGGCGCGCGACATAATTCCGAGACGTGAGCACGACCGGCGAGCGACTCAGCTTCAGAATCTGTGTCAGACGCGACACGGGATGATGGGGATCAAGGGGCAGATAGGCTCCGCCTGCCTTGAATACTCCGATCATCATCGTCAACAGATCGATACTGCGATCATCCAGCAGGGCCACCACCGTGTCCGGATGCACGTCTATGTTGATCAGCGCATGCGCGACGCGATTGGCCCGCCGATTCAACTCGTCGTAGGTCACCCTCTTGTCCAGGCATTCGACCGCCACGGCGTCCGGATGGCGCTGGACCTGCCGCTCAAACAGCCGCGGCAGGCTCTCCAACTCCTCCACACCGGCGGAATTCAGGTAAGGATTCCACTCCGTCAACAATTGCCGCCGCTCGGCCTGCTTGAGCGGCGACAAATCGGCGAGCCGTGCGGTCGGCTGTGCCGCCATCGCGTCGAGCAGCGTTTTGAAATGCCGTATCATGCGTTCCGTCGTATCGGCATCGAACAGCCGCTTGTCGTAGGAGATCTTGATCCCCAGTTCTCGTCCCGGCCATCCCATGACCGTCAGTGGATAATTGGTATGAACTCGGTACTGCTCCTCTTCTCCCTTGAAAATGATCCGCCCTTCACAGAGTTCTCGATCCACCGGCGCGTTTTCGAACACGAACAGGCTATGAAATAACGCCTCGCCCCTTGCGACCTCGCTCCACCGTTGCATCTGGACGAGCGGTGCGTAGTCGTACTGCCGCACCCGCACGTTCTCGGCAAGCAGGTCCTTCAGCCAATCCACGAGTATCCGCTCAGGCTGGACTGAGACCCGGAGCGGCAACGTATTGATGAACAGGCCCAGGATGGACTCCACTCCCCGCAACTCGGTAGGACGTCCGGCCACCGTGACTCCGAACAGGGCCTCACGCTCACTGCTGTAATAATTCAGTAAGAGCGCCCAGGCGCCCTGGAAGAAGGTATTCACCGTCAAGCGATGCCGTTGGGCCAACTCCGCGAGTCTCGCGGACGTGTCGGCACTCAAGTAGAGACAGTGATCCGCCGCATCTTCATTCTGATCGGCAAGACCTTCAGGGAGCCGGTCGTACGGCAACGGCGTCGGTGTCGGGAATGCCTTCAAGTATTCGCGCCAGAACGATTCCGCCGCCTTGATATCTTGTTTCTGCAACCAGGCGATGTAGTCACGATAGGGGCGCGGTTTCTCCCGCGTAAGCGGCTCGCCTCGCACGAGCGCTCCGTAATGACCGAGGAAATCCATCAGGAGGAGAGAAATACACCACTCATCGAGCAGGATATGATGAAAACTGTGTACGAACTGGTAGCGGTCGTCGGCCAGCCGGATCAGCCACAGCCGCATGAGCGGCGCCTTGGCGAAATCGAACCCCTCACGAAGTTCGGCGTCCAGTTCGCCGTCCAGCCTCGCAATCTGCTCGCGGCGAGTCTGACCTCTCCAATCCAGCGACACAATCGGTACGTCCACCCGCTTATGCACCGCCTGCAGCGGACGCTTCTGGCTCTTCCACACGAACGACGTGCGAAGCACCGGGTGTCGGTCGAGCACCGTCTCCCACGCGTGCACAAAGGCCTCGTAGTTCAAATCCCCCTCGAGCAGATACCGGTTCTGCATCAGATAAATCCCGGTGCCGGGATTCATCAGCGTATGAAACAGCATCCCCTCCTGCATCGGCGACAGAGGATAGATCGAGTCGATATGGTCCGGTAATGCGGGCTTCACCACGACGTCACCTATTTCAATTCTTCCAGCAGATGGCTCATGTCCTCGTCGGACAGCTCAATATCCGCGAGGCCGTCGGTCTCTTCGGTCTTCGGTTCCGCTTCGACGATCCCCTCGGTCGGTACCGCCACCTGAGCAGCGGAAGCCACGGTCGGATGCTCAAACAGTTGTTTGGGAGTGAGTTTCATGCCGCGCTGATGTGCGCGTGCCAATACTTGCAGGGTATTGATCGAATCACCGCCGAGCTCGAAAAAGTTGTCGAGCCGGCCCACACACGGCTGGCCAAGCACCTCGGCCCAAATCGTCGCCAGAATCCGTTCAGATTCCGTGACCGGCGCTTCGTACGTCCGACTTCGAAGCGCGTGCAGATCGGGTATCGGCAACGCCTTGCGATCGACTTTGCCGTTGGGTGTCAGCGGCAGGGCTTCGATCGCCAGCACGACGCTGGGGACGAACGCCTCCGGGAGCCGCGCTCCGACCCATTGCCGTAGCCCCTCATCCGATAACTCGTGACCCGTCCGAGGCACGACATAACCAACCAGCCGTTTAGTTCCCGCCGCGCTGTCCTGCGCGAGGACGACGGCCTCATGTACGGCCGGATGGTGGAGCAGGCAGCTTTCGACTTCTCCCAGTTCAATGCGCACGCCTCGGATCTTCACCTGATGATCCAGCCGACCTACATACTCGATGGCGCCATCCGGGCGATACCGCGCAAGATCCCCTGTCCGGTACACCCGCCCACCCGGCTCTGCACTAAACGGATCCGGAACAAATCGTTCCGCCGTCAACGCCGGTCGCCGGTGATAGCCACGCGCAACGTTCAGACCGCCGATATACACTTCACCCGGGACGCCGATGGGAACCGGCTCTCCTCGCTGATCGACGAGATAAATTTGAGTGTTGGCGATCGGATGCCCGATCGGAATGGGATCGGCCGGCGCGGTTGGATCACACGACCACACCGTCACATCGATCGCCGCTTCCGTCGGCCCATAGAGATTGTGAAGCTCGACGCCTGGCAATCGTGCCCAACACTGTCGCTGGACCGCGTCACTCAGCGCTTCACCGCTGCAGATGATGCGCCGCAACGTACCGGCACAGACCTCCACTCCAGGCGTCTCCAAAAACGCCTGCAGCATGGGCGGGACGAAATGCATCGTCGTGATCTGCTGCGTGACGATCCGCTCTTTGAGCCGCACTCCGTCCTTATGTTCATCCGGCAAGGCCAACACTAACTCCGCGCCGGTCATCAAGGGCCAGAAGAATTCCCACACCGACACGTCGAAGCTGAATGGCGTTTTCTGCAACACGCGGTCGGCCGGCGTGAGACGGAAATACTCCTGCATCCACTGCAGCCGATTGAGTAATCCGCCATGCGTGTTGCCCGCTCCCTTAGGACGCCCGGTGGAACCGGACGTATAGATCGTGTAGGCCAGCTGGTCCAGCCGCACCGGTGTCGGCGGAAGGTCTGCCGGATCAGATTCCTCCGTCACAGCAGCGGACAGGTCGAGACAGACCCCGGAGAACGGCGGCAATGTTCCTCGCAGTGCGGGTTGCGCCAGAAGCACAGCAGGTACTGCATCGTCCAGCATGTAGGCAATGCGATCGGGCGGATAACTCGGGTCGATCGGCACGTAGGCGCCGCCGGCCTGCATAATGCCCAGTAAGCCGATGACCAGTTCCAGCGACCGATCGGCACAGACTCCCACCAGCACATCGGGTCCGACTCCCTGCCGCCGCAACTGCGCCGCCAGCCCGGCGCTCCGGCGCCATAATTCCGCATAGCTCATCGCCTGGTCGTCGAATCGCACCGCGGTCGCGGCCGGTGCCCGCTGGACGCAATGGTAGATCAAGTCCGGCACGGTCGCGCCGGTCGGATATGCCCGTCCGGTCGCGTTCCATTCCGCCACTACCTGCTGTCGCTCCCCGGCCCCCAATACCTCAATCGCTGACAGCGCCGCCTCCGGTCGCACGACCATCTGGCTCAACACCGCGTCCAGATGCGTCGCGATGCGTTGCACGCGTTCAGCAGAAACACGCTTCCGCTGATAGGACAGCAGAAACGAAAGCGACTCACCCGGCACGACATTGACGGTCAACGGATAATTGGTCTGCCCTTCCAAATGGACGTCGTGAGCGGACAAACCGGAACCGCCGTTGTCCAATGTGTCGTTGGTCGGATGGTTGTCGAATACCAAGAGGCTGTCGAAGAGCCGGCTGCCGCGCGGCAGCCGGCTCCAGTTCTGGATCTGTACGAGCGATGTATGTTCGTATTGGCGCAGCTCGGCGTTCTGCTGCAGCAATTCTCTCAGCCAATCCCGTAGAACGAGGTCCGGCGGCACGCTGACTCGGAGCGGCAACGTATTGATGAACAACCCGAGCATCGTCTCGACACCGGGAACATCCGCAGAGCGTCCCGACACCGTGGTGCCGAACAGCACATCTTCTTCGCCGCTGTACCGGCTCAGTAACAGCGCCCAGGCTCCCTGCACCAACGTATTGACCGTAATGCGTTCTCTTGCGGCATACTGATGAAGGCCGGATGTCCTGGCGGCTGAAAGCGCCAGGCGATGCACGCCATAGCCGGCCTCCGACTGCGCATCGATCGGCGAGCGATCTGTCAGAAATGGCGTGGCTGAGGTGATGCCCGACAGGGTCTTGCGCCAATACTGCTCCGCCGCCGTTTGGTCCTGGGAAAGAATCCACTCGACATAGTGTCGATATGGTTGCGACTGAGGCTCGCCCGTCTCAGGACCGCCTGTGATGAAGGCGTAGCAGGCGAATAGATCACCCAGAATAATAGGCAGGCACCATCCATCCATCACGATGTGATGATGCGTCCAAATCAGGTAGTGCGCATCATCCGCCACGCGGATCAAGGCGAGGCGCATCAACGGCGGTCTTGTCAGGACGAAGTCCGTCAGCCGATCATTCCGGAGAAATTCTCGTAATCGTTCTCTCTGATTGTGTTCGGATATGTCGCGCCAATCGAGATCGATGATGGGTGGCGCCTCCCCCGGCAATACAATCTGCACGGGCCTGTCGAGTTCCTGCCAGACGAACGCGGTGCGGAGCGGTGTCGAGCGCCTAATCACCATCCGCCATGCATCGAGGAATGCGGCATGGTCCAGGTCGCCGCGGAGGATGCAACTCAGCTGCTCGATGTAAACGCCAGACTGCGGTTCGTACAGGCTGTGGAACAGAAGTCCTTGCTGCAAGGGTGTGAGCGGATAGACATCTTCGGTGTTGGGATACCATCTGCGCACCGCCTCAAGCAGGACCGGATCGGTAGGTGTCTGCGGACGGGCCTCATGCGTCGATCTCACATCGCTTCCCTCAACCCTATCGCCGGCAGCCTCCGCCAATTCGGCGATCGTCTGATGTTGGAACAGATGTCGAGGTGTGAGCGGAAGACCTTGCGCCTTGGCACGCGAGATAACTTGAAGGCTGAGGATGGAATCCCCGCCCAACTCAAAAAAATTGTCGTGAACCCCGACACGCTCCAGCCCCAGCACCTCGGTCCAGACCGCCGCCAACTGCGCTTCGGTCGTCGTGCGGGGCGCCGTCGATTCTTTTGCCGGAATCCGATCGGGTTGAGGTAACGCCTGTCGATCGATCTTGCCGTTGACGCTACGAGGCAAGGCCTGCAGTTGAACGATCACGGAAGGGACCATCGGCTCCGGCAATTGCTCACGCAGTAACCGGATCAACACAGGAGCATCGCATGCCGCGCCGTCCCGAGGCACCACATAGGCCGTTAGCTGTTGTTGTCCGGGACGGTCCTGGCGCACGATTGCCGCCGCTTCACGGACATCAGGATGGGCTTGTAAGCACGATTCGATTTCGCCCAACTCTATGCGCACGCCACGGATTTTGACTTGATGATCTCGACGCCCGAGAAACTCCATCGTCCCGTCCTGACGACGGCGGGCACGATCACCGGTCCGGTAGAGACGCGAACCGGGGTCCACTGAAAACGGATCAGGCACAAAAGCCTCGGCAGTCCTGGACGGATCGTAGAGATAGCCCCGACCGACGCCGGCTCCGGCGACACACAGCTCGCCCACGGCACCGATCGGTACCGGTTCCAACCAGTCGTCTACCACGTACAGACGGAGATTGGCGATCGGCTCGCCAATCGGAGCATGGAGATCGGTGTCCTCCAGCGGCGCCGTGATCGTCGCTGTCGCGACATCGTCGGCACATTCGGCCGGCCCGTAGGCATTGATCAACGGTACATGCCTGTATCGGTCGAACCATCGGCGGATGAGAGCGGGCGGCAGCGCTTCACCCGTCGGCAATACCCATCGCAACCGATCCAAGCTCTGCGCATTGCTTCCCACGGCTGCCGCACTGTCGAGCATCCCTTGGAGCACGGCCGGCACGACTTCTAGGACTGTGACTCCCCGCGCATCCGCATAATGGAGCAATTGCTCCGGATCGCGAGCCACCTCGTCGGGGACGACCAGTACACGGGCGCCGCACAGAAGCGCAGCGGTCAGTTGCCAGACCGAAACATCAAAACCTTGAGAAGCAGTTTGCGCGACAATGTCCCCCGGTCCAAGCCGGAGTGTGGAGATCTTGCTCCGCAGATGGTTGACCAGACCCTTTTCCGTCACCATCGCGCCCTTGGGAACGCCGGTCGACCCACTCGTGTAGATCACATACGCCAGATTCGACGCTGAAAATATGGTCTGATCAGTCGAACGAACCAGTTCCCCGGAAAGATCCGCCTCAAGCGTGCGCACCGTAGGCCGCAAGGCCTCCGGCAGTTGTGTCATCGCATCAGTTGCCTTGGACGCCCAGGCCTCCGTCGTCAGGACCATCGCTGCTCGGCTTGCTTCGAGAATGGCGGCCCACCGAGACGGAGGATGTCGAGGATCAAGCGGCAGATAGACGCCGCCACACTGCCAAAGCCCGATGATCATGGCCACATAGTCCGTGCTCCGCTCACCGAGCACTGCGACTACGGTCTCACAACCGACGCCGGCCGCCACGAGCCCTCGGGCGATCCTCGCCGCACGGTCGCCCAACTCACGATACGTGAGCTGCTCCGCCCCGCAGGAGACTGCGATGGCTTCAGGCGATCGTGCGACCTGCGCCTCGAAGAGACGGGCCACATGCCCATCGGCGTCTCCGGAGATGGCAGTGTCGTTCCAATCGACCAGCTCCCGCTGCCGCTCTTCCTCCGTCAGCATTGGGAGTTCACTCAGCCGAGTGTGTGGGTTATCGACGATGCCATCGAGGAGTCGCGTCAGGTGGGTCACCATCCTGACCACCGTTTCCTGGTCAAAGAGATCTCGGTTGTACTCGAATGCACAATCTAGTCCGGTCTTATCTTCCGTCATGTCGAGCGACAGATCGAACTTGGCACCGCCGGCATCCAACTCCCTGACGCTGACATTCAATGACCCCATCGACAGGGTGCCGGCCAACGAGGTCTGCAACGCAAACATGACTTGGAACAGCGGTGTATGGCTGAGCGCGCGGACCGGCTGAAGTGCGTCTACCAGTTGTTCGAAGGGTACGTCTTGGTGTGCCTGGGCGCCCAAGACTGTGTCCTGGATGCGTGCCAGCAGATCAGTAAAGGAGGGATTGCCGGACAGGTCGGCCCGCAGAACCAGCGTATTGGCGAAAAACCCTATCAACATTTCCGTTTCGCGCTTCGGCCGGTTCGCGACCGGCGTGCCGACACAAAACTCTTCGAGTCCGCTGTAGCGCATCAGAAGTACTTGGAAGGCGGCAAGGAGCGTCATGAACAGCGTGGCGTGCCGACTTCGACTCAGCGAGTACAGCCGGTCGGTCAGATCGCGAGACACCACAAATGCCAGACGCGCGCCGCGATCGCTCTGTACTGCCGGGCGTGGACGATCCGTCGGCAGATCCAGCACCGACAGTCTCCCTTTCAATTTCTCTTTCCAATACGCGAGTCGTTCTTCGATCACCGCGCCTTGCAGCCACTCTCGTTGCCAGACGGCATAGTCTGCGTATTGAATCGGCAAAGGAGGCAGCGGCGAGGGAAGGCTCGCCTCACGGGCCTCGTAGAGGGTGCCGAGTTCTCGTGCGAGAATCTGTGATGACCACCCGTCACAGACGATATGATGCAGCGTGAGGATCAAGATGTGCTCCTTCGGGCCCAACTTGAGCAGACGCACCCGCATCAACGGGCCGGTGCGCAGGTCAAACGGCTGCTGCGCCTCCACCTGGGCAGCCTCGGCTGCCAACCGCTCCCGTTCGGTCGGCGACTCGAGGCTGAAGTCCACCACCGGCACATCCATCGGACAATTCCCGACGATCACCTGCACCAGCTCCCCGTCGATTTCATCGAACGTGGTACGAAGGATCTCATGTCTCCGAACGATCTCCTCGAGACTCCAACGCATCGCTTCCCGGTTGAGCGGCCCCCTCAGCCGTACCGCAAGCGCCGTGTTGTAGGACGCGCTGTCCGGATCCAACTGCGAAAGAAACCACAGCCGTTGCTGGGCAAAGCTGGCGGGAAACACATCCGCGTCCGTTGGAATCGCAACCTGCACCGCAGTACGAGGATGGTGTGCTTCGGTATTCATGCGTGGCACCTTCACTTCAGCCTTTGCTTGATTCAGCCATGGCCACCAAAATCTTTCTCGGTCCTTTGAACGGCGTACGCCCATGCGCTACCAACATGTTATCCAGCATCATGACGTCGCCCCTCTTCCAAGGAAATTGGACGGCATGGCATCGATACACATCTCGAATTTCGTCCAGCACGGACGGCTCAATGGGGGTCCCATCGCCGTAATAAGCCTGTCGGGGAAGGTCGTCCTCATCGACCACAGACAGCAGCGCCTCCCGAACGGCTGGCTCCAAATTCGACACATGAAAGAGATGGGCCTGATTAAACCAAACCGTTTCCCTGGTCAGTGGATGCACGGCAACGGCCTGACAGACCTGACGTGTGCGCAATTCTCCGTCGCTCTTCCATTCGTACTCAATGCCAGCCGACCGGCAATACTGTTCGACGACTCCACGATCCGCCGTGTTGAACACTTTGGTCCATGGCACATCCAGACCGTTGCCGTAGTTGCGCACGTACATCACGCCATTCTCGATGAACCGTTCTCTGACGCGGACAGGAATGTGCCGATACACTTTGCGGCTGTCCGCGATCGGAGTGTCGCCACCCTCCGGCGACGCCTGGGCACAATAGAACCAGATTTTCATCGGCCATTCGGCCGTATACGCTTGCTCGTTATGCAGCGGAATGTATTGATGCGGCGGGTACTCCGTAGACGTATAGACCTGGTTATGCACCTGGGAACGAGGCGTCGATCCGAACTCATAGGATGCCAAGTGAGGCGAGATCATTCGGACGAATATTTCGAAGTCTTCCACTGATTCGATCGGGAACCCTCTGAACAGCAGTCCCCCGACAGTCAATAGATGCGTGTCTATCAGGTGGCCAATGACCTTCCGGTAATCGGCCACTGCCCGCTGATCCAGTGGACTGATGACAACCGGAAGCCCTGTCTCAGGGGAGAGCTGACTCACCTGGCAAGATTCCACGCCGAATACATCCCTCACGCCTTCTTCTACAGGCACCGACGCGCTGTGGTTACGATCGCCGTGCATGATATTCCTCCGGTTCTCCGCAGCTCGCATCCGATTCAGGCACCAGGCCCGCTGCAGAATCCCACCGCCATTGGAAACAACGAATCTTTGCAGCACGACCTTCGGTCACCAATGCTCCGGCATACTCGGACCACAAGGGAAGGGTGAGCATGGTCAAACGAGGATCTCTGATATCACCGTCGGCAGAGTCCACGATCGACGCCCCATACCGACCCGCCACATCGATTCGATTCAACGGCAAGGTCAGGCCGGCTCCGACAGCCTTGACATAGGCCTCCTTAAGCGTCCACCAGGAATAAAACGTATCGACCTGCGCCGGCCCGGCCATTGAGGACAATAGTGTCTGCTCCCGTTTCGAGCAGGTGTATGAGGCCACATCGCGCCACGACAATTCACGATCGCGCCATTCCACATCGACCCCCACCTCTCGGTCACGCGCAAAGGCACAGACCACAAGAGCCCGCGCGTGCGAAAGATTGAAATGCATCGTCTCATCCTCTGACAACAACCACGGCTTCCCATTGGGCCCAGCCATGAATCGGATGGACGCCGGCGAACGATCGAGATACCCGCCCAGCAACATTCTCAGGAGGCCGTGCGCATGAACATACCGCCGACGATCTTCCTCAAACGCAAAGCTCGATGCGCGAATCCGCTCCTCCTCGCCCAAGGACCCATACAAAATGGATTCCGGCCATCGTTCGCGCATATCGGCGCACCAGACATGTACGTCTCCATCCTTGAGAGACGATGGTGTCGCCCTCATTGGACGACCGGACCGTTCCACGGGTATGGCGCTCATCGTACAATCCCGTGGGTTGACAACTCGGAGAACAACGTTTCGAGCATGATTTCTTGTGCGCTCCTCAGAAAAAAGTGGTCTCCTTGAAGCAACCAGAATTGAAACCGCTCACGAGTATGATGCCGCCAAGCCCTCAAGTCGGCTTCGCTCACATGCTGGTCGCTCATCCCGCCGAATGCGGTGACGGAACAGTTCAATGGCGGTTCCTCCCGATAGACGTACTGATCTCGGAGCGCAAAATCCGCCCGAAGTGCGGGCAACATCAACTGCATCAATTCAGGGTGATTGAGCACATCCGGAGGAGTCCCGTTAAACCGATACAATCGATCGAGAAACTCCTTGTCTGGCAGATCACACATCCGCTGCGAGTCACGAAGATGCGGAGCCGGACAGCCGGACACGAACACATGACGTGGCTCAATCCCAGCACGTCGACGCAACTCACGCGCCAGTTCAAAACTGACCAACGCACCCACGCTGTGACCGAACAAGACGAATGGTCGATCCAGCCAAGGCTCTAACGCGTCGCATAACAGGGACGTCAGCCGAGACAGGTCGCCGATCGGCGCCTCGGCGATTCTCGCCTCGCGCCCCGGGAGTTGAACGGCGCAGACTTCGACATCCCTCAGGAATGCACTTTCAGCCCAGCTTCGGAACACGGAGGCACCTCCGCCGGCATAGGGAAAGCAGAACATCCGCAATCCCCAATCGACCGGTCGCGGTGTGACGATCCATGGCGTGACGCATGAGGCGGTCAGCATGAGGACGCCGTCTTCTCTGCCTTGGCTTGTTCCTCCATCCATTTCCTCAAACTTAACGGCCGCATGTCCGTCCACACTTCCGCGATATACGCCAGACATTCGGCTTTGAGACCCGTCTTCCCGGCGTCTTTCCAGCCCAACGGGTTCTCGCGATAGGACGGCCAGATCGAGTATTGCTCTTCATGATTCACGACGACCTTGTACACGGTCATGTCTTCACGCTCTTCGCTGTTCATCGTTCCTCCTCTTGTTTGTAGGGTTCGCCGAATAGTGGTTGTGCTCACGCGCCCTCTGTGCCGTTCGTGCATGAGGAACCAGCGTCAACGTATGAACCGGTGTTCCGGCCGAGAATGGGAGCGCGAGCCCATGACTCCAATACGGATGCTGATCCCGATAGTGCGGTGACAATGGGTGCCCAGACTGTCCACCGGGCATATGATGAATGCCTTCGTCCTGATGACCGGGAGACACCACGAGCCTTTGGCTCGCTCCGAGACCATCCTCCATCACCCGAACACATTGCCCGCATCCGGAGGCAGGTTCCTCCGGCATATTGAGAAGGGAACCCAGTCCCGGTAGGACTCCGCTCAAGGGATGCTCGATCCGCACACGATTCAGATGTCCCCATGTCATCTCGGTCAGGGAGACTGCGCCATATTCCGCTTCCACTTCACGGATACTTTGCTCAACCACGTTCAAAAGAAACGCCGACCAGGTGGGAAAGTGTTCGGGGTCAGGGTTGAGCTCAGGGATCTGCGTCATGAGAAGCTGGCGTAGTGGAGTATCGAGATCACCGTCATAGCTGAACCGCGCGTCTCGCTCCTGACACAAAGACAAAAAGGGAGCAAACACGGAGCGCGAGAGTACTTGCCGAATCCGGATCACCAGCGCAAATCCCAGGCTCTCGGCGTCGGCTTTTCCATTCCATCCCAGGAGCGCTTGTCGCGCGTTGACGAGCGACGTCTTGCCTTGAACGACTGCCTCGGTTAACGCCCCCAATGCCAGCTGCCGATAAAATTCGTAGAGCTGAGTCGTCGAATCTAATTGCAATTCGAACAGATCGTTCTCGTGGATACGCTCCATCGCTCCGAGGCGCTGCGAGATTCTGAATGCGCGATATCCGTTGGCAAAGGAATGTCCGACGACATATGGGGACGTATGGGCCAACATGCGATGGTTGGCACTGACGAGGAACCCCGACGGGGGATCGATGATTCTCGGTATCGCGCCCGGAGATACATACCCTGACCAACCCCTCCGGCCGTCCGCCCAGGACAGGCTGATCGACCCATCAAATCCCCGACGCAACGGAATCTTGCCGGTATACGTCCAGGCGATATGGCCGGCACGGTCGGCAAGAATGACGTTGTTTGCCGGCCCGCCGGCACGAGTCATGACTGTGATGGCCTCGTCCACCGACCGGACTCGATCCATCGCGAGTTGACCGAGATCAACCGCGTCGGGATCGAGGGCGGTCCAGCGAATAGCCACCGGCCCACTCAAGAGATCATCCTGTGAGACTGGTCCCCAAATCGTCTCTCGAACCTCTGCCACAAAATCCCGGGCATCCTTTACCTTGATGACTTCCATCCTCGTCGTGAACCGAGTCCAACCGTTCGGGGTCATGTATTCATTGGTATTGGCGGGATTGATCTCCAACCGTACGAGGTCTAGAAAATCTCCTTCGACATTCGTCACCCCCCACGCGACCAGACCATTCGTACCGGCGACAACAACCGGAATGCCTGGCACCGCAACCCCGGTCAGATCGACTGCTTCGTATCGGAGCTCGGTACGGTACCAGATGTTGGGAACGGTCAGATCCAGATGCATGTCATTCGCGAGAATGGATCGGCCGTCGTCCGTTTTAACGCCCCGTACCGCCCAAGCATTTGAGCCCAATCCGCTTTTGCCGAATCGAACCAGGCTCATCTTGCGCGCCTCCATCTGAGCGAAAGACTTCCGCAAGGGAGCCAAGTCTTGGACTGGAATCGCCGAGGAAGAGCGGGCAGGCCTACCTAACAACGCATCCGTATAGGGATCCGTCTCCGGAACGAGAAACGCCACGACCTCGGAAGGCAATGTCTCCGTCATCACGGTCTTCATGCGCTCCTCTTCGTCGGTTCCGCTCAGCACATGAAACATTTCCAGGAGGATGAGCAGACTATCTTCGGCCTTCCAGGGATCAGGCTCATACCCAAGCAGCAGAAATTCGAAGGGAAGTGTGCTCCTGTGAATGAGATAGTCGTTCACCCCTTCGGCATAGGCATCGAGCACCTCTCGCTGGTCGACGGGCAACCGTGCGGCGATGGCCCTCGCTGCGCTGTTGAGTCCGAACGTCCGCCGCCTGAAATCGTTGTCGCGCGCAGCCTCCCCGAAAATCTCGGCGAGCCGGCCAGCCGCACTTCGCCGCAGAAGATCCATTTGAAACAGCCGGTCTTGCGCAGTGACATAGCCCAAGGCACGGATCGCGTCCGTTCGTGATCCGGCCGCAATGGTCGGAATACCGTAGACATCCCGGGTGACAACGACCGGCTCTTGCAAGGTAGTCACCTCCGACCTCCCGTCCAGGATCGGCAGCGAGGCGCGAAGGGTCATCACCGCATAGCCCATGCTGCATACCAAGACGAGCACAGCGACAATCACGACACGAACGATCGGGTTCATCAGCGGGCACCTTGCTCCGCTGCTCGAGCCGCCTCATAAAAAATGGACGCGATCGTGTCGACCTCTTGCTCCGTCACAATCAGCGGTGACAAGAACCGCACCACGCATCCATTGCGCCCTCCCAGTTCGAGGATCAAACCACGACTGAGCGCCTGCGCCTGAATCTTCCGCGCAAGCTCCGGAGCCGCGGGGTAAACGCCTCTGGCATCCGGACGCCCGTTGGTATCGACGATCTCAACCCCGAGCATCAATCCACGGCCACGCACGTCGCCGAAACTGTGGAGAGACACCTGGGCCTGACGCAGATGCGACAGGAGACGCTCTCCCATGATCTGCGCGTGCTGGTCGAGGCGATGGGTTCTGACGAACTCGACCGTCGCGGCGCCGGCCGCCATGGCCATTTGATTGCCCCGAAAGGTGCCGGCATGCGCTCCCGGTTGCCATTGATCCAGCTCGGCTCGGTACACGACTACACTCAACGGCAACCCACCGCCGATCGCCTTCGACAAGACCACTGCATCGGGAATAATCCCGGCCCGTTCGAAGGCAAAGAGTGACCCGGTTCGTCCCAATCCTGTCTGAATCTCATCAACAATCAATGGAATGTTACGATCTTTGGTGATACGACGAATGTCCCGAAGCCAGGCATCTGGTGAGGGAATCACCCCCCCCTCTCCCTGAACGACTTCCAGAATGACAGCCGCCGGTGAGACGACTCCGCTGTTAGGATCGTCGAGCAACCGCTCGATATAGGTACTCGAGAGACGATGGCCCTCCTCGCCGCCCACACCGAACGGACAACGATATTCGTACGGGTATGGAAGGAACTGGACATCCGGCATCAGCCCGCTGATGGCGGCTTTCGGTGCCAGATGGCCGGTAAGCGCCATCCCTCCGTGCGTCATCCCGTGGTAGGCGCCGTGAAACGAGAGAATCGTTCGACGCCCGGTCGCCGTCTTCACCAGTTTGACGGCAGCCTCCACGGCGTCCGCTCCGGAGGGACCGCAGAACTGGATTCGCGCCTCCTCCGCAAACGCTTTCGGCAATGCACAGAACAGCGCATCGACAAAGCGATCCTTCACCGGCGTGGTCAGATCGAGCGTCTGAAAGGGAACGCCTTCCTCCAACAGCAGTTGGATGGCCTCCAGGACGACCGGATGATTGTGTCCCAACGTCAATGCGCCGGCCCCGGCGAGACAATCGATGTAAGTGCGCCCATCGGTATCCTGTACATAGATGCCTTTGGCTTTGCTGAGTGCCAACGGTAACCGTCTCGGATAACTGCGGGCGTTTGACTCACGCTCTGCCTGCCGAGTCAAATAGGGATTCCCTTCTCTATCCTCCACAACTGAGTGCGGCTTCGTCGGGAACGTCTTCTTCATCTCATCCACGTGGACAGCCATCATGCCCTCCTTGCGTCACAAAAGCGGCAAGGCGACTGCTGCGTGCCTGCCGCGCGTTATCGGTCCTGCCGGTTACTGCCATGCACCCACTCCTTCTGTCACAGGGGTGATCTTCCCCAGATCCATCCGGAGACATCGATCCGCGACGGCGAAGTACTGATCATCATGGGTAATGACGAGCGCTGTTTTCCCGCGAGCCTTCAGATCGGGCAACAACTCCATGTAGAAGACCCTGCGAAACACCGGATCCTGATCCGCTGCCCACTCGTCGAACACATAGAACGGACGGTCTTCGAGGTAGGCGGTCAACAATGCGAGGCGCTTGCGTTGTCCTTGAGACAGTGCCTGCGTGGAGAGCGCTCCGTCCGTGATCTGCACCTTCTCCCGAAGCTGTAGACGGTCCAAATACTGGCGGGATTGATAATCGAGGTCGGTCTGATGCAAGCCGAACAATGCGTCGAACAGATGGTAATCTGAAAACACAGCGGAGAAGAGCTGACGATAGTTCTCACGGTTGACTTCGTCGATCGGCACCCCGTCGAGACGAATCGCACCAGATTCAGGGGCATAGAGACCCAGCAGGAGCAGAGCCAGCGTCGTTTTTCCACTGCCGTTGCCGCCGACCAGGAATACCAGTTCACCCGGCGTGAAGTTGAGATCGATCGGACCAAGATGAAAACTGCCTTCTTCATCTTCCCTGTAATAGCGATGCGTCACACCCGCCATCTCGATCCGTTTCCAGACGCTGTTGAGAACCGGTCCGCCCATGGTGTTTGTCCCGATCCGTTCGCGTTTTTCGATCTGGTCCTGCGTGGAAGCCGTGGCCAGCGACAGGCCCAATGCCTCGACTTTTTCCAGCGCGACATCAGCGCGACCGACATTCGGCAGCGTTTCAACGATCTGAGAAAAAGGGCCCATCATGTACAGAAGGACAAGCGTCGATCCGGCGATCGCTTGGGGAGTCAGCGCAAGCCACTCAGGAAAGACGAATAGAACCAGCCCGATGACTGCATAGAACAGAAACATGCCCCAGTTGGTCGCGATGGCATACACCGTCATGCCTTCGACAAAGTCGCGCTTATAGGCGGTCACGGTGGGCTTGAGGGCCGTGGCGAGAAAGGCCTGCCGCCGTTCACGGTGAAGCTTGAGCTCTTTAATGCCCTCGAGGATCGATTGAAAATGACGAAAAAGAGTGTCGTTTGTTTCTCGAGCCTGCTTGAACGAGTGCAGAGCCCGTTTTTCCTGCGCTTGAAACGAGAGGGCGCCGAAAACCATGAAGCCGAGCACGACGGCCAGCATGGGCCATGAAAGCCAGCCGAGGTAGGCCAGGCACCCGACCACCGTCGCACCGTTGACGCAAATCAGCGGAATCTGCACATAGGCCTGTGCAATGACATCGGTGTCTTCGTTGAGTGCGGCCAGTAATCGATGTCGCCCGAGTTCCTGGACGTGTCGGAGCGGAGCACGAAGAATCTGTTCACTGAGATGGAGCCGCAACTGCGCAATGATGTCCTGGCCCAGCCGCGTCAGGACGACCTCCGAAAAAGCCTTCGTCACGACCGCAAGGACGACACCCGCAAGAAAGCCTGCTCCGAGAGCCGCCGTCCGCTCGCTCTCCTCCAGAGCCGAATTGATCAAGGCAATAATTCCTGCACTTGCAAGACCGCTGATCAAGCCGGCGACCATGGAAAGCACGACGAGACGCCAAGCATTGCGGTAGAGAAATCGGAGCAAACTCATCGTCTAATCCTCTCAGGCCTCCGGTCGCGGAGGTGCGACGTGTTGGATGGAATCTGATTCTTGACGGCGTCCTCTTCGAGGAAGCGGAACAATCTTCGGCATGGTAGCGGCGGATCCACCCTTTCCCCCTACACGAATGTGTTCGGACAGGCCCGCAACCGTCGGACGTTCGAAAAATGTTTTCATGGATACTTCCAGGCCAAAGCTGTCCTGCACGCGAGACAAGATCTGCAAGGCAGCCAGTGATTCTCCGCCGAGGGCAAACAAGTCATCGTGCAGACCGACCTGCTCGACACCGAGAACCTGTTTCCAGACCAGTGTCACCGTTTCCTCAATTGTCGCGTCGGCACTCAACTCCGTTCGATCGTGGATTGCTTTCCTGTCGGTTCCGGCAAGACCGGCGACGTGAGACAGTGTTGCTCCGAAATTCTGCCTCACGAGGGATGCACAATCACGAACTGAGACGATGGCTTGCGGAGCCATCCATCCGTGCAATATCCGGCCGAATACATCCTGTGCTTCTGAGGCCGCCATGCCGTCGAATGCTCCGGCGTCGATCTGTAAGGCTTTCATGCGAGCTTCCGCCTGAACCGCCATCCCCACCTGATTCCATCGGTCAAAATTGACGGATATGACGCGTGTCCCTTGCTTCGAGAAAGCATGAGCCAGTGCGTCCAGGGTGGCGTTCGCCGAGCAATAGCCGACCTGTCCCACCCCGCCGGTCAGCACATTTAAGGAAGAGCAGAAACAGAGAAAGTCCAGCGATACAGTGCGAAGCACACGATCCAGAACAAGCGCTCCGGCGACCTTGGGAGCAAACTCTGTCGCCAAGGCCTCTGTGGTTTTCAGGTCGATTAATCCTCCGCCTGCAATCCCCGCCGCATGAATCACTCCATGCAAAGCCCCGAAGCGTTCCAACGTCTGTGTCAGTGCGACCTGCACCTGCCCCTCATCAGCCACATCCACCTGGAGGGTGAGAATTTCTCCTCCGCATTGTTCGAGTGCCTTCAGCCGCTGCTGCTGCGCTTCGGTGGGTTGTGATCGACCGATCAAGACAAGGCGTGCCGTTGCAGTTCGGACAAGGTAGTCGGCAAGGTGAAGACCGACGCCTCCCAACCCTCCGGTGATGAGATACACCCCGTGGGTTCGGAGCAGAATCGGTTGCCCGTTCGGATGCTCCAACCGCACTGGCTCGAACGCCGGAACCCATCGATACCCTCCGCGATACGCCACGACTGGTTCAGCCTGTCCGACACAATCTTCGGCAAGACATCGGTCGATCTGTCGCTTTGCCCATGGGTCTTCCCCGTTGCTCGATGCCTGGAGATCGATGACACGACATCTAAGATTTGCGTATTCCTGAGGTATGACCCGGCAGGCTCCCAGAATGGGAGCGACTTCCGGACGCAAGATTTCCTCACCGGTGACATCGGACAACCCGGTTGTCAGGATGTACAGACTCGTCGGCTCTGTCGACGTTCTGCTGCCCAACGCCTGTGAGAGGAACAGGAGACTGTACAAGCAGCGATCTTGTGCGTGGCTGAAGGTTTCGACGGACAGCGGACCTTGCATGGGTTGGAGATTCCAACAGTGCGCCACTCGATTCGGTACGTGCGCTTGCTCGCGTAACTCCTGAATCAGCCGGTGATAATCTTCCCGAACTCCCGGTCGTATGGCGTAGTGTCTCTCGGTACGTTGTTCGTACCGCTCTCCGGGCGAGACCGTGACGACCGGCCGCCTGTCCGATTCCAGTCGGGTGACAAGGTCTTTTCCCTCACCCCCTTCGCCGACGAATACCAACCAAGAGCCGTCTCGAACCGGCCCGGTCGATTGAACGGCTCGCGCACGCTTCCAAGTCGGTTCATAAAACCAGTCTCTGATATCCGTCTTCCTAGCAAGCACTCCCGCCTGACCCGCCTCCAAAGACCGCTTCATCGGCTCGACCCAGAACCGCCGACGTTCAAAGGGATAGGTCGGCAGGGGGACGCGGCGAGGACGCTCCTCGAGATACAGACCGGCCCATTCGATCGGTACGCCTGCCGCCCAAAGATTCCCAACGGCGTCGAGAAAATCAGACGGCTCGGATACCGGCGATGATCCGTTTCGTGGTTTGCGCAAAGAGGCCAGCGCCATCACCGGTCGTCGATCGATTTGCCGCTGAGCCAGCGTACACAAGGTCTGCCCCGGTCCTACTTCGAGCAGAATCCGCTCGGGCTTCCGGCAGAGCGTCTCGATACCGTCGGCAAAACGGACGGTCCGTCGGACATGATCGGTCCAGTACGACGGGTCCATGGCCTGAGTCGGTGTGATCCAATCGCCGGTCACATTGGAAATCCATTGAATAGTCGGTGCGTGACGCACCACACCGGCAACCTGAGCATGGAAGGCCTGGAGAACAGGCTCCATCATGCGGGAATGAAAGGCATGGGACGTCTGAAGTCGTACACACTGGATACCTCTGATCGCCAACGTGTCTTGCAGACGCGTCATCGCAGGCTCAGGCCCGGACAGGACACACTGATTCGGGGCATTGACCGCCGCCATGTCCAACTCTTCGTGCACAAGGCTTGTCGCCTCAACTTCCGACATCGACACAGCCAGCATCGAACCGGATGGCATGCTCTGCATGAGTTGTCCACGTATGGCGACGAGTCGCAGTGCATCCTCGAGTGAGAAGACACCTGACAGACATGCAGCAACATATTCCCCCACGCTGTGCCCGATCATGCCGTCTGGATGGACATGGAGACTCATCCACAGTTTGGCCAGCGCATACTCCAGCACGAACAAAGCCGGTTGTGTGAGCGCCGTACGGTTGAGTCTGTCCGGGTCCGTAGAACATTCCTCGAATAAGACTAACTTGATATCCACCCCGATGTGAGGCGCCAGCAGGGCCGCGCATCGGTCCACCTCTTCACGGAACGTCGGTTCATGGGCATAGAGGCTGCGGCCCATCGTGAAATACTGCGCGCCCTGCCCTGAGAAGAGGAACACGACAGGCCTCGGTTCACCGGCGTGAGTGATGGGGTTCGCGGAGTTGGATCGACTCAAGGCAAGTATCGTCGAGTCCATGTTGTCGGCCACCACCCACCGGCGATGGGCAAAGGCCCTTCGACCGGTCTGCAGCGTATATGCAACATCCGGCAACTCGACCTTCGGATGTTGCTGAAGATAGGCGGCCAGTCTGGTGGTCGCCTCATTCAATGCCGTTTCAGATCGTGCAGACAGCACGATGAGGCGCGGACGGTGACTGATCCGCTCACGCTCTCGTTCAACGACGGGCGCTTCCTCCATGACCACATGCGCGTTGGTTCCGCCGAGACCGAACGAGCTGACGCCGGCGCGTCGCGGTGCGCCGGAGGAGTTCCACCCGGTCAGTTTGGTATTGACGTAGAACGGTGTTCTGGTAAATGCGATTTCGGGATTCGGAGAAGAGAAATGCAAGCTGGGAGGAATCTGTTGATGCGACAGAGCGAGGACCGTCTTGATCAGTCCGGCGATTCCTGCCGCCGCATCGAGATGGCCGATATTGCTCTTCACTGATCCGATGGCGCAAAACCCGTTTCTGTCTGTGCCGGCACGAAATGCCTGGGTGAGGCCCGCGACCTCGATCGGGTCTCCCATCGGCGTGCCGGTTCCGTGAGCTTCGACATAACGAATGGACTCCGGCTCGACCCTGGCAGCCACGTGCGCGGCCCGAATCACCCGGGCTTGTCCTTCCACGCGCGGCGCCGTGTATCCGACTTTTTGCGCTCCATCGTTATTGATCGCGGTGCCCTTGATGAGCGCCCAAATATGATCGCCGTCGGCCTCCGCATCTTCGAATCGTTTCAACAACACGATGCCGATACCGCTTCCGCCGACTGTTCCCCTCGCGTCTGCATCAAAGGCCCGGCAGTGGCCGTCCGGCGAGGCAATCCCGCTCTTCTGATAGAGATACCCGACCTTTTGGGGCACGTTGATGGACACGCCTCCGGCGAGCGCCATGTCGCATTCGCCTGCGAGCAGTCCTTGACAGGCCAAGTGAACCGCGACCAGGGATGTCGAACAGGCGGTTTGAACCGCGAGACTGGGCCCTTCCAGATTCAGTTTGTAGGAGACACGGGTGGGGAGCGAATCCTTCTCTACGCCGAGAATTCCGGCCATGTCCGAGGCCGACTGCAACAGGACGCCGTCAGGAAATAGATTGAAGAGATACCCGCTGGTGCTGGATCCCGCATAGACGCCGATCGACCCCTTGAACCGTTCCGGATCATACCCGGCATGTTCAAACGTCTCCCACGCACATTCGAGGAACAACCGATGCTGAGGATCCATCAACTCGGCTTCTTTCGGCATGATACCGAAAAAGTCGGCATCGAACAGGTCGATCCCCTCGATGACTCCCCGCATTCGGACATAGTTCAAATCATGGCGCAGCCGTTCATGGACTCCAGCTGATTGCAGATCCTCCTCACCGAGTCTCGTAATGGATTCCACTCCATCACGTAGGTTCCCCCAGAACGTCGCGCTGTCATGGGCTCCTGGAAAACGGCATGCCAATCCGATGACCGCCAGGTCCAATCCATCGTGATCGCTGATCTGATTTCCGCCGCTCCGATTCATCTTAGGTCCTATCCGTCGTCGTCTGACGTTGCTCTCGCTGCCGCTGCAGGCGTCGTAGGCCTGCCAGGCGCCGAGCCTTGGTCTGTTGCATCCCTTCAGCTTGAGCACACTCCCCATCCGCTTCCTTCGACGTTCGGTCATCGTTGAGATACGCGGCAAGATCCTGTACCGTCGGATATTGGAACAGATCCACCATGGTCAATGGTCGTGTGCACATGGCACGCACTTGCGTCAGCACTTTGGTGAGAAGAAGGGAATGCCCTCCCAGATCGAAGAAATTGTCCTGTCGGCCCACTGACTCCACTCCAAGGACCGCCTTCCAAATCTCCGCGATGGTCCGCTCGATATCGGTCTGCAGGAGTGCCGACGGTGGCTCCGCTTTCTGAATCCGTCCCGCATGGGCTCTGAGGGCTTGGCGATCCACCTTCCCGCGCGGCGTCAGCGGCACGGCATCGAGAAAGATCCATTCGGCTGGAATCATGTATCCGGGAAGCCGTTCGGCGAGAAACGCTCGCAGATCTTGCCCCGTCGTGACGGTTTCACCTCGAGGCACGACATACCCGACCAATCTCGGCTCTTTCGCCCGGACACCCGCAGCCGAGCCCGAAACCTCCTGCAGGACGAGCGCATCTTTGACATCGGGATGTTGCTTGACCGAACACTCAATGTCGGCTGGTTCGACACGAAAACCCCGCACTTTGATCTGAGCATCGTATCGACCGAGAAATTCCACATTGCCGTCAGCGCGCCGCCTGGCTCTATCACCCGTTCGATACAATCGTCGGCCAGGTTCACGGCTGAAGCAGTGCGGAACAAACTTCTCGGCCGTCCGATCCGTCTGGCGAGAGTATCCTCTCGCCAAACCGACTCCGCCGATGTACAGTTCGCCCGCCACGCCGATGGGCACCGGCCGGCACGCCGCGTCGAGAACATACAATTCGACATTGGCGATAGGCCGTCCGATCGGCACCGTGGATGCGGAGGTCCAATCCTCCGGCCGCTCAGGCATGAAAAAGCTCGCCGTGATGGTGGCTTCGGTCGGGCCATACGAATTGCACCAGGCGATGCGCTCACCGGCAAGTCGTTGCCACCGGGCCAAACTCTCCGGTAACGCCTTTTCGCTTCCTACGATCACCAAACGGAGCGAATTCGGGAGGACCGTTCCGTCCTGTTCACAGGCTTCAATCCATTCAGCCCAGTAAGGAGTCGGTAAATTCAGCACCGAGAGACCGTGGTCATCGATAAACCGGCGGAACTCAGAAAACTCCGGCACCGGCTCGTTCGGCCGCAACACCACCGATGCACCCGCCGACCACGTGGGAAAGTACTCCTCAGCCGCGACATCGAAACTGATCGAGGCAAATTGCAGCACACGGTCGGTGGGCTGAAGCCCGTAGTGTTTCGCCATAGCCGTGCTGTGATTGACGAGCGCGCGATGCGAGATCTCGATTCCCTTCGGCTGACCGGTCGTCCCGGAGGTATACAACACGTACGCCACATTCTGAGGAGCGATAGCCGAAGACAAATCGCCATCGGGCAAGGACACCAACACCGGCCCCATCTCATCCAGCGAGATGACCGGAATCGTCACGTCGTGAAAGTGCGCAGCAAACCGCTTTTGGGTGAGCAGCACGTGCGCCCCGCTGTCCTCGATCATCACGCGTGATCGCTCATAGGGAACAGAGGGGTCCATCGGCACATAGGACGCCCCTGCTTTCAGCACTCCAAGCAGAGCCGTCCCCATCTCCAAGGAACGCTCCAGACACAGTGCAACGCAGCTTTCCGTTTCGACGCCCTGCCGCTTGAGATACCGGGCTAACTGGTTGGCTCGTGCGTTGAGTGACCGATAGTTATACGACACACCGTTCCACACCATCGCGACGGCATCCGGTGTGAGCGTTGCCTGTTGTTCGAACAGCTGATGGAGACACAGTTCCCGCGGATAGTCCGCCGCTGTCGCATTGCAACTCTGAAGCAGATACCTTCGTTCATCTTCGCCGAGCATGCCGAGTTCGCTCACCCGCCCGTCAGGACTCAGCACGATCTGCCTGAGCAATTCCTGAAAATGTCCGGCCATGCGCGCGATGGTTTCACCGGTGAACAGGTCCGTGCTGTACTCAAACACCGCTTCTAACCGACCGTCTTTCATCGCCGTCAGTTCGAGCGTGAGGTCGAACACGGAGGTTCGGGTGCTCGTCTTCATCCGGCAAACATTCAGACCATCCAGCCGGCAGAGCTCGGGTTGCTCTTCTTCCAAGGTCACCATCACCTGATACAACGGCGTATGGCTGAGACTGCGCGGGATGTGAAGGGCATCCACCAACCGTTCAAACGGAAGGTCTTGGTTGGCCTGCGCCTCAAGCACGGTCTTCCGCACCTGTGCCAGCAACTCGAGAAAAGAGGGATCACCCGACAGATCCACGCGCAATGCGACCGTGTTGACGAAACAACCAATGAGGGAATCGCATTCCGGCTGGGAGCGGTTGGCAACCGGCGTCCCGACGCAGAACTCCGGCTGTCCGCTGTAACGGGCCAACAGTACGTCGAATGAAGCCAGCACCGTCATGAATAATGACGCCTGGTGCCTGCAGCCGATCTCGTGAAGCCGTCTCCCGATGTCTTCGGGGATAGACCAGCCATACCGATCCCCGTTCTGTCCCTGCACCGCGGGCCGGGGACGATCGCTCGGCAATTCGAGCACATGCGGGACGGTCTCTAGCTGTCGGCGCCAGTACGTTTCTTGGCGCTTCCATACTTCACTGTCCAGAGAGTGCCGCTGATACAGGACGACGTCCCGGTACTGCCTCGACAGTGGCGGGAGACGAGCATCCATCCCCTTCGTGAAGGCCTCATACAACCGCGTCAATTCGTGGCCGATAATTCTCATTGACCAGCCGTCAGCCACGATGTGATGGATCGTGACCAGCAGAATCTGGTCCGCCTGGGTCAGACGAAGCAGTCGCACCCGAATCAACCGACCTGCTGACAGATCAAACGCGTGATGAGCCTCGTTCGACATCCACAGCGAGATGTGCTCCTCCTGCACTGCTCCGCTCACATTCGTCAGATCTTCGACCGGGAGCGGAAGTTCATACTGTGAATCGATCACCTGAGCCGGATGACCTTGATCGACGACGAATCGCGCGCGAAGAATCTCATGGCGCCGCACGATTTCCTTCAGAGCACGATGAAGCGCCGTCAGATCGAGTACTCCTCTGATTCGCAAGGCAACCGGAATATTATTGAATGAGTTGTCCGGCGAGAGTTGATCGAGAAACCAGAACCGCTGCTGAGAGAAGGACAGAGGCGTGATATCTCCGGGAGGAGTGGGGTCCAGAAGTTGACGCGATGTCGTCGGCTTCGATTGAGATGTTGATCGGATCTGCGCTGCCAGACCCACCGGCGTGGGAGCGTCGAACAGCGATTCAAGAGGAAGCTCGACGCCATACACGTCTTGCAGTTTGGCCAGCACCTGTGTCCCACGCAAGGAATCTCCCCCAAGCTCAAAGAAATTGTCGTGAGGCCCCACGTGGGGGCGGCCAACCGCCTGCGCCCAGACGTCGACAACCCTGGTGAGGATGTCATCCTTGGCTTCCTCAAAACCGACACCTGTCCATCTTTCGACCCGCTCAGGATGGGACGTGGTGTACAGAACGTCGAGCTTGTGAGCCAAAAAATTTGCGCGGCACAGATGCCGTTGAACCTTTCCACTCGAGGTCTTTGGCAGAGTCCCAGGCTTGATCAGGACGACGGCATACACTGGAACTTCATGATGTTCCGTGACTACTCGGCCGACTCCCGCGGCGACAGAGTCGAGAGCAATCGACGAATGACCGGCCACTTCCTGCACCACCACCAATTGCTCCTCATCATCGACCGGAATGGAGAACACCGCGCCGCAACCAGGCCTGAGTGAAGAGTGACTGTCCTGTACCGTCGCCTCGATATCGTGCGGATAATGGTTCCGGCCACGAATGATGACCAGATCCTTTAATCGGCCGACTATGAACAGTTCGCCGTCGTGGATCACTCCGAGGTCGCCGGTTCGAAGAAATGGACCTTCTCCGGTATCCCCGAGCGTGGCGGCGAATGTCTGTGCTGTGGGTTCCTCGCGATTCCAGTATCCCTGCGCCACACTGGCGCCCTTGACCCAGATCTCTCCGACGTGACCCTGGGGACAGCGCAAGCAGGTCTCCGGATTGACGATGACCAATTGCTGATCAACGGCGGTGCGGCCACACCCGACCAGTCGAGTCGCGGAGCTGTCGGCCCGGGAGGCCACGACCACTTCGCCCTTCTCCAACACGGCCTTCTCAGCGAGCGTGAGAATGGGCGCCGCACCATGCTCACCGCCCGACACAAACAATGTCGCTTCAGCCAATCCGTAACAGGGAAAAAAGGCTTCACGCCTGAACCCGTAGCGGCCGAACATATCCGTGAATCGATCCAATGTTCTCGCGTGAATGGGCTCAGCCCCGTTGAACGCCACCGACCAGGAACTGAGATCCAATTGTTCTCGTTCCTCCACGGAAATCTGACGGACACAGAGGTCATAGGCGAAATTCGGTGCCCCGCTGGTGGTTGCGCGATACCGTGAGATCGCAGACAGCCATCGAAACGGCTTCTGCATGAAATGCACGGGCGACATCAACACGCAGGGCCGACCGAGATAGAGCGGCTGCAGGACGTTCCCGATCAGTCCCATATCGTGATACAGCGGCAGCCACCCGAGGACGGTCGTGTGCTCGCCGTGACCGAACGCCTCTTGAATCATCCGCTGGTTATGCAACAGATTCTCATGACTCACCATGACGCCCTTCGGGGTACCGGTCGACCCCGATGTATATTGAAGAAATGCGAGCGACTCTCCGGCCACGGACGGCGTTCGCCAGATCGTTTCGATTCCTTCAGCAGGAACGTCGGTTTCAATCCACTGCACGTCCCCGAACTCTGCCATTCCGGAATCCTGCCGACACAGCCGCTCAACGCCGGCGTGAGTCTTCACCGTCGCCAGCGCCATGCTCGCGCTCGAGTCCGTGAGCACCGCCTGCAATCGTCCCAGCATTCGTTTCCGTTGCGGTGGATAGGCCGGTACGGCGACGACGCCCGCATAGAGGCAGCCGAAAAATGCGGCGATGTAGTCAAGCCCGGGTGGATAGAGAAGAATGGCCCGATCACCTTGCGCGCCCAATGATTGAAGCCGGGCCGCAATGGCCCGCGCACGACGATCCAATTCGCCGTACGTCAGCTCGCTGGCCTTCGTCTCACCGTCAGTTAAAAAGATGAAGGCGGGTTGCTTCGCGAGATCGTCGGCTCTCCTACGAAGAAGATCGACGAGTGTCGTGACGCCTGTACGCTCTTCGAATACCAATGCAGTCCCCCTCTGCGTTTCAGACACACCAGGAGCGTGGAATGTCGGTTATTCTTTCATCCTGAACCGCAGTGAACCTCTGTAGGGTTTCGCTCGTGTTCTCAGTCGGTGAGCTCGAAGGCCATCTATCTTGAAGGGAACAACACTAGCGCGGTTTGGGGACCGCGCCCCTTCTCTGATGACTGAGTCGTTGTGTATTACTTAGACGGAATGCGAAATTATTTCCTCACCCCAGCTTCAAGATAGTCCTGGGCTGATAATTACCAAGATTTCTACGAGCAGATTGAGTCCCGCAATCCGAGAGACGCGTATGCCTTCGATTCTCACCAGACGGTAGGCCTGCTGCAGATACGCTGCTGCGCCGACACAACCTGGGTCAGTTCTGGTCGGACAACACCAAGGACTTTGTTTCCACTACCAGATCGGCAAGTGCGCTGGCCTGGGCGGCCAATTCGTCTCGCCCCATTTCGATTCCTGGGTTGAGTATGCGGCGTATCCTCTCGGATAGCCCTTGCGGTCTTACGGGGAGCTTGTCCATCGCCGAGGCGAGCTGCTTCTCACCGGGAAAGTATTCTCGATTGAGCGCAAGCGGGAGATCGACGTAGACCAACGTATCGGCAGCAGACAACCGTTCCCATGCAGAAGCCGAGCAGCCAAACCCATCGATGATCTATCGCTCTTTTCATAGCAGTCCGGCATGGATCTCGAGATAATCCGCGTGAGGGATCTCCTCGCCGCCAGGCTTGTATTTGATGGAATCGATCGGATGGAGGGAAAGAGCGGTGACATCTGCGAATGTTTTCGCCAGCGTGAATTTCCCGCCGCCGGCATTACCGAACACCGCAACCCTATTCACATCACCACTTGTGAGTCTGCCCTGTTGCCACGCTGCTTTACGTTGAGCCTACCTCGCAAGCAAGGCGCACGTCGACTGACTGCGCGGAACGCACGTGATACATGGATGTGGTACTCATGGCTCAGAATACCATCACGTGATCGACAAGATACGTCCCGTCTTGCTCCACAAGAAGCATCTCGGCAATGAACTCTCCTCGTGCCTTCGTGAACCATTGCTTCCATAGGATGGCTACCGCTCCAGGGCGCTTGAATACGGCTGCAGGCTCACGCCGTAAGAAGTATCCTTTCTCGCACTGGTATTGCTCACAGACCCTGCGGAGATGCTCAGGCGTGACGATCGTCTTGAGCCGGTCTGTGAAGTCCTGAACATGTCGATCATGGTCGATCGCGGTCGAGGCATCCATGAGGTTGTCCATAACCGGATTGGCGATCCCCAGAATCTGGTCGTGCGACATGTTCTCCAGGTTCATGAGACTTCCCTCTGAGGGCTGCGCTTGAAGTACGCCGTGGCGTAAATCCACCTCGACTTGAATGAATTGCGAGGGTGCACCTTCATCTACAATGGCCTCTCCAGCGCTTAACTCATTGCCGCTCGGATCGAGCTATGCGCAAATCTCACATACCATTATGGACGATCACCGACCGGAACGACTACCTTGGCTCCTGCGCATTGCGTGAGGGGGAGTTCAACGCTGTCTCGGCACACAGCAGCAGTGACTGGTGGATCGCCGCATGACCACGCCAGATCAAACCCAAGCACGTGTCGGTAAAACATTATGGACCGGGCAAGATGGTGTACCGAGAAAATAGGAGAGACTGACTCGATCTTCATGGAATCTATGTCGATTTTCGTGGCTTAATACAGATAGCCCTCCGGATCACCACGATTGACTGCAGCATCTGCGAGAGCAACCATTCCTGCGAGACTGCTCTTCCTCATATCGTTACAATCACTGTTAGTCAACCCCGTCACATTGAATGGCGCCACTTTCGCCGTTACTCATGCCCAGTGCATACCCTGCCTTGATCCTGACGAGTCTCCCAACTAATTAAATTCCAACTTCACAGAGCCGATCACGGTAAACGGCGCGCCGGTGTAGATAATTTCCCTGAAATTTTGTGTGCCTGAAAAATACCGCTGATCCAACACATTGGTAAAATTTAAGGCAGCAAACATGTTCGTTCTGGTAAAGACGTCTGGCCTGCGGTAGTAGACAGCGGCATCCATGCGAACATACCCAGGAAGCTCGAAGGGAGCCTGGCAGTTGGCTGGATCTGTGCATTGAAACACCCCGTTTCGCTTGCCTTGCGCAAACATCCCTAATCCAGCACCAAGACCTTTCAACGGACCATCCTGCAAGAAATAGGTGGTCCAAAGACTGCCCTGATGGAGCGGAGAATTGGAAACGCGACTACCCTCAAGAAACATCAGATCCTTCGTCACCCGTGCATCGACGTAAGCATAGTTCGCGATAATATCCCATCCGGGTAGCAGTCTTCCTGCTACGTCGAACTCGATACCTTGGCTTCGCTGTTCGCCCGTTGCCACAGAAAAAGCAAATCCGTTGAGTGGATCGGCGGTCAAGACATTCTTCTTCTTGATGTTGAACGCAGCCACTTTGGCCCGCAACCGGTTCTCGAAGAATTGGAACTTCACACCGCCTTCGTAGGCTCTTCCTCGCTCAGGATCAAACAGAGTCCCACTGATACTCCTGGCTGCATCGGCTTGAGGCGCAAAGGATTGCGTGTAGTTGGCAAACAGCGCAATGGGCTTCCATGGCTGATACGTCACTCCGACCGAGGGACTAAACGCGAGGTCGGTCTGGCTATCCTCAGTCTGTGTGGGATCCAGGTCGTGCGGACGATTCACGAGTGTTTGTTTGAAGTAATCAAATCGGCCGCCTCCGTGCAGATGGAGATTTTCAAGGAGACTGACATGATCCCCAAAATAGACTCCCAGAATATTGTTCACGTTCTTCGTATTGCTGAATTTTGTCAGGGGTCCATTCAAGAACAACCGGTCAGCCGGATTAAAGATATTGATAAAACTAAAGGCACCCGGCGTCGTCGTGTCGCCCCCGAAATCGCCGGACACCGACGCGGACGAGACTTCGCGGCCCAGTTCGATCCCGACAATTGTCTTATGCTTGATCGGTCCGGTCGAGAACTGTCCGTGCAGTTCGTTCTGTAAATAATGGCTCTGAACCGTCGTGGGAATCGCAAACTGCGCGAGGTTCAAAATGCCATCGTTTTCGTCACCGACCAAAAACCATGACTCCAAGCTGGAATATCGGCTCCTGGTCACCGCCGCCCTGAATGCGGTTCGCCACCTGAACATGTCATTGAAGTCATGCAGGAAGGTCAGCGTGGCTTTGCCGTGGTTCGTCTCATGCTTTCTGGTCGGGTCTCCCAAGAAACGAGTCACAGGAATCGGTGCGACCCCGCCACCGATGGCCACCAACCCGCGATCGATGGGTGAATTATCGTAGAGATATTCGGCGTCGAAACGAAAGGTCGTCCGGGGGCCTAACTCCCATCCGAATGTCGGGGCAAGAAAGATCCGTTCGGAGCGAACTCCCTCCCGATAGCTGCCGGCGTTCTCGTATAACCCATTGAACCGATAGGTCAAGGTTTTGCTCTCGTTCAATGGCCCACCGATATCAATGGTGGGGCGATACAGATCGTAATTACCGAAGAGCAGTTCGGCAGAGTAATACGGATTCTTCAACGGCGCCTTGGTGATTTGATTGATCACCCCACCTGGGTCGGATCGGCCAAACAAGTAAGATGGCGGCCCCTTAATCACTTCGATACTTTCGATGTTGATGATATCGCGCTGGGCCCGGGAGCTGAACGTACTGTCGTCGCGAAAGCCATTTTTAAAGACGTTGAGATCAGAGACGAACCCACGAATCATGAAACTCCCAGCTTGGCCACCCTGGGTGCTGAACTGAGACACCCCGCTTACATTTCGCAGGGCATCACTGAACCGGATCACCTTTTGATCTTCGAGCACTTGCTTGGTCACCACTTCCACGGAGCGAGGTGTATCATGGACCGGGACAGGAATCCTTGTCGCACTGGATACCTCTTCGACGGTATAAGACTGGTTCTCTCGTCGTCTCGTCTCTTTCACCACAATTTCCGGCACCTTCACTGGCTTGGAATCAACGATGCCCGTTGATATGCTGCTTATGGGTTCCAATGGGACAGACTGAGTGTTTGGAGCCAATTGGGAGACGGCACTCGGTACGAGCGTCACGGCATTCGTAGCGGTCAGGCGGTAGGTGACGCCAGACCCTGACAGCAGCGATTGGAGGGCCTCTTCAGGCTGGTGCCTTCCAGTCATACCGGACGACGTCTTGCCGGCGATCAACTCGGACGGCACACTGACCTGCCAGCCCGTGGCCTCAGCGAAGGCATTCAACGCACTGCCAAGCGGTTGCGTGGGGATATTGAACTCGATGGGAGCGCTTGACGCCACTTGGGAAACAGTGTCTTGCGCGAAGGCCTCACCAGCTGCCGTCACGACCAACATGAAGAGGAACAAGCCCCAGCCGAGATACCGCGGCCAAGGATGTAGCCGCCCTGCCGTACGTTCCATGTATCGTGAATTCTCTCTGTGGTCGCTCATGTTTGGTCATTCCATCCGTTGGTTCATACTCTACTCATAGGGCCTCATGGCCTTATTTCCTCCCCTGTAGACGGAACAGCTCGAGCTCTTCCTCACCTGCTCAGGAGCCAGACGGCAATTTTTGAGGATTGAAGATTAAAATAGAATGACAAGCCGATCAGCCAAGCTGATCGTTGAGACAGGGACTGTCTTCACGAGCACCGCAAGCGCACCAACGGGATCGTCTACGTTGTATGTTCCAGTTATCTTGATTTGGCCGACCTGTTGATTCAGCAGTATGATGCTGCCGGGATGATACCGCTGCAATTCCCCGATCACCTGTGTAAATGGAACTCCCTCGACGACCAGTCGTCCACGTATCCAGGCAGAGACCGCCGGCACATTGACGGAATGCGGTCGGCCCATGTGGCCATGCTCCATCTGGATCTGCGATCCAGCTGTGACCACGAGCGGAGCCGCTTCCTGATCTTTGGGATGAAATTCGACGGTGCCTTCGAGTACGGTGAGGGACTCTCCACCCGACTCCGCCCTGACGACGAATGCCGTTCCAACAGCTCGAACGGCAGTCGCAGCACCATCCACAATAAACGGACGGGCTGCATTCTGCTGAACGTTAAAGAGGACTTCGCCTTTCAGCAGGCGGACGCGGCGCACCTCGTCGTCAAATCGGAGTGCGATCGCAGATTGCGTATTGAGCGTGGCAATTGACCGATCGGGCAACTCGACGGTGCGCCGCTCTCCGGCCCCCGTGTGATAGTCGGCCTGCCATCTGATGGAAATATCAAAATGATCGGCGAGGAGCACCACGAAGACAAGGCACGCAGCTGCCAGGACGGGCCATCGCAGAGAAAACGTCGGCTTGGATTTAAGCCGGGACGGACCCGCCCCCGCCACGGCAGAAGCAGCCGCAGTCAGCTCCGGACTATCCCATACTCTGGAAACCGTGCGATAGATGAGGATATGTCGAGGACTCTGCGCCTGCCAGGCCTCAAATGCTCGCCGCTCTTCTTGCGTAACGCGGCTGTTCTGTAAACGAATGACCCAAGCGACAGCTTCTTTCCTGAGTCGAAGGTCTTCCTCGGATTGCGCCATGTCGTCTGAATCGTCCGAGCACTGCATGAGTCAGTCCGGTCGGCCATGGTTCACCAAAACCGGGGCTAGTATACAGTGTGACGATTGAACGAACCAAGATCCTCACTCCTGGTGATCGATGGCCTCGAGTGCCTCACAGCTTTGATCCAGCGCTCGCATCAGTAACTTCTCCACCCCGCTCTCCGAAATACCCATCCGTACGGCGATTTCCTGATAGGAGTACCCATACACGCGGCACAGCACAAAGGCTTCACGGCTGCGTGGAGGAAGCTGTTCAATCGCCTGGAGACAGAGACGCAGCCGCTGCTTAGCGAGCAACGCCCGTTCCGGCGACGGCGCCTGACTGGGGACCGCCGTTGCAGCATCCATGCCATCGAAGGCTTGGACGCTATTTTTTTCTCTCCGCAAATGGTCAATCGCCAAATTCGCTGCAATGCGATGGAGCAACGCACGCGGCTGCTCAACCACCTGCGCGTCGCCGAGACGAAGCAATCGCACATAGGTATCCTGTACAAGGTCGGCAGCCGTTTCGTGCGACTTCACCATACCGACAAGCCGACGCGTCAGTTCCTCACGGTACTGTTGAAACAGCGAGGCGATCTGCGCATACGTGAGACGCAGTGCAGACCCAACATTGGAAATGTCTCGGGAAGCCATGAGTTGTGCTTCAGCGAGATGTGTACTGTGTGTCGTCATTGCCTATCTCCCTTTGCTCCAGCGTTCTCAATAAAAAAGCCCAGAATGTCCTTCGACACCCTGGGCTCCGGTCTTCAATGACCTCTGGCCTCGTTTAATGGTGACTGTTCTTTAGATGCGCTTTGCACCTGGCCAGAAACGTCTTGATTGAACCGTCTCACCTAGAAGCATTGCGGCATATGGATCTATTATTTTAGATTCATCAGCACCTATTGCTAGTTGATATAACTTCTCAATATCATCTACATGGCTCTGCTGTCAACCTCTATTTTCTTGTGGCCGCGGCATTGACTCAGAATTACAAACTACTGCGGAGGATTAGGGGTATTCGATAATGTGAATGTTACGTTCCTATACGCTTTTACGAAATGGCCAATCCTCTTTCTGCATTAGCACTTGACCATATCCACATGACAACAATCGCTGACAAGAGAATACCGAGCGCCGTCGCCAAACTAATGAATATGGCCACATCATCTCTCGATTGAAGATAACGTTTGCTCATCTTCACTCCTCCATCAAACGTTCAGTCCCAGTTGCACCGGCTTCGTTGAGTCCCATACCGCAACCGTTCGGCTAGTGACACACTGCACTTGGAGTCGGCTGTGCTGCCCCTAACGACTGCTCCGTAGACGGCCGCGCGACAATCACTGCCAAGCGCTGTACGGATTCCGCAAACACAAGAAATTCTTCACGTGTGAGATGGAGCGTGACCGCACCGCATGTCAGGTGCAGCTTCCCACATCCGCATAATACCAGCTTCATCGGGCTCTCCTTACCAAACACCTTCTTCATGTGAGTGATCCTTTCCATTCATTAAGCGTGACGTTACCCACGGAGCTAATAGCTACTCCGTTCCGACAATGGGACGGCCCGACTCTGGAATGCGACGCTCTCCTCACGGCACCACCCGCAATTGATGCATCTCCAATGCCTTGCACGATAATAATCAAGATCTCGTTCACCAATGACATACCCTCCGCATCGCCCACAGGTCGTTTTCATCATTCCTCCATCGTTGCTATTGCTCTCGATAGTCTTCTAGCGAACATGAGAGACTGGCCTTCTTGTTCGTGAAGCCTGGTTTTCACCGAAGGCCTCGTGCTGCCGTCATCGATACGCTGAAGCATGGTTTCCAAATCGGCTTCGCACCGCCCGCAACAGGAGTCATCCAAGCCCATCGCCTGTTTCATCGCTTCCGGGCAGGTTCCGTGATGAGATGCCAAAGTGGAAAACTCAGATTCCTTGATTCCCTTACAGAGACAAATGAACATATGCATCTCCTTAGCTAATCGATGACACCAGGCGCACGGCCTCACAGCCGTTTCGCAATAAAAAAGCCCAAGGCATCGTTCAACGCCTTGGGCTCCGGTCTGCAACGACCTCTGGCCTCATTCCTGCTCGTACATGACAGGAGTGTTGCTTCCCATCACAACTATTTACTTGATACTCTTTCTCAATATCATCTAGAGAAACGGCTGTCAACTTCTTTTTCTGCATTGTGGCTCACTGGTTTCAAGTGTATCTTCCGAGAGAGCCCGAGGAGCGAAGGTCAACGAATCAACAGAGTGTGTCGATTCACAGGCTTGGAGCAAGGATGTGCCTCTGCGCTTGGCCTACGGTTCTGCCTTCGATGCGCCTGTCGTTTGAGCCACCACATGCGGAGTGCGGTGACATAGAGCAGGAGGGGGATAAACCCGGCGAAAAATACAATCCATCGGCCCACGAGCCCAAACGCTTCTCCGTTATGCAGCGGAAACAACCAGGCCAGGAACGTCTCCCCCGCAGTGAAGGTCTGCCAATCACGCACCTTGAGCACAGCCCCGCTGTATTGATCTATCCATACCCGACCTTGGCCACTCGTTTCCCGAATCTCACCGGGCTGGTGTATCGCAATGTCATAGACCCCCTGGTCATCATGGGGCAAGCCGAGATACCGGACCTCTCCATCTGGGAACACTTGCGTCGCAAGTGCGACCGCTTGCTCGACGGATAGGGCCAGAACGCCGGGGTTCAGATGCGAGCGTAACTCCCCATCGTCCGGGTACTCTTGGACAGGAGAGAAGAGCCGAACGATCGAAACCACATATTCACCAAATTCCAAATAGATCCCGGTGAAGGCCAGCATGCCCAGAAAGATCCCACCGTAGAAACCGGTGAGCCGATGCCACTCGTATTGTCGGCGGATGCGACTTCCGCCGGACGTGAACGTGACGGCCTGACGAAGTCTCCCCGGGCGCGGCCACCAAAGATATACACCCGTCCCGATCGAGACGAGCAACAAGATGGCCACAAATCCCAAGATTGTTTCGCCGACCGTATTGATCAGCAGGGACTGATGCAACTCATAGATAAACGACACCGCATACCCGCCCCATTCGCGGTCCTTGGTCAACACCGCTCCGGTGTACGGATCAATGGCGACTTGAATCCACCGCACCTCGTCATCACTACTGATTTGCACGTTGTACCAAGCAATGAAGACGCCCCGGTTATGTGACGGCCATTCGACGCTGTCCAGCACGCCGCCGATGGGGCCAGCTCCCCTGGCCGCCGTGACAATCTCATTCAACGGCCGATAGCTGCCCTCGCCGCTCGTCGTCACCAACGTCGGATTCAACCACTCATCGATCGTCTTATAAAAGACGAGAAAGCTGCCGGTCAGACTCATCAACACAAAGAGCCCGCCTCCGAACAGTCCGAGGTAAAGGTGGAGATTGAGCCACAATTTTTTAGACTTGAAATGACGCGGCGCCGGATCCAATGGGGAAAGTGTTTGAGTAGTATTGGGTAAATGCATCAAGTCTGGCTGCTCGAGCACCGCTGTCAGTCGGTCGGTAATCATGACCGTCGTATACCAAATACAGGCGGGAGCCTAGTCTGGGGGTGAGACACTTTCACACAACTGGCCGCGCTCGCTCTCCGACGGTTTCTAGTTTCACAACCTTAAGGAGTGGCGTCACGACGACAGAAGGCGACCGATGTGAGCCCGCTCGCAGTTCAGGATGGTGGCTTCCCGCCGATAGCCGACGCAAGAATCCTGACGAATCGTCGGCAGCGCGTGCATTTGATGACCAGGCTCTCACCCTCCCAGCGGGCTATCAGCTTCCCGCAGCGGCACCGAACGTCCAGGCCGGTCGCGGCAGGTGTACGCGTTTCATTCATATTTTCACAATGGTCCCCGAACGATAGTAGACGAAATCAGGGGGAGTCCTCTGCGCACCCGCTCCATGGAATCGTTCATGTTATGAAGACTCAACGAACACTTCCGACAGCATGGCCCAGGAACGTTTATTTGAACGTCAGCTTCTTCAACTCGGAGGCCGCCAGTTCCACTTCACCGAAATCGGACTGTCCTTTAAAGCTGCCCCCAATGGCCAAGACAAAGTCACCGGTTTTGCCGTCCGCTAGCGTGATCGAAACATTGGGAAGAGTATTCCCGGATGGCTTCAGATCGATGACCTTGATGTTGTCGAACTTGATCTTAACGGTGGCCGTCCCCCGCTTGACCGGGACTTCTTTGAGCTCGTGAGGAACGAATGCCGTCTCGCTGATTTTTTCTTCCCAGTAGAAAATCACGTTTTTCAGGTCCGTCTCGACGCCTTTGGCGTCCGTCGCGGAGGCGTGAAACGCCTTCTCTGCTCTCCCGTCCGTTTTGTTCTGTGCCCAGACTGAGCTACTCGGCATCCAGAGTGCTCCGATAACGAGCACGACTTGAGTCACATGCATTGTCGTTCGAGTGATCGTCCAGCGATTCATCATCGATCTCCTTCTTCAATCTTCAATTCGAATTTATCCGTCCAAGCGATAGCTGATGGGAATGAGTATGGTGATCTGGCGTTGACCGAGCGGGTGTTTGAGCCTCAAGGGCGATGCTTTCTTCATCACGGCCATGGCCTCCTCATCCAACACTGCCCGGCCAGACGTTTCGGCGATCTGTACCCCCATTACCTCGCCATCATCGCGAATGACGGCCGACACCACGACCTTGCCCTCCCAATGATTCATCTTGGCCAACGCCGGATACCGTTTCAGCTCTTCGATCCTGTTCCAGAGCGCATCCCGGAGCCAGCCGAAATCTGCACGCGTTTCCCGATGTTGTACCTGCCGATACTCCACCTGACGATACTCGGTGCGTGAGGCGACCGATTCAACCGGCTCGCGCGTCTCGGTCATGGGCTGCTCCCACGATTCGACCGGCGTTTCCACCACAGATGGCGCGATCACCGGTTCAGTCTCGGTCGCCGTCACAGCGGCATACTCCACGACCGGCTCGGCATTCGTGACTACATCCTTGACCATTTGAGTCGTTTCCATTGGAGCCGTCACGTTCTGATGCACCTGCGGCGGCGGTTCTGCAACTCGTGGCTTGGTCTGCCGAACGGGAGTACTCGGTTTGACAGGGGGGAGCGGCGGTTGTACGGTCGGTTCAGCTGGCTGCGCTTCAGGCTGTACCGGCGATTCCACCATGGCAATGTCCCATTGGAACAGTGCGGGCGGAGTCGGTTGTTCGATCGCCCCCATCACAAACAGCGCCGCGGTGATCCCGAGACCATGCACGATTACAGACGTCAGCCACCCTCGTGTTTGATCGGATACTACCCCTGTGCTGCTGTGATCAAAAGTCGCGGTGGTCATGATCGGAGCACCTCCAGACTCACCTGCCGAAATCCCATCCCTCTCACCTCATCGACAACACCCACAAATCGCTCCAAAACAGTCACTCGATCAGCCCGAAGCACGACGGCAGACTCGCGCGGATGCCCGTTCAAAACAGTCGATAGCCCGTTGTCCGGAATAGGTTGATCATTCACAAACAGCCGGCCATCGGCCGTCAAGGTGATCATCAGCGGGACATCTTTGTGATCGGTCACCTCTTTGGCCTTCGCCAATTCGACCGGCACCTGTCCGGTTGAAATGAAAGTCGCCGTGGTCAGCACAATAACCAGAAGGACCAGCATCACATCCACGAGAGGAATGACATTGATCTGGTTCAGCTCACGCTCCATGCTGCACCTTGTACAGCGTGATTAGCTCCGAGACACGGCGCCGGAGGATGTTATTCAGCACGACGCAGGGAATCGCCACCAGCAGCCCGATGGCCGTCGCCTTGAGCGCCAGGCTCAGCCCGACCATAATCGCACCGACCGCCATTGTTCCCGATGTCCCCATCGTATGAAACGTCAACATGATCCCCAACACGGTGCCGAGGAGCCCAATGTACGGCGCATTGGCAGCGACCGTGCCGATGACGACCAGTCGTTTCGTCAATGCCATTTCCAATAGCTGAATGTTGTCGAACTGTTTCGGTGTCACGCGCCGATAATATAGCCACCGCTCTACTGCCACGGCGAATGCCCACAGGCTCAACACGACTAACAGTCCGATAATGCCGTAATCCACCAAGTTCTTGAGTGCATCCATCTTGTCATTCCCTATGTATGAATCAACGAATACTCAGCCGGTGAGCCCCTATTCAAGGTGCACCTATCAACTTTGCACACACGTCCCCATCCTGTGTCGGTAAGTGGCCAACCAATACAGTTATGAATGAGACGAATCCGTCTCATTAATCCCTCACCCTCTCTCTGGACAATTTTGCGATCCTATGAAGGTCGGTGCTGCTGGTCCCTGTGAGTAAGCTGAAGGAGTTACGACAATTCAAGATGATAGCGGTCAAGCGTCGTGGCTTTTTGACGCTCCAGGTTGGAGAGGGATTTATTGTAATCCACAATGGCCCGCAGCTCATTCCCCTGCGCCGTGGCCAGGTCTCGCTGAAAATCAAGAACAAAGCGGGTCGTGCTCAGCCCGACGCGTAACCGTTCCTGCTCGGTTTGCAGTTGTTTCTCAGCTAACATGCGTGCCGAGCGGGTGGTTCCGATACGCTTGAAGTCTGTCTCCACCCGCCGCACCGCCTCACGCACCACGAGAATGATTTGATGACGGACACGCTCCAGGGAGGCTTCGGCATTCTTGGCCTCCAATTGGCGTTTGTTGTAGGCACTGATGGCGGAACGGTTGCCAAGCGGATAGCTGAACATCAACCCCGCCCCGTAGTTATAGAAATCGCCGCTGAAGTTTCTGGTAAACGAGTTACCAAAATCAGTCCCTAATCCGGAAAGTCCGACGGTTCCTTGCACAGAGAGTGTGGGCAGCAACTGGTTGCGGGCGAATTTCCTATTCAACTCGCTGGACTCGATATTTTTTTTGGCTTGCGCAATTTCCGGCCGCTGTTCGATAGCAGTCTCAATGGCCTCTTCAAGACTGAGCGTTTCCATAAAGGTGATAGGCGCGTCAAGTGTTATGAGGCGGACCGTTTGCCGCAGCTGAGCTTCACCCGGATTGAGCAGGGTTCGCAGTTGATCCTCCTCATCCCGAATGGCTTTTTCAGCCACCAAGACCTGCTCTACTCGGGATGCGACGGCGGCCTCGGCCTGAAGCACATCGACCACCGACATTACCCCAGCCTTGGCCTTGATCTTGTTCGTAGCCAGCAATTCCTCGGCAGCCTTCAACGCGGCTTGGGCGACCTTCACATTTTCCCGGGCATATACCAGTTCCCAATAATTTTGTTCCACGGACGCGATGACGGTCAGGACCTGATCTCGAAAAATGTGCTGCTCGACGACCGCATTATTTTGGGCGACCTTGATAAAGGTCTGGTTGACCCCGATCCCGGCATTCTTCAATACCGGCTGGGTCAGGCTGAACGAGAGGCCGCCGGTCCAGGCTGGATTAAACAAGAACCCCTCGGCAAGATCCTGATTCACACTGTTCCGTGCCGGATTATAGATCACCCCGACATTGCCGCCCGTCACGAGGTTGGTCGACGCATCGACGGTTACGGAATGGTTGCGCTGGTCGAACCTCTGGATCTGATTCAGGAGATTTCCTGTTGCACCGAACACGGGTCGCTCAAGAGGATCAACCGTCCGCAGATACCGCCCGTTCACACTCAACGTGGGATCAAACCTTGCTTGTTCGATCACGATATCGGCCAACCGGCTTTCTTTCGTGTGGCGGCTGATGCTGATATCGAGATTGTGCTGCAGGGCACGCACGGTTGCCTCTGCCAGCGAGATCTGTTCTGAACGTTCCGAGAGCGTCGGTTTGGTAATATCTAGACTCCAACTCGAGGTTGGAACCAACAGGCCCCACAGACTGGCGATGATGATCGCCCCATACGGCCGATGAACGGTCCATCTACTCCCCATCCCATTCCCCTCATGGACGAGTGCGAATCACTCGCAGACCAACTTGCTAAACAAGACGACAGAAATACTTGCTGCCGCGCACTCATCATTCAGCCTTACCCACGTAAGACGAAATAGCCTAGCTTTGTCCCCACACCAGCGAGGAGTGTTATGTCTGTTGATGGGAGGAACCTCGCAACCACATATAAACATGTACTATGCGTGCCCATGCCGAAAAACCTAGGCTTCTGCTCGGGAGACATCAGAATTCTTTCCTCGGCCCGTTAGGATCGCATAGCCTGCCGGCACCAGGAAGAGCGTCACGAGAGTGGATACTACTAACCCGCCGATAATCACGACCCCGATCTGACGACGACCCACTGCTCCCGCGCCAGTAGCCACGGCTAACGGCAAGGCTCCGAGGATCGTTGCACAGGTCGTCATCAGGATCGGGCGAAGGCGTACCACAGCGGCTTCGGTGACCGCCTGAGACACGTCGGCTCCCCGTTCACGAAGCTGATTGGCAAATTCCACGATAAGAATCGCGTTCTTTGTGACCAGCCCGATCAGAATCACCAGTCCGATTTGACTGTAAATGGTGAGGGTCCCGTCGATCGCGGCCAAGGAGAGCACCGCCCCCGATACAGCCGGGGGTACGGCCAACAGGATGATCCATGGATGCCGAAAGCTTTCAAACTGCGCTGCGAGCACCAGGAAGATGACCACCAACGCCAATGCGAAAGTCAGAGACAAGTTTCGATTGCTTTCCGCGAAAGTCTTGGATTCTCCGGCATAGGCGGTCCGCATCCCGGGCTTGATGATCGCCTTCGATGTTTCATCCAGATAGTTCAAGGCCTGTCCAAGCGTGAACCCATCGGCCAATCCCGCACTAATCGTGACGGCGCGCATGCGATCGACATGGTTCAACGCTTCCGGGGCCGGTATTTCCTTGATCGTCACAATATTGTTGAGCTGGACCAATGCCCCGTCATTCCCCCGCACATAGAGCTGACCAATGTCGGACGGTTTCTCGCGATGTCGATCGTCGACTTTCACGATCACCTTGTATTGCCGACCATTCTGCAAGAACGTATTCACCGGTCTTCCGCTGAGCAAGGTCTCCAATGTCCGACCGATGGAGGCAACGGACACGCCAAGATCAGCGCTCTTGTCCCGATGCGTTTCCACGGTCAGATGCGGCGTACTTAACGCCACATCCATTCCAGGTGCCACGAACCCTGGGTGTTTCGCCAATCGTGCCACAAGTTCGTCGGCAACCTGCTGCAGTTCTCGATAGTCCAATCCCCCCAGGACGAACTGCACCGGGGACTTCTCCACCCAATCTCCTATGGAGGAAGGATTGAGGAGGTAGGCTCTGACCCCGGTCAGCGTACCGAGTTTGTGGTTCAGATCTGCGACGATCTCCTGCTGACTTTTCGTACGGTCCTTCCAATCATTCAACGTCACCCAACTCTCGGCACGGTTGACCCTTGTCGGACGATCGCCGAGAGCCACCATCGTATACGTGTGGGCAATCTCCGGAACAGCCTGAAGCAGCGTTTCTAACTCTTTCGCGTAGGTGTCGGTATAACGAAGCGTGGCACCCTGCGGCGCGGTGAGGAAGCTGGAAAACCATCCCACGTCTTCCAGCGGCGCCAGTTCGGACTGAAGTTGGGTGAAGAGGACAAGACTCGCCATACTGGCTGTGACAGCTACGATCACGACTACCGTTTTCGCATTGATGGCCCATTCAAGGCCCCGCCGGTAGTGCTGGGTCACCACATCCGCAAGCCCTGCAGCGAATTGGTGGTGAGTGGACCGTCCACTGTCTTGGCAAAGGAGGCGCCCACACATCATCGGCGTGAGGGTCAGGGCCACGAAACCAGACAAGAGCACCGCAGAGGCGATCGCGATGGCCAATTCTGCAAAGAGCTTCCCGATGAGGTCGCTCAGAAAGGCGATGGGGATGAAGACGGTCACCAGTGAAATTGTCGTTGCGATGACGGCGAAGGCGATTTCGTTGGTTCCCTCGACGGCGGCTCGTAAGGGTGGCATGCCGGCGACGATCCGTCGATGAATATTTTCAAGGACAATGACGGCATCATCCACCACCAGACCGACGGCAAGCACAAGTCCCAACAGGGTCAACACGTTCAGCGAACACCCGCTCACCGCCATGATCGTACACGTCCCGATAATTGAGGTTGGGATTGCGACCACCGGTATGCACGTCGCCCGAAAGCTTCCCAGAAAACAAAAGATCACCAATACGACAAGGAACAGCGACAGACCCAGCGCCTCGTACACTTCCTTTAACGACCGTTCGATCGGTGTCGAACTGTCCCACGCCAGCGTCAGATCCATCCCCTTCGGTAACCCTGCCGCAATGGACGGAAGATGCTCTCTGACCGCACGCACGACGGCCAACGTGTCCGCCTTAGACTGACGAGACACGGAAATCCCCAGCGATGACTTGCCGTTGAATCGCACCAACTTGCGAGTATCCTCCGCACCCAGTTCCACATGCGCGATATCTTCCAGGCGAACAGGGTATCCGTCACGGTAGGCCACGATCAGCGATTCGAATTGCTTGGGAGTCTGTAAGGTTCCGTTAAGAGAGACGCTGAACTCCATCTGGTGGCTTTCTATCCTGCCAGCTGGGAGCGATGCATTCTGATTGCGGATCGCATCTTCCACATGTTCAACGGTCAGGCGGCGAGCCGCCAGACGATCGGGATCCAGCCAAATCCTCATGGCATAGCGCCGCTCCCCGTCGAGATAGGTCGATGACACGCCAGGAATCATGGCCAACTGCGTTTTGATGAATCGATCGGCGATATCAGAGAGCTCTAGTTCAGAATGGTGGCTGCTGGACACTGCGAGCCATAAGACTTCGGTATTCTCCGCGGCCGCCTTTTCAACATGAGGCTCAAGAATTCCCAACGGCAATACCGGACGAACTTGCGAAACTCGATCACGGACATCGTTGGTTGCACCGTCCAGATCTCGCCCTAGCTCAAATTCCATCGTGATCGAGGAGACTTCTGCCCGGCTGGCAGAGCTGATCGTCCGAAGCCCTTGAATCCCGCTGAGTGCATCTTCAAGCGGTGTGGTCACGTCAGCTTCCAGCACGGAGACACTGGCCCCCGGATAGACGGTTCGGACTGAGACGATCGGCGGCTTGATGTCGGGATACTCACGAACGGGTAATCGCAGGAAATTCAAGATCCCGAACAACACCAGGAGCAGCGTCATCACAATCGCGAATACCGGTCGCTGAATACAGGTCTCGGACAGACGCATGTTTACTCGTGATGAAACAAGGACGGCACACTCACGCCGGAGCAATCGACCGGCTGTTACTCCGGTGACTTAATTGAGACGTGATCCCCATCATGAAGTTTGTGCGGGCCAGTTCGAACCACGACATCTCCATCTTTTAACCCAGCACGCACGTGGACCATCCCACGTTCACGCGCACCCAGTGTCACTTCTTTCAGTCTGGCTAGTTGCCCCTCGACCTGAAACACCATGGTCTTCTCCTGCCGAACAAATCCCGCCTCTTCCGGGATCAGCAGCGCACGGATATCTTCGCCGAGGCTCAAACGAACCGTGACGAAGAGGCCAGGTCGGAGAGTGCCCTCTGGATTAGGTATCACTGCGCGCACTGCCACGGTTCGATTGACGGCATCGACCCTCGGATCGATTGCCGTGACCCGTCCCTCAAACGTCCTATCTGAGAACGCGTCGGTCGTCACGATCAATGTTTGATCGACATGCAGCCGGCTCAACCAGACTTCCGCCACCTTGAAATCCACATGTAGGGTGCGCAAGTCTTCCAAATTGACGATGTCCTGCCCCGGCTGGAGGTAATCACCGACCGAGACCCGCCGGAGCCCCAGCGTTCCGCTGAACGGGGCACGGATCATAGTCTTCTTCAGGCGAGCCGCGTAGAGGCGACTGTTCGCTGCCGCCGCGTGCCATGCCATCCTGGCTTCATCCATCTGTTGAGCCGGCACAATGGCAGACTGTTCGTCGGTAATCCGCTTCAGCCGCTCATAGGTAACCACCGCCATCTTTTCCTCTGCCGCTGCTTGCGTGACCTGTGACTGGAGTTCTTCCTGGTCGAGTTCCACTAATGGAGCAGCCCGTTCCACTACCTGTCCGTCTTGAAAATGAATCCGTCGAATGACCCCTGCAATCTCCGGTCTCACTGTGATGGAAGCAACGGCTTCCAGCGTACCGACGGCCTGGATGGATTCTGTGATGGACCCGACTGTGACGGGAGCGACGTCGACCAAAATAGCTTTGTCGGACATAGCCGTCGTCGATGACTCACTGGGTGATTGGCTTCCCAACCGAAACGTAATCAGGACCACCGCTGCACCGATCCCAATCATCACAATCAAACTTTTGACATTCATGTTCACGATTCGTTGTTGCCGCGGCCTTTCGCCCCGTGAGAGCAGAGTCGGGACATTACACCCCGTCGTATAGAAGACGAATAACCAGAGAGAAGCCTCACCTCCCACAGAATCCATTATGAAGAGTTTGATGGATCAATCCGTTCAGGTCTTTGAAAGTTTCGGTATGGCCGGTTAAGCAACCGACACAATCAGGAGAGACTACTGGAAATGCGGTCCGGCGCTTTACCTCGCAACCCATCGCAAGTCTACTTCTCAACACCCATGCCTATCAGGATCTGAAACAACGGGGAGTGATCACGATCGGCGACCTCCTGCCCCATGCCTACGATTGGTTATCGCCGAAGCGTCTAGCATCGGGCAAACCGGTGATGAACGTCCGGCTTACGGTCCGACGTTGTCTACGGATTCTCGGCGTAGAGATCGTCTTTCCCGAGATCAGACAGCGGGCGATCTATTGCCCCTGCTGTGCGCACACCGAGACAGATGTCATGAAGATCGTCGCGCTGGCGGGAATTTGAACAGCTTCCTAAAGCAGGCTTGTGGAGATGTCCTAGAAGGCGGTGAAGACGTGAGCGGAGACAAACACCTGGATTGTGGAACAACTTTTAGGGTAGAGAGATTCTTCAGGTCGTTGAAGAAAAACCTCGATCGGCATCGGCACTTCCAGCATCACGCGTAGCGCGGTATACCATCGTCGAGTTATCTATATATTTTATGATCGTCAGCGATTATATCAGGCGCCAGGCTATCGAAGACCCGAAGCACTCAAACAGGAAGAACATGCTCTCTAACTCATGTGGCGGTCTCCCAGGATGCCCCCAACTTGACCGCTTCTCCCATGTTAAGACTTCAGATCTTCATTTATTTCACTCAACCCACATCAGCATGAATTTGCCATCAAAGGGTTTCAATGTGAAATGCGAGGTCAAAATAGCTGCGGCCGAATATTTATAATCTCCAGGCATGTCACCGGGATCGCAGGCATTCTTAAAAGCACTTGGAGTTTTAATCGCCGGATTCAAAGCAAGGATCTTGGTTTGTGAGTTCATTCCACCGCCACTAATACCCAAGATGGAGACGATATGTCCATCATATGCATCCCCATCAATGGCTGTAACCGAAGTAAGGACGGGCTTTTTCACCGCAATACTTGCGAAGACGGGTCCCAATGTTTCAGCATTACTCACACCCGTTATTTCGGCTGCTTTCACCATTAAAGATATTATGTCCGGAAACTCCTTTCTTACTAAGCGCAATTTGTTGGAAGTATAGACTTCGACTGCTTCCGTCCAGACCGAATGGTTAAGGGGAGATTTCCCTTGAGTCTTGGCAATGGCATTAATTTTATTGCGCAGATCCAATTCCAGTACGCGCAGTTGAGCCGCAGTTTGTATATTATATTGCGATCCAGATACCGAAGATAATGCATATGCCAACGCATAGGACTGGCATGTGTTATGTTTTGCTTGGGGGCTCGGACTTACAATAACGGAGATAGGCCCTTCTGCGAAAACCCACATTGGTGCCATAACCGATGAGGTAAATAATGCACATACCCCTAGACAAAGGTTTCTCATTGTTATCGATCTCCTTTACGAATCAATTCCTGCCAGGCTGGAGTGTTAGAAAGAGTCAATGTGTGCTAAGAAATCTATTCGAATCCAATTTGAAAGATTATCTAATCCGGAAACAGTTGCAGAAGCCTCCAGTTGCTGCCTTGATTTCAATGTCCGCATTTTTCAATCACGCTACTAAGGCTTTGACCACCGGACCCACCGTAAGGAATAGGCTGACACTAGGTAAACCACGAACAGCCTCTTACTCTTCACGCTCTAGATCGTGAACTGTGCTCGGGGCTGACAGCGCCGGAGCTAGGCGGTTGCTAGTTGTTTTGCCAACTTTACCGCATCTTCCAACAGTCTTTCAGCCTGCTCCATATTCTCATGGCTTCTCATCATCATGAGAAGTCTACTCGCATCGACACGAGCCTCATATGCCATCTGAGTTAAGAGATTCCATTCCATCTTCTTCTCTTGTTCAGCAGAAAACAAGCAGTTGTCCTGGACCTTTCGTCCAACACCTAGCAAGCATCTACCCTCTTCCGCGATTCTGGAGGCCTCAATATAAACACTTGTAGCCTTTATTAGATCTCCGGAATAAATTCCCCCTCGCTCAACGGATCCGATTCTTGCTGCAGTCTTCAATGCCTTATAATACTCGGAGATAATCGCGACGGTAAGTGTTTTATTGGCTACTGCAGACGTATATTGTCCAACAATAACTTGAAATGTCTTCCCGTTTTCATCTTTTGCGCTCTGGATGTTTCCAGAGTCCAGATAAGCCTTAGATAACGCATTGCTGATATCTATGCTATGCTCAGAGCGGTCGATTTCCAATGCGAACTGCAAATATTCCTGTTGGGCGTCAGCATTGCTGTGTAATTGTGATTGGTTGAACAAAAGTCTCGCTAACCTTTTGCGAAAATTTGGATCGGGATCGGAGACCAAAAACCTATCCTGCTTCAACGTAGAAATCACGGTGGAAGGCGGCAACTGAGATTGCAGCAATACCTCCAGCTTCTTCATTCTTTCTGTGTTGTCAATCTTCAGAACTGTAATACGGTAGCTACCACGTCCACAATGGCGTGGGCGTCCGTCGCAACTGTTATAATGGAGAGGCATCTTGCCTGCCCCTCGATCAGCGATTCGTGCGAAAACTTGGATTGGTGCACCAAATATCTTCCATTCTCTGTCTGAGTCCTGAATTTCGAGCGCTAATGGAAATTCCTGCTCGGCCTCCCATTTCGGAGGCAAAGGAACATGGCTTACAGGGCTATCGGATACTGCTGGATCTATTGTTTGATTTAACGAACTTAGTTCCTTGCCCTGCAAATCCTTGACGCTCAAGAGCACAGGGAATGTGGAGGTATTGACTATCGTTGCACTCTCTCGGGGCTCATACCAGCACTTCGCTCCAAACCAGGAACATTCCCGGACTTCCCAATATTCATGGTGAGCATCAATAGTTTGTTGAACTTTAATGGTAATTTTCTGACCTGGGAAAAACCTGTGCCCTCCGAAAACCAGGCGAAAGCTCCTTTCCTCTACTCGGATATCTTCCTCGACGGTAGGAGACAACGCTTCTGCCCAAGCAGATACAAACGCCATACTGCTTATTAGTGAAATGCACACGGCTATTACTATCCGCATCACCACTCCTTCCTCACGTGTTGTTATCGATGCTGATACTCGGGTGTCTCAAAATATTCCTGTTCCGCAAGTTTTGGAAGTTCATGCTCCAACTTGGCATTCTTTGGAAGTCCCAATTCTAAGAGATGGTGTGCTGCACCGTCTTTATCTTGATCAAGAAACCGTCCAAGCCATAACGCACGATCCTTTATTACTGGCAAGGGCTTAAGTTGCAGCGTGGGTTTACCATTTGAACATTTGCCTAACCCCTCAACTCGTTTCTTAAGTTGTTTCACTTCGTCACTTTCTATTTCCAATTTTGGCCAGTGACGCTCAGACCTTCCCGCAAAGAATGAGGTGATATCGTAGGAAACAGATGGCATCTGAATCTTTCTACCAAACAGTTCTTTATCGCTCCTCTCCGAAAGAGGCAGAGCACATTGGCTTGTGTCGCTCGCAATCACAATTTCATGAGGAGCGAGATCAGGGAAATGTGACGACAGTTTTGGAAGTGTGTTGCCCCTTTTTTTAACTAGCATGCGCATGAAGGCCGCTTCGTTGGCAATCGATCCTAGATGCTGATAGTAATAAGCTGCACGAAGTACTATATCTTTTAGATTACGATTCGTACGGGTAGGCTCTATGCTCAACTCATATGTGGCAAAAAGACCATACCCCTCAAAGTTCCTTGCTGAAGGTAGGTTGCTTCCAGTGAAGTAGGAATCGTATCGCGTTCGCAATGCGTCCAAATCAAATTCCTTCGGGGAATTAAAAGAGCTTGATCGACGTGGCAGCAATGATTCCAATTGAAAATCGACGGTCTGCTCGTCATTTTGTGCTGGGACACCAATGTAACTAACACCTGTATGAGCAAGGGTTATCTGTTCCGTGGTTGACAATGATCCTGTATGGTTTTGCTCTGCCAATCGAAGGTCTATTAGTCGAACGTTGTAGGCAGTGGGGGGAACGAGCCCATTCATAGGCGTGATCTGAAATTCTGCATGAAATGGCCCGAGAGGATTGCGTTGCCAATCGACGAATCTCTGCCTATCATGCGCAGAGAGCAAGTCATTGATGATGCTTACTTCGCGGGTGTTTCCAACTTGTCCCATTAACCCGTCACCTGGCTTGCATCCCTGTTTTTGGCAAACATCCTTTGCGAGTCGGACCATTCGATTCCAGTGAACTCTAAGAAAATCAGGATCTGTCTTCGCACTCTCGCGTGACCGATCTAGCCAGTCAAATAACTGAATTTGACTATCCAGTGCATATCTAACATTCTGCGGATCATTCCGAATTTCTTGCTCGATGACACCTGTGGCAGCCTTTCCCCGTGCCCAAAGGGCGAATGAACGATCGAATTGATCGAATTCTTCGCGCATACGTTCCGCGAGATAGAACGCCCAACCACGACGAATTCCGAGCTTCATCATCTGAAGGTTCTTCTCTTCTACGCTTCGCCTCATTGCATTTTGGAACGTGCTGATTTGTGCATCTGATGCATCTGCTAAGGCCTGTGCTCGCCGTTGGTCAATTTCGGCAAGCAGTGCGCCCGTGTATCGTTCAGATTGGCGGTCCACAAGCTCATTCTTTCTGCCCATTAGCCGGGCGCCTTCAGCAGCTAAGCGCTCAGCTAACTCTCTGTTGGCATCCATTGAGGCAAAATTTTGCGCCAACGATACTAGCGTTCCAGCGCCTGGAAAAGCTGCATCCAATGCAGTTGTGAGAAGTTGCGTGGTTGCTGGATCGGGCTGACCTGACACACTTAACTCGGCTCCAGGTTCCTCCACCGGAGTTGCAGTCTGAGTACCATCTGCCAAGCCTTTGGGTTCAAGAGGCACGGAGTCGAAAACCTCTTCTGCGTATGATGCGCCCACTGCCCTATCAACTGCAGCCTCAGTGGCCTTACTGAGCATGCCTCCTTTGCTTAGGTAAGATTGAACCTCTTCTACTATCTTTGCACTATCTACCTGCTCTTTAAACTTTGAGACAGTGGAGCTCAGCACATCTAGAGGAAAGGCAGAGACGATTACTTGAATATGAGATCTTGAGTCTAGGAGCAAGTTCTCAAAGAGAGCGGCCAGTTCCTTGGCGGCTCTTTGATCGGATGATTGTACATCGTCCAATTTGTTCAACAATTCGGAGGTTTGCACCTGTATTTCTTGCTTAGCCAACTCGCTTCGGATGCGTAGCTTATCAAGACCATCTGTAACCATGGTTAGTTCTCGGAGAGCATTACCTTCTAACTTAGTGACCAACTGTTCATTGGTAGACACCTTGAAATGTAGACGCATTAAGTCGATCAATTTTGGCGGCCAGTTTTTAATCGCAGATTCAGGGAAGGTTCTCGTCGCTGCGTTGAGAGCTGCTTTTATACCACTGACGGTGGAATCTCCTTTTGCAAGACCCGCAAGAACGTGACGCTTTATTTCACGAATGCCTTCTGCTGACCGTGCAATCCCCGCCTCGGATATTAATAGCCTATCTCGCGCCGAGAAAATTACTCGCCGTAAATCGCCTGTGGTTAAGTCACTCTTAGCAATCCGTGTCGCTATCAATTCACGCAGCTGGATATCGCTCTGCTTGAGTTCCTTGAGCGTGCTTTCAGCCGAACGTATCCACTCAGTCGCTGGCAGTTGCGACTTGATGCCAGCCTCGAGCGCTTCTCTGTCATCTTTGGGAAGCTTTTTTAGTAATACGGATCCGAGTTCTCGCAGGTTCTCGAGGGATGGCTTTCTAACTACTTCGGCAGCAAACTCCACCTCGCCTTTCAACTTCACAAAATCATCTGTAGCCTTCTTGGCCCTCTTGTAATAGTCGACAAAGGTCTGCGATTGCTTTGAGAATTCTCCCACTTTCTCCAAGAGGGGTGAGTTTGTAGTCCCCAGCTCTGACGCAATGTATTGCTTAACAACCGTATCCACTTTCCCACTTCGTATTCCCTCCATCAACTTGGGATCCAAACCTGCTGATTTCGCAACAGCGTTAGCAAGCATCTTATTGCCTTGGGACTGCAAGTTCTTTTGAAGACTATCGAGCGTGGTGAGTCGATTCGCAATTTTTACCTGTTGGTTCTGAATATCCCTGAGCTCATTCCACGAAATATCAATCATGCGACGTTCGTGTCGTTCTGACACAACAGCTTTTTCTTTCTCGGCGGTGTATGCGTTGAGTTTGCCAGTGACCTCCTGAAGAGCAGCTTTTGCCTTGGCCAAGCTCTGGTCCTGTGACTCGGCTTTGTCATAGAGTTCATCCATCTGAGTCGTTACGCGCTCAAAGTCATTCGCGAGATCTTCAAGTGCAATCAGATGTCTCATGGGAATACCTGGCGTACCTGATCTAAGGCCCCCCCAGAAATCAAGCCCTAGGGCAAGAAGTGTAGTTCTATACTCAATATCAGTACTCAGAAGCGACAGAACTGGTTTCTTCTCGACGAGAAGCTTTTCAGCTTCCTCTAGGCTTTGCTGTGCTTCTTTGTATTTTTCAGGTGCCCCAGTCTTTCCTTGCAAGAAGAGCTCGTCCGCTATTGTTTTTTTAGCGAGGGCTCGTTCAACGTAGAGCTCACCAAGTGATATGGCTTCCTCTTTTGTGTAGTTTGGACCTGGAATAGGTCCAACACAAATCGGGCGTGCCACCTTGTCTTTTTCATTGATATCCGTATCTGGTGTTGGCGCAGACGACCACAAAATCTTAATCTTGAAAGCACCCTCGTGATTTTCGTCACATTTAAAGTTTCGGCGATCTAGAGATTGCCTAAATGGAATCTCCAAGAGGAAGAGAAATTCCTTTTGCTTAGATTCCGGATCAATCATGGTTAGCAGTGGCACCAATTGACTGTAAGGATCCTTCTGGTCCTTCACATCTTCAGAAGGTTGAATCGGTCTCAGTCCGTCACCAGGAATCACCTTCCACGGGAGAATCTCAACGAGATTGTTTTCGAGGCGGTCAAATTTCATATAGAGAGAAAGATTGCTTCGATCTTTAGGATTATCAAACTGGATCTTAATTTTTGCAGTAAATTTTCTAGACTCAGTAGGATCTTGAAAGATTTCCAGAGGGCCTACTGGCAGGATTTTCACTAGATCTGTAGGTTCTTCCCTCTTTGGTTGTGTCGGCACTTTACCAGTAACTGTTTGTGAGGGTTCGCTTTCGGCAAAGGACAGATGAGATATGAGGATACAGATGCACACTAGTAGAGATGCAATAAAGAGATATTTTTTAAGCGATTCCATTAGCTCTGTTCTCTCCCTTGTCATGCAAATGGCGTCAGAGCGCCGTAAGAGCTAACCAGCCGTCGTGGATACGGTGAGCTTTTGGTGGACTTCCAGGCGAATCGACCACACTCGTGTAGAGCGGTCGCCCCAGATATTCCGCCTGCTTACGACCGTCTGGCCGCAAGAAGGATGTTATCTTGGAGTTGGATTTTTCTGGCGCATCAATCGGCTTGAAGAAACGAAGACACGTTCCTAGGCATTGAGACATCCCTGGCCGATCGTCAAGGGAATAATAGACAGGCATCTGAGTCGATCGGACGATGACATGCCCGTCTCGTAATTCAAGCAGTTGGTCTGTATCTCCGACGCGGAAGAAATTCCAGTTGCAAGAAGTTATTGTTAGACATACCCCTAGCAAGAACGTCGCTGCGAAAAGGTGAGATTGATAAACTCGTTTTTTCATTTTCCTCCTCATCAAATTCGAATCAGAGCGTTTAATTTCAGAATCAAGAGCATGCCACGTAATGCAGTAATGTTTCTGAGACGCGTGACGCACGGAATTATTTTCATACAACACGAGATGGTGATGAACGGATGGTGCGGGCATACTCCACACAAAAGGAGTTATCAATTAAGCGACGCTCCTCCCCAGACTTATTTCCCAAAGACTCTCCCACGGGGGGCTGCAGTACGGACCAATCATCAGGCCAAATACAGCTAAGTAGTGGATGTTTGGGGTCCATGCCTGACAGAACATAGGCTACGCCGTAGTTCTTGTCGCTCCAAGATTCGGTGGATAGAAAAACGTTCAGCTGCTCATTTAATACATCACTTTTTTTTGGCTGTGAGTAGCCAGTAGATGGTTTTCCCCGGCCGTTGGTTTACTTGCAGCTTTTTTCGCATAGCTCAACAACCACTGGGCTCCTGTGTGCGAATCACGGAGGAGCTCGACAGTTTCTTTAGAGGTGACGCCAAGCTTTGTGGCGATCTCCTGGGCAGTATCCCTCGTGCGACATTTCCCGCTGTACAAGATGGTCCACGATTTGGATCCGGGAAGTAGATCTCTGATGTTTTCTCCAATCTTTGCTGCTCGTGACTGGCCATCTCTCGTAAGGCACTCTTCGCCACTTTTGTCCGGTGGGGTTTTATCTAGGTGTCTCATGACTATCGTGAGGCCGCCCTTCTGAAACGCCTTCACAGTTTCTTTTGCCTTGTATTGGTCTCCAGCTATGTTGGAACAAAATTCCGCAAGAACAGTATGGGCTGGTATTAGCCCCCAGAGGGCAATCGAAATTGAGAGAGGCCGGACGATTTGCCACAAAAGAAACATAGACATCAGTAGCTCCATTTTCAGTTGTGGGGAAAGCCAAACCATTTTGGTTCCCGAGGGGGCACAAAGTAGCACTTTGAATTTAGATCACATATCTATTCTTTCGTATAAGGCCATATATTTATTAATATAGGTACATATAGATCTAGCCTGTGAACTCAACGGCTGATTGTGAGCCACTTACTTATGTTGTAGAGGAGGTAACCTATGACCTAAGAATCCGAGGAAGTTAACCCTGCCATAATATTTTTGGTCCGGGGAGGCGAGTATTGAGCACGATGGAAACAAATCCGCATCCACAGGTTCAATATTTATCAGGCCACTCTGTTTTAACAGGAAATACCTTTGTGGATGAAGTACAGCTGGAAGCGGTGGCTGTTTATGATCCCGTAGTTGCCAATGATAAGAGAGGTGGGTGAGCACCGGTCAGATACGGAGGAAACTGGATCGGAGGCCGGAACCGGCAAACTATATAGGACCTTGCAGCGAGAGTGGCAGAGGCAAGCACACGTCATGCGCCTCGCTGTGTTAGCCGGTTGGCTATCGCCGCTGGCGACCGAGAAGAACGCCATCAAATACCGTCCTGCGCTATGGAACGGGTCCCGAGAACCGCTGCAGATGGGTAAGTGGATCTTTCACTGTCCTTCGATTCGCAGGCCGCGGCCATAGGGATTGGTGGGGCTATCGGATCGATAGGGACTGCCTGCACCGTAAGGATTGTTGATGGAGTCCGGAGAAAACGGAGACCCGTAGCGGCCGTAGAGGTTGCTGGTTGACTCGGAATCGTATGGATTGGCGCTCAACTTGCCGCGATAATTGCCTTGCTGGTCGTATAACCGTGGCGCATCGGTGGCGAAAGGATTCGTCGCCGATTGATTACTGAACGGGCTGCCGTAAGGACTGAAGGGATTGTTGATCCCGTTCGGCGCAAATGGACTCCCCGCCCCGTACGAATTGGCCGTCGAGTTCTGCTGGTACGGATTCGCGCTCAGTTCGCCGAGGTCATCCGCATGGACGGAGAGAGGCAGGATCAACAGGAGAAAGACAATCCACATGGCAATTTTCCGACAAACAGAACTACCAGTGCCTCAGCGTACTCCGATACGGTGATCAACGCAAGCAATCGTCAGGCATCGCAGGCCAAGTAGAATGTCCCTTATTTCTTGCCCTGCGACGCAGAGTCTGCGATAGGGTATGAACATCACTCAAACTGTTCCATTTGTTTGATGAACCGGCTGGGATTTAAACCCAGGCCCTCGCCTCAACAGGTCAAAGACCAATAATAACAACGGCTTGAATTCGTGCCGGTTCTCACTTTTATCATGCAAATCAAGGCGTTGATGGGTTTCTAGTGATTCGATTGATTCTGCCGAGTGCGGTCTGTTCCACAGACTTTTAGCACAAATTTAACACACGCGATTGGGTTGAAAAACGTAGTAGTACTCACGTAGAACCTATAACATGCGCTTACTCTTCAATACTTTTATGATTTGAAGAGAAACTTCCGGACGTCCGGAGGCCTGCCTCTGAAGCACCTCAGCGCCTCAGCCTATGAGCGGTCGGCGAAGTGATTGCGTATTCCTTTACTTCAGATTTCTTCTTCGGGTTTAACGGTTTCTTTATAATTGAGAGCTCATCGTCATTCCTTTGATCGTATAGCAACCCACACCACCGCCCATGACCGTTCGCTGTCATGGTTAAAACCGGCCCATTCCCCGTTTTTTGCTTGAGTATGATTGCCATCATTCATGGTCACCCCATATTCAATGTCGTAAGCTATACTATAAGCTCCCTCAAGCTTCATCCGTAGCGCGGTTGGCCATGCCCCCTTCCCTACAGGCCAGCGCAACGGCTGGCTTGCATCACCCCATTCTGGGGAGACTGCATAGACGCGGCTTCCCCTGTATTGGCCAACCTGGCCGATTTGGGCATAAACTTTTAGATCAGGGAATTCAGTACACACCACCTGCAACCCATTGTAGTCTGAACCGGTAGGCCGTCCCTTTTGCTCCCTCTTTTTGAGAATAAGCGGTCCACCATAAGAATGCCATAGTTTTACTTCTATCTCAGGTTCAAAATTCGGAATCATCCTTGGAAGTGTGTCGAACTTGATTCCGCTCATATCCAGTATGTCTTCAGGTAATTCTATTGCAGGATCCTCCGCAACGGACCGAGCGGTAGACGAAATCTTCCGTTGTTTCTCCACGACACGATTATCCATTTCATGAAGGTCAATTTGTGGCTTCTCGTAGTGTGACGGATGTCCGACCATGTACTTAATTAAAGCCTTCCTTTCTTCAAGCATCGAGTTGCCATTGGCCAAAGCCGTAATGCGTTCACTAGCCGGTCCTATATCAAAAAGATTCATCGTGTGCGAATCGAAGTTCATTGCCTCCTTATAGGGCGCTATGCGTGCCGGAAACTGAGTCCCACCACTTCTTTCAACCTCTGTTGTGAAGGATTCTATATATGAAGCCAGATCCTTGAACGTAGGAACCTTAGTAATGGCCCCCTGTGCCAGTATTCGGATTTCAGTGTGCTGGAAGGTGTCATATAACTCCACATGCTTATGTGATTCAGCAGTCATTGTCCCTTTACCATTATAGATCACACCTTTGCCGTGCAATGCTCGCTGCACTGATAGTCTCTCACTCATTGTGCGGCATGAGAATTCCGCAGATAAAAGCAATCTTCCCCCCAAGACAACCTCAGAACAAAATCCGCTTCCATAATGTAGAAAGAAATTCCGAGGGCTATCCAGAAGAGTCTTAACTGCCAGTGGTGTCAGAGATACATCAATTAGGCTGATTAGCTTTAGCTCCATTGTTACAACAGCAGCCCATGTTACGTTGTCGGTGCAGACTGAAGTCGTTTTTATGAAGTTCTCGCTCCCCGCAATTCCTGCGATTCCCCAATCAATACCCGCAGAAATATTCTGCTGGAGGGTCTGTGTTACCTCCCTGCGGGAACTCGTAACTCTATAGTCCGACGAAAAACGAGGCGTCCTTGCACGTTCAGATTTTTCTGATCGAATAGCTCTGTTGGGATAGAACAGTCCGCTTAGCGGGTTATAGCCACGTTCTAGAAGATTCTGATTGTCGTCCATTGCATCCTCCCTTCTCAGGGCATACAGAATTTCGTCTTCGTAAAGATTGCCGATTTATCACACTGTCCTAAGCTCCGAAGACCTCTCTCTCAGCTGGACACCTTGGCGTGCAGGGTCTTCAGATCCGGGGTATCCGCCGATGGAGATCTTGTCCATAGGTGTGTAAATGGGGTTTAGGCGGCGGTCCTCTCGGCCTGATCGTTCCCGGTACACGTCACACTGCCGGACCGATTCATCCTCCCGTCTTTGCACGGCACACCGGAGGCC
>Ga0268299_1000713_pt1 | contig 87815 bp, 63 predicted proteins | sample NOBtaG_FD_193484 | JGI IMG/M metagenome (GOLD analysis project Ga0268299, IMG submission 193484) | Activated sludge microbial communities from bioreactor in Nijmegen, Gelderland, Netherland - NOB reactor | ecosystem: Engineered > Bioreactor > Aerobic > Activated sludge | place: Netherlands... | reverse complement strand
CTTCAGCGCCGCGCACTCGAACTCATCGACAACATCTCGCCGTAGTCAGAAACCCAACCGCCAAAACCGCCCAACCCATTGGGCGCACAGAAAATTTTGCTCTCTCGAAAACGGAACTTCAGCCTAAGAGGGCAGTTCCTAAATGCAGAAAGAAAACTTCTTGAGAATCGCGGCTGGAAGTTTGACCCGACGACCAACTACTGGAATCCACCAACGCCATGAAGCCCAACAGTAATTCCTGGGTGAGAGCATGCAGCTAGACCTTATCAAGGCCACTTCCCAAGCGTTTGCCTTCCTAAGCGATGTCGGATTCACTCAGGTAGAGGCACCACCACAAATCGTAAGGTATCGAAAGGGTGAGTTAGAAGCAGTTGTGTATAGGGATCCTTCATCATACGAAGTAGGCTTTGAAATCGGGTATGGCGCGCAAAAATATTCAATTGGTGAAGTAATCCGGCTAGTAGACAGGCCGTTGGGAGAAGAATACAGAGATCCTTCCGTTACAGACCAAGCGGCTCTATCTCCGGCTCTCTTACGCCTAGCTGGGTTGGTAAAAACTTACGCACAGCGTGCGATTGCAGGTGATCAGTCCGTTTTCGGCGCGCTAGAGCAGCAACGCAAGGCAATGTCTGAAGACTATGCTTTGGAAGTCTTGGCACGTCAAACGCGACCGAAAGCAGAGGAAGCTTTTCGGAAGCAAGATTACGCCGAGGCTGCACGCCTTTATGAAAGTATTGAGAGTAAACTTTCTGCCTCAGAAACCAAGAAATTGGCCATGGCTCAAGCGCGGAGCGGTATTCGACACTGATACCACAATACAAAGGCGGCGTTCCGGAGCTTGAGATCGGCGATGATGCGCACCTCGATCGTCCGGGCTGCATCGCCTGGTGCCTGCGCCCTCGCCGACCAAGATGCCTCACGGTTGAAGCTTCCGGCGGTCGAGTAGCCACCGGAGGAGCCAACCACCTGACCCGCACGGTTACCAACGAGTTCGCCACCTGGGACCGGGGCGGGATACTGCACCTTGACCCAGGACGGGTCCGCACAGCGCGTACATAACCGGATGCCCGAGCGGGGGGCGAGCCGCCGACACCCGTTTCCGCCGCACAGATCGTGTTCAAGACGCAGATTACGGAGACTCCATGATCCGGCACAAGGGCAGTCACCGACCACGACCTTTCCACTGGTTCGCTTGGAAATGCCGACGGCAACCTCGGGATAACGCTGGTCGGCAACGATCCGATCAATCTCGTCACTGGCGACTATCTCCTGACCGTCAACGACCTCGCCGTCGGCAGCCTCGGACTGCCGTACGGCCGTAAGCGTGTGGCGTCGGCCGCCTTTGCAGCAAGGTCGTAGTTCGTAATGTGCAGTAGCTGAGTGCAAGGGCACGCAAGCGACCAATCCTGGTTGCGACTACTTGGCAGTGGCGCGCTCGGCGGCAGTCCTGCGCAGCCGGGCGACCTCATCGACGATGCCGGTCTGACCGGTCTGCCGCGCCGTCTCCTCGGCCCGCCGGAGGAGCGGCAGGGCGGTCGCGGCGTCGCCCTGGAGAAGGGCGCTGCGGCCGGCCCGCAGCAGCAGGTCGGCGGCCTCTGCCGCCTGCCCCGAACGCTGGGCGGCGTCGGCGGCCGACGCCAGGGCACGTGCCATGCCGCGATAGTCGAGCGCCTGCTGGCGGTTGGCGGCAGCGCGCTGGAGCAGCGCGAGCGCCTCCGCCGGCCGGTTGCCGAGCAGGGCGGCGCGCCCTTCCAGTTCCTCGCGGTCGGCCTGCAGGTCGGCCTGCTTCGACGGCGGCAGCGCCGCGATCGCCTGGGCGAGGGCCGCGCCATCGCCGCGCTGGGCCGCCACCAGGCCGCGGATGAACCGGGCGCGCGGGGCCGTGTCGCTGTCGCTCGAAGCCCGACCCAAGGTTTCTCCGGCGGCACTGTCGGCGGCGGCGAGATCGCCGGCGCGAAAGGATGCCGCCGCCAGCACCAGGAACAGCTCGGCCGGCACCGGCGCGCGCCGCCGTTCGAGGTCGCGCTGGGCGCTGCGCACGGTGGCGATGGCCGCCTTGGCGTCGCCTGCCCGCATCTGCGCCAGGGCGAGATTGTAGGAGACGTCGGCGATGGCGCCGGCATCGTCGCGCTCGTAGGCGCGCTGCAGGGCCGTCGTGTACTGGCGCACCGCGAGGCTCGGCATGTCCATCGACAAGGCCTGGCTGCCGGCGCGGTTGGCCTGGTCGAGCCTGGCGTCGGGCGGCGGGCCGGGATCGGCCGGGCTGCCGCCGCCACAGGCGGCGAGAACAAGCGCCGCGAGCGGCGGCAGCAGGCGCAGGGTCACGATCTCGCCTCGGACGTGGTCCGGGAGAGGACGGATCTTCGAGCAGGATGTGCCCGCGCCAAGGCCTGGTCGCATCGCCTCCCGATCACGGGCGAACCTCGATGGCCGGCGCCCGACGGCTCGGCGGGGCGGACGGTGTGCCTGAGCCGCCGAGCAGCCAGTGGTGGCGCAGCTGGCCGAGCAGCAGCTCCAGCTCGTGCGCTGCGATCTGGGCCTGCAGCAGGGTGCTCGGCAGGGCCTCGGTGGTGGCGGCGACGTTCTCGGTGATGCGCGGCGTCGTCCTGGCGAGATTGCGCGTGGTCTGCTGCAGCGATGTCAGGATGGAATCGGCCTTCACCAGGATCGCATCGGTCTTCACCAGGATCTGGGCGATGCGCGGGTCCTTCGAGGTGCGCTCGAGCTGGGCGGCCAGCTCGCGCACGCTCACTAGGGCGGCTTCGACCTCGTTCGCCATCTTCTCGCTGGAAATGAGACGGCCGGCGACGCCTTCGCCGCTGTCGACCTTGCGGGCGACGTTGGCCGCCGAGGCCAGCGTCTGCTCGAGCGGAGCCTCGATCTTGCGCACGATGGTGGCGGCCGAGGTCAGCGTCTGCTCGAGCGGGCCGGCCGGATCGACGGCGCGATGGGCGACGGCGGTAAAGGCCTGCACCGCCTTGTTGACGTCGTCGATCAGCGGCATGATCTTGGCGCGCAGCTCGTCGATCATCTGGCCCAGCGTATCGGTCGGCGCGCGGTCGCTCGAGGCGGCGATCACGGCATAGGACCAGTCGAGCTCGGGGCCGCTGCCGCGCGAGATGTCGATGTAGGCCGCGCCCGCCACGCCGAACTGGCGGCGGATCGAGACCACCGAATCGCGCCGGATGAAGGGGCGCATCTGGTCCTCGACCCGCGCGACCGCGTGCATGCGCTGGCTGGGATCGATGACGATGCGGCGGACCTCGCCGGCGCGGGTGCCCAGCACCTGCACCTCGGCACCGGGCGCCAGCCCCGCGACGCCCTCGTCGGGCAGCAGGATGCGCAGCGTGAAGGACGGCTGGAACCAGTCCTTGAGGAAGCCCGCATTGATCAGCACGGCGATGAAGACGCCGATGCACGCCAGCACCACGGCGCCGACGATCTCGTCGAACTGGAAGACACCGAAGATCGACCGCTTCATCGCGCCCTCCGTCCTTGCGCCAGCCCGTGCTCGGCCAGCCGGAGCACCTGCTCGGCCTCGACGAACTGGGTCGTCTGGGCCGCCAGGCTGCTGGTTATCCATAGCACTGCGGCGCCGCGGTCGCGCGCTGCCAGGATGGCCTGCGCCATCGGCACGGCGAGGTCGGGCGTATTCTCGAGCGCCTGGTCGTGCACCACGACCAGGTCGGGCTCGCCCAGCAGGCCGCGCACGCAGGCCGCCCGCACCAGGGCGCGCCGCGGAGTCGTCTCGCTGCGTCCCGACGGCAGGCCGGGCAGGCCGAACAGCCGGGCGAGCTGGGTGGCATGATCGATCATCTCGTCGCGCGGCCGCTCGAAATGGTAGGCGCCGGCCAGCAGCACCGCGTCGAGCACCGACATGTGCGTCGGCCAGACGTCGCTTTGCACGACCGCGCCGATGCGGCGCCGCCGGTGCATGCGCTCGCGCGGATTGCGCGCCGTCCAGGCGACGCCGAGGAACTGGACCTCGCCGGCATACGGATCGTCCAGGCCGAGGCAGAGATCGACCAGCTCGGCGGCGTCGGCCTCGTCGTCGACCTCGACCAGGGCGACCGTGCGGCGCGGCAGCTCCAGGTCGAGCCGGATCGGCACGGTGGAGAGCTGGCGCTCGGCCAGGGTGACGCCGCGCAGCGACAGGACCGAGCGGGTGGGGGGCAGCGCCATGTCAGCCTACCGGCATGTCAGGGCACGAGGTCGTACAGGCTGTTGACCACGAAGATCGCGATCGCCGAGCGCACGAAGCCGCGCGGCACCAGGCGCTGCAGCTCGTCGGCCTGGTCGCGCCGCGCCAGCCCGGTCGAGCAGCAGGCGAGCGCCACGGCGAAGCCGATGGTGATGCATTTCAGCGGCGGCAGGATGAAGTCGTTGACGTTCATGGCACGCAGCACGAGATCGCTGAAGTCCCAGATCGAGTAGGAGACCAGTGCCAGCGCGTTGGCCATCAGGTAGGCGGTCAGCAGCGTCGACAGCAGCAGGATGGTGGCGAGGCAGAAGGCGCCCAGCGCAAAGGCGAAGGCGCGCGGTACGACCAGCAGCATCAGCGGATCGAGCCCCTGGATCTCGAGCTGGCGCAGCCAGCCGCGGGCGCGCGCCTCCCCGAGCTCGATCAGGGTCGCCGTGCCGGCGCGGCCGAACAGGATCAGGCCGACCAGGATGGGCACGAACTCGCGCACCAGCAGCACGACGATGACCTGGCCGACCAGGCCGGTCGTGCCGGTCTGGGCCAGCCAATAGACCGCCTGCGACACCAGGGCGAAGCCGACCAGCAGGCCGGTCGCCACCGTGGTGGCGAACGAGCGTACCGTCACCTCGTGCAGCACGCGCCTGAACTCGACCCGCACCGGCCCCTGCCAGGTGCCGCGGCGCAGCGATACCGCGACGACGGTGGCGGCCAGCGACAGGTAGAGCATCAGGCGATGGATCAGGACGATCGTGGCGCCGCCCAGCGCCGCCAGGCCGCGCCGAACCAGCGGGAGGTCGCGGCGCCCGGCCCGCGCCATCACAGGTGGTCCACCAGGACGAAGGTGCGCATGTCGCCGGTCTCGGGCAGGAAGTAGGTGCCGCGCGGCCTGAACAGGAAGCGGTCGGCGAGCAGCTCGTAGGCGGTCTCCGAGGCGGCAATGGTGCGCCGGGCGGTGCTGGTCGACAGGACCTTGGCGACGCCGATCGCCCCGCCCCACAGATGCCGGGTCGGCGGCTCGGTGGCCACCGTCAGGCTCATGACGGTGCCGATGTCGATTGCGAAGCTGAAATCGAGGCTGGTGTTCCAGCGCGCCTCGAGCTCGAGCAGGCGATCACGCAGGTCGAGCATCGCCGTCGCCACGCAGCGTGCCGACGCGGTGACGGCCGTCTTGTCGCGGGAGAAGGCCGCGAGCACCAGCTGGTCGTCGAGCAGCGCGGCGTAGGTGAGCCCGCTGCTCTCGATCGATCGCCTGAGCTCGTTGACGATCGCCTCCATCGCCGTGCTCTCCTCGCACGAGTCCGGCCGCATCGCCACCGTCGTCCACATCGGCAGCTTCAGCACGGCGATGGTCGCCCGCTCGATGGAATTCTCCTCGAGATCGTCGAGCGAGACGTTGGCCAGCATCAGCGTCTGCTCGAGACGCGATTCGCGGGTCGCGAAGCTTTCGACCGAGGCGCTGCCGGCCTGGCCGCCGCCCGCCGCGGCGACGGCGGCGCGCGCCGCGACCGGCACCGGCGGGGCGGCGGCGGCGTAGCGCAGCGCCAGCACCACGGCCAGCGCGTCGCAGAACGCCACCATGCTGGCGGCGTGCTCGCCGCGCGCCGGATCCTCGACCGTGATCATGCCGGTCAGCCGGCCGTTGGAGACGATCGGCACGACGTAGACGCCGGTGGTGTGCAGCGGCTTCAGGTAGGCGACGAACAGGTCCGCCGTGCGCCCCTGGCTGGCATCCTCGGCGTCGATCGGCTCGCCGTTGCCCAACGCGGCGAACAGGTCGGGCATCTGGTCGCGATGCAGCTCCATGCCGCTGGTGTGGTCGTGCACGGTGCGGTCGAAGCAATCCTCGCACAGCAGCGTCGTGCGGTCGCTGTTGAGGCGCCACACCGCCACCCGCTTGGCGGCGCAGGCGGTGGCGGCGGTCTCGAGCGCCGTCTCCAGTGTATGGTCCGGCGAGCCGTCGGTCGGGTCGCTGGTGCGCGCCAGCTCGACGAAAGTGCGGCTGCGCGCCTCGACCGCCTGCTGGCGCGCCGCCGCCGCCGTCACGGTGCGGTCGGCGGCGACGCTGCGCCAGGCCAGCAGGCTCGACAGGCCGGCGACGATCAGCACGACCAGCCCCGACAGGAACAGCGTGGCATAGGCGCTGTCGGCGACGAAGCCCACGAAGTCGGTCTCCGGAACGACGATCACGACCACCCAGTTGCGGTCGGTAACCATGCTCACCGGCTCCGACGAGACGATGATGTGCTGGTCACCGAAGTCCAGCACCTGGCGGCCGAAGCCGGCGACGCGCAAATGGTTGAAGATCCGGGTCATCAGGGGGTCGCCCAGCTCGTCGAGCATCGGCGCCCTGCCGTCCGGCCGCTCCGCCGTCAACCAGTCGTCGCCCGGATAGGCGACGACGCGCCCGGTCCGGTCGACGATGAATGCCTTGCCTCTTTGCCCGATCTCGAGCTTCGTCAGGAAGGCACAGAGGTTGGCGAGCTCGATGTCGATGCCCATCACCGTCCGCAGCCTGCCGTCGGCGTCGAAGTGCGGGATCGACAGGGTGATTCCCGGCTTCTTCAGCGTGTAGAAGAGATAGGTCTCGCTCCAGTACGGCTTCTTCGTCCGCTCCGCCCCCTGGTACCAGGGGCGTGTCCGGGGATCGAACGTGTCGTCCGGATCGCTCTCGACCGAGACCACCTTGCCCTGGGCATCGCGCCGGGTCCACTCGACGGTCCGCTTGTCGCCTTGGCGCTCGATCAGCTTGGTGTCGAGGCCGCCCTTGTCGTTGCGGATGATGAACAGGAAATTGCCCTCGGCATCGGCGTAGCTGAAGGCGGTGGCGGCCGTGACGGTGCCCAGGGCATGCCGGGCGAAGCGCCGGACCTCCCGGGCACCGTCCGGCACGCTGCGCCCGTCCCCGGCGGCATCGGCCAGCTCGAGGAACTGCTTGGCCGGAGCGAAATAGGACTGCATCTGAACGGCGACCCGCTGGTCGATCGCCGTGATCAGGTCGTTTCCCAGGATGGCGGCGCCGCGCCGGTTGCGTTCATAGGCCGAGTAGGCCATGCCGGCGACCAGCAGCACCGCCAGCACGACTCCCGCCACCGGCAGGCTGTGCCGCAAAGCCCTGCGCATACGGGACGGGCGCCCTTCACGCTGGGCCTCCGACAGGGCCGTCAGGTCGGGCGCCACCTGATCGGACGGTGACAAGCTGGCCATGTGGCGCAGAGCTTACCCTATCGGCACGCTATTGGTAGAGCCCGACGTGTCCCAGGCTGCATAGCCGGCGCTCTCCTCCCCAGCGAAGCTGTCGAGCTCATGCTGTCCTCCCTGCGCGCAGCGCGGGGAGGTGCCCCCGTAGGGGGCGGAGGGGTCGAGAGCAACACACGCTTTGCCAGAACGCTCAACATAGGCACGACATTGATCGGCCACTCATCCCGAGACCCTTGGCTCATGACCCCTCCGCCCCCTACGGGGGCACCTCCCCGCGCTGCGCGCAGGGAGGACAGCATGATGCGTGAATTCGGCAGCAGAACCGAAAATGTGGCAGCGGGTCGCTGGCCTCTTGACCGGTCACTCGACCGTGACGGATTTGGCCAGGTTGCGCGGCTGGTCGATGTCGCAGCCTCGTTCCAGGGCGACGCGATAGGCTAGAAGCTGCAGCGGGATGTTGAGCAGCAGGGGATCGAGCTCGGGCGCGAGCTTCGGCACCGTGAACGACCCGTCGAGCGCGGCCGGGCTGTCGCCCGGATGGGTAACGGCGATGACCGGCCCGCCGCGCGCCTTGATTTCGTCGATCGTCGCGAGGTTCTTGGCCAGCAGGTCGTCGTGCGGCAGGACGATGACGCTGGGCGTCTCGGGCGTGATCAGCGCCAACGGGCCGTGCTTAAGCTCGGAGGCAGGATAGGCCTCGGCATGGAGATAGCTGATCTCCTTCAGCTTCAGCGCGCCCTCCTGGGCAATCGCATAGCCCGCCGCCCGGCCGAGATAGAAGGCATGCCGGGCCCCGGCGAGATGTCGCGCCAGCGCAGCGATCTCGTCTTCCCGCGCGAGGATGGCTGCGATGTGGTCGGGCAGGGCCTCCAGCGCGCCCAGCAGGCGGGCTCCGCCGGCATGCGAGAGGTCGCGCAGGCGGCCGAGATTGATGGCGAGCAGGGCCAGCGCCACGACGCTGCAGGTGAAGGTCTTGGTCGAGACCACGGCGATCTCGGGGCCGGCCCGCAGGTAGATGCCGCGGCCGCATTCGCGGGCGATCGTGCTGCCGACGACGTTGACGATGCCGAGCACGCGCCCGCCCTTGCGCTTGATCTCCTGCACGGCGGCCAGCGTGTCGAACGTCTCGCCCGACTGGCTGACGGCGATGTAGAGGGTATCCTTCTCGATCACCGGGTTGCGGTAGCGGAACTCGGATGCCTGCTCGGCCTGGGTCGGGATGCGCGCGAGCTGCTCGATCAGATGGGCGCCGGCAGCGCCGGCAATGTAGGCGGCGCCGCAGCCCAGGATGCGGATGCGGTTGACGTCCAGCAGGTCGCGTGCGGCCAGCTCGATGCCGCCGAGATGCGTCGTCTGGAAGCGCGGATCGAGGCGGCCGCTCAACGTGCGCCGCACCGCGTCCGGCTGGTCGGCGATCTCCTTCCGCATGTAGTGCCGGAAGGCGCCCTTGTCATAGGCTTCGTCCTTCCACTCCAGCGCGGACGGCGTTTTCGCCGGGCCGGTGCCGCCGTCGAGCCGGCGCGTCTCGTAGCCGTCGGCGCGCACCGTGGCGACCTCGCCGTCGTCGAGATGGACGATGCGCGCGGCGTGGCGCACGAAGGCCGCCGAATCGGAGGCGAACAGCATCTCCTTGTCGCCGATGCCGAGCACGATGGGGCTGCCGTTGCGCGCCACCACGAGCTGGTCGGGCCGCGCGGCATCGATGACGGCGAGGCCATACGTGCCGACGACCAGGCGCAGCGCGGCGCTGACCACGGTCTCGAGCGGCGAGCCGTCGTCCATCAGCGCGATCAGATGGGCGACGACCTCGGTGTCGGTCTCCGAGGCGAGGACGATATCACGTGCCGTGATCTGGGCCCTGAGGGCCGCGGCGTTCTCGATGATGCCGTTGTGCACGACGGCATAACGGCCGCTGGCGTCGCAATGCGGATGGGCGTTGCGATCGCTCGGCGCGCCGCTGGTCGCCCAGCGCGTATGGGCGATGCCCAGCATTCCCTTGAAGCGCTGCGGCTTCAGCTCCTCGAGATCGCGGACCTTGCCCTTGCGCTTGGCGAGCGTGAGCGCGCCCTTGTGACCGATCGCGATACCCGCCGAATCGTAGCCGCGATATTCCAGGCGATGCAGCCCCTCCATCAGGATGGGCGCCGCCTGGCGCTTGCCGATGTAGCCCACGATGCCGCACATGATGGGTCCTAGCCGTAGATGATGCGGCGGAGCTGCCGCGTGGTGTAGGCCGGCGCCGGAAAGCGCCGCCGGGCGAGCTCCGCCTGGAGGCGGGCGAAGATCGCCGCATTGGCGAGGCCCTGGCGCTGGAGCGCCAGATGACGCCGCCGGACGAACGCTTCCGGCTCCTCGATCAGGTACGACACGACGTCGTCGACAAGGCGCCGCGCCTCGATGCGGTCCAGTCGCGATGTCCGGGCGAGGTACTCCACGAGCTCGTCCAAATCCGCCAACTCGGCTCCATTCACGGGAACCTCTAGCAAACCGGGGCTGCAGATGGAGACTTTCTTGCCCGAAATCGGGCAGAATTGCCAGTTCAAGCCAACCGGGACATCGGTTTGGCGGCTCTTATCGCCCAATTGCAGAATGTCCTGACCTGTCGAGGCTCGGGCTGGGAAGCCGGATAGGTCAGGCAATAGCGGCGGCCGCTCGGTGTAAATCCCAGCGGGGCGGCCAGGGGCCGAGCTTCAGGTCCTCCTCGACCAGGGGACGCGGCGCCATGGCGACTCCCAGCCCGCCGACAGCCGCTGCCAGCAGGAAATAGAAGTGCTCGAAACGGCGCCCGCGGTCCGCCTCGATGCCGGGGACCCGGCGACGCTTCAGCCAGTCCGTCCAGGCGTCGATGCGCGTCTCTGTGTGCGGCAGCGGCAGGCCGCGCAGATCGGCCGGCCGGCGCAGCCGGTGCCTGGCCGCGAAGTCGGGGCTGCACACCGGCCCGATCGCCTCGTCCATGAAGGGGCGCGCCGCGATGCCGGCGGGCCATGGCGGGTTGCCGATGCGGATCGCAGTGTCGATCTCCTCGCGCGCGCAGTCGACGGGTCCCGACGATGCCGAAAGACGAACGTCGATCGCCGGATGGCGCGCGTTGAAGTCGTATAGACGCGGGATCAGCCAGCGCATCATGAAGGTCGGCAGGCACGCCACCACCAGCGGGCCGCGCTGGTTGGCGCCGGTCAGGCGTGCGGCGCTGCCCTCGACGATGTCGAGCGCCGTGCGCACCGCGGGCAGCAGGGCGCTGCCGGCTTCCGTAAGATCGAGCCGACGGGTCGAGCGACGGAACAGCTGGACGCCGAGATGCGCTTCCAGCGACTTGATCTGCCGGCTGATCGCGCCATGGGTGAGATGGAGCTCCTGCGCGGCCGCACTGAAGCTCAGGTGCCGCGCCGCTGGAGCACATGGCGTGGTTCGGAGGGAGCAGGAGCGGGTTTCATGTCGGCGAGTTCACCGGCCTGCTGGTGGAGTACTGCCGGAAGCACGATATCCGGTTCAACATTCGCGGATTGCGCGCAGTGCAGGATTTCAACTACGAGTTCGAGATGCACGGCATCAACTGCGACGTGGCGCCGGAGATAAACACCGTCTTTCTCGTCGCCGCGCCCGAGTTCCAGTTCATCAGCAGCAGCATCATCAAGGAGCTCGCGACACATCAGTCGCCCGCCATGCACAAGTACGTGACGCCGTGTGTCGCGAGCGCCTTGCTCGAGGCGAATCGGAGCGCCTAGACGAGCGGCCCTCACGGCGTCATGTCGCCGGCACTGGCCGTCTGGCGCGCGTACAGACAAAGCGTCTTGTTGCGCAGGAACAGATCCGGCTCGCGGACGAACCGGCACCGCTCGAGCAAGGCGCGCGAGGCGATGTTCTCGGGGCGGACGGTCGCGACGATCCGCTGCAAGGACCTTTCCCTGAAGCCATGGTCGACGACTGCCTCCAAAGCCTCCCGGGCGAGGCCCTGCCGCCAGAAGCCGGTCTCGAGCGCATAGCCGACGGCGACGTCGCCGACGTCCTTGTCCGGCCGCAGGCAGATCTGCCAAGACGCTGGCAAGGCGCCCGATATCGTCTTCTGCTGCCAACTGTGGCAAAGCAACGTGGTATCGAAGGCCGAGCTTGAAGCGGGGAGGCAATGCAGAAATTCATCCATATCACCGACACGCACTTCGTGCCGCCCGGCAGCCTGCTCTATGGCCTCGATCCGCTCGACCGGCTGGCGCTCTGCGTCGCCGACGTCAACAAGCATCATGGCGATGCCGCCTTCGCGATCCTGACCGGCGATCTCGCCCACAAGGGCGAGCTGCCGGCCTACCAGGCGCTGAAGCGCGAGCTCGACAAGCTGGCCATGCCCTACCACCTGCTGGTCGGCAATCACGACGACCGGGCCGGCTTTCGCGCGACCTTCCCGGACGCGCCCCTCGACGCCGACGGGTTCGTCCAGTTCACCTTCGACATGGGCGAGGGCGTGCTGGGCGTTTGCCTCGACACCAACGAGCCGGGCAAGCCGTGGGGCACCTTCTGCGAGACGCGCGCCGCCTGGCTCAGCGACACGCTGGCCCGCACCGGCGACCAGCCGGTGATCATCTTCATGCACCATCCGCCGTTCCGGGTCAGGCTGAAGCGCATGGACGACATATCGCTGCTGGAGCCGCGTTTCTTCAGCGAGGCGATCGCCGGCCGCAAGAATATCCGTCACCTCTTCTTCGGCCACCTGCACCGCCCGGTGGCGGGAAGCTGGCGCGGCATCCCGATCTCGACCCTGCGCGCGACCAGCCACCAGGTGGCGCTCGATTTCGTTGTCGAGGGCCGCATCATGGGCAGCCACGAGCCGCCGGCCTACGGCGTGGTGCTGCTCGAGCAGGACCAGATGATCGTGCACATGCACGACTACCTGGATCGGACGAACACGTTTCTGCTGTGACTGTTCACTCTCCTCCCCGGCTTCGCTTCAGCGCAGCCGGGGAGGAGAAGAATCTCCGTCGCCTCTCATTCTCCTCCCTGGCGAAGCCGGGGAGGTGTCGGCGTAATCGCCGACGGAGGGGTCAAAGGCCTCAGTCCCGCTGCTCATGACCCCTCCGTCCGCGATGACCCTTCGGCTTCGCTCAGGGCAGGCGCGGACACCTCCCCAGCTTCGCTGGAGAGGAATCATGGGAGCCTCCCCGTCGCTGGGGAGGAGAATGAGATGAGTCAGCCGTACCGCTGGCGCAGCAGGCGGGCCGCCTCGGCTTCGGCCTTGAGCTTGAGATAGACCTCGTCGATGTCGACCCGGGCGGCGGAGCCGGGAGCGAAGCCGCAATCCGGGTTGAGCGTGATTCGCCCCTTGTCGACGCGCGACAGGGCGCGCTCGACGCGGGCCGCGATCACGGGCGCCGCCTCGGGGGCGCCAGGAGTCACGTCGACGACGCCGAGGCCAAGCTCGAAATCCTCGCGCAGGCGGCCCAGGCTCTCGAGATCGTCGGCGCCGGCGGCCGTGAACTCCATCGTGAGATGCTGCACCGCGAGGCGATTGAGCTGGGCCAGGATCGGGCCGTAGGTGCCGGCATGGTGCTTCTCGCCGCGCACGCGCGCGCCGGCCCGCCGGCAGAGATGCACGGCGAACTTCACGCCGGCGAAGCCCTCGACCGTGGCGTTGATCATGTCGACGGCGAAATCGGCGGCGCGGTCCGGGTCGTCGTGGCGGGCGCGCACATCGGGGTCGACGAACAGGCAGAGATGCGGATCGTCGATCTGGACGATCTCGACGCCGATGTCCTGCAGCAGCGCGATCTCGGCGCGCAGCGGCGCCACGCAGGCACGCACGAAATCCTCGCGCTCGGGGTAGGCCTTGCGCGAGCGCCCGGCGTCCCACAGGCGCTCGCCGAGCAGGGCGGGCGCCGGCAGCGTGATCTTGGTGGCGACGCCGGCGACCTGCTTCACGAACGCCGCCTCGCGGGCGATGAAGCCGGGCGGCCTGGGCGCCAGCCTCTCGGTCACCACCGTCCACGGCCGGCCGTCGGCCGGGTTCGTCTCCAGCGTGAAGCCGTGCGCCAGCTCGGCGATGACGCCGATGTAGGAGCGGCGGCGCCACTCGCCGTCGTTCACGACGTCGAGGCCGGCGCGCTCCTGCATCGCCACGACGAAGCGGATCGCCGCATCCATGGTCGCGCCGTCGGCGGCGTCCCAATGCGGCTTCTCGATCAGCTCGCGGACCACCAGGGGACGCGGGATCGAACCCACGATCGACGCGGGGAAAAGCGGCAGGGAAGAGGCACGCGGCGAGCCGGGGGGCATCTCAGGGCCGCCACAGCGTCTGGGCGAGGTCCATGTCCTCCTGGGTGTCGATCTCGCGGTACTGACCGGGCGTGTCGACGTGGCCGAAGGCGATGCCGTGCTCGATCATGTCCTGGAACAGGTGGATCAGGTACGCCCTCTGGAACAGCGGCGCCTCGCGGTACGGGCGGTCCCAGAACTCCGCCTTGCGCCGGTGATAGAACTCGCGCAGGCAGCGCGCGCCGTCGCTGCCGAAGCGGGCGACGCCGATGAACTCGCCGGTCGCGTCCTCGTAGGGAATGCCGCGATGGACGCGCTCGACCCGGCCGCCGCGCGTGATGACCTTCTCGGCATCGTGCGGCGGGTGGCGGGTCCGCGGCCTGTAGTGCTCTCTCCAGTCGGTGTCGACCCCGAGCGCGATCTCGTCCCTCGCCTGCACGAGGCCGGCCACCAGCCGGGGAGTGAACAGGATATCGGAGTAGGCGGCGACGAAGGGCCGATCCATCAGATCCTCGGCGCACATCAGGGAGACCAGGATGTTGTTGTCGGGCCAGTCGCGGTTGGCCCGAAACACGAGGTCGGGATAGTCGCGCCGGACCGTCTCCATGCGATAGCCGCCGACGAAGCAGATCTCGGTGCAGCCGCCGCCGCGCAGCGCCTCGATGGTCCAGTCGAGGATGCGCCTGCCCTGGATCTCGGCGAAGCATTTGGGGGCGTTCTCGGTGGTCGGCATCAGCCGGCTGCCGCGGCCCGCGCCAATGATGATGGCACGCATCAGATGACGATGGCGCGCATCAGAAGCGCTTGCCGGCGATGATGCGCGCGCTGAGCTCGAGCTTGGCGACCGAGCGCCGGGCGTCGGCCAGCGCGCAGCACGACACCAGCGTGTCGATCAGCGCGAGCTGGGCGACGCGGCTGCTCATCGCCTCCGGCCGGTAGCGCGTCTCGTTGGCGATGGTGTGCAGGACGATGTCGCAGTAGCGCGCCAGCGGCGACTTGCCCATGCGGGTGATGCCGATGGTGCGCGCGCCGGCGTCGCGGGCAAGGCGCGTCGCCAGCACGGTCTCCGTCGTGCTGCCGGAGTGGGAGATGGTAATGACCGCGGTCGAGGAATCGGTCATCGCCGCGCTCACCGCCTGGATGTGCGAATCGCTCACCACCTTGGCGTCGCGGCCGAGCTGTAGCAGCCGATAGGCGAGGTCCTGCGCGATCGGCCCCGAGCTGCCGATGCCGTAGACCTCGAGGCGACGCGCACCGCGGATGATCTCGACCGCCCTGGTGAGGGCCGGCGTCGCCAGCAGCTGCCGCGTCTGCTGCAGCGAGGCGATGTGGGCGGCGAACACGTGCTCGGCCACATCGGCCACCGAATCGGTCTCGCGCAGGTCCTCCTGGATGAGGCGCACCGGGTCGACCAGGTCGCGCGACAGCAGGATCTTCAGCTCCTGGAAGCCGTCGATGCCCAGCCGTCGGCACAGGCCGACGACACTGCCCTCGCTCGCCTCCGCCTGCTCGGCGAGCTCGGTGATCGACATGCGAATCACCTCGCCGGCGTGCTTGTCGATGTAGCCCGCGATCCGCCGGGCCGTCGGCGGGAGGGTGCGCATCGACTGGCGGATCAGATTCAGGATCGAGGCCTTGTCTTCCGCCTCCGTCGCCCGGCCGCTCGCCAGACGCTGTTTCCCCGACATCCCGGCTCCCCGGTCCCTTGGTGACATATGTTTGAAATAAACTCAGTGTCTAAATGAACGAATAATGAGTTCTTTTCAACCCGCGGCACGCGCGTTATCGTCCGCCCGCTCGATCCCGAGCGGGGGAGGGATTGCTGTTGGTGGCTCGCGGCATCCGGTGTCGATCTGGACGCAGCGGCTCGCGCTGCGGGCGACGTCCCTGCGCGCCGTGTCCGCGCCGGCATTCCCCATGCTCGTGAGCCCAGCCATGGCGGGGACGGACCGGCCCGCGCGTCGCGGCGCGGTCGCGCTCACGGGCATCGCCAAGCGATTCGGCGAGGTATCGGTGCTGCGCGATGTCGACCTCGACGTGCGCGCCGGCGAGTTCATCACCATCCTGGGGCCGTCGGGCTGCGGCAAGTCCACCTTGTTGCGCATTATCGCCGGCCTGGAGCCGCAGAGCGAGGGTACGGTCGCGATCGACGGCATGCCGATGGACGGCCTGGCGCCCGACAAACGCGACATCGCCATGGTTTTCCAGTCGTACGCGCTCTATCCGCACCTGACGGTGGCCGAGAACATCGCGGTGCCGCTGCGCATGCGACGGCTGACCCGCCTGCAGCGCCTGCCCGGCGCCGGCGTTTTTCGGGGCGTGCGCAGCACCAACGGCTCGATCGCCGAGGCGGTGCGCAGCGTGGCGGCGACCTTGCGGCTCGAGAGCCTGCTCGACCGCAAGCCGTCGCAGCTCTCCGGTGGCCAGAAGCAGCGCGTGGCGCTCGCCCGCGCCATGGTGCGCCAGCCGCGGGCCTTCCTGATGGACGAGCCTCTCAGCAACCTCGATGCCGAGCTTCGCGTGCACATGCGCGCCGAGATCGCCCAGCTCCATCGCGAGCTCGGCGCGACCTTCGTCTATGTGACGCACGATCAGGCCGAGGCGATGACCATGTCCGATCGCGTTGCCGTGATCCTCGATGGCCAGTTGCGCCAGATCGGCTCGCCAGCGGTGCTCTACCGCGATCCCGACGACCTGCGCGTGGCGCAGTTCGTCGGCACGCCGCGCATCAATGTCTTTCCCGCGGTGGCGACGCCGGTCGGGATCGGCGTGCTGGGGATGCCGGTCGCGCGCGACAGCGGTCTGGCGATCGGAACCAGGCTGCAGGCAGCGATCCGGCCCGAGCGGCTCGCCGTGACGACGGGCGCGGGCATCCCGGGGCGGATCGTGTTTCGCGAGAATCTCGGCTCCGACCTGTTCCTGCACATCGTGCTGCACGGCATGGCGAGCCCGGCCATCGTGCGATGCGATCCCTCGGCGCTCGAGGCGACCGAGATCGGCGCGACCGTCCAGATCCGCTTCCCGGCCGAGCATCTGCTGCTGTTCGACGGCGACGGCCGAAGGATCGCCCGCGATGGCTGAGCCATCGCCGCGCCGCGCCGGGACGCTCAACGTGCTGCTGCTCACCATGCCGGCCGTGCTGCTGATGCTGGTCTTTCTCGTCGGGCCGCTGCTCTGCCTCATCGCGCTGTCCTTCACCGACTACCAACTCGGCGCTCCGTCGCTGTCGGTCATCGGCCTCGGGAACTACGAGGAGATGAACGAGGACGCGACGGTGCGCATCTCCGTCCTCAACACGTTGATCTACGTCGCCGTCGTGGTGCCGGCGTCGGTGGTCCTGGGGCTCGGCGCTGCTCTGCTGATCGAGGCCGACCGCGGCCTGCGCGGCTTCTATCGCTCGGCCTACTTCCTGCCGGTGATGGCGACCCTGATCGCGATGGCGATCGTGTGGGGATTCATGCTCGACCCGCGAATCGGCGCGGTCAATTTCGGCCTGAAGTGGCTCGGCCTCGCACCGCTCGATTTCCTGCACGACCGCAAGCTCGTGCTGTTCACGCTGTGCGGCATCGGAATCTGGCAGAGCGTCGGCTTCAACATGGTGCTGTTCATGGCCGGCCTGACCGCCATCCCGTCCGAGCTCTACGAGGCCGCCGCCGTCGACGGTGCCCGCCACGGCCCGTCGCGCTTCGCCCTCGTCACCTGGCCGATGCTGGCGCCCGTCACGCTGTTCACGGTGGTGATCACGGCCATCCGCGCCTTCCAGGTGTTCGACACCGTGCAGGTTCTGACCGGCGGCGGGCCCAACAAGGCGTCGGAGGTGCTGCTGCACACGATCTACGCCGAGGCCTTCGGCTTCTTTCGAGTGGGCTACGCCTCGGCGCTGGTCGTGGTCTTCCTGGTGTTCATCCTGGCGCTGTCGGTGGTCCGGGTCTTCATCCTCGAGGGACGGAGGCCCGCGCCGTGACGAGGTCCGCGCCATGACGGGCCGCCGCCTGTCGCGCACCCTGCGCGGCGTTCGCCACCTCGTGCTCGGCCTGGGTGCCGTGGTCATGCTGGCGCCGTTCGTCGTCATGGTGGCGACGTCGCTGAAGCCGAAGGACGAGATCTTCACGCCCGAGTTCCACCTGCTGCCGCACCGCCTCGGCGCGGCCGAGAACTATCACGAGGCGCTCACCCAGGTCCCTCTGCTGCATTTCCTGCTCAACGGCGTGATCGTGACGGCCGCGATCTTCGTGCTGCAGGTGCTGGTCAATGTGCCGGCGGCCTACGCGCTGGCCAAGCTGCGCTTTCGCGGCCGCACCACCCTGTTCCTCGCGGTGCTCGTGTGCCTGCTGATCCCCTACCAGGCGACGGCATTGCCGATCTACATCCTGTTCCACTGGCTCGGGCTCCTGAACACTTACGCCGCCCTGGTCCTGCCCTTCACCATCTCGGTGTTCGGCATCTTCCTGATGCGCCAGTTCTTCCTCGGCGTGCCGGACGACCTGATCGACGCCGCCCGCATCGACGGCATGAGCGAGTACGGCATCGTCTGGTCGGTCATGGCGCCGGCCGCCATCCCGGCACTGGTGGCGTTCGGGATCTTTTCCGTCGTCGCGCACTGGAACGACTATTTCTGGCCGCTCATCGCGGTCGGCGAGCAGGGCCTCTACACGCCGCCGCTCGGCATTGCGCACCTCAAGCTGAATGGCGAGGGCACCGCCTACGGGCCGCTGATGGCGGCCGCCACCATCGTGATCGCGCCGCTGGTTATCGCCTTTCTGGTCGCGCAGAGACGCTTCGTCGAGGGCATCGTCTTCACCGGTCTCAAGGGCTGAGAGGAAAACAGGAGGAACCCATGAGGAGACAGTTCATCAAGGGAAGCGCCGCCGCGCTGGCGACGGCGCTGGTCGGCGGCGGGCCGGCCAGGGCGCAGGCCAGGATGACGATCAACGTGCAGTATCCGTTGGGCTTCATCTTCGACAAGGTCTTCGCCACCCTGAAGACCGAGTTCGAGAAGGCCAACCCCGATCTCGCGGTCAACTATCTGCCGGCCTACAAGGAATACGAGGACGCCGCGCAGACGGCGCTCAGGCAGGCGATCACCAAGCAGCTTCCCGACGTGGCGCTGCAGGCAATCAACCTGCAGCGGCTGTTCGTCGATCGAAAGATCGCCGTCGATCTCACGCCTTTCATCGAGAAGGAGAAGGACTGGCAGGGCCAGGGGTTCTCGCCGTCGATGATGGCGCTCGGCACCTACGGCGGAAAGCCCTACGGGCTCGCCTTCGCCGTGTCGACGCCAATCGTCTACATGAACGAGGATCTGGTGCGCAAGGCGGGTGGCGACCCGGAGAAGTTCCCGACGACCTGGGACGGCATCTTCGACCTTGCGCGGAAGATCAATGCGCTCGGCAACGACAATGTCGGCCTGTTCTACTCGTGGGCGATCACCGGCAACTGGATGTGGCAGGCGCTGGTGTTCTCGCACGGCGGCCGCATGATGAGCGAGGACGAGAAGACGATCGCCTTCGACCTGGAGCCTGGCAAGAGGTCGATCCAGCTTCTGGGGCGCATGGTGGGCGATGTCGGGATGCCCAACCTGTCGCCCGAGGCGAGCCGCGCGGCGTTCTTCGGCGGCAAGCTCGGCATCTGGACCGAATCGACGTCGCTGCTGCGCGTCGCCGACGACGGCGTCGCCGGCAAGTTCAAGTGGCGCACGGCGCGCTTCCCCGTGCCCGGTCCCGACGCCAGGCTGCCGACCGGCGGCGCGTCGGCCCTCATGTTCGCGACCGAGCCCGCCCGCCAGGCCGCGGCGTGGCGCTTCATGAAGTTCATCACCGGGCCGGAAGGCGCCACCATCATGGTCAAGGGCACCGGCTACATGCCGCCCAACTCGGTGCCGGCCACCAACCCGGCGATGCTGAAGGATTTCTATGCCGAGAAGCCCAATCACCTGACATCGCTCAGCCAGCAGCCGCTGATGACCGCGTGGTACGCCTTCCCCGGCGACAACAACCTCAAGATCATCCAGGCGATCAAGGATCGCCTGCAGACCGTGGTCGACAAGTCGGCGGCGCCCGACGCCGCGCTCGCGGCCATGGCGGCCGACGTGACCAAGCTGCTGCCCAAGTGACGTGCGGCAAGGCACCCGGATGACCCGTAAGATCGTCGACGTCTTCGTTCGGGACAGGCTGGTTGCCTCTTATCCGGTCGTCCTCACGCTCGAACGGCGCGTGATGGACGAGGATTTCGTCGAGCGGGTGAAGGAGCAGATGCGCGCCGGGAGCCAGCGTGCGGACGACGTCGCCTGCGCCCGGTTCGTCGTCCGGTCCCTGCTCGACCGCGACTGAACTGCCGCGCTCGGCTCACTTGGTCAGGATGAGCTTGTCCGACATGGTCACGCGGAGGCGATAGGTGCTCTGGCCATGGCGGATCAGCAGCTCGCGCCCGCCGCGCATCAGGTCGGTGCTCTCGATCGTCGGCAGCGTGGCGGATTCATCCGCTGGCGGACGAGCGGCGGTGCTCGAAGACGGCAGGGCGTGTGGTTGGAGATCCATGATGACTCCTTATAGTGCGAGTCATTCTTAATTGCATAGATGGCGCATCGCTGTCAAAGCAATAGATGGCACCGATGCGGCGCCCACTTCATCTGTCGTTCGGTCCTGCTCCTCGGGATGGCGCGCCGCGACCTGCGCTCGCCATCGGATGCCCCCGTCGTCAGACGTCCGCCGCCACCAGCGCATGCGCCTGCGCCATGCCGACGAGAATGGTCTGTGGAACGGAGGTCACGGCGTCGAGGAGCGCCGTGGCCTCCGCGCCGTCGTCCTGTGCCGTCCAGGTCGTGCCGAGCCGCTGCTGCTCTGCGACATACTCGAGGCTCACGGCCACCTTGCCCATCAGGGTGGTGATGTCCTGCCCGGCCGGCGAGTTCTGTGCGCCGCCGATGATGTTGACCAGCACCGAGCCGACGAACTTGCCGGCCTGCAGCGTCGCCTTGATCTGTCCTGTCCAGTAGTCGAGGCCGGCCGTGTCGGACGACCGGTTGAACATGTTGTTGTAGACCGCGTCGAGAAAGCTGCCGATCTGGGCGTCGCTGGCGGAGAAGGGATCGACAAGGAAAGGATAGAGGGCCTTTGCCTCGGCGCTGATCCCGAAGGAGCTGGCGATGTTGGCGAACAGCGTCGCCGGTCCCTGGCTCTGCAGGTTGGCCTCGAACTCGCCGACCCAGAATTCGTGCCCATCGGCGTCGGCGGCTCGGCCGAAGAACGCGACGTAGGTTGCCGCGATCTGCTCGTCGGCCGAGAGGGCGAGCAGATCCAGCGTGGTCGAGGCGCCGACGTTCACCGGCACGACGTACACCAGGCCCTGCTCGCTGACCTGCCCGTTGTTGTTGCTGGCGCGATACGTGAAGCTGTCGATGCCGGCGAAGCCTGGATCGGGCGTGTAGGTGAAGGTGCCGTTGGGGATGAGCGTCATGTCGCCGTGGCCGGGGCCGCTCAGCAGCGTCGCGGCCAGGGTCGGCCCGCCCTGGTCGTTCACGAGGACGCTGGCCTCGCCGCCGACCGTCAGCGGCTGGCCGGCCATGACGACGTAGGCGTCGGGGTTGGTGGAGACCGGGGGTGACGAATCGTCGTTGAGGATCTTCCCGGCCGCCGTCGCGGCATCGATGCCGAGCCCGAGCGACGGAGCCGACAGGGTGACGATGAAATTCTCCGATGCTTCCAGCTCGGTATCGCCGGCGATGTCTATCGTGACTGTCTTGGTGATCTCGCCGGCCAGGAAAACCAGTGTCCCGGACGGCAGGATGCCGTCGGCGAAGTCACTGCCATCGACGGGAAACACGGCCGCAGCGGACACCGAATAGGCGACGCTGTGCGCCGCCGAGGTATCGCCCACCCGAGTCACGGTGAAAGTGAAGGGTGTCGACCCCGAATTGCCCTCCGAGCGGTTCGAGGCGGCGACGGCGATCGACACCGACGCGACCGCGGTCGGCTCCTGGATGGCGACCAGCGTGAAGCTGTCGCCGATCGGGGCGACCCCCGAATAGACGACGGATGTCGTCACCGGCGTCGGGGGATGGATCGTCGATAGGCCGAACAGGACGGCGGGCGTGGCCGTCGAGAAGAAGGTGAAGCTGCTCTCCTGGCCAGGCGACAGAGCTGCCGAAGGAGAGGACGCCTGCCACAGGATGCTGAAGCCATTCACAGGCAAGGGGCCGTCGGTGAGCTGGGCCGACCATTGCGCTGGCGACGTGAAGGTCGGCACGTCGGGCAGATAGCCCTCCCCGGGAAGCCACGAGAACCACAACGCACCGATCGGCGTGGTACCGGTGTCCTCGAGGACGATCGTGTAGCGGTAGCTCGTCTGGCTGATCGGGGCGACGATGATGCTCGCTGCGGCGCTCAACGGCATTGCGCTTCCTCCTGCCGGCTCGGCTTGGTCAAGGGTCGTGAGGGTCGGTGCCGGCACTATATCGGAAGGCATGAGGGCAGGGATGTGGCAAAGGCAATTCGTCGTCGTCTCGACGCGGCCTGCGAACGGATCGCGCGCATTGCGCACGAGACGCCGCAGCACGGGTGCCGCGACCTCGACGCCGGCGTCGGCGCGATATAAGTAGCGTCGCGTGTCCCAGACGCGTGCCACCGACATGCTGAAACGGGCGGGGCTCGCCTTTTCCGTCCACAGCTACGACTACGATCCCGACGCCGACAGCATCGGGCTGCAGGCCGCGCAGGCCCTCGGCGAGCCGCCGGAACGGGTGCTGAAGACGCTGATGGCCGCGGTCGACGGCAAGCCGGTGTGCGTCATCGTGCCGTCCGACCGCGAGGTCTCGATGAAGAAGCTCGCGGCGGCGTTCGGGGGCAAGTCGGCGCAGATGATGAAGCCGGCCGACGCCGAGCGGGTCACCGGCTACAAGGTGGGCGGCATCAGCCCGTTCGGCCAGAAACGCCGCGCGCCGACCGCGATCGAGGCGAGCGCGCTTGCGCACGAGCTGGTCTTCATCAACGCAGGCCAGCGCGGCCTGCAGGTCCGCCTGGCGCCGCAGGCGGCCCGCGACGTCCTGCAGGCGATCAGCGCGCCGCTGGTCGCCGGGTAGGCGGGATCACGGCGCGCCGGGTGGCGGGTCGAAGGCGATCCCGACGATCTGCACCATCAGCTCGGTCGTCGCTTCGGCGGCCGCGATCGCGGCAAAGGCGTCGGTCTGGGCCTTGGCGGCGGCGACGCTGGCCGCCGTGCTGTCGACGTCGGCCATGACCGCCGTTGCCCAGGTGGTATTGGTCAGGCCGCGGTCGAGGGCGAAGTAGGCGCCCACGATCTCCTTGTTCATCAGCGTCTGCTGATCGGCCGTCGCGCCCGGATTGCCGCGCGCCCCGTCGATGAAGGGCAGCAGGAACGTATCCTTCGAGAAGCGCCCTTGCTGCAGCTGCCCGACCCAGTAGGCCAGGCCAGCCGCGTCCGGTGCCCGGCTGAGCACATTGCCGTAGATCTCGGTGACGAACGCCTGGTTGGACAGGTTGGCCGGAAAGAGGCTCGCCACCTCGGGCTGCAGGAAGAAGCTCTTGTAGATCTCCTTCAGTGACACGCCGTCGTGCAGCTGGCTGCCCCAGTAGGAGAGGCCGAGCGCGTCGGGCGCGCGGCCGATCTCGGTGTACAGGTCGATGAGACCGTAGAGCTGGTCGCCGCTCAGAGCGGCGGTCTTGATGATCGTGGTCGCGTCGACGACCCTGTCGCGGAACTCGAGGTGCTCGATGCCGCTCAGCGAGTCGGTTCCGTCGGTGCCGAAGCGCGCCTCCGAGATCACGGTGGAGCTGCCGGCATATCCGGCCAGCGTGAAGTAACTCGACGGCAGCCAGGAAACCGCCGTGTCGTGGCCGTCGCCGCCGCTGATCGCGTCGTTGCCGGGTGCGCCGTTGAAAAAGTCGTTGCCGGCGGTTCCGGAGAGCTGATCGATGCGGTTGGTGCCGAAGTAGGTGCCAGGGGCGCTGAAGGTGCTGATGTCGTAGGTGATCGTGCCGCTCGGCGCGAAGTTCAGGGCGTAGCCGAACAGGCCGGACGCATTCTGGGAGACGCCCTGGCCGGGCCCGTAGCCGAGCCCGTGATCGACGACGAAGTTCAAGGGATTGGAGTTTGCGCCTTCGATCGGCAGGAAGGCACCGGTGCCGCTCGACGTGGCATAGATGTTGTAGGTCGTGCTGCCGAAGACGATCTGATACCAGCCCGTGGTGCCGTTCGAGGTGACCGGCAGGTCGTACAGCGTGAAGAGGCCGTTCGGCGGCGCGTCGCCGACCTTCTGCAGGTTCCAGCTTCCCGGGCCGCCGCGCACGCCGAGCACCGCCCAGTCCGAGCCGGTGACCGGCGTGATCGACAAGGTCACGAACCCGTCGGCACCGGCCATGCTGTCGTTCGGCGAGAAGAACCTGAGCGACAGCGGCGTCTTGGCGTTGGGCGACCAGGAGTTGTTGGGGCCGAAGGACGTGGCAAACGACAGCACGTTCACGCCGCTGGTCGCCTTGTCCACTGCGAAGTAGTGCGGCAGGGAGGCGTTGCTGTAGGTCGGCCCGTTCGTCGGCGGGGCGACATAGGCGAGCGGCGGACCGATGAAGCCCGCGCTCGCGGTCATCGTCTCGGTGTTGGAATAGATCGTGACGCCGATCTGCGAGACCTGCTGGTTGGTGGAGGAGTTCCACAACGAGACCTGAGGGTTGGTGCCGCCCTGGGAAATCAGGTCGCCGTACGACCAGCCGTAGCTGTTGCTCGCGTTCTGCACCGCCTGCGCCCAGGGATCGTAGAACCGATTGTTCTGGCCGGCCGTCCCCGGGCCGCTACCGAGCACGTTCGAGTACACGATCGCGCTCCCGGCAGGATTGAACGTGGCGTTGTAGGCGTAGTTGTAGTTCCAGTTCCAGGTCTTGTTGAGGTCGAACTTGCTGGGGTCGTTGGGATTGGCCGACGTCCCGGAACCACCCCAGTATCCGGCGTCGAAGCCGGCGACGAAGAACTTCATCACCGTGCCGTCGGCCGTGTTCGGCGTGGTGGTGGGCGAGGTCGTCCACGTCTTGCCGCCGTCGGTCGAGATTTCCATCGCCCCGGTCTGCGCATAGATGCTGTTCAGAAGGTTGGTCGACGAGATTCGAATATAGTCGGTGTTGGTCGCGCCGTTGGTCGTGTTCGGCGTCAGCGTGAAATACTGAGTGGAGCTGTTATACGACACGCCATATTGGCTCACGGTGTTGGTTGGGCCGAAATACGTGACGATCGTCATGTCCTGGAGGACGTTCCTGGCGTTCGTGCTGCCGCTGGTCAGCGAGTTGACGTAGGCGGTCCAGTCGGCCGCCGGCCAGGGGTTGGTCGGGGCGTTGGGCCCTTGGGCCGGCCCGATCGATAGCCCATTCTGCAGGCTGCCGGGAGCAATGGTGTCGAGCTGCGTCTGGAGCGTGTTGCCGACCACCCCGGGGGCGAAGCCGCGCGCTCCGTTGACGGTCGAGTAGGTGACGGGAAAGGCGAAGGTGTTGACCGACGATATGTCGCCGAGGTCGCCGGTGCTGCTGCTGAGCGTCGCCTCGACGAGCTGGTACTGATAGCCGTACTGCTTGGCGGTCTCCGGGCTGATCGCGTTGACGTTGCCCGAGTTCAGGGTGCTTATCGTCTGGGCCAGCGTGCCGTTGCCGTTCTGCTGGACGAGAAGGAAGACCTGGCCGCTCGAGAACGAGGCCGGCAGCGTGACGACGAGATTGCCGGCCTGGACCTGGCCCTGCGACACCAGAGGGGCGATCGAGGAGCCGGCCACGAACTGGCCGCCGGCATACTGCAGCGCGTAGACGTAGGAGTTGGGAAGGGCCGCGAGCTGCGACTGCAGCGCGCTGCTCAGCGTGAAGTTCATGGTCGTCGTCATGGATTGCCGCCCCGCTCCAGGTCATGTCTGAACCGGGCAATCGTAACGCGTCACCGCACCCGGATGCTACCGGCATCGGGTGTGGTCCGCGGGCGCCTCGTCCGCCCATCGGCCCGCGTCAGCGACCGCGGGCCCTCGGCTTGCATTCGCTCTATGCTCGGGCTGCCGGAGCTTTCGCCTTCGCGAGCGCGGCCCAGGTCTGCGCGCCGACGATGCCGTCGGCGTCGAGCTTGTTCTCGGACTGGAAGCGCGTCACCGCCACCTCCGTTCCGGCGCCGAAGTCGCCGTCGATGCCGATGGCGAAGTCGAGCTTGCGCAGCAGGGTCTGCAGCTCGGCCACGTCCTCGCCTTTGGAGCCGCGGTGCAGGATGCGCTTGCCGCTGCCGTTCTGCGCGCCCGAGAGCTGCACGCCCTCGATGCGGGCGAGCGCCCTGCGCGCATTGTTCGTGTAGTGACGACGATCCTCGAGGCCGTTGAGGCCGCCGTTGATCAGGCGGGTCACGGTCATCAGGTCGTCCTGGTCGCACGCCTTGTTGATGTTGCGCCTCTTCCAGTACTCGCAAGCGATGCGCAGCGACAGCGCCGGTTGCGCCGCGAGCTCAGGCCTGCCCTCGAGATCGACTTTCAGCACGCCCCCGAACTCCCGGTAATTGGCCCGTCCGGTGAGCTGCAGCAGGCCGCGTCCCTTGAAGCGCCTTCCATCGCCGGGTTGCGAGTTGCCGAGATCGCTGCGGCCCTCGTAGGCATCGCCGCTGGCGAATTCCTCGGTCGTGCGGAAGCCCGCCGATTCATGGCAGGTCTGGCCGAGAAAGTGCGCGATGCGAAGCCGGTTCGAGATGTCGTACTCCTGCAAGGTCACCTGCAATACCTCGCCGGCGGCGGCGATGATCTCGGCCTGGCGCTGGGCATTCTCGCCGGAGAAGCGCGGCGCCACCTCGAACATCGTCTGGGCGTCGATGTGAATCATGAGCTGTCCCCCCGTGGGCAGAAATGGAATGGGCGATGCCATTCCGTCTACGCGAGCGCGACGCGCTCCGACGCAGATGCGATCCGTGGTGCCCGGAAGGAATGACGCCGGCTCGATACTCGCGTTGCCCGGCGGCACGCGGCCCTTCGACAAGGTGCCTTGCGGAGTGTGCTTCTGTCGCTCGATCGCGACGCGTCTGGTTGATGACATCCCAAAGCGGCATTGTCATGGCCAATCGCGGAGTATTCCCGCTGTCGAGATATGCAGTTGGGGTAATTGACCATATTCAGGGGCCATGAGAATTACCGCGCCTCGGCAAAGAGAGGTGGATGCGCATGTAACGTCTGCTCCTCGATCTCGGTCCGTCCCATTCGATCGCGGCTCCATGACCCCATATCGCCAAAGGCGAGAAGGGTGGTCGCGTCGGGGATACTCGGAAGACACATTCATTCGTCCAGCCAAATGGCGATGACATCGCCGTGGCTGGAAATGGAAGTGCTTTGAGGCGAAGCGCATCCATCGATGAGAGCCGAGGTCGCAGCGGATGGCCGCTCGAGCTTGCGGGAGGGCGCCATGGCAGGGAACATGCGATTCTCGAGGATCGGCGGCCAGGCCCTCGGGCTCACGGCTGCCCGGCCCACGATCGCCAGGTCCGCCGTCGTCACGCCACCGCCGAAGGTCGCCACACGAGCCGTCGAAGGGCGGCCCGTTTCCGAGGCGCGGCCCGTCGCGTCGGTCGTGGGCGCGGCACCCGTCTTGAATCGACAGGCACGATTGTTCCCGCAGGCGCGGCTCGACGAAGCGCGAGTCCTGAATCCTGCCCTGTCCGAGCGCCTGCGGCCGATCCGCGTGCGGCCGGTGCCGGTGACGCGGCCGTCCTGCCCGGCCGGAGGCGAGCATGATCACGCCGGCAGCGGCAACTACACGCTGGCGATCAATCGGGCGGGGCTTGCGGGGCAATCGAACTGGCGCTGGTGCCGCAAGTGCCAGGGCCTCGCCTACGGCGGCCATCCGACGAGCGTCTGCCCGAAAGGCGGCGCTCACGATCTCAGCCAGAGCGGCGATTTTGTCTTGAAGGCCAACACGCCGCCGCAGCCCGGCCATCAGTCGAGCTGGCGTTGGTGCAGTCGCTGTCAGGGCCTCGCCTTCGGCGGGCAGCCGGGGCCGGGGCCGTGCCCGGCCGGCGGCCGGCACGATCATTCGAGCAGCGGCGACTATCTGCTGGCGATCGACGATGCCAACGCCGAAGGTCAGCCGAACTGGCGCCGATGCCGAAAGTGCCAGGGACTGGCGTATGCCGGCGGCGCCACCGGCGCGACGCGCGAGGAACTGGCGCTGCCGGTGGCGACGTCGGACCCGATCGATCCCGACACGCTCTTCGAGGCGGCCAGCGGGCCGCAGCGCCATTATCTGCCGAGCTATCAGCTCGCGCGCCGCGTCGTTTCGGGGTCGGAGCAGTACGACATCCGCATGGCGCCCGGCGAGTCCGGTCAGTGGACGCTGCGCGTGGCGCTCCACAAGACGCGGCCTTCCGGTGCGAGCGATCCGGCAGCGACCGAGCTCGAGCACGATCTGCTGCTGCAGCTGGTCTATCGCCTGACCAAGTCGGACGGCGGCGCGATTGCCAAGACGATCGACTTCCCGTCACTCGGCGAGACCGAGGATGGCTCGGCGGTCATCGGCCTGATGCAGTTCGCCAGCCCGGGCGAGCGCGACCAGGCGCTGGCGGCGATCACCACCTCCGGATCCGGCTGCGGGATCGTGGCGACACGATCGATCAGGGTCGCGGTGCCGATCGCCGGCGCGGCTGGCCGCTTCCGGCCGGTGACGAGAGGATTGCCGCAGGCCGTCGACCCCGATCCGCTGTTCCTCAACCCGCAGCTTCATCCCTACCTGTTCGACGGTGCCGTGCCGCGCGGCGGCAGCGGGCCCGGGCTGGTCGCGCGCCAGCTCCAGTTCGAAGGACGCTTCTACGATTACTGGGAGGATGCCGCCGATCCGACGCGCATCTTCTATCTGCCCGATGCGTTCCGGCTGGCGCGCCGCGACAAGCCCAGCCCGTTCACGCCGCTGATGTCGGTGCGCGTCCTCGCCGGCGCGACGCCGGAAGCCGATCCGATGATCGGCTTCGAGTTCGTCGCAACGCCGTGGAGCGACACGCGTCGCCTCGAGGCCGCGCGGCGCGAGTTCGCCAAGCGCCTGCCGGTGCCGCAGGGCTCACCATCGGCGCCGGCCGCGCCGCGGCCCGCCCAGCCCGGCGGTGGCCTGGCCGGTGGTCTGGGTGGCGTGCTGGGCGGCCTGCTGGGTGGCGATCCGAGAGCGACCGCCGCCGCTGCCGGCGTGGTGGGCGGCGTGGTCGGCGGGCTGCTGGGCGGCGGCGATCCCGGCGCGGCCGCCGGCAGCGCGCTCGCCAGCCTGCTCGGCATCAGGCCCGAGGACGAACGCGCGAGCCGCATCCGGATGGAGCCGGTGCCGGTCGAGCAGACGAGCTTCTGGCTGATGCTGCCGGGCGCGACGGGTGGCGGCCTGGTCGAGCGGCCGACCGCGCAGATCGACGTGCGCACCGCGCTGGTCGTCTCCGAGACCCTGCCGATGGCCGATTTCCAGGCGGTCTACGACTCGCTGGTGAGCGGTTCCGTGGCGATCATGAAGGGCGAGGTACGCTGCGATTTCGGCGGCGGCGCGACCGGCAGGATTCCGCTCGACGCCCGCTTCGACCGCATGAACGGCGAGCTTCTCGAGCCGGTCATCGAGCCCGGCGAACGGCCCGGCGCGTTTCGCATCACCCTCACCAACGCGGTCGAGAGCCCGATCCAGATTTCCTCGCTCGATGCCTCGCTGCTGATCCGCGGCATGGAGGTGACGGCGGCGGCGCGCGCCGACGGCACGCTGCCGATGCAGCTCGCGCCCGGGGAGAGCGTGGTGTTGATGGTGTCGCCCCTGAAGGAGCCGCCGGGCAATGCCGAGGTCGAGCCGATGCTCGACCTGACCGGGGTCAAGCCGCTGCTCGACAGCGAGAAGCTTTGGGCGGCGATCCTCGACGCCGACACCGCGGCCGAGAGCAAGCGCACAGTGCGGGTGAAGCTGTTCCCCGGCATGTTCGACGCGCCCTCGGGCAATCCCGCCGACAAGGCATTCGCCGTGATCGTCCAGTTCGACGGCGGCCCGAGCGTCGAGCTGACGCCCGAGAAAGCCGAGGCCGAGGTCAAGCTGACGAGCTCGATCAGCGACCTCGTGCTGCGCCGCGCCAGCGCTGGCGGCTATCGCTACAAGTGCCAGATCATCCGGCGCAGCGCACGCGTGGCCGACAGCGAGTGGCGAAGCGACACGACAGACTTGCTGGTCCCCCTGCTGCCGGCCGGGTGAGCGCATGCGCGGCTTGCCAGACTGGGGAGGACCTGTTGCCGACGGCAGCGGCGGTGCCGCGTGGTCAGCCTACCAGGTCGAGGGCATCGCGCTGGCGATGCCCGATGCGCTGACGGTCGCCACCGGGCCCGATGGCAAGCCGGCCTTTCACCTGTCCGCCTTCAGGCCGTTGGTGCCGACGCCGGGCCGGCGCGGCTATGGCCGCCTCGACATGGATCTGCGGCTGGTGTCGCGGGCAGCCACCGCAGACGGAAAGGTGCGCGTCGTGCCGGCTCTGCGCGGCTGGCTGAGCTTGAGCTCGAACGCGCTCGCCCTGCCGCCGCAGCTCTCGACGGCACTTCCGCTCGATTGCTCGGGCCTCGGGGTGGCGCGTCTCATGCTGCCACTCGAAGCCGAAGGCGTCGCCATCATGGAAAGCGCGCTGGCGGGCGGTGCCGCGTCACTGCTCGCCGCCGTCGATATCGAGGTCGCGGGCGTCGCTGCGCGACTGCCGGCCAGGGCGACGGTCGACATCGCCCGGCTGCGCGACGCGCTCGCCAACGCGGCGATGACGCCGGCGATGCTGCTCGATGCGGTGCTGCGCGATCCGGCGCGGGTCGGCGTCGGCCTCGCCGGCGTCCCGCCGGACAGGCCGGCGCAAGAGGTCGCCGAGGCGGTGGCCGATCACATCCGCGCGCGCCTGTGCGACGGTCCATTGCGTCCGCGGCCGGAAGGCGGCCTCGCCCTGGTGCTCGCGACGACGGGCATCGCCTCGGGCAGTGCCAGGCTCGATCTTGGCGAAGCGGTGATGGCGACCCGCGCCTCGACCATCGTGCTCGACCCGTTCGCCATGGCGCGCGATCTCGCCGGCGCCGCCGGCGGTCTCGCCGCGCTGACGACGCGCTCGATCAGCAAGGCGCTGCAGTCGGGCCAGCACGACATCGTCGTCGATGCCAGCATCGGCCGGCCGTGCGTCGGTCCTCTCGCCCTGGGCGCCACCGTGCGGTTCGCCCCGCGTCCGCCCGCGCGGCCGCACGAGGTCCGCGAGGACTTCGAGCTGCCTTCGGACGGAAGCAGCGTCGTTCGCCGGGTGAAGCTCGCGGTCGACGAGCCGGTGAGCTGGGCCTCTACGGGCTTCGCTTTCTGGCCGACCGCGGACGGCCGCGGCGCGCAGCGGCTGGACGGCGCCCCGCAGTCGGGCAACGGCCTGCAGGTCCTGTTGCGTCCTCGCGACTTCCCCCTGCAGTTCGTCGATGTCGAGGCAGGCGCGGCGCTGCTCGGCCTGGCGAGCCTCGAGGTCGGCTTCGGGCCGGTCCGTGCGAGGCTCACCGCCGACGCGCCGCGCGCAACCCTGGCCGTGCCGGTCGCGGCGACCGACGCGACGCTCGGCGCGACGCTGGTCTCGCGCGATGGCGCCGCCCGCGTGACGCTGCCGGCGCGTCCCGCCGCCGACTGGCGCATCGAGCTTTCCGACATTCCGGGCTACGGCACGCGCACGATCGAGATCGCCGTGGCGCTGCCCCCGGGCACGCCATTACGCGCCGTCGAGGTGCTGGCCGAGGACGCCGCCTCGGATGAGGAGACTCAAACCTACGCTTTCAATGCGGCGACGCCGGTGCGCACGCACCACTGGTTCTGCCGCGATCCGTTCCGGCCGGGGCTGCGCTGGCGCTGGCGCGGCCAGCCCGCGTTTTCCCCGCCGGTCGGCGGCGCGCGCCTCGAGCTCGTCGCCGAAGGGGTGACGGCATGAGCGCGCTGCCCGGCAAGCACTATGGCTCGATGCACGTGTGGCGCGATCCCGCGACGCCGGGCCTGTGGCGCTACCTGCCCGACGCGCCGACGGCGCAGCGCGCCGCGAGCGGGCGCGCCCAGGTCACGGTGATGGATGTCGGCGACATGCTGATGCTGACGGTCGGCGCAGCGCTGGCACCCAGCGAGGCCGACCTGGCGACGGCGAAAGCCGGCATCGCCGCCGATACGGGCGGCGAGGCGGCCGACGTCGATCTTCGTCCCGCCGATCTCAGCGTCCGCGGTGCCAGCCTGCTGCTCACCGTGCCGGGTGCGACGACGGTCGAGCTTGCCAGTGCGCGGCCGTCGGCGGTGGCGCCGCATCCGGCGGCGTTTTCCGCCATGCTGCAGGGCGACAAGGCCAGGCAGGCCAAGAGCGCAATGAAGTCGGGCAAGGGCCGCCTCTCCGTGCGCTACGACATCGACTTGCCGGCAACGCGGGCGGCAACGGCAAAGCTGGCCGGGGATCCGGCGGGAATCACCGACATCGAGCCGGCGATCGAGAGCGGCCGGCTCACCCTCTCCATGCAGTGTGACGAAGGCGTCTCGGAAGCGCTCCGGGCCGAGGCGCGCGCGGAGGTGAGCCGGGAGGCGGCGAAGCTGCTGTCGCGCCTCGGGATGCAAGCGGGCTCCGAACCCGATCGCGACGCCACTCTCGAAGCCGAGGTCACGCGCACCGAGCCGGCGCCCGTCGCGCTCAGCCTCGAGGCCGACGTCACGCGCTGGCTCGAATGAACCCATCGACGACACCTTGAACCAGGGAGTTGCAAGATGCTGAAGCTCGATACCCAGGACGTCGTCGGCCAGAGCGCCTACTGGGCCGACGACAAGGATCCGCTGCAGTACTACGTCCTGCCCGGCGAGCCGACCCTGGCCATTCGCGATGGCCGGGCAGTGTTCAAGTTCGTCAAGTACCGCTTCCCGATCGATCGCCCGGGCGGCGTGAAGGGCGGCGGCATGCTGGTCATGCAGGCCGAGCTGGCGCTGCCGGCGAAGGACGAGGCCACCATCCGCTCGCGCATCGAGGAGCGCCTCAAGGCGCGCGGCATCCCGGGCAGCCGGGCCTCCAACGTGCGCCTCGGACGTCCGCTGATCACCAGGGGTAAGGTCACGGTCGAGGTCCTCGGCTCCGACGGCAAGGCTCTGGTGCAGCGCGTCGTCGTGCCGACGCCGCCGTCACTGTTCGGCAACAACGCCGTGTCGATCGGCATCGAGCTCAACGAGTTCGGCGCGCCGGTGTTCGAGGCGGCGATGAAGGCGCAAGGCGCCAGCCTGGTGCTGGTCGGCTACGAGCTGTCCTATGCCGCCAAGCTGCCCAAGGCGCATCTCGTCGGTTCCTGGGACGCATCGGCCTTCATGCACTTCTCGCAGCGCATCGAGGAGAAGAGCCGGATCTACCGCGACGACGACTACGAGGAGAAGATTCGCGAGACGATGCGCAAGAGTGACAGCCAGCGGGTCCACTGGATACAGCAGCCGCCGCCGGCCGGCGGCATGGACGCGGCGGCACACCAGAAGATGATCGACAACATCGAGGAGTCGGTCCGCCGGCAGCTCGACGAGGCGATCAAGCGCAACGTGCTGGAGGCCATCCCGCCGGAAAGCCGCGATGTCGAGAAGATTCGCGAGCGCGGCTTCGAGGACATCGTCCGCACCATCGACGTCCAGCGCTCGGCGTCGGTGCGGGTCGAGTATCTCGCCGAGAAGGTCATCGAGATGCCGGCCAACCCCAACGCGCCGCTGCCGGCGTTCGGCCAGATCCAGGTCGGCGGCAAGGCGCTGAAGTGGGACGACTACGCGATCACGGTCGACGCCGACGACCCGTTCTTCAAGCAGTTCAGCGTGGCCTTCATGGTCAACGCCGACTTCTCGGACCTGCCGATCGCCAGCGTCAACGTCGCGGTCAACTACAAGGGCAAGACGGGCAGCGGCCGCTCCGAGACCTACACCTTCCGCAAGCCCGAGGACCAGGAGCGCTTCGAGGCGTTCTACGACGGCGGCACGGGCGAGTTCGAGTACTCCTACATCGTCAACTACAAGGGCGAGAGCAACGTCTTCAAGTCGCCGCCGATCAAGGCCAAGTCGGACGTCTCGATCAATATCGGCGATCTCGGGGTCTGGAAGGTCGACGTCGAGGTCGGCGACATCAACTTCGAGGAAGTCACCCAGGCCCAGGTCAAGTGCGTCTACCAGGACGGCGACGTCGACATCGAGAAGCAGTTCATCATCACGCCGAAAGAGGCCAAGCACCAGATCCGCGAGGTCATCTTCAAGCCGCGCTCCAAGCCCTGGAAGTACTCGGTCAAGTACTTCATGAAGGGCGGCCGCGAGATCGCGGTCCCCGAGGAGACGTCGAACGGCGAAGCGCTTTACGTCAACGATCCGTTCTCGGCGATGCGCACGATCTCGGTGCGCACCAAGGGCGACTTCGACAACGTCATCGACACGCTGTTCCTCGACTTCATCTACGACGACGCCGAGCACGGCTACCGGCAGACCAAGTCCTTCGCCTTCAGCAAGGCCGGCAAGCGCTTCGAGGACTGGTCGTTCCCGGTGATCAGCGAGAAGGTCGGCACGCTGACCTACACCGGCAACATCGTCTACAAGGACGGCCGCCCGCCGACGACGATCCCGCAGAAGGCCGTGACCTCCAACACCGTGCTGGAGGGCGAGGACGTGCTGAAGCTCGAGGTCGAGCTCATCCCCGACCTGCTCGACTGGGACCAGCTCAAGCTGGTCACCGTGAAGCTCTCCTACGTCGACAGCGCCAACGGCATTGACGAGAGCGACACCTTCACGCTGCGCAAGGGCGTGGCGCCGATGAAGTGGTCGGTCAACATCAAGGACAAGGCGAAGAAGACCTACAAGGTGGCACCGCGCTTCTTCCTGACCGACGGCACCAAGAAAGAGCCGCCGCCGTTCGACGCCACCGACGAGTCGCTCGTGCTCGAAGCGACGGCGTGACGCTCGTGTCCGGGAGCGTGCGGTACCTCCTACCTCATCCTGAGGAGTGCCCGAAGGGCGCGTCTCGAAGGATGGGCCCCAAAGACCGTCCTTGGTGCCCATCCTTCGAGACGGCCGCTTCCGCGGTCTCCTCAGGATGAGGCCGGGGGTGTAGCGCGCGTCCGGCAGTGAGCCTGCCCGATCAACTGGAGGATTGCCGGCGATGCTGTACCTGGAAGCGCCGTTCTACTTCGTCAACGGGGTCTCGGTGTTCCGCGACCACGAGGATCCCGAGCAGTACTACTACCTGCCGGCGATGCCGCGCCTGCGGACCAACCTCGACGCGGCGTCGGGCAGGCAGGTGCCGCGCATCCAGCTGATCAAGTATCGCTCGCTGGTCGCCGGCGCGGGCGGTTTCCTCACCTTCGACGTCCATGTCGGGTTGTCCGAGGCCGAGATCGAGGCGGTGGCGAGCGAGGTGCGGCGGCTGGCACGGCTGCCGCGGACGCCGCGCCTGGTGCCGATCCAGCCGCTCGACGGCAGCGTTCGCCTGCTGATCTTCGGCCAGGACAGCGCCGCCACGGCGCCGCCCGCCCGCCCGGGGGCGCCGCCGCCACCGCCGCCGCAGGAGCGGTTCGTGCTCAAGATGCAGCACTTCGCCAAGCCGGCGCTCTATGGTGACAACGGCGCGGCCTTCTCCGTCGAGCTCGACCCGCAGGGCACCGCCATCATGGAGACGGCGATGAAAGGCGAGATATCGCCGATCGTCGTCGTCTACAGCGTCGACTTCGCGGGCCTCCGGCCAGCCTTCTCGGTGCGGCTGAACATCGACTGGGATCGCGTCCAGAAATCGATGGATGAGACGTTCGGCCACGAAAGCTTCTTCACCTCCAGCGAGATCAACCGGGCGGTCGACAAGCTGGTCGAGAGCCAGGTCATCAAGATGGAAGCGGACAACTTCGTGCCCGACGCCGGCGACGCCAGCAAGGCCGTCAACGAGCGCTTCGAGAGCGCGCGCCAGCGCGTGCAGGAGATGATCACCGACGCCTTCTTCGAGGCCAGCCTGCCACCCAACAAGCAGCGGCCGGACGGCTGGGACCGGGCCGCCGACATGATCCAGGATTTCGGCCGCCAGGCCGCCATGATGGCTTCCACCGGCGGCATTGGCGGCTTCATCGGCACGTTCAGCTACAAGAAGACCGACTACAAGCGCATCGATCGCCGCAAGCTCGACGTCGAGATCTCAGAACGCTCCGCCATCGTCCGCACGATCCATCCGCAGGGCTCGGTAAGCGGCCTGTTCCAGGCGCTGCAGGACGGCATCGACGTCAAGCGGTTCATCCTCGAGGTCAATGCCGACGATCCGTGGTTCGAGCGCCGGCGCGTGCGCGTGATCAATCGCGGCGAGATGGCGCGCGACGAGCTCACGTCGGTCAACGCGACGCTCAGGTACGGCAACGAGGTGCGCAGCGCCGTGCTCGAGGAGACCGGCAAGGAGGCGACGCTGGAATGGTCCTCGATTCTCGAGAATGGAGCGGTCAAGCGCCCGGTCGAGGTCGAGTATGCGGTGCGCTTCAAGCCCGATGCCGGCGGCGAGCGCCCGCTCGAGGTGAGGTCGGCGCCGCTCACGGTGACCGGCGACGTGCTGGAGGTGCAGCCGGCCGAGCTCTATGCCCGCGTCACCATCCCGGTGATCGCCTCGCCGGGCTACCCGTGGGCCAAGTATCCGCAGGTGCAGGTCATGCTGCGCTACGAGGATCCGGCCAACGGGATCAAGACCGACGACACGCTGATCGTCACCAAGGACGGCGGCCCGAAGAGCTGGACCTTCGTCGCCCTCGACAAGGCCCGCCGCGGCTTCAGCTACCGGCTGCTGCACCAGGCGGCGAACCACGAGGATGTCGACAGCGGCTGGCAGACCAGCGACGGCGATCTCGTCGACATCCGCGATCCGTTCGGAACCTTGCGGCTCAGCGTCGACGTCGTTCCAGTGGTCGGCCGCTGGGAGGATGTCGAGCAGATCTTCGTCGACCTGCAGTATGTCGACAAGGCCAACGACGTCGAGGAGAGCGCCAACCTCGCCTTCTCGCCCGACGACAAGGCGCCGAAGAAGTTCGTGATCGACCGCAAGGACCGCAGCAAGAAGCTGGTGTCGTTCAAGGTCACCACGATCCTCAAGGGCGGCACGGTGATGGAGGTGCCCGAATCGTTCACCGAGGCCAGCCGCATCCTGGTGCGCACCGACATGAAGGGCCATCGCATCATCGGCGTCCTGCCGCCACTCGATTTCGCCAAGCCGAAGCTCGAGCGCGTCGAGGTCGACCTCGCCTACAAGGATCCCGATGCCGGGATCGACGTCGCCGACCGCGCCACCTTCGAGGGCCCCGGTGCGCGCAAGATCTTCGAGTTCGACTACGTCGATGCCGCGCGCAACGCCTATCGCTGGCGCGCCAAGTACCTGTTCACCAACGGCATGACCCAGGAAACCGACTGGAAGGAAGCCGAGGAGGACGAGCTGCTCGTGAAGGTGCCCTGACCGGCGCAGCGGGAGGAGTGATCGCCTATGACTTTCCCTCCGTCATCCCGAGCGGAGCCGCCCGAAGGGCGGTGCAGTCGAGGGACCTTTCTTGCCTGAATGCGACAGCTCTTCGGGCGGCCGGTTGTCCCTAGCGCATTGGAGAGACGAGCCATGCTGATGCTCAACAGCCAGGCCTGGACCATCGAAGGAATCCAGGTATTCGCCGATCACGCCGATGCCCGGCAATTCTGGTACCTGCCGGGGCCGGTGCAGCTCACGCGTCGGCGCGAGGACGGGCGGGCCGAGTTCACCTTCATCAAGGTGCGTGCGGCGGACGCCGCGAACGCCGGGGCCAAGGGCGCAGGTTTCCTCACCTTCAGCGTCGACCTGCGGCTCGACCCCGAGCTCGAGCGCCGCGTCCTCTCCAAGCTGTCGGCCTTGGCGCGCGGCAAGCCGCGCCTCTCCGCCGTGCCGTTCGACGAAGGCAGCGTGCGCGTGATCGCCCTCGATCTCGACAGCGGCGCGACCGGCAGCCCGGGCGCTGCCGCGCCGCCGGCCGGCGCCTTTCGCGCCGTCGAGAGGGCGCTCGGCGCCACCGTGCCGTCGCTCGACGCGGTCAACCGGGCGAGCTTCAGCCTGACGCTTTCCCAGGAGGGCGCGATCATCGTCGAGCAGGCGTTCAGGCAGGGCGGCACGCCGGTCGGCGTCATCTACGAGCTGAAATACTCGGGCATGCGGCCGGCGCTCGACGTCACCATCACCGCCGACATGAGCCGCGTGCTCGAGCAGTTCGCCGGCAGCGTCGACAGCCAGGTGATGTTCGTGCGTGGCGGCATCGACGCGGGATTCGAGAAGCTGGTGCAGGACGGTGCGATCAGGATCGAGGTGCACGATTTCATCGGCGCCACCGATCGCGAAAGCAAGGAGACGTGGGCGCTGAACTTCTTCAAGGAGTCGCTGCTGGCGCAATATTTCACGCCGACCCTGACGGTCGGCGAGCTGCGCGGCGGCATTCCGCAGACGGAAGGGCTGGACGCGGTTCTGAAGCGCGGCGAGGCGCTGCGCCCGCCGCCGACCCCCGCCCCGAGCCGCCCCACCGGCGACGAGGTCGTGTCGCGTCCCAGGCCGCCGGCGAACCCTGCCGAGAGCCCGACGGCAGGAACGGGTCGCGGCGGCACGCAGCCCGGCAGGGTCGCCCAGCCACCCGCCGGCGGGTCGGGCGAGAGCCCGACCGACGCGACGGGCCAGGCGGCCGGCGCCGCGACCGGTGCTGCCCTGGGTTCCTCGGCAGCCGCCGGCGTTTCGCCGGCGGTGGCGGCAGGCCGGCCACCCGGCTCTCCGGCCGGCGCGACGACCGGTGGTGCGCCGAGCGCGGGCGGCGCCTCGGCGGCAGGCGGGTCGGCGCCACCATCGGGGACGACCGCGGGCACGGGCGGCACCTCTGGGGGCGGCGGCGCGCCCGGCGCCTCCTCGTCGACATCGCCCGCGACGACGTCCTCCACGTCGGGCGCCGCACCGACGCAGGGTGGCGGTGCGCAGGCCGTGACGGCCTTCCGTTTCCGCGGCATCAAGCAGGAAGAGCGCAAGAAGCTTGTCTTCCGCTATACGCGCAGCGAGGCCGCCCAGCGCACCTACGCGCCGCAGGGGTTCTTCGGGCTGCTGGCGGGCGATCTCGACAAGAAGAGCCACTTCATCGAGGTCGATCTCGACGACCCGTTCTTCCGCAAGCTCGAGATCAAGGTGTCGACCATCCCGGACTTTGCCGCGATCGGCCTGCGCGCGGCCGAGATCGCGCTGAGCTACGGCAAGCCCGGCGATCCCGGCGGCGTGAAGAGCCAGAACCTGCGCTTCGAAGGCCAGAACGCCGCCGAGCAGGCTTGGACAGTGTTCCAGAACGATGGCGACGTGCAGAGCCTGCGCTACACCGCGCAGTTCCACTTCGATCCGGCATCGGGCTTCGAAGGGTCGCAGTTCAGCTACGAGTTCGGGCCGTTCGAGACGACCGATCGCACGATCGTCCTCAACCCGTTCGAGCATGTCGGCATCAGGACGATCAGCGCCGTCGCCAACAAGATCGACTGGGGCCAGATCGAGCGCGTCGAGGTGGCGCTGACCAGCGGGCGGCAGAAGAAGACCCTGACGCTCAGCGAGGCGGCGAAGGAAGCGATCTGGAAGGTGCGGCTCGACAGCCCGGACGTCCGGGCGATCGGCTACAGCACGACCTTCGTCATGAAGGACCGCACCACGCGCGCCGGCGAGGCTGGAACGACCGAGGCGAGCTCGATCCTGGTCGACGATCCGTTCCCCGAGGGGCTGAGCCTGCAGCTCATCCCGATCCTCGACGCCGCACGCACCCGCCTGGCGTTCGTCGATCTCGACTATTCCGATCCGCCGTCCGGCTTCAAGCGCAACGAACGTTTCCGAATCGCGCCGACCGACCTCGATCGCGAGGTGCGGGTCGGCCTGCCCAAGGGTGCCACCAAATCGTTCCGCTTCCGCGTCACTGTCGTGCCCAGGGCGGGCGCGATGAGGACCGGCGCTTTCGTGGACACCACCGAGACGCTGATCGCCGTTTCGGATTGACCGACCAGAAGAGGGGGAGACAGGGGCATGACCAAGCGCGCCGTCGTCGTCGGCATCAACGATTACTCGGTCCAGGGCTTGAACTCGCTCGCCATGTGCGTGCGCGATGCCAGCGCCTTCTATCACCTTCTGGTCGACGCCTTCCTGTTCGAGCCGGACAACATCATGACCTATCTCGACCTGAAGGCCGATTCGGCGGTGATCCTCAAGGCGCTGCGATACTGCGTCACGCAATCCGGGCCCGGCGACGTGATCTGCTTCTACTACGCAGGTCATGGCAGCCGCCTACCGCATCCCACCAAGGCGGGGCAATTCTACGAGGTGATCATCCCGGCCTCGGGACGATGGATCTCCGACCACGAGCTGTTCAACATTTCCGACGGGCTGCAGCCGAGCCACGTCAACTTCACCTGCGTCTTCGACAGCTGCCACTCGGGCGGCATGAGCGTCGAGGCCGAGGCGAGGACGCCCCCCATGGAGCAGACGCTGGTCCAGCGCATCGTCGCGCAGATGACCAGCCTGATTCCGTGCGGCCTCCTCCTGTCGCCGACCGATCGCATCGTCTGCGAAGGCAACGTCAGCAACGTTCACCTCGATCATGACCGCATCGACCTCGATCCAGGGCCGAACTTCACGACGGTGCAGCAGGCCAAGACGACGCTGATCTCGGGGTGCCGGCCCGACGAGCTGACCTACGAGGGGCCGGCGTCCTCCGCGGTGAAGAACGGCCTGATGACCAAGTCGCTTCTCGACCTGGTCGACCAATCCAACTTCCAGATCGATCACCGCTCGTTGGTCGACGAGCTGAACTCGCGCGTCTCCGCTTACGTGACCCAGCTCTTCCCGGGCGTCAGCCCGGCGATCGTGCAGCAGCCGCAGCTCATCGGCCAGGACAACAGGATGGGCGAGAGCTTTCTCGAGGGCTTCACCGACAGCCGGTGAGGCGCGGACGCGGCGGCCGGCGGCGAAACAGAATTGCGGGAGAGCGAGCATGCAGCAGATTGGCACGGCGACCATCACCGTCGACGGGGTGACCGTCTTCTCCGATCACGCCGACCCCAAGCAGTTCTGGTACCTGCCCTCGCCGGTGGCGCTGGCCAGGCGCGCGCTCGACGGCCGGCTCGCCTTCACCATGATCAAGTGGCGGCCGGCGGCGGTCGCCGGCGGGGCCAAGGGCGGCGGCTTCGTCACCTTCGAGGCCAATCTCAAGCTACCCGAAGCGACCGAGCGCAGCATCCGCGCCCAGCTCGCCAGCCGCAGCCGGGGCGGCGGGCCGGTCCGCCTGTCGGCAATCCCGTTCGACGAAGGCACGGTGCGCTGCATCGCGCTCGATCTCGAAGGATCGGGCGGCACGGCGGCGCCGGCCAATGCGCCGCCGGGCACCTTCCGCGCGGTCGAGACCATCCGCGGCGCGACGCAGCCGTCGCTGGCCGGCGACAACGTCGCTGCCTTCTCGCTGACCTTGAGCCAGGAAGGCGCGATCATTCTCGAGCAGGCCTTCACGCAAGGCACCACGCCGGTGGGCGTCGTCTACGATCTCAAGTACACGATCCTGCGACCGGCGCTGCACGTGAAGATCACGGCCAGGTACGAGGACATCTTCACGCACTTCTCGGCCGGCCTCGAGGCCCAGGTCTACTGGGTCAAGGCCGGCATCGATGCCGGCTTCGAGAAGCTGGTCGCCGACGGTGCGATCAAGATCGAGGTCATCGACTTCACCGGCGAGCAGGACAAGAACGAGAAGGAGCAGTGGGCGCTCGACTTCTTCAAGGACAACCTGCTGTCCAAGTGGTTCGAGCCGTCGATCACGCCGGACGACGTCGAGAAGCGCATGGCCAAGCCCGAAAGCCTCGACGCCGTGCTGAAGCGCGCGCGCGAGATGAACCCGACGCCGACAGGGCCGTCCGGCACCACGGGACCGAGCGGCACGACGGGTGCCACCGGACGCACCGGGGCAACCGGCACGACGGGCGCGACGGGGACGACCGGCGCCACCGGAACGTCGACGCGCCAGGCGGCGGCGCTCACGGTGACGCGCCTGCCCGAGCCGCCGCCGGCGGGACAGAACATCCGGCTCGAGCCCGGCAGCACGACCGACGAGGAGAAGATCGCCGTCGACGGGCCGGCCGGCTGGACGGCGACGGTCAACGGCGCGCCGGCGACGGTGCGCGACAACAAGATCATCGTCAATGTCGTGGGCGGGGCGCCACCGCAGACCATCGCGGTGCTGTGGCCGGCCAGCGGGCCGGGAACGACGCCCCAGGTGTCGCAGGCCTTCAAGCTGTTCTTCGAGAAGGACAAGCCCGCGGCGGCGAACTTCAACGCGACCAAGGCGGCCTACGCGGCCAACACGACGACCGACCAGCGCTTCCACAATGCCAGCGGGCCGGACGGCCAGCCAACGCCGTCGGGTCCGCCGACCGGGTCGAAGCGCTTCCAGGCATGGCTGGGGACGCTGCCGTCACCGCGATTGATCGACTGCGAGGGCAATGCCAGCTTCGAGGTGCTCAATCCCGATCCGCTAGGCCCACCGCCGGCGCGCGAGCAGCACGATCTCGACCTGTCCCGCCGGCGCATCGACGTGGCGCGTGCATCGATGCAGGGCCACGCGACGTTCCGCAACAGCCTCGCCAAGGGCCACGCGGACGCGCAGGCGGCCGGGCGGCAGGATCAGCCGGACGACCGCTATGTCATCTGTCGCTGGGTCGGCGGCACGCAGCCGGTGGTGCCGCCGGTACCGGCCGTCACGGTGACGGGAGTCATCGTCCGTCTACCGCCGGTGGTCGTGCCGCCGGTGATACCGCCCGTCGTGCCACCAGTCGTACCGCCCGTCGTACCGCCCGTCGTGCCGCCCGTAACGCCGCCCGTCGTGCCGCCCGTGACCCCGCCGATCGCGGCACCGGTACCGACCAGCATGCCGGCGCTGGTCTCGTTCAAGCTCAAGTTCATCCGCAAGGAGGAGCGCAAGACCGTCGAGCTGGTCTACGACCGCACCGAGGCGGTGCAGCGGACCTACGCGCCGCAGGGCTTCATCGGCCTGATGCTCGGCGAGATCGACGATTTCAGCAAGCACTTCGTCGAGGTCGATCTCGACGATCCGTTCTTCCGCGCCTTCGAGGTGACGGTCGACGCGCCCGTCGATTTCGCGCGCATCGGCCTCAACGCCATCCAGGTCGCCGTCGACTACGGCAATCCGGACGACCCGGCGAGCCTGCGTCACAAGGACCTGACCTTCGACCGAAACTCGGCGACGCGGGCGACATTCTCGACCTTCATGAGCCCGGCGCTCGACGTCGCCTATCGCGCCGGCAAGCAATTCCACTTCGATTCGGAGCAGGGCTCGGGCTGGCAAGGCGAGAAGCTCAGCTACGAGATCCCGGCGACCGACACGATCGATCGCACGCTGATGGTGACGCCGCACGAGCATCTGGGCTTCCTCGAGGTGCAGATCGTCGCCAACCGCATCGACCCGGAAATGATCGAGCGCATCCAGGTCGACCTCGCGTTCGACGATCCGTCCGGCTGGAAGGCGCGCAAGAGCCTGACCGTCCGGGCGGGCAGCGCGCCACAGTTCTGGAAGGTGAGAACCTCCTCGCCCGAGGCGCGCGACTTCACCTTCAGGCTCACCCATCACCTGAAGGACGGCAATCCGCCGATCGTCGACGAGCCGGTGACCACCAACGCCAACGCGGTGTCGATCGACGATCCGTTCCCCAATGCGTTGGACCTCGACCTCATCCCGATGTGGGATCCGGCCGTCGTGCGAAGCGTGTTCGTCGACGTCTCCTATGCCGACGCGACCAACGGCATCGAGCGCACCGAGCGCATCCAGTTCGCCGGCGGCGACCGCGATCCCAAGCGGCTGCGCATCACCATCCGCGACCGCAAGGCGCGGCAGTTCACCTGGAAGGCATTGTTCGTCAGGACCGACAACGGCCGCTTCGAGCGTCCGGCGACGACCACGACGAACACGCTGGTCGAGCTGCTGATGTGACTATGGTCGTGCTCGATCGCGCTCCTGACGTGACTGGGCGGGCCGCGCTCGATCGCGCCCTCGTAGCCCTCGAGCGCGAGGCACCGGAGCCGGTGGCGCGCGGCCGGCGGGCCCTCGAACGGGCGCTCGGATGGACCGCCCGAACCGAATGGCCCGAGATCGCCTGGCAGTTCAGCCCGCTCGCCGACGGCGTGCCGGTCGAGCTGGTGTGGCGTCCGGGACGGCCCGGCCTCTTCTGGACCGCCGAGCCCGCGGCGCCGGAATGGTCCGGCGCGCGCTGCCTCACGCGCGCGCTGGCGTTGCTGCGGACCATCGACGGCGGCCTTCCCTGCGGCCTGCGCGCAGCCGCGCGCGAGGCGCTCGGACAGGGGGAGGAGCCATGGCCGGTGTGGGCGGCGGGCCGCCACGACGCCAGGGGTGACGCAGGCAAGCTCTATGTCCTGTGCCGCCGCGTGCCGCCCGGCGCCGAGCGCGCGGCGCCCCTGCTGCGCGCCGACGACCAGCCGATGATGCTGGGACTGGCCCACGACGGCAGTCGCGAGCTCTACTGGGCCCGACCGACCCGGATCGCCGGCGACCTCTGGCGCCTCTGCGCCGACCCCGAGGTCGCGCCGCTCGCGAAGGCCCTCGACGCTGCCCTGGCTGACTGGACGGGCGGCGGCTTCGACGACGAGGACGCCAGTCGCCTCGGGCTCAGCCTCGCCCTCGACGCGACGGGCCGGGTCGGCGCCCTGGCCGCCTTCATGCGTGTGAGCGCCGCCGGCGGCGAAGAGCGCGTGCGCAATCGCCTCCTCGACGCGGGCGGTGAGGCTAACCCGGCGCTGGCGACGCTGTGGGCCGATCGCCATGTGCGCCCCATGATGTTGACGCTGGGCGTGACATCGGCCGGCATCTCGACAGCCATCGGCCTCAGGATCGTGTAGTCGCCAGATGCGCGTTTCAGGGGGCGAGCGAGTCGAGTCCCCTTCGCGAATGGCCGGGTTGGCCTCATCTCCCCTGTGAGTTCGCAATTGTCGCCATCACCATGAGCCGCGACGGCCGCGTGCTCGCTGCGCGCATCGGGCGCCAATGGACTACTGCTGCGCGGCTTCCCTCAGAGCAATGTGGCCTGCCGATCCATGTCACGCAGGGAGGGTGCCGTTCAGGGCCCCGGCTACCTGGGAGGCCGGTGCTTGATGTGCTGAACCAGTGCGGACATCGCGACAGCGATGCCAACGACCGCGGCACCGCGCCACAGCCAGTGGACGTCGTGCCGCTCGATGGCGACGAAGGCGCCGCCCCAAAAAGCGACGGTGCCGATCATGGCGGCGAAGGCCTCCAGGGACAACAGGCCTTCGGCGAAGATCACGTTCCACCAGAGATAGGGAACGCCAAGAATCGACCCGGCAATCGCGGTGGCGATGACGAGAATGATGTTGAAGATCGTCATGGGACTTGTCTGATGGAAGTCGGGACTCGATGGTGCGCGCGTCGTGGCAAGCTACTCCGGGCAGGCGGATCATTGGCGGCGCCCGAATGTCGCGCCGCGCAGAACGACTGCAACGAGCGAGCGCCTCGCCATCCGTCGCCGGCGCCCGGCACGCCTACAGCGTCAGAGCCTGTAGTTGGCGACGGCTCCCGGGGGCGCTCATCGGACTGGACGACGTAGAGCTCGATGCGGTTGCCGTTGGGATCGGCAAACTAGCACTAGCCGTGATAGATTTTGCGAACAATTCGCAACTGAGGAAATCGCGGCCGGTTCGCCGCGGCGACCGTCGGCGCGTATGGTGGTGCTGGAACGTTCGATCAGGCCAGCGCGTGCAGGGGACAATGAGTATCGGCAAGATGAAGGACATGGATCGCAAGGACCATGTTGCAGCCGCCGCCCGGGCTTTCTCGCAGCGGCGCATCGGCAAGCGGGAGTTCCTGCGCCGGCTCGCTGTCGGCGGGATCGGGCTGTCGAGCTTTGCCCTGGCCATGCTGGGCGGCGGCCGGCCGCCTTTGCCTGGGCGCCTGACGCGGCAGGCGCTTGCCGACACGCCCGCGGCGCCCGAGCTCATCAAGTGGCTGGAGGATGTCGGACGCAAGTTCAAAGGCACGAAGGTGCGCTTCATCTCCGAGCCGACGCCGCCCACGCTGGTCGCCCAAGTGCTGGCCCGGGACGAGTTCATGGCCCGCACCGGCATCGTGGTCGAGATCGAGGCCGCACCGCTGGAGCAGGTCCTGCACAAGGTCGGCGTCGACGTGAAGGATCGCGCGGGCGCCTACGACCTCTACTACCTCGACCAGTCGTGGACGCCGCTGTTCGCCGGCGACACGCTCGATCCGCGCGACCTTTACGAGGGCAGGAAGGACCTGGCCCTGCCTGCGTTCGACTGGTCCGACTTCCCCGGCCCGGTCGTGCAAGGCATCGCGACCTATCGGGACAGGCTGGTCGGGATCCCTTTCGACATCCCGATCTTCATCCTGATGTACCGCAAGGATTTGTTCGACAAGCACCGGCTCAAGGTGCCGACGACGATGGCCGAGTACATGGCTGCGGTGAAGACCCTGGACTCGGCCGAGCGCGGCAATGGCATCCGCGGCACCACCGGGCAGCTCAAGGCCGGCCATTACTCGCTGAATTGCGACTGGACGGCCTGGCTGTGGGCGCACGGCGGCTCGGTGTTCGGCAGGGACGGCACTTTCTCCGGCGGCGACGAGGACGGCCTGAGAGGCCTCGCCTACATGCTCGAGCTGGTGAAGCACATGCCGGCCGAGGCCAAGGACTGGACATGGGACGGCGAATGGCAGTCGCTGGCGCGCGGCAACGCGGCGATGGCGCTGTCGTGGGGCGAGTTCTTTCCCGGCTTCGACGGACAGGATTCGAAAGTGGTCGGCCTGATGCAGGCCGCCCGTCCGCCGGCCGAGGCCAAGCTGCGTTCGCCCGATGCGGCCGGCTTCTCGGAGATCCCCCACATCGGCCATCAGGGCGGCTCGTCGGTCGGCCTGTCGAGGTACTCGCGCAATCCCGACGCCGCGTGGATCTTCCTGCAATGGCTCTGTTGCAAGGACGTGGCGGCGCGTTCGGCCGTTCTCGGCAGCGGCGGAGCCGTGGTGCGCAGCTCGACCTACAGGGATCCGCGCGTGCTCGCCGCCGCCAAGGTCGGGCCGGGCACGACCCGCCACTTCCCGGCGACCGAGTGGACGATCAACAACGCCATGGGCACCGAGCCCAAGCTGCCCGCCTGGGCCGACATCTCGAGCAACGCGATCCCGGTCGAGCTGGGCAAGCTCCTGGCCGGCGAGCATGCCAGCCCGGAGCAATGCATGACGGCCATCAAGGAGAAGGTCGACAAGGCCGTCGCGCCCTTCCGCAAGCCCTGAGTCCGCACACCTGAGAGGCCCCGGCAGGCAGGCTGTCGCCTCGACGATCCCACTGGATCGTGCCAAACTTTGCCTTGTTTCGAGGGTAGGGAAAGAGCGCACGGATCGGCCGCCCGGGAAACCTCGCAACCAGGTGCGTGCGCCGCAGGCAACAGTCGCCGCTCGAGCATTCACGAACGGGCCAGGTATCCTTTCACGAGCGCACGAACGATCCTTTCACGAACCGGCCAGCATTCCAGTCCCGAGCAGGCCCACGATCCTTCCGGAGGTGTCGTCGATGTCTACAGCCAGCAAGAAAGCCCGTCGCGCGTCGGTGCTGACCGATGCCGTCATGCGTCAGGCCGAGCAGGCACGGGAGGAGAGGAAGACGGAGGCGGTCGCCGCCGAGGAGAAGTTTCCCAAGATCAAGGAGAACCCCTTCTTCCAGCTGGTCTTCGCCGAGGGCCGGCCGGAGGAGAAGCGCAGCGCCATCGCAAAGGCGCGCACCTTCAGCGGCACCAAGGAGGAGATGCGCCAGCGCGAGAAGGCCTACGAGGAGTTCAAGGAGTACCTGTCCTACCAGCGCGAGCTGATGTCGAGCCAGATCATCGCCCTGCAGGACAACGAGACCTTCGGCCTGCTGCAGACCGTGTACGGCGGCTTCACCGACCGGCTGCGCGACTTCGACAAGAAGATCGAGCCGCTCACACGCGTGCTCACCTCGCTGTTCAACCTGCGCACCAACAACGTCTCGTTCGACGCGATCGACCAGATCGAGCGCGACCGCGCGCACGAGCGCGAGATCCAGGAGAAGCTCGCGGCGAACGCCGAGCGGCTCAAGGGGATCGAGACCCAGCTCACGCGGCTCGCCGACGATATCTCCTACCAGCGCACCCAGAAGGGCCTGTTCGGCTTCGGCGACATCAAGGCCGAGGCCAAGATGCAGATCGATCGCAACGAGCGCGAGATCGAGCGGCTGCGCGCCGACGCCAGGGCGATCGGCGAGGAGCGAAACCGGCTCGAGGCCGAGCGCGAGGCGGCGAAGACCGCCAACGAGAAGCTGGCGCCGTTCGCCAGCGAGATCGCCGACCTGCGCCAGCTGCTCGATCTCAGCTCCGACGAGCACAAGAAGCGGCAGGAAGAGCTGATGAAGGCCGCGCTCGACTTCATCTCGACCTCGGTGAGCAGCGTCGACAAGGTGCGCAGCCACATGGGCAAGCTCGAATCCCAGATCTTCAACCTGCGCGACGCCAACACCTCGATGCGCAGCATCTACACCATCATGGATGGCGCCGAGGGGGAGGCCGACTCGGCCAACCGCAAGCTGCTCGACGAGGTGCAGTCGGCGCCGGAAACCGACGACGCGCTCGAGAAGATGCGGCGCGAGAACCGGCGCCAGGAGCTCGAGGAGTACATCGCCGAGCTGGTGACCTCGAAGAACGACACCACCGAGACCTTGTCCGACCTGACCTCGCAGTCGATCCGCATCACCGCCATCAAGGACAACGCCGACCGCCAGAGCGAGAAGGCGCGCAAGCTGCGCACCGGCGGCATCAGCGGCGTCGCCGACCGGCTGTCCGCCGTGATGACCTCGGTCTCGCACGCGGCGCTCGGCGAGGCGTCGGCGATGGCCGAGGACGTGCTCCTGAAGATGCGGCAGAACACCAACGTGATCGCCCAGCAGCAGGTCATTCAGAACGCCACCGGGCTCAAGGACGAGCAGACCGCGCTCGAACGGGCCGCCGCCGAGCTCGAGGAGTGGGGCCAGGTGGTCAAGACCGCCACCGACATCACCCGCAGCACGGTCGACGAGATGCGCGTCGGCGCCGAGGAGCTCAAGACCAGGATCGCCGACCTCGCCGACGACATCCAGAAGCACACCGGCGCCAAGGTCGTCTCCCCGTCGGAGGACGGGGAGGCGGGCGCGGCGGACGCTGCCGCACCGCTCGTCAAGCCTGTATCGCTCTGACCTCGGGCCCGGGCGAGGCGTACCCATGGTGAACCAGTACCTGATCTCCGGCTCGGAGATGCTGGCGGCGCGTCCCGGCTTCAAGCTGGTCGGCCGCGACGAGGCGCTGCGGCGCCTGACCTCGATCCTGATCCGCAGCAAGGCCAACTCGGTTCTGCTGTACGGGCCGGGCGGCGTCGGCTGCAGCTCCCTCGTGCACGGGCTGCAGGCGCTCAAGGCCGAGCCCAACGCGCCGTTCGACATCGTGCGCAAGCGCTTCTTCTGGGTCGACATCGACTGCCTGTTCTCGCTGCAGGACGACAGCCAGATCAGCACGGAGTTCGCCAACATCCTGGGCCGCATGTCGCGCACGCCCGATTCGGTGCTGGTCCTGGCCGACGCCAAGGTGTTCATCGAGTCGGCGCGCAACACCGGCAACACGCATTTCATCAACGCCCTGGTGCTGGCCATCAAGCAGGGCGTGACCCAGGTCATCCTCGAAGGGCGCGACGACGACCTGGAGCTGGTCTTTCGCTGCCACCCGCACGTGCAGGAGGCCTTCACCATCATGGAGCTGGCCGAGCCCGATCCGCAGTCGCTGCGCGCCATGGTCGAGTTCGGCGCCGAGCGGCTCACCGGCGATCACGGTATCCGCATCGCCGGCGAGGCGGTCGATGCCGCCATCGAGCTCACCAACAACTACCGCGCCGACAACGCCGGCATGGATCGCGCGCAACCCGAGCGCAGCGTGAGCCTGCTCGATCGGGCGCTGGCGAGCTACCGGCTGGAGGCGCACGAGAGACCGCCGCACCTCGTGCAGCTCCAGGCCAGGGTCGCTGCGGCGAAAGGCGACGAGGGCAAAGCGCTGGCCGCCGAGCTCGCTCAGGCGCTGCAGGCCTGGGAGCAGGCTCAGGCCGAGCTGCGAACCGCCAACCGCCGCCAGCGCGAGGGCGAGGAAGAGCTGGCCAGGATCGACTGGGAGATCGGCGACCTCGGAAAGCGCGAGTCCGAGCAGCGTGCGACCTCGCCGGCCGCCGCTCCGCAGCGCACCTCGTTCAACCTGATGGCCAGCAAGGGCGGCTTCGCCTCGCCGGAGATGCAGGCGCTCGAGGGCAAGCGCGCCGCCCTGTCGAAGATCGTCGAGGAAGCCAAGGCAGCCTTCGCCCAGAATGCCAAGGCGATCAACGACCGGCTGCAGCTCGGGCGCGACCAGGTCTTGAGCGAGTTCAGCCGGATCACCGGCATCCCGGCGAGCCGCCTCAACGAGGACGAGCGCGTGAAGCTCCTTCGGCTGGAGCAGGAGCTCAACGAATCGATCTTCGACCAGGAGGCGGCGATCGCCAAGATCGCCAACGGCGTCAAGGTGGCCAAGCGCGGGCGGCGCAATCGCAGCGCGCCCGTCGCCTTCATGTGCCTGGGGCCGTCGGGCGTCGGCAAGACCGAGACGTGGAAGCAGGTGGCGCGGCTGCTCGGCCTCGACCTGCTGCGCTTCGACATGAGCGAGTACATGGAGAAGCACGCGGTGGCCAAGCTGATCGGCGCGCCGCCGGGCTACGAGGGCTTCGATGCCGGCGGCATCCTGACCAACAGCATGCGCAAGAACCCGCGCCGGGTCTGCCTGTTCGACGAGATCGAGAAGGGCCATCCCGGCGTCTTCGACGTGTTCATGCAGGTGCTTTCGGACGGCCGCCTGACCGACAGCCTGGGCCGCACGGTGGATTTCTCCAATGCCTATATCGGCTTCACCACCAACATCGGCCAGGCCCACTTCCTCGACACGACCCTGTCGGACGAGCAGGCCGAGGCGCTGGCCGTCGAGGAGCTCAAGAAGAGCTATCGCTCGGAATTTCTCAACCGCTTTGCCGGCCGGCAGAACATCCTCTGCTACAAGCGGCTCGGCGTCGGCGCGATCGAGAAGATCGTCGCCCGCGAGATCAGGTCGATAAACGAGAACTACGGCGGGCAGGGGATCACGGTCAACGTCACGCCGCAGGACGTCGAGGCGTTCTGCCGATCCAAGTACGATCCGACCAGCGGCGCGCGGGGCTTGCCGGGCTACCTGCAGGCCAACCTCGAGCCGATCATCGTCAACAGCCTGCTCGAGCATCCCGATCGGCGCGGCGTCGTCAACTTCCGCTACGACGCCGCGGTCGGCGACTTCGTCGCCGACCTCGAGCTGCTGAAGGACGCCGCATGAGCTCTCTTGCTCGGTCATCACGACGCCTCCCTTCGACAACGCTAAAGGCAGGCGCTGCGCCCAGCTCCAGTCGGGAGGGCGGCCTTTCGTGGCCTCCGCATGAGTAAGGAGACGCAGGACCGGATCGACCGGATCCTGGCCGAGCACGACGCGGCGAAGCACTCGGCCGAACGCGAGCACGCCCGCTCGACCTTGGGCCAGGCGCAGACCAACATCGCGGGCTTGCAGCGCTTCCTGGGGCAGGCGGCCGAGGGGGTGGCGTGGCTGTGGCGCACCGTCGGCCGGCCCGTCGCGATGTTCGTCTTGCGGGCGTTGCGCCTTCTGTTCGGCTGGTACCTGCGCCTGTGGGGCCGCCTGGTGACCGTCACCAACCAGTACGGCGACCGGGTTTTCTCCTACAAGCGCGCCGGCGTGATGGTGCTCGTCACGGCGCTCGGCCTCTTCATGGCCTCGGTGCTGGCGCAACTCGCGTGGGACGTCGGATGGTACGTCTCCAACGGCCGCTGGGAGCAGGTCTACCTGCGCTCGCCGCAGGAGCTGCAGGGCGATCCCGGCGACGACGTCCACGCCGTGCGCGGCTGCGAGCACAGCCCGGGCTGCACCGAGCACGATGCCGTGTACTACCGGGTGCGCTTCAAGCTGTTCAACCTGCTGTGGAGCCTGTGGACCCATGGCAGCATGTTCTATCCGGACCTGGTGGCCGCCGCCGTCCCGACCGAGACCAGCTACTGCCGCGCCCACACCTATGGCATCCGCATGCGGTTTCTCACCCGCCACCTGAACTGGCACCCCGACCTGCTTTCGGTCCAGTGCGTGCCCCTGGAGCGGGTGCCGCAGTAGCGCCGGCAGCGCGTCGGGCTCGGGCGCGCTTTCGCTGCGGGCAAAGAAAAGGCCGGAACCGCTTTCGCGGTTCCGGCCCGTTTCCCAGCTGCGTTCGATCAGTTGCTGAAGTCGATCACGGCACGGCGGTTGCGCGGCTCCTTCGCCTGCGGGCCGGTGCCGACCAGCAGGCCTTCGTCGCCGGCGCCACGGGTGGTGATGGCGGCGGCCGGCACGCCATTGGCGATCAGGTCGTCGCGGACCTTGTTGGCGCGGGCCGTCGAGATCTGCATGTTGACCTGGGGCGAGCCCACGGTGTCGGCATAGCCGGTCACGGTGAGGCGAGCATTGGGCCTGGTCTTGAAGACCTGGGCCGCCTGGGCGACGGTGTTCTGCGACTGGTCGCTGATCTTGGTGCTGCCGAGATCGAAGAACACCATGTAGGACGGCGGCGCGACGGCCGGCGGCGGGGGCTTGGCGCAGGCGCCCAGGGCCACGGTGGCGATGAGGGCGATAATGAGATTCTTGATCATGTGTCTCTCCCCTTGTGAGCGATGTGAAGCCTCGAGATGACCGACACGAGGTCCGGAGCGGCCTGTGTCGTGGACCGGCGGCGCGGGGGACGGGTCGCCCCGGACATGAGGTCCGGGAGCGCCCGATCCGCTCTGCCGACGATGGGACTTTAGCGGATGATGGTGGCTTTGATAGCCGTCTGACGGCTCCAAACGGTGGTCAGCTCGTCACCGACCTTGACCTGCGCCATGGCGGCCTTGCCTTCCGGCGTGACGATCGGCGGCAGCTGGATCACCTCGCCGCTGTTCGGCGACGGCTTGTCGGGCTCGCCGCCCGACTTGTAGATCAGGAAGATCGTGTTGGTGGCCGGATCGAGCTTGGTTGCCATGCCGTCCATGCTCCACAGGATGATCCGCTCCTGGGCGCCGGGGATGCCCTGCAGGCGCGCATTCTGCTTCTTCATCGCCTCGCCGCGGGCGACGGTCTCGGGCGTCTTCTTGGCGATCAGGAAGTCCATGTAGTCGTACCAGTGGACATCGACGATGTCGCCGACCTTGATCTGGCCGAAGTTGGTGACCAGGTCGGCCGCCTTCATCTTCACGCGGCCGAGATCCTGCCAGATGATGGTGAAGCTGCGCTGCTCGGGGTGCATGCTGTGGATCGTGCCGCGCTTGAAGTTCTCGAGCGTGTTCGGCACGACGAGATCGGTCTGCTGGGCGAACGAGACCTGCGACAGCATCGGCAGAGCCGGGGCAGCGAGCGCCGCACCGCCGAAGATCCTCAAAGCCGAACGACGATTGATGGTCACCATGACACTCTCCTTGTCCCCGCTCTCAGGGACGTTGCGAAACGGGTGGAAGCGGGCTTGCTCCTTCGACGCCGCCTTCGTACAGGCGCGCTGTATCTCCGCCGTATCGCGGTTGCGGAGAATTTGTGTCGTCTGTGTCGCGGATCACGTCGCGAGCCGCGCCGGCCGGGTCGCCGACCAGGCGGAGGACCCCGGGCGCCGCACGCCCGATCCGCCAGCGCCGAACCTGCAGTGGGTTGCGCCGTCCCTCGACCGACAGGTCCTGTGCCGGGCCGAATTCCGTATCGTCGGCGGCGGCCACGGTCTCGCAGCCCGCGACGATCTCGCCGCGCGCCGCCGCGCCGCATAGGCGGGCCGCGAGATCGACGCTGTCGCCGATCACGGTGAAGTACGGCCGATCGAAGCCGAGGCCGGCCGTGCCCGGCGGCGCGAACGCCCTCCGGTCCGCTCCGTCCGTCGCGACCCGACGGACGCGGGAGGGAGGCCAAGCGGTGCTGTCGCCGCTAACGCCGACCATCGCGTGGCATCCGCACCAGCGTGCGGTCGTGAAAGGCCCGGTGGTGGCGCAACCGCATTTCCGCCTCCTCTATGATCATCCTCGCTTGCAGCGTGCCCTTGGCACCTTGATTTGCGTCAAGCACGCCATCGAAACGGCGGTGCATGCTGCAACTTCGTTCGGGCTCACGCGCCCGGAAAGCCCACAGGCTCGTCGGGAACCGAAGGCCAGACGGGAGTGTTGAATGGCAAGCTTCAAGGGTGGTCGGCAGTCGGAGACGGCCTTGCGCCCTGCCAGGGTTACGATCCGACCCCCGCTGGATAAGACGTCCAACGGGTGGGGCAACACAGACGATACAAATCGTGCCGGGCGCGACACAGCCAAGACGCAGCCGGCCGGTAGACAAGAACGCGTTCGGGCGGGCAATCGCGCTCCGCCCATCACACCAAAGCGGTGGCCCATGGTTCGGTTGCTCGGCGGTCTCGCGGCCTTCTCGGCCGCCCTCACGGCTCTCGCGACGGCCGCCTTCGCCGGCGCTCCCAACGCCCGGCCGGCGACTGGCGGCTGGGAGGTCGAGAAGGGCGTCGAGCGGCCGACCTACGCCGTCGTCGAGCCGAGCCGGACCGACCTCAACATCGACGCCGTCGTGCTGCTGTGCGAGCAGGGGCCGCGTGCGCCGGTCGTGCAGCTCAGGCTTTATCTGTCGGGCAACGGGCCGCTCGCCCCGACGGGCGTGGCCAACCTCGGGGCCGAGCCCAAGGTCGAGCTCGCCATCGACAATGCCCGCCACCCGATAGAGCTGCTGTTCGCCGACGAGTTCGTCGTCGTGACCGATGCCAGCGAGGGCATGGTGCCGCTGCTGTCGGCCCGGCTGCTGGACGCCCTGGAGACCGGCCGGCGGATGGAGCTGCGCTTCCACTACGTGCAGCAGATGAAAGGCGGCCGGACCCGGCCCATCGACGCCACCACCGTGGTCGACCTGCAGGCGGGCCCGGGCGGCGCCGTCGCCGCCGTGCGCCGGTGCGGCGGCGAGACGACCGAGAATCCGCAGGTCGCCCACGCGCCGGCCGGCGGTCGCTGACGTCGCAAGTCGGAACGGACAGTCCTTCGGGCGGACGAATCAGTCCTTCGGCGGGACGAACATGTAGCCGATGCCGCGGACGGTGCGGATCGCCTCGGGATGGGCGGCGTCCTTCTCGATCTTGCGGCGCAGCCGGGTGATCCTGAGGTCGATGGCCCGGTCGAACACGTCCATGTCGCGGTGGCCCACCGTCTCCAGCAGCCAGTCGCGCGCCAGTGGCCGATTCGGGTTCTCGGCGAACAGCCGCAGGAGGTCGAACTCGCTCGCGGCCAGCGATTCCTCCGATCCGTCGGCCTCGACCAGGACCCGCTTCTCGAGGTCGAGCACCCGCCGGCCCATGCGCACCCGCGGACCGGCAACCGTCGCGATGGCGCCGTCGGCCCTCCGCAGCACGCTCTTGACGCGGGCCAGCAACTCGCGCGGGTCGAAGGGCTTCGGAATGTAGTCGTCGGCACCGGTCTCCAGGCCGACGACGCGGTCGATCGTGTCGCCCGCCGCCGTCACCATGATGATGCAGACCTTGCCGCTTTTCTCGCGCAGCCAGCGGGCTATGGTGAAGCCGTCCTCGCCGGGCAGCCCGACATCGAGCAGCACCAGGGCCGGCAGGTCACGATCGACCAGGCGACGCAACCCGGCGCCCGACTCGACGCCGGTGACGCGAAAGCCCTGCCTGGTCAGATAGTCGAGCAGGATCTGGCGCTGGGTCGGCTCGTCCTCGACCACGACAATGTGTTTTCGCTGGTCCATTTTTATCGGCTGCCACCCTACCACACGCCGCAACCGGGCAAACGGCCATCCTGTCCTTGACTTGTGGGCGGCGATTTGTGTCGCGGCTGTGTCGCGGCAGACCGTCTGCGACACAGACGATACAAAGCGCGGACCCCGGCAACACGCGGTCGATACGTCCCCGCCCCATTTTGCGGCAATGAATCCCTTGGACATCGGCGGGATCGATCCGAAGAGGATCGAGCTGGCGGTCACCGAGCGGCTGGTCGCCGTCCCGGTGCTGCCCAAGCTGCTCGCGCTGCCGATCTTCGGCGGCGCGGCGGCGACGCTCTATGCCGGCATCGCGCCCTGGTGGATGTTCGCCCTGCCGGCGCTGATCTACCTGATCTCGGTCTGGGGCTCCTGGCGCGTCCAGGTGTTGCACGCGCGCGACCCCCGCGCCTTCGGCCTTGCGGGCTGGCGCTGGCTCTACACGGTCACCGCCGTGCCGACCTCGTTCGCCAACGGGCTGATGGGCGGCCTCTTCGCCACCCTGCCGGATGGCCAGGCGCGGACCCTGTGGACCTTCGCGCTGTGCCTGATCGTCGGCTGGACGCCGTCGCGCGGGCTCGACGGGCGCACTTTCCTGCTCTCGGGGCTCGCCCTGTTGCTGCCGGTCGGGGCCGTGCTGATCTGGCGCGACGGCAGCCGCGAGGCGCTGGGCCTGGCCGCGGTCATCTTCGGCTTCTTCGTCGTCATCAACATGTTCGCCCGGCTCGAGCGCCGCCGGGTGCGCGAGCAGATCGCGCGCGATCTCGCCGCCGCCGACCTGGCGCAGAGCCTCGAGCAGGCGGAGCGCGACGTCGCCTTCGCCGAGGACACGATGCGAACCGTGCTCGACAACATGAGCGACGGCGCGCTGCTGTACGAGGGCGACGGCCGCTGGCTCTACCAGAACAAGGCGATGGCGGGCCTGCACCAGATGCCCGACGAGGTGCTTAAGACGCTGCCGACCTTCGCCGACATCATTCGCTATCGCGCGCTGCGCGGCGACTACGGCCCGCTCGAGACCTTGCCGGGCGGGCTGGACGGCTGGATCGCAAGCCGCGTCGCCCGGTTCACCGCGCCGGGCCAGCCGGCCGAGCGGCGGCGCACCGTGACCGGTCGCGTCGTCGAGGTGACCTACCGGCCGCTGCCGGTCGGGCGCGTCCTCACCATCCATCGCGACGTCACCGAGATCTCCGAGCAGGAGCGCGAGATCACGGCAGCGCGCGACGAGGCCGACCAGGCGCGCCAGCGCCTGCTGCTCGCCATGGAGGCGATGGACGACGGCATCGCCTTCCTCGACAGCGACGAGCGACTGATCCTGTGCAACGAGGCCTACCGGCGCTTCATGCACCACATGCCCGAGATCGTCGCGCCGGGCGTGGCGCTGCGCGACGCCATGATCCACGCCGGCAGGGTCGGCGCCGCGCCGCCCAGCGACGATCCCGTCGAGTGGGGGCTGCGCCAGCTCGACACGGTGCGCTCGGGCCGGCCGGCGGTGATCACTTACGGTCCGCAGAAATGGGCGCGCGTGTCGATGCGCTATGAGCCCGATCGCCGCGCGGTCATCATGGTCAGTGATGTATCCGAGGAACGCCGGCGCCAGCGCGAGCTCGAGCGGGCGCTCGCCTCGGCCGAGAAATCGCGCGCCGACGCCGAGGCCGCCAACCAGGCCAAGTCGACCTTCCTCGCCACCATGAGTCACGAGATCAGGACGCCGATGAACGGCGTCCTCGGCATGCTGGACGTGCTCGAGGCGGAGGGCATGCGCGACAGCCAGATACGCACCGTGGCGACCATGCGCGAGTCGGCGCAGGCGCTCCTGCGCATCATCGACGACCTGCTCGACTTCTCCAAGATCGAGGCCGGCGTGCTCGCGCTGGAGCAGACGCCGTTCAGCCTGACCGGCCTGGTCGAGAGCACGATCGCCACCTTCCGGCCGCAGGCCGAGCGCAAGGGCCTGTCGCTCGTCGCCGCCATCGCGCCGGGCTCGACCGACGTGCTGATCGGCGATCCGACGCGGGTGCGCCAGATCCTGTTCAACCTGCTGGCCAATGCCCTGAAGTTCACCGATCGGGGCGGCGCCATGATCCGCGTCCGCACCGAGCCGCTGGGCGAGGCCGGCACGCGCGCAATCCTCTCGGTGAGCGACACCGGCATCGGCATGAGCGAGACCGAGCAGGCGCGCCTGTTCCAGCCGTTCCAGCAGGCCGACAGCTCGACCATGCGGCGCTACGGCGGCACCGGGCTCGGCCTGTCGATCGTGCGCCGCCTGGCACAGCTGATGGGCGGCGACGTCACGGTCGAGAGCTCGCCGGGCAGCGGCTCGACCTTCACCGTGACCCTGACGTTGATCGCCGCGCCCGGGGACTCGCCGCTCGCCGACCTGGCGGCGATGGACGTGGAGCCGGCGGGGGCGGCTGGCGGCACCGGCGGCGGGCAGGCCAAGCACGCCGTCAACCGCGTGCTAGTGGTCGACGATCATCCGATCAACCGCGAGGTGCTGGTGCGCCAGCTCGGGACGCTGGGGGTGACGTCGGATTCGGCTCCGGACGGCCTCGCCGGCCTGCAGGCCTGGCAGCGCGGCCGCTACGCCATCGTCTTCGCCGACGTGCACATGCCGCTGATGGACGGGCTCGAGATGACGGCGGAGATGCGCCGCATCGAGGCGGCCGAGGACCGGCCGCGCACGCCGATCGTCGCGGTGACCGCCAACGCCATGGCGGGCGAGGACGAGCGCTGCCGCGAGGCCGGCATGGACGGCTACCTGTCCAAGCCGGTCAGCCGCGCCCGCCTTCGGGCGACCCTGCAGCGCTGGCTGCACGGCGACAACGCGACCGCGCCGGCGATCGACCGGTCCGTGCTCGACCCGTGGATCGGCGGCGACGAAACCGCCCGACGCGACCTGTTGGACAAGTTCCGCCTCTCGGCCGCCGAATCGCGACGCGACATCGAGACTGCCATGGCAGCGGGCGATCTCGGCGCCCTCGCGGCCGCCGCCCATCGGCTCAAGGGTAGCGCGCTCGCGGTTGGCGCGCGCGCGCTCGGCGACGCGGCGGCGACGCTGGAGCGCGCCGCCAAGGCCGGTGATCGCGCGACCTGCCAGGACGGCCTCGGCCCGCTCGCCGTCGAGGTGCAGCGGGCCCAGACGGAAGTCGCGGCCTGACTCTCCTGTAGTTGTCGGGATCGAGGGTGGCAGTCGGTGCCGAACTGTATCATCGCTCCGATCACGACCACCAATGTCCCGACAACGACTGAGCAGGCATCCGACCTCCTGCAGCGTCTGGGCGACGACGGCACGAACGTCGACGGCGGCGAGAGCGCTGATCGGCTGCTCGTCGCGGAATCGCTCTTCCCCGAGTGACCTAGCGTGCCGCCCTGCCGGTGGTTATGGTTGTGCGGAGGCAACCGGGGAAGGCCATGGCGGGGGAGCCTGACATCGCGGCAAGCCAGCCGGTGAACGAGCTCAGTCGCCAGGTAGCGGCGCTCACCCTGGAGAATGCGCGCCTGTCGGGCGAGCTGCGACAGCGGACCGACGATCTTCGACAGTCCCAAGAGTACCAAACCGCGATCGGCGAGGTGCTCGCCGCGATCAGCCGCTCGACCGTCGAGCTCGCGCCGGTCCTGCAGACCCTCGCCGAGACGGCGCTGCGCCTGTGCGAGGCCGAGATGGCGTTCATCGTCCGGCGCGACGGCGACCAGTTCTTCGTCGTGACGGCGGCCGGCGCCACGCCCGAGTTCGCCGCCGACGCCGCGGACTACCAGCGCTACCAGGTCACCCGGCCGATCACGCTCGATCGCGGCTCGCTTACCGGGCGCGTGGCGCTCGAAGGCCGGGCGGTCCAGATCGCCGACCTCGCCGCCGATCCGGAGTACACGCTGACGAGCGCCACCGCGTTCGGCAAGATCCGCACCCAGGTCGGGCTCCCGCTGGTGCGCGAGGGCTCCCTGGTTGGCGTCCTCATGGTGTCCCGCCAGCGGGTCGAGCCGTTCTCCGAGCGCCAGGTCGACCTGTTGCGTACCTTCGCCGACCAGGCGGTGATCGCGATGGAGAATGCCCGCCTGTTGGGCGAGCTGCGCGAGGCGCTCGACCAGCAGACCGCCACCGGCGACGTGCTGCGCACCATCAGTCGCTCCTCGACCGATCTCGGCGAGGTGCTCGACACGCTGCTCGCGGCCGTCGCGCGCCTGTGCAAGGCCGACCAGACCTACATGTTTCGCCGGCACGGCGACCTGCACCATCTCGTCGCCGCGCACGGCGTGTCGGCCGAAGGCGAAGCCTTCATTCGGGCCAATCCGTTCCTGCCCGAACGCGGCACGACCAGCGGGCGGGTGGCGGTGGAAAAGCGCGTCGTGCACATCCACGATGTCCTGACCGACCCCGAGTACACCTACGCCGAAGGCCAAAGGACCGCCGGCTTCCGCACCATGCTCGGCCTGCCGCTGCTCAAGGAGGAAACCCTGGTGGGTGTGTTCGTGCTGTCGCGCACGACTGTCGATCCCTTCTCGGCGCGCGAGATCGAGCTGGCCAGCGGCTTCGCCGACCAGGCGGTGATCGCCATCGAGAACGCCCGCCTGTTCGAGGAGCTGCGCGACCGTCAGGCCGAGCTGCGCGTCACCCTGGACAACACCGGCGACGGCGTCGTGATGTTCGACGCCGACTTCAGGCTCGCTTCGTGGAATCGCAATTTCCAGGAGATGCTCGACGTTCCCGACACCTTCGTCGCCGGCCGTCCCCGGTACGACGACTATCTCCGCCTGCTGGTCGGGCGCGGTGAGCTGGGCGACGGCGACCCCGAGAGCATCGTCGCGGGCCATCGCGAGCGCGCCACCCGGCAATGGTCGACCGAGCGCAGGCGGCCCGACGGCCGCATCATCGAGGTGCGCAACAACCCGGTGCCGGACGGCGGCGCGGTGCTGATCTACTCCGACATCACCGAGCGCAAGCGGGCCGAGGCGCAGATCGCCTCGGCGCGCGACGCGGCCGAAGCCGCGCTGGAGCGCCAGACGGCAACGGCCGACATCCTGAAGGTGATCGCCAACTCGCCGACCGACCTGCAGCCCGTGCTCGATGCCGTCGCGGCGGCGGCGGTGCGCTTCTGCGGCGCAACCGACGCCGCGATCTCGCTGCGCGAGGGCGACGAGATCGTGCGCGTGGCGCACAACGGGCCGCTGGGCGCCAGCATCGGCGTTCGCCGCCCGGTCGCCCGCGACTCGGCGAGCGCCCGTGCCATCTTCGACAGTCGCATCATCCACCAACCGGATATCAGTGCCCTCGATCCGGCGGAATTCGCCGCCGGGCGTCGGCTCGCCGAGCTGCACGGATATCGCGCCGCGCTGGCCGCGCCGATGCTGCGTCAAGGAGTGGCCATAGGCAACATCGTGCTGCGCAAGGTGGAGGCGGGCCCCTTCACGCCGCAGCAGATCGAGCTTCTCGAGACCTTCGCCGCGCAGGCGGTGATCGCCATCGAGAACGTGCGGCTGTTCAACGATCTGCGCGAGTCGCTCGAGCAGCAGACCGCGACCGCGGACATCCTGAAGGTCATCGCGAGTTCGCCGAACGACGTGCAGCCGGTGTTCGATGTCGTCGTCAAGGCGGCTGTCCGCCTTTGCGGCGCGCAGGATTCGCTGGTCGTCATGCGTCACGGATCGGAGGTCGTGTTCGAAGCGCATGAAGGGCCGCTCGGCGGCGACCGCGGCGACCGCTGGCCCCTCGTCGGAGAGAACGTGATGGGGCGCGCCATCATCGAGGGCCGGACTATACACGTTGCCGACGCTTCCGCTCTTGCGCCCGGCGAGTTCGACAGAACGCAGCAGGGTGTGATTCTGTATGGCTTCAAGGCAATCGTCGCCGCTCCGTTGATGCGCAAGGGCAGCGCGATCGGTGCCGTGCTGCTGCGCAAGCGGGAGCCTGGCCCGTTCACGCCGCGGCAGATCGAGCTTCTGGAGACCTTCGCTGCGCAGGCGGTGATTGCCATAGAGAACGTGCGCCTGTTCAACGATCTGAGCGAGTCGCTCGAGCAGCAGACCGCGACGGCCGAGATTCTGAGCGTGATCTCTCGCTCGCCGACCAACGTGCAGCCGGTGCTCGACGAGGTGGCGAAGGCGGCCGTGCGGTTCTGCGGCGCTGCCGACGCCGTCATCATCCTGCGCGATGGCGACGGCGCCGTCTTCGCCGCCCACGACGGTCCGATGACGACGATCCTCGGGTCAAGCCTTCCCCTGAACCGGGAAACCGCCCCGGGCCGAGCCATTCTCGACGGCAAAACCAGCCACCTGCCGGACATCGAGTCGCTCGATCCGGTCGAGTTTGCGGCCGCCCAGCGGATCGCCCGTGTTCACGGCTTCAAGGCCTCTTTGGCTGCCCCATTGCTGCGCCAGGACACGGCCATCGGGTCCGTCACGTTGCGCAAGGCCGAGGTCGGGCCGTTCACGCCTCGGCAGATCGAGCTCCTCGAAACCTTCGCCGCCCAGGCGGTGATCGCGATCGAGAACGTGCGACTGTTCAACGATCTGCGTGAGTCGCTGGAGCAGCAGACCGCGACCGCCGAGATCCTGCAGGCCATCTCGCAGTCGCCGACGGACGTCCAGCCGGTGCTCGACGCGGTGGTCAAGGCGGCCGTGCGCTTCTGCGGTGCCGTCGACGCCGTCATCGCCCTGCGCGAGGGCGAGGGAGCGATGTTCGTCGCGCACGAGGGCCCGCTCGTCATGGCCGTGGGGAGCCTTGCCCTGAACCGGGAATCCGCCGGTGGCCGGGCCATGGTCGATGGCCGGACCTGCCACCTGCCCGATATTGCCTCGCTCGATCCGGTCGAGTTTGCGGCCGCGCACGCTTTCTCCCGTGCTCACGGCTTCCACGCCATCGTGGCCGCGCCGCTGCTGCGTAACAACGCGGCCATCGGTACCGTCATCTTGCGCAAGGCCGAGGCTGGCGCGTTCACGCCGCGGCAGATCGAGCTCCTCGAGACCTTCGCCGCCCAGGCGGTGATCGCCATCGAGAACGTGCGGCTGTTCAACGATCTCCGCGAGTCGCTGGAGCAGCAGACGGCGACGGCCGACATCCTGGGCGCGATCTCTCGCTCGCCGACCGACGTGCAGCCGGTGCTGGAAGCGGTCACCCGGGCGGCGCTGCGGTTCTGCGGCGCTCCCGATGCGCTAGTCCTGCTGCGCGACGGGGACGACAACGTCGTCGCCGCGCACGAAGGCACGCTCACGGCGACTCTCGGGCTGCGCAGGCCCCTTGCCGGCAATTTCAGCGGCCAGGCCATGCTCGAAGGCCGCACTCGGCAGATCGCCGACGTCGACGCCCTGGATCCGGTTTCCCATGCCGCTATTCTGGCACTGGCCAGGCTGCACAAGTGGCGTTCCTCGGCTGCGGCGCCGATGATGCACGGCGGCAAGGCCATCGGCTGTGTCGTCCTGCGCAAGCCGGAGCCTGGCCTGCTGTCGCCGCGCCAGATTGCGCTTCTGGAAACCTTCGCCGCCCAGGCCGTGATCGCCATAGAGAACGTGCGGCTGTTCAACGATCTGCGCGAGTCGCTGGACCAGCAGACCGCGACCGCCGAGATCCTGCGCGTCATCTCGCAGTCGCCGACCGACGTCACACCCGTGCTGGATGCCGTCGTCAGGGCTTCCATACGCTTCTGCGACGCCGAGGACGCCACGGTCGCGCTACGCGACGGCAATAGCTGGATACAGCGGGCCCATGTCGGTCCTCTTCCGTCGGTCGTCGGCGAGCGTTTTTCGCTGGCGCGCGATACACTGACGGGCCGCGCGATACTCGACGGCCGGGCGGTGCACGTCCCCGACGCCGCCGATCTCGATCCCACGGAATTTGCCGGCGCCCTCTCGCTCCATGCGCGGCTCGGCGTCCAGGCCTCGCTGGTCACGCCGATGTTGCGCGAGGGCGTGGCGATCGGCGGCATCCACCTGCGCCGAAGGAATCCAGGCGCCTTCACGGACCGCCAGATCCAGCTCGCCGAGGCCTTCGCCGCCCAAGCGGTGATCGCGATCGAGAATGTCCGTCTGTTCACCGAGCTGAAGGAGTCGCTCGACCAGCAATCGGCGACCTCCGAGGTCCTCAAGGTGATCGCCAGCTCGCCGACCGACGTGCAGCCGGTGCTCGACGCCGTTGCAAGGGCAGCACAGCGTTTCTGCGGTGCGGCGGATGCCGTCATCTCCTTGCGCGAGGGCGACGAGTTCATCCGCGCCGCGCACGAAGGATCGATGCCCTTCGTGCTGGGCCGAAATGCGTTGGATCGCAGCTCGATCAGCGGACGCGCCATCGTCGATGGCCGCACGACGCATGTTCCCGACCTGGGAGCCCTCGACCGCGAGGACCTTGCGACGTCGCAGATCCTGGCGGCCGGTTCGGGGGCCCGCGCCGCTCTCGCGGCGCCGATGCTGCGTGAAGGCGTTGCCGTCGGCTGCATCCTGCTGCGAAGGACCGTAGCGGGCCCCTTCGCACCAAAGCAGATCGAGTTGCTGGAGGCCTTCGCCGCCCAGGCGGTGATCGCCATCGAGAACGTGCGGCTGTTCACCGAGCTGCGCGAAGCGCTGGAGCAGCAGACCGCCACCGCGGAAATCCTCACGGTGATCTCGCAATCGCCGACCGACGTGGGGCCGGTGCTGTCTGCGGTGGCGAGGGCGGCGATGAAGTTCTGCGGGGCAAACGATGCCCTGGTCATACTCCGCGATGGCGATGACAGGATCATTGCCGCACACGAAGGCCCCATCGCAACGAACATCGGCGAGCGCCGAAGGTTGACGCGCCTTACGGCGCCGGGGCGCGCAATCATCGATCGGGAAGTCGTCCAGATCGTCGATCTCCAGTCGGCCGAGGGAGATGCGTTTCCGGAGGGGCGGGAGGTTGGCGCCAGGATGGGCTTCAGATCGGCCCTTGCAGCGCCACTCCTGCGCGACGAGATTTCCATAGGCGCCATATCGCTCAGGCGGCGTGAAGCCGGCGCGTTCGAGCCGCGCCAGGTCGAGCTGCTGAAAACCTTCGCCGCCCAGGCGGTGATCGCCATCGAGAACGTGCGGCTGTTCACCGAGCTGCGCGAGACGCTGGACCAGCAGACCGCCTCGGCCGAGATCCTGCGCGTCATTTCCCAGTCGCCGACCGACGTGCAGCCGGTGCTGGATGCCATCGCCGAGAGCGCGGTCCGCCTGTGCGCCTCGGAAATTTGCGCCGTCTACCAGTTCGACGGCACGCTCCAGCACCTCGCCGCTCACCATCGTGTTGCGCCGGAAGTGCTGGCTCGCTTGCTGCAGCGCTATCCCCGCGAGCCCGATCGCGACACGGTGACAGGCCGCGCCATTCTCGAGCGCACCGTCATCCACGTTTCCGACATCGTCGATGACCCACGCTTCCCCGCGTCGCAGAACATCACGGCAGGAGGGGGCTATCGAGCGGTGCTGGCCGTGCCGATGATGCAGGACGAGCAGCCGATCGGTGTCATCTACGTCGTCCGCCAGGAGACCGCGCCGTTCGGCGACAAGCAGATCGAGCTGTTGCGGACCTTCGCGGCACAGGCCGTCATCGCCATTCAGAACGTGCGCCTGTTCACCGAGCTGCGCGACTCGCTGGAGCGGCTCAAGGCGGCGCAGGCGAACCTGATCCAGTCCGAGAAGATGGCCTCGCTCGGCCAGCTCACGGCGGGCATCGCGCACGAGATCAAGAACCCGCTGAACTTCGTCAACAACTTCGCCGCCCTCTCGGTCGAGCTTCTGGGCGAGCTCAAGGAGACCGCCGACGCGGCATTTGCCACGCTCGATGCGGACACGCAGGCCGAGGTCGACGAGACGATGGAGCTGCTGACCGCCAACCTCGGCAAGATCGCCGAGCACGGCAGGCGCGCCGACGGCATCGTCAGGAGCATGCTGTCGCATTCGCGCGGCGGCTCGGGCGACTGGACTCCGTCCGACATCAACGCCCTGGTCGAGGAGGCGCTGAACCTCGCCTATCACGGCGCGCGCGCCCAGGACAACGAGTTCAACGTCACGCTCGAGCGCGACCTGGAGAAGGGTGCGCGGCCGATCGAGGTGGTGCCGCAGGACGTGACGCGCGTGTTCCTGAACCTGTTCGGCAACGGCTTCTATGCCGTGGGCAAGCGGCGCAATGCGGACAAGCAAGCGGGCTTCCGGCCGACCCTCAGGGTCTCGACCCGCGATCTCGGCGAGGCGGTCGAGGTCAGGGTGCGCGACAACGGCACCGGGATTCCACCGGAGGTGCGAGAGAAGCTGTTCCAGCCGTTCTTCACCACCAAGCCGACCGGCGAGGGTACCGGGCTCGGCCTGTCGATCAGCTACGATATCGTGACCCAGCAGCACGGCGGCACGATCGCGGTCGAGAGCGAGCCGGGCAGCTTCACCGAGTTCACCGTGCGCCTGCCGCGCCGGCGCGTCCAATCCACCAGCAGCGAGAGAGCGGGATGAGCGTCAGCATCCTCGTGGTCGACGACGAGGCCGACGTGGCCGAGCTGTTCCGTCAGCAGTTCCGCCGCGAGGTCCGGCAGGGCCGCTACGTCATCCATTTCGCCCAGTCGGCCGAGCAGGCGCTCGACATGCTGGGCGGCGGCATCCGGCCGGAGCTGATCGTGATCCTGAGCGACATCAACATGCCGGGCATGGACGGGCTGGGCCTGCTGCGCGAGATCAAGGCGCAGCGCGCCGACCTGCCGGTCATCATGGTGACGGCCTACGGCGACGACGAGCGCCGCCGGAAGGCAGCCGAGTTCGGTGCTGCCGAGTTCGTCACCAAGCCGGTCGATTTCGACATCCTCAAGAGGCAGCTGCAGCAGTTGCCGGCCCCGACGATCCAGGAATGAGGGCCGATCGCTTGAGCACGCCCGCCAAGATTCTCGCCGTCGACGACGAGCCCGACTTCGAGCTGCTGCTGAAGCAGCGCTTCCGCCAGCGCATCCGCCAGGGCAGCCTGGCCTTCCGCTTCGCGCGCCACGGCGAGGAGGCTCTGGCGGTGCTCGAGGAGGAGCCCGACATCGGCCTGCTGCTGCTCGACATCAACATGCCGGTGATGGACGGGCTGACGCTGCTTTCCGAGCTGCGGGCGCGCAAGTCGCCGGCGCGGGCGGTCATCGTGTCGGCCTACGGCGACATGGCCAACATCCGCACCGCCATGAACCGCGGCGCGTTCGACTTCGTCACCAAGCCGGTCGACCTCGCCGACCTCGAGCTGACCATCGACAAGACGCTGGAGACCATCGCCTACGTGCGCGGGCTCGACCGCGAGCGCGCCGACGCCGAGCGGGCGCGCGCCAACCTGGCGCGCTACTTCTCGCCCAACATCGTCGACCTGCTGGCCGACAGCGACGAGCCGCTGGGCCCGGTGCGCCGCCAGACCGTGGCCGTGCTGTTCGTCGACATCGTGGGCTTTACCCGCATGGCGGAGGCGATGCCTCCTGAGGCGGTGGTGGCCATGCTGCGCGAGTTCCACGAGCGCATGGCCGGCCAGATCTTCGCCTGCGGCGGCACGGTCGAGAAGTATATCGGCGACGCGATCTTCGCCGTGTTCGGCCTGCCGTCGGCGAGCCCGCACGATGCCTTGAACGCGCTGCGCTGCGCCGCCCTGATGCTGAAGGAGCTGGCCGCCTGGAACGCGGCCCGCGCCGAGGCAGGCGAGCCGCCGCTCGGCATCGGCATCGGGCTCAACTACGGCCCGGCCGTGCTGGGCGACGTCGGCAGCGAGCACAGCCTGTCCTTCACCGTGATCGGCGACACGGTGAACGTCGCGAGCCGCCTGCAGGGCCTGACCCGCGAGCTCGGCACCCCGCTGGTGGTGGCCGAGGCCATCGTTCGGCAGATCGGAGGCGGCGCCTTGCCGCTTGCCCTGCAGGACCGGGGTGAACGCGAGCTGCGCGGCCGCAGCGGAACCATCCGCATCTGGATTCCGGCTCCGGCGTAGCGGCCTGATCCGACGACGCTACGCCGTGGTTTGGCCAGCGGGGGGCTTGGGCGGCCCGGCTACCTCTTCGGCGACCAGCCGTACGCTTTCGCGCAGGCGCCGCCCATCAGCATGGCGCGTTCGCTCGCGCTCAGGCGGTCGGTCTTCACGAACGGCTCGACGGCCTGCTCGTAGTTCACCACCGCGAAGGCGCGCGTCCAGTCGGTGCCCCACAGGCAGCGCTCGAAGCCCCAGGCGTCGAAGATGCGGGCCAGCGGATCCCAGATGTCCGGGAAGGGGAAGGGCTGCTTCGAGAGCGTGCAGGCGCCGCTCACCTTGATCACCACGTTCCTGCGCCTGGCGAGGTCGAGCACCTTGGGCAGGTCGGCCCATGGCTCGGGCGGAGCCGGCGGCGTGCGCGGCTGCAGGATGCCGAGATGGTCGAGGATGAAGCGCGTGTCGGGGTGGCGATCGATCAGCGCCGTGCCGGCCTCGAGGTTGCCCCAGCACAGCATGTTGAGCGGGAAGTCGTGCGTCACGGCGGCGCGGCAGATGCGATCGAGGCCGGGGTCGTCGGGATCGCGGTTCTGCTCCCTGGTCAGCATGATGCGGATGCCGACCGTGCCCGGCGTCCTCTTCCAGTCGGCCACCACGTCGGCCACGGCCGGGTCGTCCGGGTCGACCGGCTTGACGATGCCGAACCGGCCGGGATGGGCGCGCTGCACCTCGATCGCATAGCTGGCGTCGTAGCGGTACATCGAGAAGGCCGAGATGAAGATGGCGCCGTCGACGCCGACCTTGTCCATCGCCGCCACCATCTCGTCGCCGGTGACGTGGGGCGGCCAGTTCGGCACGGTATGCCAGGGCCGCTTGGGCGTGTTGGCCTCGTAGGCATGGATTTGCGAATCGATCACGGTCATCGGGCGTGCTCCTCTTTGGCGGGCGAGTTTGGTATCCCGGCGGGGCGGCGTCCAGAAGCTGCGGGAACAGGGAGGGGAGAGCCATGGAGAAGCCGGAAGATTTCATTGCCGATCGCAAGCGGCCGTTCACCGGCGCGGAGTACATGGCGAGTCTGCGAGATGGCCGCGCCGTGTACATCGACGGCGAGCGCGTGGCCGACGTCACCACCCATCCCGCCTTCCGAAACGCCGTGCGCTCGGTCGCGCGGCTCTACGACGCGCTGCACGCTCCCGCGACCCGGGACCTGCTCACCTGCCCCACCGACACCGGCTCGGGCGGCTACACCCACAAGTACTTCCGCGTGCCGCGCTCGCGCGAGGATCTGATCGGCGCCCAGCAGGCGATCGCCGGCTGGGCGCGCCTGTCGTACGGCTGGATGGGCCGGACGCCGGACTACAAGGCCGCCTTCTCCAACACCCTCGGCGCCGTGCCCGACTACTACGGCCCCTACGCCGAGAATGCGCGGCGCTGGTACGTGCGTGCCCAGGAGGCGGTGCCGTTCATGAACCACGCGCTGGTCAACCCGCCGGTCGACCGCCATCTGCCGGCGGAGGCCGTGAAGGACGTCTATGCCTGCGTGCAGAAGGAGACGGCGGCCGGCATCTACGTCTCCGGCGCCAAGGTCGTGGCGACATCGGCGGCGTTCACGCACTACAACTTCATGGGCCAATCATCGAAGACCGCGACGGAGGACCTCGACCTGTCGCTGATGTTCATGGTGCCGATCAATGCGCCTGGCCTGAAGCTGATCTGCCGCACTTCCTACGAGGCGGCGGCGTCGCGCAGCGGCACGCCATTCGACTACCCGCTGTCGTCGCGCTTCGACGAGAACGACGCGATCTTCGTCCTCGACAACGTCTTCGTGCCCTGGGAGGACGTGTTCGTCTATCGCGACCCGGCGCGGGTGATGAGCTTCTTCCCCGGAACCGGCTTCCTGCACGGCGGCATGTTCCAGGGCTGCACGCGCTATTGCGTCAAGCTCGACTTCGTCGCCGGGTTGCTGGCCAAGGCCCTGCGCGCGACCGGCGGCGACGAGGTGCGCTCCAACCAGGTGCTGCTGGGCGAGCTGGTGGCATGGCGCCACCTCTTCTGGTCGCTGTCGAACGCCATGGCCCACAACCCGATGCCGTGGAAGGGCGACGCCGTGCTGCCCGAGCTGCAGGCGGCGGTCTCATACCGCGTGTTCGCGCCCGATTCGTGGCCGCGCATCCGCGACATCGTCCAGCGCACGATGTCGTCGGCGCTGATCTACCTGCCGTCGTCGGCGAAGGACTTCGCCAATCCCGAGATCGACGGCTACCTGCAGAAGTACGTGCGCGGCTCGCACGACATCGGCCATCGCGAGCGCATCAAGATCATGAAGCTCTTGTGGGATGCCGTCGGCACCGAGTTCGCCGGCCGCCACGAGCTCTACGAGCGCAACTACTCCGGCGGCTGGGAAGACATCCGCGCCCAGGCCCTGACCGGCGCCCAGCGCGGCGGCGGCCTGAAGGCGATGGAGGCTCTGGTCGACCAGTGCCTCGCCGACTACGACGAGAGCGGCTGGACGGGGAACGACTGGCAGCGCTGACGGGCTCTGCGCGCCATCTGACGCAACGGGCGTCGTTCGCCGGGAGTTCGCTCATCGCGTCCTCTCCGCCCGCGCAGCGCTGTCGAATTCACACATTGAGACTATCCTCCCTGCGCGAAGCGCGGGGAGGTGCCCCCAAAGGGGGCGGAGGGGTCAGGAGCCTAAGTCGAGGCGTCTGTATGCTTTCTTGCTCGAGGCCTCGTTGATCCTTTCGACAACAGTGTCGGTCTCCGGCGGAGCGAACCTCAATGTCCCAAGGCCGCTAGTTCTCGAGCGTCATCTCGATGCTGGTCGTGCGGCGCCCTGTGTTGCCTTTGACCCCTCCGCCCCCTCCGGGGGCACCTCCCCGCGCTTCGCGCAGGGAGGACAAATTGGCGCCTATGCGTGGCGCGCTCGCTCACCCGTCGGCGAGAATAGGGGACGACGCGCGACGGCGCGGCCCGCTATGGTGGGGCCATGCTGGCCGATATCGATGCCGCTTGCGCGGCTTTCGCCGAGGAGCACGGGTTGCCGGGCCTCGTCGCGGGTCTGGTCGAGGAGGGGCGGCTCGTCCATGTGACGGCGCTCGGGCTCGCCGACCGCGAGGCGGCGCGTCCGGTCGGGCGCGACACCGCCTTCCGCATCGCCTCGATGACCAAGAACATGACGTCGCTGGCGATCCTGTCGCTGCGCGACGCGGGAAAGGTCGCGCTCGACGTGCCGCTCGCGGAGTACGTGCCGCAGTTCGCGGCCGTGAAGCCCGCGACGGCCGACAGCAAACCGGTCACGCTGCGCGACCTGATGTGCCATGTCGCCGGCTTCGTCACCGACGATCCGTGGGGCGACCGCGTGCTCGGCATGACGCCAGCGGAGCTCGACGCGGTGATCGCCGGCGGCGCGCTGTTCGCCCGCCCGCCTGGTCTCGCGTTCGAGTACTCCAACCTGGGCTATGCGCTGCTCGGCCGCGTGCTGACCAACGTGAGCGGCGAGCCTTACCAGCGCTACATGCAGCGCACGTTCCTCGGGCCGCTCGGCATGGCGCGCACCACCTTCGACGCGCTCGCGGCGGCGCGCGGCGACTTTGCCTTCGGCTATCGTCTCGACGGCGCGGCATGGTCGCGCGAGCGCATCGAGCCGGACGGTGAGGTCGGCGCCATGGGCGGCCTCGTCACCACCGCGCCGGACTACGCGCGCTGGGTCGCCTTCCTGCTCTCCGCCTGGCCGGCGCGCGACGATCCGGAGAGCGGCCCGGTGCGGCGCGCCAGCGTGCGCGAGCTGGCGCTCTATCATGCGCCGCCCTACCGGCCGGAGAAGGGCGAGCCGCTGCCCAGCGCCTACGGCTACGGGCTGGTGAGCTCGGCGGACGCCGAGCTCGGCCGGCGCGTGCACCATGCCGGCGGCCTTCCGGGCTACGGCTCGCACGTGCTGATGCTGCCCGACCGCGGCCGCGGCGTCTTCGCCTTCGGCAACCGGACCTACGCGCCGATGTCGAAGCTGACGCCGCAACTGGCCAGAGTATGGCACCGGGCGGCGCCGAAGCCCGCGCCGGCCGCGCCGTCGCCGGCGCTGCGGCGCGCCATCGACGCCGTGGTCGCCGCTTACGCCTCGGGCCGCATCGAGGATGTGGCCGATGCCTGCGCGGTCAACCTGCTGCTCGACATGCCCGCCGGCCTGCGCAATGCCGAGCTCGCCGACCTGCGGAAGCGGCTGGGCGACGTGACGACCGTCGCGGCGATCGCGCCGGAGCACGCGCTGGCCGGCGAGCTCGTGCTGGCGTGCGAACGCGGTCGTTTGAAGGTCGAGCTGGTCCTCTCCCCGGAGGCGCGGCCGGGAATCCAGAAGCTCGTTCTCACTCTCGAGCAGTGAACAGGTCATTGCGGCACCGGCTCGCGCAGAGGGTCACGCCCCGTGGATGCGCAGTCCTTGCCGGGAGCGCGCCACTCAAGTGGCGCTCTTCTGGCGATTCAACATTGACGGCGTCCGGCGGCGGGCTGACCATGAAAGTCCATGAGCGCCACTGGAGTGGCGCGCTCCCGGCGAATGAGCTGCCCATTGACGATCGCGTGCGCGGCGCCGCACGGTGCGGCCGCCTGTTGGTTGGACTTTGGGGAGCCGGGTATGCGTATCTGCGTTTTCGGGGCGGGTGCGATCGGGGGCAATTTCGCGGCGCGTCTGGCCGATGCCGGCAACGAGGTCTCCGTCGTCGTCCGCGGCGCCCATCTCGAGGCGATCCGGGCCAACGGACTGACGCTGATCGCGGGCGACAGGAAGATCGTCGCCAAGGTGCGCGCGAGCGACCGGCCGGCCGATCTCGGCCCGCAGGACGCCGTGATCTCGACCCTCAAGGCGACCGGGCTCGGTGCGCTGGCCGAGAGCGTCGGGCCGCTGCTCGGTCCCGAGACGCCCGTGGTGTTCGCCCAGAACGGCATTCCCTGGTGGTACGGCCAGGGCCTCGGCCCGTCGCGCCCGCCGGCGCCCGACCTGTCGCGCCTCGATCCGGGTGGCGCACTGGCGAGGAGCGTCGGTCACGCGCGCACCCTGGGCGGCGTGATCACCTCGCCCAACCACGTGGTCGAGCCGGGCGTGATCGTGAACGAGCAGCCCGACCGCAACACGCTGTGGGTGGGCGAGATCGACGATCGCCAGACGCCGCGCGTCCAGGCGCTGCGCGAGGCCCTGAAGGCGGCCGGCATCGGCTCGCCCTCGACCACCGACATCCGCTACGACATCTGGCACAAGCTGATGGCCAACCTTAGCGGCTCGACGATCTGCCTCATCCTCGGCCAGCCCGCCAGCATCCAGAAGACCGACATCGTCAACCGGCTGGCGCGGCGCGCGCACGCCGAGGCGCTGGCGGTCGCGGCGGCGCATGGCGTCGTGCTCGACGACAGCCCCGATGCGCGGTACGGCGCCAAGCGCGTCTACACCCAGCATCGCCCGTCGATCCTGCAGGACTACGATCTCGGCCGGCCGATGGAGATCGAAGCGATCGTGCGCGCGCCGGTGGCCTTCGCGAAAAGTGCCGGCGTGCCGACGCCGACCCTCGAGGCGATCGAGGCGTTCACCGTCAGCATGGCGACATCGAGAGGCCTTTACGTTCCGTAGCGTCGCCCGAGAGGAAGTCATGAAGATCATCGATGCCCAGGTCCACATCTGGTCGCAGACCGTCATCCCGCCCGGCGGCGGGCATCGTCAGGTGCCGAGCCTCAGCGCCGAGGAGCTGCTGGCCGAGATGGCCGAAGCCGGCGTCGATGCCGGCCTGATCCATCCGCCGGCGAGCTGGGATCCGACCTCGAACGCGCTGGCGATCGAGGCGGCGAAGAAACATCCCGACCGCTTCGCCATCATGGGCCAGTTCCCGCCGGAGAACCCCGACAACGTCCGGCTGATTCCGGGCTGGCGCAAGCAGCCCGGCATGATGGGCCTGCGCTGGGCGCTGCTCTACGGCGAGCAGCCGAGGATGATCGTCGACGGACGGCTCGACTGGATTTGGCCGGCCGCCGAGAAGGAGGGCCTGCCGGTGTCGCTGCAGGCCGGCGTCTTCCTGAAGAAGTTCCGCTGGATCGCCGAGCGCCATCCGGCGCTGACGCTGATCATCGACCATTGCGGGCTGAAGGTGCTGACCAAGGATGCCGACGCGATCGAGCATCTCGACGAGCTGCTGGCGCTCGCGAAGCTGCCCAACGTGGCGGTCAAGGCGACCGGCGCGCCGGCCTACTCGACGCAACCCTATCCGTTCAGGAACCTGCACGACCCGCTGCATCGCATCTACGATGCCTTCGGGCCCGACCGCTTCTTCTGGGGGACGGACATTACCCGCATGCCGTGCACGTACCGCCAGTGCGTGACGTTCTTCACCGAGGAGCTGCCCTGGCTGGCGGGCCATCCGCAGGAGCTGGAGAAGGTCATGGGGCGCGGCCTCGCGAAGTGGATCGGCTGGGACTACGCTTTCTAGCAACGTCGTTTGGCCACAAAGGATCGCCACGCTGGCGCAACGATGGTCGTGTCCGTCCGCACCCTGTCCGGCGTCGTCGCAGCGCTCCTGACGCTCTGGTCGGCCACCGTGCCGGCCAGCGCCTGCGCGTGCTGCTCGAACCGGGGCGCGCGCTATGTGGCCGTCGAGCCGATCGGCGAGCAGCGCCTGCGCGAGATCGAGCAGATGACGTTCGACGCGGATGCGGCTCTCGCCACCGGCGAGGCCGATGCTCCGCCCGAGTTCCGGGAGTTCGGCACGACGTTCGCGCTTGAGGTGGAGCGCACCGGGAACCGGATCGTGTTCTCGTTCCGAAGCCAGGCGGGCAGCGTCGCCACCCTGACGCTCGCGATTCCCGCCACCATCTCGATCTTCGAGGTCGATCCGCGCAGCGGCGTACCCGACGAAGGCCTGGGGCCGCTGCTCTACAAGGAGTGGCAATTGACCGCCGACGCCGGCGGCCAGGGCACGGGCGTGTTCCGGGCCTTCACGTCTCCTGGTCAGGCTCTGAGCCTGGTGCTGCACGGCCGCGGCCGCGGTTGCACGGAGGCGGGCGATTTCACCGACTGGACCCTGCTGCTCGACGGGCCGTCAGGCCGGCTGACGCTCTACGGCGCGTTGACGTCGGCGTTCCGCTAGAGCGTGATCTTCATTGATTGAAGAAAGGAAAGGTCCCTCGCAGAGCTCGGGATGACAATGAAGCTGTCATCCCGAGCTCTGCGAGGGACCTTTCTTTCGCGCACTCGGTCAATCAGGAGCGCAGATCGAAAAAGTCACAGGCTCTCAGGGTGAGGTGATTCTTTGGTGCTTCAATCCGAGAAGTCACGCCGTAGAGTTGCCGTAGCCGGCTCGGCGCCGTGCAAGGGAGTGGTGGATGATCAGCAGGATCGGCAGGAAGCTCTGGATCGGCGCCGGCCTCCTCGGCCTGCTGGTTGCCGGTCTCGCGGCGATTCCCTCCCTCGTCGATGCCGATGCCTACAAGCCGGAGATCATCGCCCGGGTGAAGCAGGCGACCGGCCGGGACGCGACGATCGACGGGCCGATCCGCCTCTCGCTTCTGCCCGTTCCCGAGGTCACCCTGGCCGGGTTCCGCGTGGCCAACGTGGCGGGCGCCGACGAGGCGGACATGGTGGTGGCGCGGTCGATCGTCGTTCGCCTGTCGCTGCTCGGCCTCCTGACCGGCGAGGTGCGGCCCGCCGAGGTGATCGTGACCGAGCCCACGATCGCCCTGCAGATCGACGCTGCCGGGCAGCCGAACTGGCAGTTTCCCGCCACGCCGGGATCCAGGCCCGTCCCGCTCCCTCGAATCGTCGTCGAGAAGGGCGCGCTGACGTTCCGGGACGCCGGGTCGGCTCTCTCCGTCGTCGCGGCAAACGCGTCTCTCTCCGCGTCGGCCGATTCCCTCGATGGGCCGCTCTCCCTGACCGGAGGCGCCACCGTCAACGGCGTGCCGATGTCGATCGAGCTCGCCGTGGGGAAAAAGGGAGCTGCCACGGGCGGCGACGGTCATCCGCTCGATCTCACCCTCCGGGCGGCCGGCGGCCGGCTGGTCTTTGCCGGCGCCATCAGCGAGCTCGGCCCCGACGCACGGCTGAGCGGCAAGGCATCCGCCTCGGCGGACAACCTCGTGGCGTTTGCGCGCGCGCTGCTCGCGATGGCCGGCCGGCCGCAACCCGTCTTGCCTCCCCTGCTGGCGGGACGGTTCAGGTTCGAGGGCCCGGTCGAGCTGTCGGCCAAGGCAATCGCCGCGAAGGACTTCACGCTGGCCTTGGGCGATGACAGCGGCACCGGCTCGCTCGCCGTGGCGTTGACGCCGGATCCTGCGGTCGACGCGAAGCTTGCGGCGCCGCGGCTCGACCTCGACCGCTGGCTGGCAGGCCTCGCGCTTCCCGACGACCTGAAGGACGCACCGACGCCTGCCACCCCCGGGGCCGCGGGCACGACAGCGGCGCCGCCGGGCGCGAGCTGGCTGGCTGCCCTCACCGGCACCCTCGCCCTCGACATTGACGAGGTCGTCTACCGGGGCAAGGCAGTGCGCAAGCTGGGCCTCGCGCTCCAGGCGCAGGACGGCCTGGTCGCCGTGCCGCGATTCAACGTCAGCCTGCCGGGCGACCTCACCGTGCAGGCCACCTCGACACGGTCGGGCGATCGGGCGCGCCCGGCGGTGTCCGGCAGCTTCAGCCTCGAGGGGCACAGGCTGCGCGAGACGTTGGCGTGGCTCGACGTCGACGTCTCGTCGATCCCGGCCGACAAGCTCAATCGTGTCGGCATGAAAGGGCGCATGGGCTCGCAGGCCGGCGCGATCACGGTGAGCGATGCCGCCTTCGAGCTGGACGACCTGGTCGGGACCGGCGGCATCCACGTGACCTTCGCCGTGCCCCTGTCGGTCGTCACCCACATCGAGCTCGCCAGGGTCGACCTCGATCCCTACCTGCCGCCGGCCGACGGCGGGTCGGCGGGATTTCGTTTCCCGGTCGACAAGGTCACGCCGATCCTCGCCCTGCTCGGGCCGTCGATCGGGCTGAAGCTGAAGGTCGGCCGCATCGACTGGAAAGGCGAGGCGATCAGGGGAATCGAGCTCGATGTCGCCCGCGCCGCCGGCACGCTCGAGCTCGGCAAGCTCGCGGTCGCCGATCTGGGCGGCGCGCGGGCAAGCCTGCGGGCGGCGATCGCCAACTACTGGACGAAGGACCCGAAGGCCAACGTCGTGTTCGAGTTTCGCGCCCCCGACATCGATCGGGTGCTGAAGCTCGTCGGGCGGCCGCCGTCGGGGATCGGTCCGCTCGGCATGAGCGGCGGCGTGAGCGGGAGCTGGGAGAAGCTCGCCGTGAAGGACTTCGCCCTCGAGGCCATGGGCTGGCATGTGCTGGCGAACGGCACGCTGGCCGCCCCCGAGGCGAAGGCCGGCGGCGCCATCACGCGGGCCTCGTGGAAAGGCAGCATCCGCGTCAACGGGCAGGCGATCGAGACCGCGATCGATGCCGACCTGTCGGGCGCCAAGCCGGTGATCGACGCAGATCTGCGGACCGGCGTGCTCGACTTCAGCGCTCTCGCGGCGCGCCATCGCGCCGGCGCGCACGCGACGACGGGAGCAGACTCCGAGCCGATCGGCACACCGCTGCGCAGCGTCGACGGCACGCTGAGGGTGAGCGCCGCCGGCGTGGGCGGCACCCCCGTGCCGCTCGGCAAGGCCGAGATCGCCGCGACGCTGAAGGATGGCGTGCTCGCCGTCTCGCGCTTCACGGGCGGCTTCGATGGCGGCACGATCGCGCTGTCAGGGGTCATCGACGGCAGCAAGCCGTCGCTCTCGTTCGACCTGAAGGGCGAGGCGAGGGGAATCGACATCGCCCAGGTGCTGCGCCGCCAGTCGGGCAGCAACGAGATCGGCAGCCTCATCAGGATCGCGATCGCGGGCCATCTCGACGCGACCGCGATCGCCCTGCGCGGCGCCGGAACGACCGTCGCCGAGCTCCGGCGCTCGCTGGCCGGCAGCGCCGAGGTCACGGGGCATGTCCAGGCGCGCGCCGACAGGTTCCTGGCCCTGCTCGGCTCGGCGGCGACCGGCGCGGCGGGCGGCGCCATCGACATGACCGTCGGCACCATCATGAGCGCGCTCGGCGAGCGCGGCGGCGTCGGGGTCGGCAATCTCCTCAATGCGATCTCGCTCGTGCTGTACCGCTACGTCAACCACGACAACGTGCTGGCCGGCCATCTCGATGTCGCCGGCGGCCTGATGACCGACCGCAACCTGACCTTGCGCGGCAACGGCGTCACGGCCGGCATCGCCATGCGCACGGACCTGGCGCGAGCCACGACCGATACCACGGTCAGCTTCGTGCTGGCCGAGGTGCCGTCGGCGCCCTACCTGATCGTCACCGCTGGAGGTCCGATCGCGGCACCGACCTTCCACGCCGTGCGTGGTTCGGCCCCCGATCCGCCCGGCGTGCTCGACAAGCTGCCGCGCCTGCCTTCCGTGACCTTGCCGAGCATTCCCCTGCCGCACGTGCCGCTGCTGCACATCCCCAACCCGTTCGGCCGTTGAGCACGATCACCAGGTGTTGACGTTGGGGCGCTTCTTTCCGGTGCGTTGCGGCACCGGCGGGGCGGCCCGCAGGCCGCTCAGGATCCAGCGCCGCGTGTTGGCCGGATCGATGACGTCGTCGAGGCTGAGGAAGCGCGCGATGTTGGTCGCCTTGCCGCGTTCGTAGAGGTCGGCGACGAGGGACTGGTAGCGCGCGTCGCGCTCGGCGCTGTCGGCGATGGCGGCGAGCTCGTTGCGGTAGGCGAGCTGCACGGCGCCCTCCAGGCCCATGGCCCCGATCTCGCCGGTGGGCCACGCCACCGAGAAGTAGTTGTTGCCGTGAAAGCCGCCGCCGCCCATGGCCTGGGCGCCCAGCCCGTAGGCCTTGCGCAGCACCACCGTGAAGTATGGCACCGAGATGCTGGCGCCGGTCACGAACATGCGACAGACATGGCGCACGGCGGCACGTTTCTCGGCCGGCGGCCCGACCATGAAGCCGGGCGTGTCGCAAAGTGACAGCACCGGCAGGTCGAAGGCGTCGCACAGCTCGACGAAGCGCGCCGCCTTGTCGGCTTCGTCGGAATCGATGGCGCCGCCCTGGTGCGACGGGTTGTTGGCGATCAGGCCGAGCGGCCGGCCTTCGATCCGCACCAGAGCCGTCACCAGGCCGAGCCCGAAGTCGCGGCGCAGCTCGAGCACCGACCCGGTGTCGGCCAGCGTGTCGATCACGGCGCGCACGTCGTAGGCGCGCAGCCGCCGCTCGGGGATGATGTGGCGCAGCAGGCGCTGGTCCGCGCACTGCCAGCCTGCGACCGGCCCCTGGAAGAAGGCGAGGTACTTCCTGGCGAGCCGGACGGCTTCCGCCTCGTCCCTGGCGACGATGTCGACGACGCCGTTGGGTGCCTGGACAGATACCGGCCCGACTTCCTCGGCCGCGAACCGGCCGAGCCCGCCGCCCTCGATCATCGCCGGCCCGCCCATGCCGATGGTCGCGTTCTCCGTGGCGATCACCACGTCGCAGCAACCCAGCAGGGCGGCGTTGCCGGCAAAGCATCGTCCGGAGACGATCCCGACCAGGGGCGCGAGGCCGCTCAGCCGTGCGAAGTGCCAGAAGGTCATGTTGGCGAGATTTACCGGTGCCGGCGCGTCGGATTCGCCCGGTCGCCCGCCGCCGCCTTCGGCGAAGATCACGACCGGCAGGCGCGCCTTCTCGGCGATCTGGAACATGCGGTCGTGCTTCTTGTGGCCGTGGAAGCCCTGGGTGCCGGCGAACACCGTGTAGTCGTAGGCGAGCACGAGGCAGCGGCTCCTGTCGTCGCCGAACGAGTCGCCGTTGATCGAGCCCAGCCCGACGATCACCCCGTCGGCCGGGCTCATGTCGATCAGCTCCTGCTCGGAGCGGCGCTTGCGCTGGGCGGCGAGCGCCAGCGCGCCGTACTCCACGAAGCTGTCGGGATCGCACAGATCGGCGATGTTCTCCCGCGCGGTGCGCTGGCCGGTCTTGCGCCGGCGCGCCACCGCCTGCGGGCGCGCGGCGTCGAGCGTCGCGGCATGCGTCCTGATGACCTCGGCGAGATCGGGCCGAATGCGATCGAGGTCGACGGACTCCTCGGTCGCGAGGTCGTCGGCGCCGACGTCCCGGGGCTCGATGAACATGAGCTTCTGGCCGCGCTCTGCGATCTCGCCGGCCGCGGCGGCGATCCCGGCGATCACGCCGCTGGTGCCGGCGACGAGGAGATGCTCCATCTTCATCGCCTCGAGCACCGCCACCTTGTCGCCTGCCCGAACCATGTCGCCTTCGGCGACCTCGATGCTGACGATCCGCGCCTGCATGGGCGCCGTCACCGCGTCGGTCCCCGGCGGATGGGGCGCCGCGGCGGCTGTCGTCGCCATCGTCGCCGGGGCTTGCGACCCGTCGAAATACTGCCGGCGATGCGACGTCGCGCCGACGTTCAACGCGGTGATGTTGTCCTCGACGAAGCGCGTGTGGACGTTGCCGGAGACGAAATCGGGATGGCGCAGCAGGCTCTGCAGGAAGCCGACATTGGTGTCGACGCCCTGGATACGAAACTCGCCCAGCGCTTGGTAGGCCTTGGCGGCCGCATCCTCGAGGCGGGCGGAGGGGGCATGGGCAATGACCTTGGCGAGGAGCGAATCGAAGCCGACGCTCGGCGCGTATCCCTGGTATCCGAAGGTGTCGACGCGTATGCCCGGCCCGGAGGGAATGTCGAAATGGGCCAGCGTGCCGGCCGAGGCATGGACGTCTCCCCGGGCATCCAGCGTCTCCATGTTGACGCGAACCTGGATCGCGAAGCCGCGCGGCGCCGGCAGCCGATCCTGCGTCAGCCCGAGAGCGTCGAGCGATCGGCCGGCCGCCAGCTCGAGCTGCGTCCTCACGAGGTCGATGCCGGTGACCGCCTCGGTGACGGTGTGCTCGACCTGGAGACGCGCGTTGGCCTCGATGAAGGCAAAGGACGAAGGGTCGGCTGCATCGACGAGAAACTCGAAGGTGCCGAGGCTCGTGTAGCCGACCGCGCGGGCAAGGCGCAGGGCATGGTCCACGAGACGCTCGCGCACGCCGGCCGTCAGCCACGGGCTGGGAGCGATCTCCACCAGCTTCTGGTGGCGGCGCTGGATGCTGCACTCGCGCTCGCCGAGCTGGACGATCGTGGCATCGTCGCCGGCCACCTGCACCTCGACATGGCGCGCGCGACGGATCAGCCGCTCGACATAGACGTCGGCAACGCCGAACGCCGCCTGCGCCTCGGACCGGCAGCGGGCATAGGCCTCCGGCAGGTCGGCCGCTGCCTCCACCGCGCGCATGCCGCGACCGCCGCCGCCGGCGACGGCCTTGATCATCACCGCGCCACCGGCGCCCAGGCCGGCGAGGAAGGCGGCGGCCTCGTCCAGGCTGGTCGCGCCCGACGATCCAGGCAGGACCGGCACGTCGAGGCTGACGGCAAGACTTCGCGCCTGCACCTTGTCGCCGAATACGTCGAGCACCTCCGGCCCTGGACCGACGAAGACGATGCCGTCGCGGGCGCAGGCCCGGGCGAAGGCGGCGTTCTCGCTGAGGAAGCCGTAGCCCGGATGGATGGCGGTGCAGCCGGTCTCCCGGGCAAGCGCCACGATGCCGTCGATATCGAGATAGGCTGCAGCGCCGCGGCCGGCCAGCGGACGGGCCTGGTCGGCCTTGCGGACGTGCAGCGAGGAAGCGTCGTCGATTGAATGCACGGCGACGGTCTCGATCCCGAGTTCCGCCGCCGCCCTCAGGATGCGCACCGCGATCTCGCCGCGGTTGGCCACGAGCAGCCGGCGGAGCCCCGCCGGCCGGCTTGCCGCGTCGGTCACTGCTTTCCGATTCCCGCCTTCTTGAGAACCTCGGCATTGAGCTCGCCTTCGTGGGCGATCTTCTTGCGGAAGGCGACCGAGTCGAGCACCTCGATGTTTCCCTGGCCGAGCAGGAGCGCCTTGGTCTTGGGGTCCTCCGTCGCCGCCACGACCGCCTTGTAGAGCGTGTCGATCACCGGCTGCGGCGTCTTGGCGGGAGCGACCACGCCGGTCCAGAACGAGGTGGCGAAGCTCGGATAGCCCGACTCGGCGATCGACGGCACGTCGGGCAGGTCGCGCCAGCGCACCGTCGTCGACACCGCGAGGGCCTTCAGCCTGCCGGACTGGATCAGCGGCAGGGCATTCGGCGTGTCGAACGCGACGTCGACCTCGCCGGAGAGCAGCGCGGCCTGCGCCGGCGCCGCGCCGGCATAGGGCACGTGCACCATGCGGGCGCCGATGGTCGCGCCGAGCAGCTCGAACGAGAGATGCGCGAGGTTGCCGATGCCGCCCGTGCCGTAGTTGACCGAATCGGGCTTGCTGGTCGCGAGCTTGACGAAATCGGCGAAGGTGGCGATCGACTTGGTTTTCGGGTTGCTCGGATTCACCACCAGCACGAAGGGTGCGGACACCACCATCGCCACCGGCGTCAGATCGACCAGCGGGTCGTACTTCATGTCCTTGTAGAGCAGATGATTGGTGGTCATCGTGCTGGCGTTGCTGATCAGGATCGTGTAGCCGTCCGGCGCCGCCCGGGCGACCATGGTCGCCGCGATGCTGCCGTTGGCGCCGGCGCGATTCTCGACAACGACCGGCTGGCCGAGGCGCTGGCGGAGATCCTCGGCGAGGTAGCGCGCCACGAGGTCCGTGGAGGCACCCGGCGAGAAGCCGACGATGAACCTGATCGGCTGGGAAGGATAGCTCTGCGCCCCGGCGGAGGCGGCAGCAAGGCCGATTGACGCGAGCGCAAGCAGCAGGCCCGACAATCGTCTCGAAACGGCGATCATTCGACATCCTCCGGGATTGATTATCTTGGTTGGCGCGGCAGTATGGGATCGTGTAATTTAATGGTCAACCAGCAAGTAAGTGACGCTCTTGCCGAGGCCCTCGCCATCGCCCGCACGCCGCACCCAGGAGGATCGCCGCGAGGAATCCGATCGGCGAATTCTGCGCGCGGCGACCCGCCTGATTGCCCGCAACGGCTCGGCCGGCACGAGCCTGGCCGAGATCGGGCTCGCCGCCGGCTACAGCCGCGGCCTGCCCAGCGAGCGCTTCGGCACCAAGGACGCGCTGTTGCGCAGCGTGGTCGCCACCATCGAGGAGGCGTTCCAGGCCCGCCTGGCTCTCGATCTCGGCGACAAGAAGGGCCTCGCGGCGGTGGAGGCGCGCATCGGGGCCCACCTGGACGGCGCATCGAAGGGCGCCGCCGGCGTGCGCGCCCTGTACCTGCTCTACATGGAGTCGCTCACCGTGGCGCCCGACCTGCACGCGCAGATCGCGCAGATGGGCCACGACAACCGCGACGGGCTCGCCGCCCATCTGCGCGAGGCGCAGCGCCGGGGCGAGATCGATCGCGACATCGACCCGAAGGCCCATGCGATGGTGATCCTCGGCGCCATCCGCGGGATCATCACCCAATGGGTGATCGACCCGGGCGCCGTCGACCTGCAGGAAGCCAAGGCCGTCCTGGTATCCATGGTGCGGCGGCTGGCCGGTCGGCCGCGCAGCGGGCGATGATCGGCCTGTCCTGCAGGTCGCCCTTGCGGGGTCTCCGTCAACAGCAGGTTGGTTCCCTCGACCACGTTCCGGCCTCCTGTCGGACAGCCGCCTCGTGACGTTTCGAGCGGGCTGGGAACCTTGGCTGCTCGTGGTAAGGGCGCTCCTGCCACCCGAAGGTGTGTGGCATACGCTCGATCCCGTCTTCCAGCAGAACGGGTACGAGGCCCCTGACTGGCGGGGCGGCTTCAATGTTGGAGGGCACCGCGTGTCCGCCAATGGCTCTGCAAAGCGATAAGTCTCCGATGGTAGGCCCGGAGGGAGCGCTGTCAGAGAGGAAAAACAAGGGCTTGCAGTGTCAATCCTGCCGATCGTGGCTCATTGATTTCATTGGGATTTTTGAACCACTGTCAAACCTCGGAAGTGTCGACGTCTGATCATGGCTTCTCTTGCAGCCTCAGGTAGGTTGTCCCATTATGTGTGCGCTGAAAAGCAAGAAAGGGCAGCCGGCCAGCCGCCCTTCCGTCTCAAGGTTCTAACCTGGGGTCAGGTCTCCCACCCCTTCGTGGGACAGTTCGGCGAGTTGGCGCAATGGCCTACTTGCCTTGGGTCCGGCAGTACTTGGCGACAAAAGCTTTGGCCGCCGGATTGGTGTTCGTGCTGGTCATCCCATCACCTCCTTTCCTTGCCGAGGACGCGCGTCCATAACCGGCCGGTTCGGATGGGGTGACAAGCGATCAACAGATGGGGCCGAAAGCTCCGTGCCACCCACCATGCCTTGAGGATATCGTTATGCGGCGTCGTGTCATCGCCATTTTTGTTCGGTGTGTGTGAATCTCAGGAATGACCTTCTAACCTGTTGAAACGGCATCATAAACAAGACTTGAAATTCTCTTTCTCGGGCCTCCCGCACTTATTCGCAAATGCAGCGTGAACGGAGAACAAAAAGCGCTCTTTCGCTGAATCCAAGGGTTGTGGACAGAAACCGCAGCGAATCTGCCCCTTGCGAGAGCCCTCCCGCCGGGGCGCGCCGACATTCGGCCGGCGTCTACCATCTTGTCGAAGTGCCGGCGCTGAAGCCGACATACTCCTCAGCGACAGCACGGCTCATGTCGAACGCCTGCGCTTCGGAAAGGCCTACCTCGACTGCAAGGCGCGGCATGGGGCGCTGGCGGATCGGATCAGGTGACAAGCTCCCGTTCCCGACCGGCTTACATGGCGCGCCGAATTTGCCCTCTGACGTGACTCGCCAATGGACATCTGTACGACTGTACGCGTAGAGTCCTACAGTGAGAAGTTCGAAGGAGAAGCCGTGTTGCCCCAGATCACAATCTCAGCAGCCACATTCGGTCGCCTCCAAAAGTTTGCTGAGCCGTTGGTCGACGACATCGACACGACGCTGAACAAGGTTATGGACCTCGCCGAAAGCAAGGCTACGCCGTCGCCAACCGGAAACATCAAGGATTTCAGTGACGGAAACGTTCCAAATCTTACGTTCACCAAGCTGCTATCGGCACAAGTGGGCGGCAGAGCATTGGAGAAGAAGCAGACGACCTGGAACCACTTCCTGATGGAAGTTATCGTACAGGCGTCTGCCAAGATGAAGGATCCAAGGGCTCTGGAGCAGTTGATCATCGTCAACCACGTCGCCGGGAAGAAGAAGGGACAGGGCTACCGACACATTCCCGCGGCCGGTGTCTCAGTCCAAGGACAGGACGCAGTGGGCGCATGGAGGGCCGCGTCGCATATTCTCAAGAGCTTGCACATCCCGGCTGAGGTAATATTCGTTTGGCACGACAACGAAAGGGCCGCCTATCCCCGACAGGCAGGAAAGTTTACGCTAAAATACTAACGTACGAAGCGCCATCACTATGTCCAATAATGAGGATAGGGGGAGAGCGGCGTCTGGTGCAGCGAAGTGGAATGCTTGGGCTGAAATTCGAAGCGAATCCTCCTCGGTGGATCTCTCAAACGACACCCTTGAGATTCGCGATTTTTCTTCGTTTGTATTTCCTGGTTCAGTGATATTTGACGGCACAAGGTTTGCAGTAGATGTTAGTTTTCGTGGTGCATGCTTCAAGGGCCCTGTGTTCTTCAGAGGCGCTGTCTTTGAAAATGCGGACTTTCGCTCCGCAAGGTTTGAGAATGAGGTGCACTTTTCAAACGTGAGATCGTTTTTGAATGCAGATTTCAGTCTGGCGTACTTTGCAAGCGAGTCTCACTGGCATCAAGTTCAATTCACTGAGAGCGCAAACTTCAGAAATGCCACTTTTCAGGAATTTGCCAACTTTGAAGGAACGCGCTTTCTAGGAGCGTCCATATTCGAGGACGCAATCTTTAGGGAAGCGGCGCGGTTTCGCGGCGCATCGTTTCTGAAGCAAGTATCTTTTCAGCGTACTAAGTTTAGCGGTGATGCAGACTTTAGCGGGTCTTCCTTTATCGACCCGCGCACCGATTTCTCCGCCGTTCAGTTTGCAAAAGTACCAGACTTTCGCTCTGTCGAGTTCAAAGTCACACCGAATCTTCATGATTCAAAGGTTAGGTACGCGGTCATACAGGATGCGCCATGGTGGCAGCGCGCTTTGAAGCGAGCGCAAGACGCAGAAGACGCGGCCCGCTATAGGAGACTCAAGCAATTAGCAGCCGATGCCAAAGATCATGAACAGGAACTAAAATATTTCGCTATGGAGCTACGCGCCAAGCGATTTTGGACTAAGTCCCCCTTTGGCGCAGACATTGTCAACCTCTTATATGACTGGGTTTCTTCATTTGGTCAGAGTGTTGGTCGTCCAGTTTTAGTGCTGTTGTCTGTTACCGCTCTTTCGACTGCAATACTTTATATGAGTGCGACACCTACGATCGACAGTCCGTATTCTGAGCAACCTGCGGCACAAGGTGTTAGAGTAGTAGCGGCCTTCAGGGTCGCCTTGTCAAATATAGCCTTGTTGATCGGGGGAGATAAATGGGGGTCGAGGGCCGCTGCAGTGAAGCAACTTTGGGGAAGTGAAAGCACATCATTCGGGGCCTTGGGCGACTTGGCGGCCTTGGGACAGAGCGCGGTTAGTCTATTTCTGATCTTCCTGATCGGCCTAGGATTGAGGAATAGGTTTCGAATTGGCGGTGGAGGCGGCTAGTTATGGTTTGGAGCCTCCGGATGCCGGACCGCTACGGCCGGACCAGACCGTCGCGCTCTGTCGCGCCGGTGGCAGCGATCTTGGTGCGGACATTGGCATGGCCTACGCGTTCGTCCGACAGCGCAGGAGAACTAGGTGAGGGCTGCCCGTCTGGGAGTTCACCTACACAATTGTCGACCGGTATGCGATTGGCGCAGGTAGAGTTGTCGATTGCGCGCTTGCCAGAGCCTCCAGGAACCGGAAAGCTAGTGACATCATGTTGCTCACATATTCGTCTAAGGCGTGTCAAGCTACTAAAGGCCTCATTGAGCTAGACCCAGCAATGAAGTCGAGGATCGGGAAATGCATACTCGAACGGCGATTCTGAGCGTGGCTTTTCTGATTATCTCGTTGCAGTGTGTTGCGGGGGAGTTCCCGTTCAATCTATCCACGGACATGAAGATCGACGAGGTCGGCCTCTTGCGAGACGGCACCGCAAAGAGTTTAAGAAGCACGGAACCTAAAACACGATTGGGAAAAGATTGTATAGAAAGTTTCCTGACTGGGGATGTGGAACTGTATTCGACTGATATTACGGGCAGGGAGCCTATCGCAAAGTTTATTAGGCGCCAGGATGTATTTGAAGAGCTGGACGCTAAACTGTTTGAGGTTGATGTAGTTGGGAGTGATTCAATATACAAAGGAGTTTGTTTAGGGTTTGTTTCATCTCAGCTTGTGTTCTTGCAGATTCCTAGTTCCTCCCTAAGGGACGTCGAGGGCGTTAAAAGCACCATCGAAGGAAAGTACAAGCTTGTTAATCGACGTGAAGACTTCATGTTTCCTGTCTACAGCTCTACTTGGGCGGCTGGAGATGTTACGGTCAGCCTCGAGCAGGCAAATTCCTTGCATTCAATGTTTTCTCTCTTCGGTCAGGACTTGGGACGAAATCGACTTAGGTACGCGAAGAATGGATACGCGGGTGCACTTTACTCTCGTCTAAAGGATCTGTACTCAGAGAGAGCGGAGAAGCTTCCCGCAAAGAAAGACTTCTGACAGGCGACTCGCAGCAGCGAGCGGTCGTTGAAAGTCCGGAACGTGTCAATGACTTTGCGCCACCTGTCGTCATGAGTTTAGTGAGCAATTCATCGATTGTTGGGGAGCGGATTTTTCATCCGCTGGCGGGTTGATCCAGACGGCTCGAGGCAAGGCAATGGGCCGCGGGTTTTTGCCTTTGAAGCGATTTGGGTTCTTGAGAAAGGCGTCGTCGAGCGCGCTTTGTCGAGTGGCCTGCATGGTGCCGGCCTGTCCGTGGTGGACGCTGTGCGGGGTCATGTAGGCGATGCCGGAATGGCGATGGACGGTGTTGTAGAATGCTCGGCAATGGGTGCGTGCATCGTGGCGCCAGGTGCTCAGGTTCGACGAGTACACCCCTTCGCGGCGCATCAGCGCGCCGATCTCGCCGGGCACGCTGCAGCGGTCGGCAGCTTGCAGGATGCGCTGCTTGTCGGCCTTGCTGAAGAACCGCCGGCCACGCGCCACCACTGCGGATTCCGATGAATTCGGCCGGGCATTCCGATTGATGTCGGCCACCTGATTCCGATTGAAGCCGGCCATCGATTCCGCTCGATGTCGGCCGGGGTGGCGGACGCCCGCTGGCGGTCGTCGT